>Ga0111539_10010462_pt1 | contig 11674 bp, 11 predicted proteins | sample RhiMethybrSRZTD1_FD_79667 | JGI IMG/M metagenome (GOLD analysis project Ga0111539, IMG submission 79667) | Populus rhizosphere microbial communities from Tennessee, USA - Rhizosphere MetaG P. TD hybrid SRZTD1 (version 2) (version 2) | ecosystem: Host-associated > Plants > Roots > Rhizosphere >...
ACCGAATGCGGCGCTGCTGGCCGCGATCGCCGCACGTGGCGCGGCTCCACCGCCAAGCTCTCGAGTTCCGACGGAAGTCCTGGACGCGCTGGAAGTGGAGATGCGCGAGATGAACGATGCGCTCTTCACGAAGATCGCCTCCTCACCAGCGCTCAATCCAACACAACAGTCCGTGCTGACCAGGATGGCGCGGACACAGATTCGCGCCCGCGGCGGCTTTGATGCACTCCGAGTCGCAATGGAAGATGCCGGCGCTCCCTTCAGTGAAGAGCAACTTCCGAAAGTGAAGGCGCTGTTCGAAGATCAGAAGAAAGCACGCGCGGACTTCGTCAAGGAATCCCAGGGAACACCGGATCCTGCCAGGTTGAAGCAGTTCGAGCGAGACACCCTCACCAAGGTCGTCGGTCTCTTGATTCCGGCACAACGAACCGCATTGCTTGCACTGTTACGCGCCCAGCAGTAACGACGTCGAATTTGTTCTCTCCGCTTACTTCTTTGCCGACGGGGGCGGTGGCGGCGGATTCTTATTATCGATATCCGCGACCACTTTCCACGCGTCTCCCTCACGCTGAAGGACAACGACATATCGTCCTTCTTCCTTAGCTGGCTTGCCGCCCTTGGCCTTAGGCGTCAATTCCATTGTGTATGTCCCTTGATCGTACGCAAGATCGCCCGATGTTTTCGTCTGAGTAGGCGTGATCGTGATCTTTGCCGTGGCCTGATCGAACATCGTCTTGTTGCTTTCCACAATGGCAGCGCGGCCTTGAAGCGTAGGGCGATCGCCTCCCATGGCCACGGCGTTCTCAGAGTATAGTTCTCCGATTTTGGCGGCGTCGCCGGAGTTAAACGCTGCCATGAAGTCGTCACGCAGTTTGTCGATCGCGGCTTTGTCGGCTTGAGGGTCTGCGGCTTTTTGCGCTTCCTGCTTTACCTCAGGAGCGGCGCAACCGGCAACAGCGAGCAGTAACACGAGAATGATCATCCGTTTCATCTTGTAAACCCGTCCTTTCTTTAGAATGCGGCGCCTAGAATAATCCCAACCGGCGCCTTTTTGAAGTCCCTCCAAAGTGATGGCGTTGGCAGGTTGAAATCGGGGTCTCCGATCAGGCTACAGGACGCAGGCATGTGGAGGTGTGGAGTTGCTCATTTTTTTGTCGATTCAGTGAACAAATCGCCAAATGTCGCGCACATACTCCATGACATGCGCGAATACGCAGATCGAGATTTGGTAGAACGTTCCACACGAGGCGACGGCGCTGCGATTGGAGAGCTGTTCTCGCGGTACTGGCGAGCGGCTCGGGGCGCGGCCTTTGGAGTGACGGGAGACTTCGCTTCCGCCGAAGATGCTGCTGCCGAAGCGTTTCGACACGCGCTGGAGGCACTGGCTTCGTTGCGAGATCCGGATCGTTTCGGACCCTGGTTGCGAACGATCGTCATACGCAAAGCGCGCCTCTCCCTTCGAAGTCGCCGTCAGAGCGTTGAAGGTCTCATCGCCGATCAACCGGACTCCAGCGAGCTGGCTTGTGACGCGCTGGAGAGGCTCGAATTGGCAGCCCTCCTCCAGCAGTCCGTGCGCGAACTGCCCGCTCGATTGCGTGAAGCGGTGTCGCTGTTTTACTTCGAAGGCTACGACACGGACGACGCCGCGCGCTTCCTTGATATTCCATCCGGCACATTTCGCCGCCGGTTGCACGAAGGCCGTCGCGAGCTCCGCAGCGTGGCAGAACAAATTCTACGAGGGAGCAAACCAGTGAACGAACAGCGGGAACGACAGATCGAAAGGCTGAAACACTTGATCGACAACGCCGGTGACACCGACGCCTTCTATAAAGCGCTTCGCGAATCCATGGCGCTGCGTCCACCTCAGAAGGAGTTGATGGGTTCGATCATTCGTCGACAAACGGAATCGGCGCCCGGTGCGAACGAAGGTTTCATCGGACGCGTTCGCGAGACAGCGCGGCAATTCACCGGCCCTTCCGCTCGCGTTTTGGACTCCGGTCATCCGGTCGGCTCGGTCGCACTCGCGATTCGTCAAGCGTTGCCGGATTTTCAGAACTGGCCACTGGACGTCGGCGACGCCGCGGCGCATTTCTTCACGTTCATCGGTGATGAGCGCGAACGTATGAAAGCGCTCTTACCTCCCGGTTTCTCCGAGGGCCGTCCGGGAGCTTTCCTGCGCGCAACTCGCGGATTCCTGCGCTCAACCGAGAACGGCGGGGCGCAGACCACTTACCAACTCGTGCAGGAAAGTCCGGATATGCAGACCTTTCGCGCCGGAATGAATGGCGTCCAGGTCAGCGACGTGATCGATTTGACCTGGATGGCCGCCGGCACTCTCGAGTTGAGATCCGTACAGGAGTTGCTTGAACGATTGAGCGCCGCGGTCTTGCCCCGAACCTCCATCCGGTTCCTCAACTACGACGAACCGCGTTATCGCTCAGCCTTGCAACTACAACTTGGTGGCGTTTCGTCGCCTGCCGCCAACGGCGGCGTTCTTGCCAAGTGGGCCGGTCATCCTGAAGGCGTCGAAGCGGCCCATGTGCGCCTATTTCTCGAGGTGTGGGCGACGGTTCGATCCGGTCAGGTGATCCGGTGCGTGCCTTGGAGAGCCGCGTGATGGAATAACCGTCGGCCTACAGGGAAATACCGCCCAATTTCCCCCGTTTTGCCTATTGTCCCGGTGACGTTCGTTAGGCACAATCCCTTGCAGGGTCAAGGAGGACCGTTTCGAGCGAATGACTTCATGTTGGCGAATCCTGCTGTCCTTCCTAGTTCTCAGTGCAATTCTTATCGTCGGTACCGGTGCCCGGCCTCCCGCGCAATCGCAAATCACGATTAACTATCCATCGATCACGGGCCCTACCTGGCCCTTGTACGTCGCCAGGGAAGGCGGGTACTACGCGAAGTATGGCCTGGATGTGAATCTGGTTTTTGGAGAGCACCCTGCAGGCGTTGCGATGATCATGAGCGACGAAGCCGTGATGACCAACTACGCACTCGAAGTCGCGATGCAGGCAAGCTCAAGAGACGGTTCCCTTGTCGCATATGGGAGCCCATTCAAAAAGAGCCTCTACGCGCTGATGGCTGGCAAGGAGATCCGAAGGATTCGCGATCTGAAGGGTAAACGAATCGCCGTGAGCCAGGTAGGCGCCGCGCCACATACGTATGGAATCCGAATGCTCGCCAGAGACGGTCTGACATCTCGGGATGTCCAATGGGTCCCAGCGGGGAGTGGCGGAAACTCCCCTGCCGCAGCCCTGGCGGGACGACGTGCTGACGCGGCGATGGTTTCCGCGCCAGCCTACTTCAGACTTGAAACAGAAGGCTTCAAGAGCCTGGCCAACATCAGTGACTTCGACGAGATCTACGCTCCGTCGGTCTTCTTGTTCAACAAGAGCACGATTGCCGCCAACCCCAAATTGCCGGAACTGCTGATCAAGGCGCACGCCGAAGCAATCAAACGTTTATATGAGGACAAAGCCTTCGCCCTCAAAGCATATCTCGCCTACAACAAGGAGGACCCGGCTCTGGTCGGAAAGGTCTATGACCGCTATACCGCGAGCAACTCCTACGAGCGCGTGCCCTATATCCTTGCTCCGGCGGTGCGCTACATGCTCGATCATCCCAGCGACGAACAGATCGGCATTCAGCTCAGAGAGTTCGACTTCCGCTCCGTGCTGGACAACAGCATTGTCGATCGCCTTGTCAAAGAAGGTTTTTTCGTAAAACTTTTCGGACCCGGCATCAGAGCCGAACAGGAACGCAAGGCGAAGTTGGCATTCCGATGAAGCCGAGTCCAATCCATCCAGAGCCCTCAAGCTCATTCGTGCCATATAGCAAAGAGGAGCTCGATCAATCCGTCGCTACTCGCTTCGAGATGATCGTCCGTTCGCATCCCCGGCGGCTCGCGGTCAAGAGCCGGACGGATCAGATGACCTACGATGAGCTCAATCAAACGGCAAACCGAATTGCCGGGGCACTCCTCACGCATAGGGGAGAGGTGCAGGAACCCATTGGATTGCTTGTCGAGGAGGAATGTCGGGCCATAGGCGCCGTTCTCGGCGTGCTTAAATCCGGCAGGTCTTATGTTCCCTTCAATGGAGCGGCGCCTCGCGAAAGATTTTTGGAGCGCCTCGAAGATTCACAGATTCGAGTTCTGATCACCGATCGTAGCCGGTTCGACTCGATCCAGGGCCGTGTCTCGGATCGATGCATGGTGCTCGCCGTTGAAGATCTTCTTCTTACCCCTTCGACAGACAACCCGGGGCTCGCCATATCCCCCGACGCTGTTGCCGCCATCTTCTATACCTCGGGGTCCACGGGGCGTCCGAAAGGCGTGATCCAGAACCAGCGCAATGTCCTTCATCGGGTGTTGCTGACCACCAATTCCTGTCGCATCTCCATGGATGATCGACTCACTCTTCTCACCGCGCCAACGTACAGTGCTTCATTGCGAAGTCTGTTTTGCGCGCTGTTGAACGGCGCCGCGATTTATCCCTTCAAAGTCGTGGAATACGGCATCGGTGAACTTGCCGGGTGGCTGACCCGCGAGGGAATCACGACGTATCAATCCGTTCCCAGTGTCTTTCGTCAGTGGACCTCCAATCTCACTGGCGGCGAGGATCTCAGCAAGGTGCGACTGGTCATGCTGGGTGGCGAGGCCGTAACGCTTCGCGACGTCGAACAGTACAAGAAACATTTTTCTTCAGATTGCCTACTCTTGTGCACTCTTAGTTCCAACGAAACGGGACCGATGCGCCACCACTTCATCGATAAGACCACGGAGGTCAGCCAATCGACCGTTCCTGTCGGTTACGCAGTCGAAGACAAGGAAATCCTGATTCTCGATGAGAACGGACACGAGTTGGGCCGCGGCCAACTCGGAGAGATCGCGGTGCGAAGCGCCTATCTGTCTCCGGGATACTGGAAGCAGCCGGAATTAACGGCCGCAGTATTCCACCGCGATCCCGATTCTCCAGACAAGACGATCTACCGCACGGGAGATTTAGGCATCCTGCAACCCGACGGCTGTTTGCTGTACCGGGGACGCAAGGACTTCAGAGTAAAAATCCGCGGGATTCGTGTGGAGCTTGAAGAAATCGAAGCTGCTTTGCATTTGAATCCCCTGGTTAAAGAAGCGGTCGTTGTCGCGCGTGAAGACGGGCAGCCGGGCAATTCACGCCTGGTGGCCTATATCGTGCCGTTCCCGCACGCCAGTCTCGATGATCTTGCGATTCGAAAGTTTCTCGCAGAAAGACTCCCGGACTACATGGTGCCTTCCGCATTCGTATTCCTGGACTTCCTGCCCCACACACTCAGCGGAAAAGTGGACCGTCAGTCGCTGCCTGCGCCGCAACAAGCCCGGACAGCCGGCGTTGAGTATGTGGCGCCTCGAGATGCCATCGAGGCTGCGCTTGTCCGGATGTGGGAAACGATGATTCAGGTTCGCCCGATCAGTGTGCTGGACAATTTTTTCGATCTCGGCGGCGACTCTTTGTCGGCTTCTCAGATGATCGTGCGGATCGAGAGAGAATTCGGGAAGTGTCTTCCGCCCCGCGCAGTTTTTCAGTCGCCCAGCGTGGAGCAACTTGCTGTGGAATTGCGCCAGGACAGCGCGCCGCAATCTTGGTCTTCCCTGGTCAAGCTGCAATCCGGCAAAGAGCGAACGACGGTCTTCTGCGTTCTGTTTGATGGCGGATTCAAGGATGAATTCTTCAGTTTTGCCAGTCTGGCTCCGCAGATCAGCCGGGACTATTCCTTTTACGCAGTGGTTGCATGGGGCAGCGACGGAACCTCACCGCCGTATCGGACTGTGGAAGAGATGGCGGCGGCCTACATCAGGGGAATCAAGGCCGTTCAACCGGCAGGTCCTTACTTTGTGCTCGGGGAGTGTTTCAGCGCTCCGGTTGCCTATGAAACGGCAAGGCAGCTTCGCCTCGGAAACGACGCGGTTTTTCTTGGCTTGCTGGACGGGCGGATGCGACGCCACTGGTATTACAAAATTCTCGGAAGAAGGCTGGGGGCTCGCGTCCGAGACCGCCTGAGCATAATAGAGAACTCACCAGCATGGACCTACCTCAGCGAAGGAACGGCAACTCACACCACCGCGCTTCGAAGTCTGCCATGGGGTGAACGTTTGCCTCATGTCGCCAAACAGATTGTGAAGTCCGTCGGGCATGCGTCGAAAGCTGTCCGCGCTGATCCTACGGCACAATCTCAAGGGAACATCAAACCAAACGTCACGGACCGTACAGGATCCAATCTCAGGCAGCGCGCCAGCCGTGCCTACGGTCTGGCGGTTCGGGCTTATCTGCCGCGTCCCTATCCGGGAAGAATGTGCGTCATCGCCAATGAGGAATGGTGCAGAGACAATCCAACCCTCGGTTGGTCGACCACAGAGGGCCTGGATGTCTACCGAATTCCGGGGAACCACAATACCTACCTGCGCGGTCACTTGACTATGGTGGCGGAGATACTCAGGAACTCCATGGCGAAGTTCGAACGAGAAACTCTCGGTCGCCACGATGAGAAAAGGGCGGCTGCCAATATGGAAAAGGCCCCCGGCTCACGAACCTACCCGCCCGGAGATTCCGTCAGCCTGTAAGCAGCCTTTGGATTTCAGGGGTATGGCGGGCGAGCGCCTCGGGAGCCGGGTCCGGCGCGGGATTCATCGTGACCAGCGGAGAGTCGCGGCGTGAGAAATTCGCCATCAAGGCCAGGCGGGGCTCATTCGAGGCGTTATGAACGGCCGAATGGCCGCAGTGAATATTGAGGATGAAGACTGTTCCCGCCGAGCCTGTGAGGCGCTTCTCGGCTGGATGCGGTTTCCGCGGATCGGTAAGACCGCGAAGCATCCAGGGATTGCGATGCGACCCTGGGACCACACGCGTCGCGCCGTTCTGCGGCGTGAAGTCGACCAGTGCGCAAATCGCGTGGCACGCATACCAAACGCTGGGCACACCCTGTCCGCCCCAATCCACGTGCAGCGCCTGCTGGCCGTGGCCCGGTCTGAGACCGCGTGACGCAAAACCGAGGAGCCGGGGATCGGGGCCAAGAAGATGTCGAACGGCTTCGAGTACGCGTGGATGGGTCCATGCGGCGTCGAAGACGTCTTCCGTCAGAAGTCCACTGACAATAAGCGTCCCGGCATGATCCTGAGGCGTCCCCGCGAGGAGCATCTCCAGCCGCGTCCGCATTCGGGCCACGTGCCTCGGATCCACGATTCCTTCCAGAGCAAGGTAACCGTCTTCGTCCAATCGTGTGCATTCGTTCTTCGTAAGAGGCATGAATGCAGGATAGGCAGTTCAGACGGTGCGGAGCAAGCAGCCTTTGGGGGATTGAAAATCCCGCGTTCGCCCAGTTCATCGGCAAAACCTCCCACTTCGTCGGGGAACTGGCGACGGCGGGTTTCTCTTTCGCTAGTTTGGTGGCGGAGGTGAAATTATGAAACTGCTTCGACTTTTGCTGGTTATCCTGACGGCCACAACATTGCTCGCCGAGATTCGCCTGGATTCGAATCAATTGCGCAACGACCTGTTTGCCTCGATGGCAGGCAACGCGGACGCGCTGAAGCGGGTACTGGATGCGACTCAGAAGGTGCTCATCGAAAATCCTGATCACGCTCAGGCGCTTGTGTGGCACGGAGCGGCGACGTTGAATGGTGTATTCATCGAAGCGGAAAAGGGAAATTCGCAGGCCGCGATGTCGAAATTCCAGAACGGTGTCGCGGAAATGGACCGGGCAGTCTCGCTTGCCCCTGACGACATCGAAGTCCGGATTATTCGTGCGGTTCTTTATCAGCCGGCCTCACGTCAAATGCCGCCGTCCTTTGCAGAAGGCATGCTCGAAAAAGCCCGAACTGATTTTCAGCGGACCTTCGATCTCCAGCAATCTCGGCTGAGGGAGTTGGGAACGCATCCCCTCGGCGAGCTACTTCAGGGGCTTGGCGACACGAATAGCAGGCAGGGCAAAACGGGTGAGGCTGAGAAATACTATCGAATGATGCAGACGATGCTGAAGGATACGGAGTATGCCCGTCGTGCTGACGAGTGGATGAAAACGAAGCAACCTCTCCCGGCCGCGCAGACTGCATGCGTCGGCTGTCACGTATCAAAAGAGAGGTAGGATAGTCCGCGAAATGATCCGGTATTCGACACTTCGGGCCTGGGCGCGCGACATTCTGAACCTGGCGATCATCAGCGTTCTGGTTGTGGCTGTGTTCTTCCTGGCTGGGGGCGGCATGCGCGCACCCAACGTGGTGTCCGCAATTCTGTCGGCTCTTGCGGGCTCCTTCCCGATCGCATTCTGTATTGGCGGATTGTCGTGGCTGGTCATGCCTCCGGTCGCGAGGCGGATCGGGAACTGGCACGCGCTCGCCCGCTGGCCCGTTTACCTGGCGACGATGACTGTCACCGCGACCTCCGGAACACTGCTTGCGGGAGTCTTCTATTACTATGTGTTGGGTTATACCTTCGGCAAGACCCTTCCAGCCCTGCTTGCCGAAGCGCTTTTGACGTCGATTCCCATTACCTGGTTGGTCGGTAGCGGCATCACTGTTTTCGGGACGATTACGAGTCGCCTGGAGGAGACACAACTCGCTCTCCGCACTCAACAACTGGACAAGGAGCGCATCGAAAAACTTGCAGCAGAGGCCCAATTTGCCTCCCTCGCTTCAAGAGTGCAGCCGCATTTCTTATTCAACACACTCAACTCCATTTCCGCGCTTGTTCGTGAGAACCCTTCGCGGGCGGAGACCCTGATTGAGCGGCTGGCATCGCTCCTGCGCTCGTCTCTTGACGGCGGGCAGACCGTGGCACTCGACCGGGAACTGAAATTGGTTGCCGACTACCTCGAGATTCAACAAGCGCGCTTTGGGAGTCGCCTCCAGTACAACCTGCCGGAGCAAACCGATTTGGGCGTCGCCGTGCCGCCGTTTGCGGTTCAGAGCGTCGTCGAGAATGCGTTGAAGCACGTGGGGAGCCGGCGACCCGAGGGAGTCACGGTCACTGTCCGCGCCACCAGACTTGGAGAGGACCTTCTGGTGGACATCACGGACGACGGGCCCGGTTTTGAGGAGGACGCGATAAAAGCAGGTCACGGCCTCGACAATCTTCAGCGTCGATTGCTTGCCCTCTATGGAAAGCGCGCGAGCCTTGAGTTTCTCCGGCCTTCTTCGAGTGGGATGACCGTTCGTTTGCGCGTACCCGCATCATGAGAGCGTATCTCGTGGACGACGAGGAACTCGCCGCCACCCGCCTCCGCAGACTGTTGGAGGAGACAGGCCGGGTGCAGGTTGTCGGCGAAAACAACGATCCTGTCAAGGCCCTGAAGCAGATTCGAAATCTCCACCCGGACGTCCTCTTTCTGGATATCGAGATGCCGGGGATGTCGGGCTTCGATCTTCTGGAGAAACTCGGCGAGCCGCAGCCTCTCGTCATCTTTACGACGGCGTTCGATCGATACGCTCTCGACGCTTTCAAGGTGAATTCGATCGGCTACCTGCTGAAGCCTGTGAACGCGGATCACCTGCAACGGGCGCTGACCAAGCTCGAGCGCATCCTTGGCGGCACGGAAACGCGCGGCGATCTTGGGGCGTTGCTCGCACAGGTCCGCACCATGCTGGCTCAACGTGAGCCCGAATATCCGGCCCGGATAGCGTCCCGAGTCGGCGATCGCGTCGAATTCATAAACGTGGCAGAGGTCACTCACTTCTACTCGAAGGACAAGGTAACGTTCGCGGCCTCAGCCGGCAAGCATCACATTGTCGACTTCACCATCGCGGAGCTGGAAGAAAAGCTGCATCCTGGGCACTGGATCCGCATTCATCGATCGACTCTGCTGAACATCGATGCTGTGAGAGAGCTGCATTCCTGGTTCGGTGGCAAGCTGTTGATCAAACTGAAGGACGGCCGGACGGAATTGAGTGTCGCGCGTGAACGGGCGGCCGAGGTGCGCGCGAAGCTTGGAGTTTGATTCCTGTTCCCATATCTTCGGCGCCGAAACGAAACCTTGACAGAAACTCATCCATCGAGAAGAATCCGCCCGCCGAATTCCACTTAAGTAGACCATTCGGCCCCCCAAAATCTAAAAGTGTAAGTGCGATCCTGCGAGGAATAGGATTTAAATGGATTGCAACGACAAACATTTGCTAGGGCGAAAATACGCTCTCTACGTGACAGCTTATTCTGAAGCTGTAGGCCAGCTCATTGCAGTTAGCTCCCAAGCGACAAGATCCGAGTGGGAGTTGGCATGGGAACTGGCGGGGCGCGCTCAACTTCTATGTATTGATGCGCGCAATCAACTGGAAGTGCACACCGCAGAGCACGGCTGCTAAGGCTTGGCGATCTCCGACGTCACCTTCACGCCAAAAGAACGAAAGTTCGAATAGAATGCGTGGCAGTCCACATACCCCGCGTCGCTTTCATAGCGCTCAACCATTTCCTTTGGGACGTAAATGCCGAGGTTCTTGTTCTCCACGTACTCTACAACCATTCTTCCTGTAGCCTTGGGCTTCGAGTACGGGTTTTCAACGGAGAACTCCGTTTTCAGAATGCGTCCGGTTGTTGGCTCAATCCACAGGATTCCAGTCGAGAACAGTGGTTTGGGATTCGGTCCCAGGGAGTGCACGAGTGCGGGGACGCGCTTTTCAGCAAACTTGATTTTCCAGGTGACGATGCCATTGATCTTCTCGTTGCCGTTCCTGGTGAAATCGAATCGTCCCACTTCTGTCACGCGCACGACTTGCAGCGCGAACGTAGGGACGTTGGTATGGCGCAGCACGGAGCCGATGTCGTAACGGACATTCTCCTTGTTTATCGCGTCGATCATTCGACTGTTTTCTTCCGGGGAACCTTTCTCGAGCGCATCGAGGCTGCCCGTGGTGCTCTTCACTCGAACGCCGTCGACCTTATTCACCATGCGGACGCCTACCGGAGTTGTTCCGACTTGAAGGATCAGGAAATCCGATTCGAGGCGGCGCTTGTCTCTTGAGGCGACGACATTTCGGCCGGGCACATTGCGGACAGGATCGTACTCCGCAGAACTCTGGAGATACTCCTCTGTAACCAGAAGGTTCCCAAGTTGTTCGCCTTCATATTTGGCGACGTATTGAGCAGCGAGACTCAAAACCGCGCCGAGTTCGCCGACCGGTTCCTGGGCTGATGTCGTCTTGAGAAGAGTCAAAGCCAGGAAACAGCCAAGGACGAATCGCATGTGCACCTCATACTTGATTAAGGCGTAAACGGAGACGAGGAACCGCCAGACTACGGCTTCCAGCTGGCCAGTATCCCTTTTCCGGCGACGTATTGAGAAGTACATTAGCGGGGATGACGCCCGATATTTCGCTATCGACTGAAGTTGCCGACGCTCTTCACTCGAACGTTCCGGTTGTCGCTCTAGAGTCGACGCTGATCACGCACGGCCTGCCGTGGCCGTCGAATGCCGAAACCGCATTCGCAATGGAGCGGGCGGTGCGCGAGGCTGGGGCCGTTCCCGCGACAATCGCTGTACTGCGTGGTGCCATCACGGTCGGTGTTTCGTCAGTTGAAGTGGAACGGCTCGCGTCCAGCCCGTTTGGCAGCGTCCGCAAATGCAGCCGGCGTGACCTGCCGATCGCGGTGGCGCGGCGCGAGGACGCATCGACTACGGTTGCCGGGACGATGATCGTGGCGCACCA
>Ga0111539_10010463_pt1 | contig 11673 bp, 14 predicted proteins | sample RhiMethybrSRZTD1_FD_79667 | JGI IMG/M metagenome (GOLD analysis project Ga0111539, IMG submission 79667) | Populus rhizosphere microbial communities from Tennessee, USA - Rhizosphere MetaG P. TD hybrid SRZTD1 (version 2) (version 2) | ecosystem: Host-associated > Plants > Roots > Rhizosphere >...
CGACGCTGTTCGTCTTCTTCCTCCAGATGGCGCTGACCGTGAGCCTCGGGCTCGCGCTGTACGACGCGCAGGGTGCGGAGAGCTGGCCGGCAGTCCTACCCGTCATGCTCCTCGGCGGCATCGCGTTCGCCGGCATGGGCTTCGGAATCGCGTCGCTGATCCGCTCGGCCGAGGGGTCGTCCGCGGTGGTGAACCTCATCGTCCTGCCGATGGCGTTCCTCTCGGGCTCGTTCGGCCCGACCTCGGGCTACCCGGAGCTCCTGCAGAAGGTCGCGGACGTCCTGCCGCTCACCTATCTGATCGACCTCACCGAGAACGCCTACCTGCACGGAGAGACGATGACCGACGACCCGACGGCGATCGCGATCCTCGTCGCGTGGGGGCTCGCGGGATACGCCGTCGCGGTGCGCCGCTTCGGCTGGGAGCCGCGCGAGCGCTAGCCCGCTCGGCCTCGCTTACCAGGCGCCCACCCAGCCCGACAGGAGGCCGTACGGCTCGCTCTCGGCCGGCTCCCCCGGCCGGGCGCGCAGGAAGTCGAGGTCACAGCCGGTGTCGGCCTGGAGGACCCGCTCGGCGTAGACCGCGCCCCATCCGCGCGCGTACCGCGGCGTCGGCGGCCCGAGCTCGTCGAGGCGGCGGCGCACCTCGGCCTCGGGCACGTCGAGGTCGAGCCTGCGCGCCTCGACGTCGAGCACGATCGGATCGCCGTCGCTCGCCTCGTGCAGGATCACGTCCGCGAGCGTGCCGCCGACTTCGACGCCGATCCGCGTCGCGCTCACGAGCCCTCCTCGGCCGAGAACAGCCGTCGTTCACGGAATTTGAAATTTCATATGCGCTCGGCCGGAGCGTAGACCAAACTGACACGCGATGGAAGAGATGGCCGTGATCCCGCTCCTCGAGGAGCGCGAGTCGGTGGAGGACCGCGTCGCGCAGACCCTCCGCGAGCTGATCGTCACCGGACGGCTCCCGGGGGGCACGCCGCTCGTCCACCGGGAGCTCGCACAGCGCCTCGGGGTGTCGCCGACGCCGGTGCGGATCTCACTCACGCACCTCGAGCGCGAGGGGCTCGTCGAGGTCGGCCCGACGGGGCGCGCCACCGTCACCCGCGCGAGCCGGGAGGACTTCGAGGAGATCTACGCCGCTCGTGCGGGGCTCGAGGGCCTCGCGGCGCGCGTCGGCGCGGTCGCGCTCACGGATGGGCACATCGCAGCGATGCGACGCCTGCTCACGCGCCTCCGGCGGCTCGCACGCGAGCGCGACGTGGATGCGTACCTCGCGGAGCGATGGGAGTTCTACGCGACGTGCTACCGGGCGAGCGGCCGACGGCGGCTCGTCGACGAGGTCGAGCGGCTCTTCCGGCGCTCCGAGCGGTACAACCGCCTGGTGCTGTCGACGGCCGATCGGTTCCGCGAGTCCGTCGCCCGGTACGGGTCGTTCCTCGAGGCCTGCGAGGCGCGCGACGCGATCGCCGCCGAGCGCGCCGTGCACGAGAGCATCCGGTGGGCCGTCGACCGGCTCGGGCCGCTCCTGCCCTCGGAGACCGACCCCGAGTGAGCCCGACCGAGCTGCAGGCGGCGCTCGTCGACGCGGTCGGCGACCAGCAGCGGGTCGCGGTCGGCGACTCGGAGCGCGACCTCCACGCGAGCGACATCACGTTCCATCGCCCGCACCGCCCCGACGTCGTCGTCTACCCGCTGACGACCGCGGAGGTCGCGTCGGTGCTCGCGCTCGCCCACGACCAGCGGGTGCCGGTGACGCCGTTCGGCGCCGGCTCGAGCCTCGAGGGGCACGTGATCCCCGTGGCCGGCGGCATCTCGCTCGACCTCACGCGCATGGACCGCATCCTCGACATCTCGCCCGCCGACCTGACGGCGACGGTCCAGGCCGGCGTCACGCGCGGCGCGCTCGAGCGGGCCGTCGGTCAGCACGGGCTGCAGTTTCCCGTCGATCCGGGCGCCGATGCGACGCTCGGCGGCATGGCGGCGACCAACGCCGCCGGAACGACGACGGTGCGCTTCGGGAAGATGCGCGCGAACGTCCTCGCCGCCGAGGCCGTCCTCCCGGGCGGCACGATCCTCCGCGCGGGGAGCCGCGCGCCGAAGACGTCCGCCGGCTACGACCTCCTCGGCCTGCTCGTCGGCTCGGAGGGGACGCTCGGCGTCATCACCGAGCTGACCGTCCGCCTGCAGGGGATCCCGGAGCACGCCGTCGTGCTCCGGCTCTCGTTCCCCGACGTCGAGTCGGCATGCCGGGCCGCGACGACGATCGTCGCCGCAGGAGCGGGCGTGACGCGGGTCGAGCTCCTCGACGCGTGGACGATCGCCGCGATCAACGCGTACCAGGGGACGGACTTCCCGGCCGGTCCCTCGCTGTTCGTCGAGGCGGCCGGCACCGAGGGCACGGTGACCTCGGACCTCGAGCTCGTCGAGGCGATCGCGGAGTCCGAGGGCGCCACCGCGGTCGTCGCGGAGCGGGACCAGACCGCTCGCGCCCGGCTGTGGGCCGCCCGGCACTCCTCTGCCTACGCCTCCGCGGCCGCCGCGCCAGGGAAGCGCTCCCGCTCGACGGACATCTGCGTTCCGCTCTCCGAGCTCGCGGCGGCGGTCTCGTTCGCCCGGGACGAGGTCGAGCGGCGCGGCCTCATCGCCGGGATCGTCGGTCACGCGGGCGACGGCAACGTGCACCTCTCGCTCCACGTCGACCCCGACGACCCGGACGAGGTCCGCTCGTCGGACGAGCTGATCGAGCTCCTCGTGACCGATGCGCTCGCCCGCGGAGGAACCTGCACCGGCGAGCACGGGATCGGGCTCGGCAAGGTGCTCGCGCTCGAGCGCGAGCACGGCGACCTCGTGCCGCTCATGCAAGGGATCAAGGAGCTCTTCGACCCGCACGGGATCATGAACCCGGGGAAGGTGCTGCCCGCCCGCGTGTGAGGAGCTTCAGACGTGCGACTCGCTCGGCACGCGGCGCGTGACGCGAACGTCGCCCGTCGCCTGCACGACGACGGCCGCGACGACGACGAGGCCACCGGCCACGGTCGCCGCACTCGGCGTCTCGTCGTAGGCGAGCCAGACCCAGAGCGGCCCGAGCACGACCTCGAGCAGCGAGATCACCGCGACCTGCGCGGGCGGGATCAGACGAGCGCCGATCGTCAGCAGGGCAAGGCCGAGGCCCATCTGCCCGACGCCCAGCGCGGCGAGGATCGCCCAGTCGCTGTCGCTCACCGTCCCGGGCTCGACGAACGGAAGGCACGCGAGCACGACGAACGCCTGTGAGGCACAGGTCGCGGGCATCATCGACACGTCCCGGCGGTGCCGTGCGATCACGATCACGCCGGCGAAGGACGCGGTCATCAGGAACGGCAGGCCGACCGCCGCGGCGCCCGCATCGAACGAGCCCGCGGCCATCACCACCACCCCGACCGCCGCTAGTGCGAGCGCCAGCCACGTCCGGCCGTCGACCCGCTCGTGGAGGAGCGCCCAGCCGAGGAGGGCGGCCATCATGGGCGCGGCCGCCTGCATGAAGAGGACGTTGGCGACGGACGTCGAGTTGAGCGCCAGCAGGAATGCGCCCGACGAGATCGCGAGGAAGACCGCCATCGCGAGGCCCGAACGGCCCATCGAGCGGAACGCGGCCACCGTCCCCCGCCGCTCCGTTGCGACGACGAGCGCGAGCAGCGCGAGGCCCGCGAACACTGCGCGCCCGGCCACCTGCGTCGCGGGGCTCGCGTCGAGCTCGCGCTGGGCGAGCCCCGCGGTCGACCAGGCCACCGCGGCGGCGAGGATCGCGAGCTGTCCCTCACGGGCCCGGCGTCGGTCGAGGCCGGAAACGCCCGTCACGCGACCAGTCAACCACGGCGGCTTCGACACGGGACGCAGTCCGCTGTCGTTTCCGCCGGGCGCGGGGCGGGTACACCCCGGGCATGCATCTCTTCACGAAACGAAATGCGCTCGTCGGCTGGATCACCACACGCATCGCGCGTCGAAAGGCGAAGCGGCGGTTCCGGGCGGTGCTCGCTCAGACGAACCGGCACCGGCTCGCGCTCGGCGCGGGCGCGGCCGCGGTCGCGACTGTCGCCGTCACGGCGATCGCCGCGCGGCGCTCGCACGGACACGACGACGCTCAGCCGGCCTGACCCGACTCACAACGGAGGGACACACATGGGGATCATCGGATGGATCGTGCTCGGCCTGCTCGCGGGGATCATCGCGAAGGCGATCTTCCCGGGCGTCGAGGGATTCGGACTCATCCTGACGACGCTGCTCGGCATCGGCGGCGCCCTGCTCGGTGGGCTCGTCGCCTCGCTCTTCGGTCTCGGTGACCCGATCGACGAGTTCTTCGACCTGAGCACGTGGGTCGCCGCCGTCCTCGGCGCGCTCGTGATCCTCTGGATCGCGTCGGCGGTCCGCGGACGCCGCGGACGCCCGCTCCGGTCGGCCTAGCTGGCCGCGAGCGATGCGCGGGCGCGGCGATCGCGCTCGCCCGTGAGAAGCCCGGCGAGGTGCTGGAGCAACGCCCAGCACACGTCGGGGTTCTCACGGGCGAACTTCCTGAAGTCCCAGAACGCGATCACGTTGCAGGTGAGCCTCGTGACCGCGGTCACGGTCGCCGTCCGCGCGTCCTCGGTGATCAGTGCGAGCTCTCCGAAGTGGTCTCCCGGCCCGATCCGCGCGACCTCGTTACCGTCGACGGTGACGGATGCCTCGCCCTCGGAGATGATGAAGAACCCGACCCCGCTCATCGTCCCCTCGACGACGACGTCGACCCCCGGGCGGAACTGCCGCACCTTCACCTGTCGGGCGAGCCTCGACAGCTGGCGCTTGCTGAGCCCGCTGAAGAGCCTCACCCGGGCGAGATCGTCGGCGACCGACGGCACCGGGCGATCATATAGCGGCCGCTCCCCGGGTTCGCCGTCGCGGCCGCTGCCGTCAGGAAGCGATCGGACGGGTGTGCTCCTCGAGCAGCTCGCGGAGGCGTGTCGCCGCCTCGGGGGACTGCCGCTCGAGCGCCCAGACGTCGCGTTTGAAGATGCTGATCAGCCGCAGCGGCGACGTCGCGACGACCGAAGCGGTGCGCCGGCCCGAGGCGAGCACCGCGATCTCGCCGACGATGTCGCCCGGCCCGACGGTCGAGACGGTCGTCCCGTCCGCGATCACGTCCGCCGTGCCGCTCTCCACGGCGAAGAGCGCGTGCCCGAAGTCGCCCTCGACGATGACGGTGTCACCGGCTGCGACCTCGAGCTCTCCGGCCACCGCGCAGACGGCCTCGAGCTCGTTCGGCGAGAGCCCCGCGAACAGCGGAATCGCTCCGAGACGCTCCGTCTGCACGGCTCGACCCTAGTTCGGCGCCCGGTGACGATCCGGTGTCCGTCCGGTGAGGGAGTGGAGCCGGTCCGCTCAGACGGCCGTCGCCAGGGCGCGATCGCTCAGGCGCTCGCCCGAGGCCGGGTCGCGCCGAGACGGCCGGACCAGGGGTACGGTCATCCGCCCACGCGCGGACCTTCCGCCGTGCGACGATTCCGGGCCATGTGCCCGGATCGCGCGACGCTGACCATCCTGATCGTCGACGACCATCCCTCGTTTCGCGCCGTGGCCCGGATGATGCTCGAGACCGACGGGTTCGCCGTCGTCGGGACCGAGGAGGACGGGGAGTCGGGCGTCGCGGGGACGCTCAGGCTCGAGCCCGACATCGTGCTCCTCGACGTCGAGCTGCCGGACATCGACGGTTTCGAGGTGGCCGCGCGCCTGCGGGCCGCGGGCTCGCGGGCGGCGATCGTGCTCGCATCCAGCAGGGATCGCGCGGACTTCGGCTCGCTGGTGGACGAGTCCGGCGCGCGCGGGTTCCTCACGAAGGCCGACCTCAGCGGCGACGCCATCCGCAGGCTCGTCGCGTGACCCGCGGCACGGTTATCCTCGACCGTCCATGACCGACCTCGTCGTCGCCACCCCGGTCTTCCTCGATCTGACGTTCGTCGGGCTCGAGTCGCTGCCCGCGCTCGGCGAGGAGCGGTTCGCCGCCGAGCTCCTCCGCTCGCCCGGCGGTGGCGCGATCACGGCGGTCAGCGCCTCCCGCCTGGGCCTCCGCGCGGCGGTCGCCGCGCCGCTCGGCGACGACGTCCCGGGCGACATCGTCCGGGACATGCTCGCCGCGGAGGGCGTCGAGTGGATCGCGTCCCGACCGGCGCCGCGCACGCCGACGACCGTGGTGATGCCCTTCGGGGGCGACCGGGCGATGGTCACGATCGATCCCGGCGCGCGTGCGCTCACAGCCGACGTCGCGGCCGCCGCCCCGCGCGCCGTGGCCGCGAGCCTCGATCAGCTCTACGCCGTGCCGAACGGCACGCCGACCTACGTCACGTGCGGCGACGACGACCTTCGCGCCTACCAGCGGCGTCCACCCGGGGCGCTCGACGGCGCGCGTGTGCTCGTCGTCAACGAGCGGGAGGCGCTCGGGCTGAGCGGCAAGGACACGGTCCCGGAGGCAGCGGTGATGCTGGCCGAGCGGGTGGAGACGGTCGTCGTCACGCTCGCGGGGGAAGGGGCGATCGCGGTTGCGGACGGCGCGACGATCACCGTCCGGGCGGAGCGGGTCGAGCACCCCGCGGACACGACCGGGGCCGGGGACCTGCTCACCGCTGCGTACATCTGGGCGGACCTGAACGGCGCAGAGGCCGAGGACCGGCTCCGCTGGGCCGTGCTCTACGCGGGGCTCGCCGTTTCCACGCCGACCGGCGTGGGCGGCGCCGTCGACGAGGCGACGCTGCTCGGCGAGGGGGCCGTGCGCGGGCTCACTCCTCCGCCCTCGGCCGGCGGCTGAGCGACTCCCCGCTCGCGGGGTCGAAGAAGTGCAGGTGGCGGTGGTCGACCGCGAGCTCGACCGCCTCGCCGAGGGTGATTCGACGCCTGCCGTCGATTGCGGCGCAGAAGCGCGCGCGGCGGTCGTCCGCGAGCAGGGTCGCGTCATCGTCGGAGTCGGCCTCGATCGCCGCGCGCGTCGCATCCGTCTGGACCCGCGGGGCGTCGATGGGGAAGAGGACGTTGGAGACCCCGCCGAGCTCCTCGACGAGGTCGGGCCGCACCGTGATCCGCGGCTGTCCCTCGGGGGCGTCCGCCGCGTGCCGGAGGTCGGTGGGGCGGATGCCGAGAATGACGTCGCGCGACTCCCCCGCGAAGGCCGAGCCCGGCGGGAGCGGCAGCTGCAACCCCGCGAACGCGACATGGCCCTCCCCCACGGTCGCCTCCACCACGTTCATCGACGGCGACCCGATGAACGCGGCGACGAAGAGGTTGGTCGGCTCGTGGAAGAGCGCCTGCGGGGTGTCGCACTGCTGCAGCACGCCGTCGCGGAGCACCGCGACGCGCTGGCCCAGCGTCATCGCCTCCACCTGGTCGTGGGTCACGTAGACGGTCGTCACGCCGAGACGGTCGTGCAGCCGCGCCAGCTCCGCGCGCATCGAGACCCGCAGCTTGGCGTCGAGGTTCGAGAGCGGCTCGTCCATGAGGAACGCGGTCGGCTCGCGCACCATGGCCCGGCCCATGGCGACGCGCTGCCGCTGTCCGCCGGAGAGCAGCGCCGGACGACGCTCCAGCAGCGTGTCGAGCCCGAGCGTCGATGCCGCCTGCCGCACGCGGCTCGTCCGCTCCTGACGCGGGACGCGCCGCAGCTTGAGGCCGAAGCCGAGGTTCTCCTCGACCGTCATCTGCGGGTACAGCGCGTAGTTCTGGAAGACCATGGCGATGTCGCGGTCGCGCGGCCTGAGCCGCGTGACGTCCCGGCCCCCGATCACGATGCGACCCTCCGTCACCTCCTCCAGGCCGGCGATCATCCGGAGCAACGTCGACTTGCCGCAGCCGGACGGCCCGACGAGGACCATGAATTCTCCGTCGTGGATGTCGAGCGTCATCGCGTCGAGGGCCATGACGCCGTTCGCGTAGATCTTCGTCGCCCGCTCCAGCTGGATCCCGGCCACGTCAGGCCCGCCCTCCCCACGCGCCCGACAGCTGCGAGCGGAGCTCCCCGAGGTCGGGCCGTGCACCGAGGCGGTCCGCGGCGATCAGGACGGCTCCGGCGACGGGATCGAGGTCCGGGTAGACCGGCCGGCCGGCCGGGACGCGCGAGCGGACGACGTCGCGGAGGAGCGCCGAGCGGTGGCGGAGGACGCCGCCGCACAGGACGAGCGGGAAGGGCGCGCCGAGCTGGCCGGTGCGGTCCGCGCAGACTCGCGCGTAGTCGCCCATCCGGGCCGCAACCGTCTCGACGATCGAGATCGCGACGCCGTCGCCCGTTTCCGCCTCGTCGAGCACCGCGTCGGCGAAGCGGCCGCGCTCCGCCTCGTCGAGGCCATCGATCCGCGTGAACGCGTACAGGAGCTCCTGCGCGTCCGCGCAGTCCCAGCGCTCGAGCGCACGCGGGAGGAGGGACGTCTCGGGGCCGAGGCCGAGCATGTGCCGCCAGACGGCGGCGAGCGCCAGGGAGCCGAGCGCGAATGCTCCCGTCTTCTCCGGCCAGAACCCGAGGTGGAAGACCGTGCCGTCCGCGCTGCGCCCCGCGACCGCGGCATAGGTCCCGATCACGACCGAGACGCCGACGAGCTCCTCGCTGCCGCATCGAAGCCCCCCGATCGCGTCGTTGACGATCTCCGGCACGTCGCGGAGATCGAGCCGAGCCATGAGCTCCCGGCGGAGACGCTCGAAATCCTCCGGCCAGTCGGCACCTGCGAGGCTGAACGCCGCCGCACCGAGGTCCGCGGGCGTGGCGCCCGCGGCGTCGAGCGCGGCGGTCGCGGCCCGCACGACCTCGACCAGGGCGGGCTCGGGCGAGCCGGCGTTGTGGATGTCCCCGCATCCGGCGCGCCCGCTGCCCAGCACCGTTCCGCCGGGCTCGACGACGACCGCGACGGTCTTCGTGTTGCCGCCGTCGACGCCGAGCAGGAGCGCACTCACGCCGGGATCCGGAGGAGTCGGTCCGGCAGGTGGGTGCGGTGCGCGGAGGCGAGGGCGTCGTACACCCGCTCGGCGACGTCGAGCTGACGGACCAGCGGGTTCGCGCTGAGCGCCCGGATGCCGTCGTCGCGCGTGCCGTCCCAGGCGGCCTCTGCGGCGAGCGCCTGGTACTCGCCGAGCATCTCCACGAGACCCCGGACATGGCGCGGCAGCGGCTTGGCGGGCAGGACCTCGATCCCGTGGCGGGTGCAGCGGCCGAGCACCTCGACGACGAGATCGTCCGGGAAGCCGGGCAGGGCGCCGCCGGCGTTCGGCACGTTGACCGGGTGCACCTCGTCCTTGTCGTTGAAGATCGCATCCATCACGTCGATCGCGAGCTCGAGCTCGTGGATGCCACCGCGTGAGCGAGCCGGGTCGAGCCGCGGATCGTCGAGCTGCGCTTGCTCTTCGTAGTGGCGCCAGTAGTCGCCCGACCAGCCGAGGATGTCCTCCGCCCTCGTCGTGGACTTGGCGCGCAGCTCCGTCAGGACGTCGTCGGTGAAGTAGTAGTACTCGAAGTAGTCCGCCGGAACCGACCCCATCGCCACGGCGAGCTGGAGCTGCCGCCTGCGGCGTGGCTCGAGCGTCGGGTCGGCGCGCCGCCGCTCCCACGCCTCCTCGAGGAGCGGCAGCGGATCCCGCCCGTCGTAGTCGTGCTCGACGCCCCAGCAGCCGTGGTTCAGCCCGACCATCGTGACGTGGAATCGCTCCGGATCGAGGCCCGCGGAGTCCGCGATCTCGTGCGCGAAGTAGATCGGCCCTTCGCAGAGCGAGACGACCTTCACCGGCGAGTGGTGCGTGATGGCCTCGGCGACGATGTTCACCGGGTTCGTGTAGTTGAGGATCCACGCCTCCGGGCAGAGCTCCTCCATCTCGGAGCAGACGTCCTTCAGCACCGCGACCGCGCGCAGCGCCATGAAGAAGCCGCCCGCGCCCTGCGTCTCCTGGCCGATGAGCCCGTGGTCGAGGGGAATGCGCTCGTCTTTCACGCGCGCCTCGAACCCGCCGGGCCGGAAGGAGGAGAGCACCGCGTCGCAGCCCTCGAGCGCGGCGCGACGGTCCGTCGTCGCCGTCACGGCGATGTCGTGCCCGCGCGCCCGCGCCATCTTCTCGGCGAGCGTCCGGATGAGGGCCAGCCGGCCCTCGTCGAGGTCGACGAGGACGACCTCCGAGCCCTCGAAGTCGGCGCCGTTCGCGATCAGCGACGCCATCGTCCCGGCCGCCCGGGTCGAGCCGCCGCCGAGGTACACGAGCTTTATCCGCGCCATCAGTGCCCCTTCAGGTGATGCTGCCTCGATCCTCGTCTGCGAGGAGCAAGCCAGGGTAGGACGCAGCGAGCCCCGCTACCAGAAGGTATCGGGGCGACCGAGGACGACGCATGGCGCCGCTCGTCACACGCGGGGAACCCGGAGGGCATTGCCTGAGGGGGCACGACCTCACTCACTCCTTGAGCGCCCCGGCGAGCATTCCGCGCACGAAGTGCCTTTGCAGGAACAGGTAGACGACGAGGATCGGGAGGGCGACGAGCACTGCCGCCGCGGCGACCTTCGTCGGATCGCCGGCCCGCGCCGCGCCGGCGAAGAAGCTGAGGCCCAGCGGAGCCGTCTGGTGCGACTCGCTGCCGGAGACGAGCACGAGCGCGAGCAGGAACTCGTTCCAGGTGTACGTGAACACGAGGAGCGACATCGTCAGCACCGCCGGCCAGGCCTGCGGCAGGAGGACGCGCCAGAGGACGCCGAAGCTGGTGGCGCCGTCGATGCGCGCGGCTTCGATGAGCGAGCGCGGGGTGGAGCGGAAGAACGCGCGCATCCAGAACGTGCCGAAGGCGATGGACTGGCCGATCTGCGGGAGGATCAGCGCCCAGTACGTGTTCAGCAGGTGCCAGTGGAGGATCGGCACGTCCTGGAAGTCGTAGTAGAGCGGGATCACCGTCGCCTCGTAGGGGAAGATGATCCCGAGCAGGATGATCGGGAACACGATGCGGTCGCCGGTGAACCGCATCGTCCCGAAGGCGTAGCCGGTTCCGATCGAGAGGAACGCCGAGACCACGGTGACCGTCGCCGCGACGATGAAGCTCGACTTGAAGCCCGTCGCGAAGTTCCCCTCGCTCCAGGCGGCCTCGAAGCTCGAGAGGTCGATCCGCGTCGGGAACGCGAAGCCCGTGACGAGGTCGGTCTTCCGGTGGAGGGCGAGGAAGAGGATCGACAGGACGGGATAGAGGGCGAGTACCGCGAACGTGCACAGCACGACGTACGTTCCGACCCGTTCCAGCCGGCCGGCGGTCACGCGCGCTCGTCCCGGGAGCCGATCCGGAGCACGATGGCGGCGAGGGCGAAGATCGCGATCGCGAGGACGGTCGCGATCGCGGCCGCGTAGCCGACGCGGTTGTACAGGAACGCGTTTTGGTACATGTACATCGAGGGGACGAGTGTCTCTCCCCCCGGGCCGCCGGCCGTCGTGTTGTAGACGATGTCGAAGCTCCGGAGCGCGTTGATCGTGGTCAGCACGAACGCGACGAGGATCTCGTCCCGGAGCCCAGGCAGCGTCAGCGCGAAGAACTCGCGGAGCGGCCCGGCGCCGTCGACCCGGGCCGCGTCGTAGAGCGACGTGGGGATCTTCTGCACCCCGGCGATGAAGAGCACCATGCACAGCCCGAAGGTGACCCAGCTCCCGATCGCGCCGATCGACGGCA
>Ga0111539_10010466_pt1 | contig 11671 bp, 9 predicted proteins | sample RhiMethybrSRZTD1_FD_79667 | JGI IMG/M metagenome (GOLD analysis project Ga0111539, IMG submission 79667) | Populus rhizosphere microbial communities from Tennessee, USA - Rhizosphere MetaG P. TD hybrid SRZTD1 (version 2) (version 2) | ecosystem: Host-associated > Plants > Roots > Rhizosphere >...
GCACGGCCGAGGTCGTCGAGCGACAGGCGGACTCCGAGCTCCTTCAGGTGGGCAATCACGGTCGCGTCCAGCTCCGAGCCTGCACCCGGGCCGGACGGGACGACCTCGAGCGTGAGGCGCTCCGGTGCGATCTCGCTCTTTCGCAGCAGGCGCTCGAGGCCGGCCACGAGCTCCCCGTCGTCGATCATCCGGTACGGAACGTTGATCGCCACGCCCAGCTCGTGGCCCTGCGCCTCCCACTCGCCGAGGCAGCGAAGGGCGTCGCCGGCGACGGCGAGCGTCAGCTTCCGCACGAGCGGCGTCCGCTCGACGTGCGGCACGAAGTCCGCGGGGCCGACGAGCGTGTCGCCCCGAACCCGCCGCACGAGCGCCTCTGCCGTCCGCACGACGCCCGATGGGAGCTCGACGATCGGCTGGTAGTGAACCACGATCTCGCCCTGCTCGAGCGCGTACTCGAGATCCCTCACGACCCCGCCGTCGAGTGGTGCCCGCGTAATCACCGACTCGTCGCTCGTGTCGCGCTTCGTTGCGTACATCTGGTTGTCGGCGCGCGCGAGCAGCTCCTCAGGCGAGACGCCGTCCTCGGGGAAGAGGGCCCACCCGATCGAGGCGTCGAGCTCGACGACCCCGCCGTCGACCCGGTACGAGCGACGGAGGGCGTGGCGGATACGGCCGGCCAGTGCGGCGGCTTCCTCGTCCTCGGACGTCCCGAGGGAGAGCACGACGAACTCGTCGCCGCCGACGCGCGCGACGGTGTCCGTCTCGCGGACCACCGACTCGAGTCTGCGACTGGTGGCGCGCAGCACCTTGTTACCGACCTCGTGCCCACGGATGTCGTTGACGCCCTTGAAGCCGTCGAGGTCGACCACGAGGAGCGCGAACGGCTCGTTCGAGCGCCGCGAGCGCGCGAGCGCCTGCGCGATGCGGTCGTCGAGGAGATCGCGGTTCGGAAGGCCGGTGAGCGGGTCGCGGAGCGCGAGCCGCTGCGCCGCCAGGATCCTCGTGACGAGGAACGTGGTGGCCGCGCCCGCATACCCGGCGAGCGCCATGGAGAGAAAGAATGCTTCCTGCGGCCGGTCCGTGAGGCTCAGGTTGAGTGCCGCAATGCTTCCGAGCCCGAACAAGCCCACTGCCGCCGCGGGCCATGCCAGCCAGCGTCGAGCAGCCCGTCGATCGAGAGCCTCACGCACTTCCCCCTCTGTTTCTCGCGCCCCGACGCCATGGAGCGGGCGCGTGCTCCGCAGTGACCGGATCGTCGCCGAGGAGGTCGCGGGCGGCCCCTCCCCGGGTGGGTGAATCCCGTCCCTCGTTCGGGGGAGAGGATCGCCCCACTTCGCGGTGAATCCCGCTCCGTGCGCCTTCGGCTCGCTGCGCTCGTCGTCTGGCTCGCGCTGGCAGCGGCGTGCCTCGCGGTCTTCGGCGTCACGGTCGAGGCGATCGTGAACGTGCTCGGATGCGCGGTCGTCGTCGCCGTCACCGTCACCGACCTCGAGCGTCGGATCGTCCCGAACCGCATCGTCCTGCCCGCGCTCGCTGTCGCGCTCGTCGTGCAGACGATCCGCGATCCGAGCGTGGAGTGGTTGCTTTCCGCCCTCGGCGCGGGAGGCTTCTTTCTCGTCCTCGCACTCGTCTACCCCGCAGGGCTCGGCATGGGCGACGTGAAGCTCGCAGCCTTCCTCGGCGCCTGGCTCGGCTGGAATGCGTTCGTCGGCCTGTTCGTCGGCACGCTGCTCGGCATGCTCCCCGCGCTCGCCGTGCTCGTGCGGCGGGGTGCGGCTGGACGACGCACCACGCTTCCGTACGTGCCGGCGCTCGCGGCGGGCGCAGTGATCGGGCTGTTCTTCGGCGACGCGATTCTCGACGCCTGGCTCGGCTGAGCTACTCGTCGACCGGCAGGGCCATGGGCTCGAGCACGGCGCAGCTACGGTCGTCGCGCGGGAAAGGCGATGCCGTGATCCGCACGCAGCGGTAGGAGCCGTCCTCCAGCTCGACGAGCTCTCCAGGCTCCGGCGGCGGGCCGGTGCGTACGACGAGGCGATACCGGTCGGCTGCGGCGAGCGCGACGTGCTCGTCCTCGCGGACGACGCGACGTACGCCGGCGCCCTCCAGGGTGCGGCCCGGTTCGTCCAGCTGTCGCGCGAGCTCGGCCAGCTCCGCGGCCCTGTGCTCGAGCTCGACCTCCCGGAGCCGGACTGCCTCCTCGCGTCGTTCGATCGCGGCGGCACGCAGCTCGACAGCGCCGAGCGCGCGTCGGCGATCCTCGACCTTCGCCTCGGCGTGCTCGAGGGCGGCCTCGCGGCCGTCGAGGTCTGCCGACCTGACGCTCAACTCCGCTTGCCGGAGGTCGAGCTCGGCCGCACCGTCGCGCAGGATCTGCTCGACGCGGTAGTGCAGCTCGCGCGCACGCTCCTCCCGGTGTTCGAGCTCCTCGACCGCCGCGCGGATCTGTGCCGAGCGCTCCTCGAGCTCGCGTCCGCGCTCGGCGATGAGCTCCGCCACGGCGTCCGCGGCGTCGGAGGGCGTGAACAGTCCGCGGAGCCGGCCGCGCTTGTCGCCGCCTGTACCGCGACCGGGCCACTGCTCCCACTCGCGCTCGTTCCGTGCCTGGCCCTGCATCCGTCTCCCTTCGCCGGAAAGCGCCGGCGGCACATCCTCAGCCGTCGAGTTCGAATGAGCCGCCGGCGCCCTCCGGCGTTCGTCGCCCCTCGACCCTTTCCTGCCCGAAGGGGTAGGTCGACTCATCCGTCCGGGGGAGGATGGCGGGGCCTGTTGTGCGTACAAGAGTGAGCATGGATGCAATGGGTGCTCGTCTCCTCGCCGCGCGCATCGCGGCGGGCGTGCGCATCGGAAGCGTGATCGAACTCGTGTCGGACAGCGACCCCGAGCTCCGGGCCGGTGACCGCGGCGTCGTCCGCGGGATCGAGGCCGGCGGCACGGTCGTCGTGGAGTGGGAGCGCGGCTTCGACCGCGCGATCGACCCGCGGCAGTCCGCGTTCCGCGCGCTTCCTGCGGCGTAAGAACTCAAGCGGCCGGGGACCGGCACCGCGGGTGCCTGTCCCCCGTGCGCGTCGCCGTGCACAGAACGTCGTGCTCGGACGCAATCGTCACAGCGGTCAGCCCCCTTCGGCGACAGACCCCTAGATGTCAGCGGCTGCCGAGGTCGAGTGTGACGACCCAGGTCGACTCGCCGCCGAAGACTCCGCCGGCTGCGGGGTTGAACATGATCGCGAGGCCGGCCTCGTGGAAGAGGCCGCGCAGAAGGTTGGCGCGGTGCCCCGGCGAGCCCATCCAGGCGTCGACGATCGCTGCGGCGCTCGGTGTCGAGCCGCCGAACATGGCGAGGTTCTCACCGACCGTCCACGCTCCCGAGCGTGGCGCATAGAAACGCTTGATCCGTTCCGAGAACGCTGTTCCGTTGCGGGACTCGTGCGAGAAGAACCCGTAGATCGCCATCGCGCGGGAGTGGGCTGCGGCGGAGCGCGACAGCGCTTGAGATGCGGCGAGACCTCCGAGGCCGCGTCGTGTGCGTACGGCGTTGATCTCGCGCAACACAAGCTCCTCGAGCGAGGGTGCGCGGGTCACCGAGGACTTCGACGCGGCCGTCGCGCCCCGAGCCGTGCCGGTTGCACCGGCCGACGACGCGGCGAAAGCGCTCGCGAGCGCTACGAGCAACACGACGATCGTCCGGCCGCGGAGCATTGCGCATCCTATCGTCGATTCGAGGCTCGGAGCGCGACCCCCCTTTTGGGGGTTCGTGTCTCTCGGCAACGCCGGCTCTAGGGCTTGCCGTTGTCCTGCCCGTAGGCGTTGCCGACGCCGCAGCCCTGGCCCTTGCCCGGGCCGCTACCGGCACCTGGGCAACCCGGCGTGGTGGTGGTGGTCTCACCCGCCGATGTGTCGGTGGTCGGGGTCGGCGCCGGCGCCGGCCCCGGCGATTCGCTCGTGCCGCCAGATGTCGGTTCGGGGGTTGGGGTCACCGGGTGGCTTCCCCCTGCGGACGAGCCTCCGGCTCCTGGCTGTGGGTTCCCGCTGCCGTTGCCGTTCGATGCGCCCGGTCCGACGGGCGGCGCGGTCGGCTTCGCCGCCGGCGGTGTGGGCTTCGGCTGGGGCTTCGAGGCTGCCTTGGGATTGCGGACCTTCGGCTTCTTCGGCTTCGCCTTGGCGGGCGTGGTCGTGCCCTTCGGTGGCGCGGACGCCGCCGTGGGTGACGCGCCCGGCGCGCCTCCGCCCGAGACCGAAGGCGCGGAAGACGGCGTGGCGGCTGCCGGGCTCCCGGCGGCGCCTGCTGGGGTCCCGGAGCCGCTGCCTGTGGCAGGCCCGGTGCCGGCGTCCCCGGCGGATCCAGCCCCGTCCTTGGTCGCCCCTGCGCCGCTGCCGTTCGCGGATCCGGTGGTCCCGTCGCTCGCGGTCTCGCCGCCCGCGACCTGACCGACCACGGAGGTCTCGCTCTCCATCGCGACGCCGCCTGCGACTGCGTTGGCGCCGTGCTGGGCGCCGCTGGACGGGCTCGCCCCCCGGGCCGGCGGAAGTGTGGTCGCCTTGGTCCCAGCTGGACCCTTCTGGTTCTGGCCGGTGGCCGTCGTGCGCTCGTGCGCCGCGCTTGGGCTCGCGGAGGTGGACGACGGGGATTCGCCCTGGGCGAGCTGCACACCCTTGTAGGCGAGGCCCGTCGCGACGGTCGCTGCGACGATCACCGCCGCCACTTTCACTGCGGCGGCAACGAGCGACCCACCCGCGACGGCTCCGCCGCTCGACGCGCCCCCGACGCCCACACCGGTCGCGCCGGCCGCGCCGTTCGACGTGGTACCCGTCGCGCCGAGGCCGATGGTCGGCAGCGACGCCGCAGCAGAGGCGCTCGGCACGCCCTTGAAGAGCGCAAGGCCGACTGGGATCGGAAGGACGGCGAGACCCTTGAACGCATGCCGCTGGCGCTTCTGCATCTGCGCCAGCCGGGCGCAGTCCGGGCACTCGGCGAGATGCTCGTCGAGCCGCCGCCGATCCTTGCGTGACAGCCGACCGTCGAGCTGCTTCGACATCGCGAGCTCGGCGTTCTGGCAGGTGACGACATTCTCGAGCTCCTCGGCGAGCGACCGGCGCGCCCGGAAGAGCAGCGTCTCGAGCGCCGATGTCGTGAGCCCGAGCAGCCCCGCGATCTCGTTGTACGACCGTCCCTCGAGCTCCCGCATGACGAGCGCCTCGCGCTGCGCCGGCGGGATCCGCTGGAGCGCGCGGACGAGCTCGTCGACCTCGATGTCCTCCTCGGCCGGCGTCTCCGGCACGTCGTGCACGAGCTCCACCTCGGCCGGTCGGGAGGCTGCCTGGCGCCAGCGCTGCCGCACGACGTTCTGCGCGATCGCAACCAGCCATGCCGAGGCGTTCTGCGGCGACTCGCCGCGCTCGAGCGCCCGGAGCGCGTTGACGAACGTCGTCTGCGTGACGTCTTCCGCGTCCGCGTGATTGCCGAGGACGGCATACGTGTAGCGGTAGACCTCGCCGACGTGATGCCGGTAGAGGTCGTCGAGCGCGGCGTTTGCGCGCGTGCTGGTTTCAGTGGCAGCCATTGCCGGCTCTCAGGATCACGTATTCCGCCGGCGCGCGCATCCCCCTTACAGAGTCTTTACAACCGAACACGCAAGTTTTCCGGCCGCCGCGCATCTTCCTGGGTGAAGGGCCAAGAGAAACACGATGAAGAAGCTTTCACTCACAAACCTCCTCCTCCTTGCTTTCGTCGTCCCGGCGGCTCATGCGGTCGAGCCGTCGGCGGCGCCGAACGCAGGTTGGTCATGGAGCGACAGGACGAACATCTTCGGCCGGTGTGTGTCGATGACGGCAGTAAAGCTCGCTGCGGCGCAGGCGGCCGCCGCGGCGAGGCCGTCACTTTCGAAGCGATGCACGATGGCTCTCGCCCGCGGGGGGTCGGCGCTCGGGAGCCTTGGCCGTTGGATGTCGGACAAGGGGCGGCTCCTGCAGCCGTAGAGGGGTCCCACATCGCTGCTCACCCCGGAGTGGGGGCCGGGGAGGGCAGAGAGTTGGGGAGGGCTACCGGCGGCGGAGCCCTCCCCTTCATTTTCTTGGGTCTGGCGAGGTCCGTCCCCGGGGTCTGTCCGCGGGGTCTGTCCCCCGTGAAGCGTGGTCTTGGTCGGGAGCGCCGCGGGGGACGGGCCCCTGCTGGGGAGAGGCCCCTGGGGCCGGATCAGCGGAAGGCCGACCGCTCGTCGGGCGTCACGCGCGGCAGGGCGAATGTCAGCATCGTCGGGCCGCCCGGGGTGCTGTCGATCTCGAAGGTGCCTCCGAGCATCCGCACGCGCTCGCCGATCCCGACGATGCCGAGGCGGCCTCGCTGCGCCGCCCGGGCGAGCGCGCGTCCGACCTCGAAGCCGTGGCCGTCGTCGGTCACGCGCACCTCGATCGAGGCGCGGCGCATGCGGAGCCGGATCTCCGCCGTCGATGCGCCCGAGTGCTCTCGGATGTTCGACAGCGACTCCTGGATCGCGCGATACACGGCAATCCGTTGTGCCGAGGTCAGCGACTCGGGGTCTCCGCGGATCTCGAGCCGCGTGTCGATCCCCGTCCGCTCCGCGAAGGAGTCGACCTCGCGGTGGAGGATCTCGCCCAGCGGACGCGTGATGATGCTCCGTGACTCGAGCGACCGCGAGAGCTCCCGCAGCTGGCGGTCCAGCTCCGTGACGCGTGCCAGGATGTCGTCGAAACGACCCACGGCGCGCTCACGATGCGCGTCGTCGACGAAGGGGTAGACCTGGTCGCGCAGCAGGGAGACCTCCGCGCCGAGCGAGAGCACGTCCTGGATCGGGCCGTCGTGGAGATCGAACCCGATGCGCATGAGACGTTGCTCGCCGGCCCGCACGAGCACCCGTTCGCGCTCGGCGGAGCGCTCGAGGAGGAGCTCGCGCTCGTAGATCGCCGACATCGCCGTGGCCGTGGTGGAGAGATAGGCGTCCGCTCGGGAGACCGGGTCACCGACCCGGGCGACGATCGCCGCACACGGGGCGTTGAACCGACGAACGAGCGATGAGCGAAGCGTTCGCCCGCCGAGCAGGCTCATGGGGCCGCCCCGGCGGAGTGCCGCCTTTGCGGTGGCACGAGCGCGGCGGCTCGATGCGCCGTCGCCGAACGACAGCACAGGGTCCACGACGCCGTCGTGCGTCCGCCAGAGAGAGACGTCGCTCGCGACGCCGAGGTGAACGAGGAGCCGAAGCTGCATCTCGCACGCGACGAACGGCGGCAGCTCGAGCAGGAGCCCGTTCAAGCACGCGATCCGGTGGAGATCGAAGCGGGCCGCTTCGAGCGGCTCGTCACGCGTCTCCGCGAGGGTCGCGACCGCAACGGCAGCGTCGTGCTCGTCCAGTTGCCCCTCTGCCGCGAGAGCGACAACGACGTTTGCCACGTAGACACCGACGGCAATCCGGTCTGCGGCGTCGCTCCGTCCCGCGCCGTCGTACGCGGCGAGCGCGACGCGGTGGGCCGCCTTGAGATACGGCTGGGCGCGGTCGTGGGTCTCCGCCTGCAGCGCTCGGTGCGCGGCGTCGAGCCTCTGCGCGCCGCCATGACCTCCCGGCGCCGTTGCCGGCGAACGTGACGGCGATGCATCCTGGAGATTCGTGAGCTGCGCGACGGAACCTGCCGCGGACGTACCGCCCGCCGGAAAGCTGGTCATGGTCCTCGCCTGATCGATTGTTCGCTTGGAGTCATCTCGTGTCGCCCCCTCGTTCACCCTGTCGGACACGACCCCTGCACGAACCCCTGAGACTACACGGCTTTTCGCTCGATCGCGTCCTCGATCGCGGCGACGACGCCCTCCGTGTCGTCCCATTTCTCGTACACGCGCATGCCGGCCGGGGCGCGGTCGGCGGCGTCCTCGCCGACGAGGACGACGGTCGCCTCGGGACGCCGCGCGCGGGTCACGTTCGCCAGGCGGAGTCCCTCCGTCATGCCGCCGGCGTCGATCACGACGACGTCCGCCGCCTCGCCTCCGGCAGCCTCTGCCGCCCCCTGAGGCGGCACGCTGGCGACGACGCCGATGCCCTTCCCGTCGAGCAGAAAGCGGACGAGCTTCAGGTAGCGCTGGTCGGTGGAGGCGAGCACGACAGCGCCGCGTCGCTCGCCCTCGAGATCTGCGACGGGGATCGGCGCCGCCTCGTCTGCAGCGCGCGCCGCCCAGGCGACACGGTCGCCGAGCGCGAGCCCGCGCCGCTCACACTCGCCGGCGCGGAGCTCGACGACCTCCCGGGCCCCGCGGCAGGAGGCGGTCTTGAAGGACGGCAGATTCGGCACGATCTTGACCACGATCTGGTCGGCGTCGAGAAAGACGACATCGATCGGGAACCGCATGAACGCCGTGTGAATCGACCACGCCGGGCGGAGGAGGACAGCGTGACCCGACGGGAGCTCCTTCTTGCCGAGGAGGCCGCGGAGCCGCCGACCCGTCGAGTCGGCGACCACCACGGATTCCGCGACGACCCTTCCGTCCTCGCGGCGAAGCGTCAGGTTCGGGACCTTGCGCACGGCGGGCGCCGGCTACTCGCCCGTCCCGCCGCCGAGCACGTCCAGGATTCGGATCATCACCGGCAAGAGGATGACGATGAAGAGCGCGGGCATGATGAGGAAGAGGATCGGGAAGAGGATCTTCACCGGCGCCTTCTGGGCGCGCTCCTCTGCATACGCCCGCTGGCGCTTGCGTAGCTCGATTGCGAGGTTCCGCATGATCTGGCCCGTGGAGACGCCCATCGTCTCACCCTGCGCGATCGACCTCGAGAACATCCGGACGCCCGGCGTGTCCACGCGGGCCAGAAGGTTCTCGAGCGCCTCGACGAGAGTCAGGCCCATGTTCTGCTCCTGGAGTGTGAGGCGCACCTCCGAGGACAGAGGCTCCTTGATCTTCCCGGCGGCGAGCCTCAGCGACTGGGGGAAGCTGAGGCCGGCCTCGAGGGTCACGACGAGGAGATCGATCAGGTCGGGTAGGCCACGCTCGACCTGGTCCCGGCGCTTCCTCGCCCGCGAGTCCACGACGAACGTGGGGAGGACCCAGCCCAGCACCGCCGCACCGATCGTGCCCAGCACGACGAGCCACGCCTGGGCTCCGCCGACGCCGGTCAGCAGCAGCCACAACACGGCAAGCCCCACCGCCGCGAGGAACTGTGTCCCGAGCAGGCGTTCAGGCGTGGTCGTGTACATGCCCGCGGCGATCAAGCGGGCGCGGTAGTTCTTTCCCCTGAGACGCGAGAAGCGCTGTCCCAGCCAGCGGCCCGTGCTACCCGCGAAGTCGCCCACGCGAACACGGAGGCCCGGCCCTTCTTCGGTCGAGGTGGGAAGTGTCCCGGCGAAGCCGTACGCGCTGATTTGCTCCAGCGTCTCGGTCGACGGCCCCGCGGGGCTCGTGAGCGCCCGGATGACCATCGTGACCGCGACTGCGAGGAGGAAGAGCCCGATGAGTGCTACGACATGAATCATGGTCAGAGCTCGATCGTGATGATTCGACGGATGACGTAGAAGCCCAGGATCATCATCAAAACAGCCGCCACGGACGCCACTTGGCCGACCGTCTGATGGATGAGCGGGTCGAGGTGCGACGGGTTGACGAGCAGCAGGAAGACGAGGATCCCCACTGGGACGAGGGCGATCACCCAGCTCGAGAACTTGCCCTGGGCCGTCAAGACCTTGACGAGACGGCGAATGTCCATCCGCGCGCGGATGTTCGCCGTCACCTGATCGAGAACCTCGGCGGTGTTACCGCCTGCCTCACGCTGCACGAGCGCGAGGACGGCGACCTGGTCCATGTCGCTCGACTGCATCCGCTGTGCGGTCACCTCGAGCGCCTCGTCGAGCGGGATCCCGAGCTGTTCGTCGGTGACGACGCGGCTGAACTCCCGCTTGGACGGCTCGGGCGCCTCGTCGGCGACCACGCCCATGGCGCCGGCAAGGCTGTGGCCGGCCCGGAGCGCGGAGGCGAGCACGTCGAGGTTCTCGGGAAGCTGCTCGCTGAAATCGTTCCGGACGGCCCGAGCCCTCCCGCGGACGAAGAGGTTGAGGCCGATCGGCGGTATGACGCCGAGGACGAACCAGAACGGCCCGAGCGCGACGGCAGCGACGACAGCGATGAGAAGCCCGCCGAGGACCGCCAGCCACACCATTCTGCTCGGATCGTGCTTGATCTGTGCGACGTCGACGTCGTCGGCAAACCCGGACATCCATTGCATCTTCCGCTGCTTCTGCTTCTGCTGGCTGACCGCAAGGAGCAACGCATCGACTTCCTTGCGCCGCTCGGTTGCGCGCTCCTCTGCCGGAAGCGTGACGAACTCTCCGAGCCTCGCGACGAGCGCTCTGTTCGAGCGCAGGCTCCAGAGCGAGCGGAGCGTGAAGATCGCGAGCGCCAGGACGAGCACGACCACCAGCGGGATCAGGAACCACGACTGAAGGAGCTTGTCCCGGAAGGCCGGCTCGTACGGCGCGGCGGTACCGGTCGACGGGCTCTGATACGAGAACGACACGGGCTCTGCGCCCTTGACGGCGACCTCGACGTCGACCTGCTGGTCCGGCTGCGCGGTCGAGCGGTACCGCAGAAGGTACTCGTTCGAGAGCTGGAAGCCGAGCTCGTCGTAGATCTTCGTCAGGGCATCGGGCGACGTGGCCGCCGCGTACGTGCCGCCCGTCTGGTCTGCGATTCGCTGGAGGTCGTCGGCGGTGAAGTCGGGCGACTCGATGCCGACCGTGAACACGCGGATGCTCTGATCCTGGAGCTGAGCCAGAGCCGAGTCGAGGTTCGTGACGCTGCCGACGTCGTCTCCGTCCGAGAGCAGGACGATCCGTGCCGCGCCGAGCGCCGAGCCGCGCACCTGTGCGACCGCCGCCGCGAGGGCGTCGTACAGGCGTGTTCCTTCTGCCAGCTTCGGAGGCTTGGCGAGCACCGCCTTGATCTGCTTCTGGTCGGTCGTCAGCGGCAGCGCGACGGTCGGCTTCACGTTGAAGAAGACGACCGACAGGGGCTGCCCGGGGTTGCGTGCCGCGAACGCCCGTGCCGCCTCCATCGCCGAGTTGATCGAGCCCTTCATGCTGTTCGAAGCGTCGATCAACAGCACGGTGCCGATCCCCTCCGCCGATGCGGCCGAGAGCACACTGAGGTTCTTGACGGCCTTGCCGTCTTCGGTGACGGTGAGATCGTCGGCCGTCAGCACGGATCCCTTCGCGTCCGGCAACGTGAGGACATAGGCGCGGTCCGGGAACAACGCGCTCCCGGCCTCGACGACCTGCACGCTGCCGCTATCCGCAGCGGCGGCCGGCAGTGCCGCGACCGCAGCGACGACAGCGGCCGCGGCGAGCCAGATGAGACGAGCGCGACGCGTCACCGTCGGAGGTCCGCGACGTTCGCAGTGACGGGCCGGTGCGTGAAGAGCCCCGCCGGAAGCTCGATGCCGCGCTTCGCGAACTTGTCGAGGAAGATCGGCCGCAGCCCGGTGGGCTGAAGCTTTCCGTTGATGGTTCCGTCGGGCGCGAACGAGTCGATCTTGAACTCGAAGATGTCCTGCAGGGTGATGACGTCGGACTCCATGCGCTGCACCTCGGTCACCGCGGTGCAGCGACGGGAGCCGTCCTCCATCCGCTCGATGTGGACGATCAGGTCGAGCGCCGAGGAGACCTGCTGGCGGATGGCGCGGAC
>Ga0111539_10010467_pt1 | contig 11670 bp, 13 predicted proteins | sample RhiMethybrSRZTD1_FD_79667 | JGI IMG/M metagenome (GOLD analysis project Ga0111539, IMG submission 79667) | Populus rhizosphere microbial communities from Tennessee, USA - Rhizosphere MetaG P. TD hybrid SRZTD1 (version 2) (version 2) | ecosystem: Host-associated > Plants > Roots > Rhizosphere >...
GTTGTACCTGAGCGATCCTGACGGGCTCGGGATCGAGGTCTATGCGGACCGGCCGCGTACTTCCTGGGCGTACCGAGGTGAAGAGCTCGTGATGACCACCGACCCGCTTGATCTCGCCGATCTCATCGACGCTGGAGGGGTCAGGGACTGGTCTGGCGCGCCCGACGGTACGACGATCGGACATGTGCACCTGCACGTGGGCGACTTGTCCGCGGCGAAGGCGTTCTATCACGGCGCGCTGGGCTTTGACGTAACGGTATGGAGTTATTCAGGCGCGCTGTTCTTCTCCGCCGGCCGGTATCACCATCATCTCGGGACGAACACCTGGTCGCCAGGCCCCTCAGCCGGCGCGGACGAGGCGAAGCTCCTGGAGTGGGAACTCGTGGTTCCGGAACATAGGCACACCAAGCACATCGGCGAAAGGCTGCGCAGCGCCGGCTACCCGCTGCACGAGGCACCCGATGGAGTGCGGACGTCTGACCCGTGGGGAACTCGCGTGTATGTCAAAGCGGAGAAACCAACTCGGATTGCATAAGAGCGGCTAAGAGTCGACTATTTCTCGGGCAACTTCCTCCGGAAGTCTCATCCGCGCCGCGGCACTATAAGGGTTGGGGCAACGAAGATCCGGTGGCGGTTGAGCGTCATCATTCGATTCTGATCGTCGCGTCCGCAATTACTGTCGCCTCCCTTCTCGGTGCCACGCCGTATAGCGGATGAGGTCAGGCGAGCGAAATCAGCCCGTGATGCAGCTGGTGTGACGGTGCAGCCCACCCTTGATGCCGTGTCACGTCGGACGGTGGATCGCAGACCCATCCGTCGCTCGTCGCGAACCGTTCAATTCAAACGTCCCGGGTACTGCTCGAAAGGCGAGCGCAACACGGTTCCAGGCGTTGATAGCGACGATTGCCACAGTGAGCTCCACGAGTTCCTCTTCGGCGAATTGCGCTCGCGCCACCTGGTAGACGTCATCCGGCACCTGGTCCACGTTGACGAGGGTTACGGCTTCGGTCCAGGCGAGCGCGGCGCGCTCGCGCTCGGAGTAGAAGGACGTTTCACGCCAGAGAGAAACGGCATACAAGCGCTGTTCAGTCTCGCCCAGGGATCGCGCAATCTTTGTGTGCATGTCGACGCAATACGCGCAGCCATTGATCAGCGAAGTGCGCAGTTTGATCAGCTCGAGAAGTGTGCGCTCCAGTCCGCCTCGCAGCGCGTAATTCTCCAAGGACGTCAGCATCGGTCGGAGATCTGCGGCCACTTGTCCGTAAGCAATTCGAGCGTTCATCATTCTGCCTGCTTCGAGAGTCGAGTCCGGCTCCGATACGCGTGGAGCGCGGCTCGACGAGCGGCGCTCCTGGACTTCGTGCGGCGGTGTCACGGTCCTGCACGTGCGCAACATCGTACTGTGCTTTTATTGTGGCCGCACGTCTGCCTGAGCAGGCTCAGGTCGGCGTCCACAGCTGCTCGCCAAGTGTCAGGCGAAAGATAGCTTGCCGATCCGTATGATCGGCAGCGCGCTCGCGCTCAGCGCGGACGTTCGGCGCGGCGTTTGTTACGCCCTTCTGGTGCGATGTCGGGCATCTCCTCAGCATGAAAGACACAGCGAGATCGTCGGAACTGACGGCGTCATGAAAGCGCGGCAGCGAACGTGACAGCAGTGCGCGCCTACGCGCTCTTCCAAGCCTGATGAACCTATGCCGACGGATCATCGGGACACCGACGAATCAGTGATGTTTGCCAGTTACGGGGTAATCGGCGCGATCCTCCTCATGGGCGGCACCGGATACGCGCTTGACCGCTGGTTGGCGACTGGCCCCTGGTTCCTGCTCGTCGGGTTGGCCGTCGGTGTGTCGGTGGCGTTTTACGCGTTGGTCAAAACTGTGCAACACCGTTAGCCAGCGATGATATTCATCACTCGCTGGACGAGCCTGTCGCACCGCGGCCGGTAGAAATGAAACGCGTCACCAGCGGCGATGCCGGTACGCGCTGCGAGCACACGACGCAGCGCGGATCGCGCCCGCGAGAGCCGCGTCTTGACCACGTCCTCGCTGACGTCAAGCATTGAGGCGGTTTCGGTCGTGCTCAGGCCTTCAACCTCTCGGAGGACGAACACTTCGCGGGCGCCGGCCGGGAGGTCGTCAATCGCACACTCCAGAAGCGCTCTCAGCTCACCAGACAGCGCCTGACGCTCGGGATCAGCCGTCGGACGCTTCATCGTCACGGTCTCCACGTCGACCACGTTTTCGTCGAGTGGCTGACTGCATCCGTGACGGCGTACGCGTGCCAGCGCCTCGTTGATCGCAATCCGCACGAGCCAGGTCGAGAACCGGGCTCGGCCGCCGAACTGCCGAAGGTTGGCGTAGGCGTTGACGTAGGCCTGCTGCATCACGTCCTCGGCTTCAGCCTCGTCCCGGACAATGGCGCGTGCGGCCCGGTATACCCGCCCGTTGTTCCGCCGCATCAGCAGCTCGAACAGGGCGGTCTGGCCGTCGATGACCTGCCGGACGACCTGTTCGTCGCTCAGTGTGTTCCATTCTGCAAGGACCTGCGCGTTCACGATGTGCATCGATCTCTCCCTTCGCACCTGCACGTGTGCCGACGGCCCGCGGGGTGACAGTGTCACCTTTCGGAATCCTTGCGTTCTCAGCAGGGATCGCCGCTATCCCCATGGCGCGGATTGTCCCGCAGTCGTCCGCGACACTCGCTTCGAGGAGTCGCTGTCGACTGGTGGCATGCGTGGCGAAGTCGCGGTCATCGACTTCGGAGGGATTCGGCGCGATGCACGTCAGGCACTATGAAACGCCGCCCTCAGCAACTTCACGCCTACCGCGATTTCACCCTTACTCGTAACGGCCGCACGGGCTACGACCGACACTGCCGCCGTCAGTGCCTGCCGACACACCACCATCATCTCGAGCGGTACACTGGTGGCGGTTTTGCGGCGAGCTGAATGGCTTCCTGCCGTCGTCGCCGTTCTTCACCGTCTCCGCGCGGCTGTCGGTGTGCCGCGAGTAGTCGTCCGAACGCCTCACGGTCCTCCTCCGCCAGTCCAAGTAGATGCTCCCCCCGATTCGCGCAGCATCGTGGCCGCGGCAGCGAGTTCGGTCGCCTGCTCGGGCGGCCGCCTGGTGCTCGTTGACATTCGCGCAGCGCCGATCAGGACCGAGCAGCCAAGGGCTCCAGCGATTGCAGCTGCGGCACCGCCGCCTGGTGGTGGCGTGCCATCGTCAAACAGGCCAACACATCGGCGAGCGATTGGCTGGAGAACGTCGACGCATATGCTCACCGATTCGATGAAGGTACGGCGGCGGCAAGCACCTTCAGCAGATGGGCGTAAGAGACATCCATCGCCCTGAGCTGGCGTCGTATTCCGCCTGTGTGAGTTTCTGCCCGTCTAGTGGTAACGACATCAGACTGTCCGCTACCGCAACGCGGATGCCATCGATGGCTGCAATAAATGCGTGAAGCAGCATGCTCCGGTCGAACGATGAACCCTCCCAAGCGTTTCAAATTGAAGTGGCCCGTTTCGCGTTGAAGGACGATGTCTGCCGTGGTTTGAAATGCGTTGGGCGAAACGGGAGATCGGCACGGCACCGCTCTTGCCGCACCGCCCTGAGGAGACGCACATGCCCTCAGGCGCCGACGAGAAGGACCGAATTCGCATTCCCGCGTCACGACTCTGTGCACACGTCCAACACGCAGTACACCGAATCGAAGCGGAATACCGTGAGATGCCGGGACTGGTGCTGACCGTGTCGCAGGCAAAACGCCTCCTGGGCCTCGACCTCGCGACATGCAAGGTGGCGCTGGCCGCCCTGAGGCAGCGCCGTTTCCTCAAGCGCAGCGCAAACGGTGCCTACCTGCGGGAACAACCCGGGTAACAACAGACCGAGCCAAACCAAGAAGGGCCTGCCGCAATCCGAACGCGGCGGTTCAGACGCGCTCAACGCAAGGCGTGTGGTCCTGACCGCGGGCTTGCCCGATCGTCAGCAGAAACGCGCTCTCCTCGAGCGCGTCTACGTCATGCGAAACTTCGTGGTTGGGGGCGACGAGACTTCCGGCCCCAAGGTCGAATGTGCGCGCCCCCGCGCGAAGCCGGATCCGACCTCGCACGTCTGGATCGGAACATATCCTTCAGGCTGGTGGCTCGGGATATGGCTGCCGGCTTGCAAAGCGACCAGCACGACGCGCAGGTTGTCGTAATTAACGACACGGACCGGCGCCTGAAACGCCGAAGTGCATGTGTACTCGTCAGCGTTCCAGAGGCACGCGGCCTGGGGCACAGTCAGCGCCAGGCCTGCCAACTGCTCGTATTCGTTGCGCATACAGGGAATCAACCGCGATGTCCGCTCCGAACGTGTCAATCAGCTCCTTGCGCAGCAGTCCCATGGCGGCGGCACTGAGGATGACAACGCGCTGCTCGTGGAGGGATGACTCCAAGGTCAGGTCGGAAGTCCAGCAGCTCCGCCAGCTGGAGGCGTGCGAGCTCGGGATGAGCCGGGACGTGCATGTGGTCCGATTCTCCTCTCACTCCTTTCGAAAGAATAGCGTTGCCCGCGGAGCAGCCAAAGTTGTCTGCTTCTCCCTTCATGAAGTGACGTCCGCATCGACGCTTCCACCGTTCTTTTTCATCAACAACTCAACCCGCTGTGCCGCACGGTCGATCGCTCCGTACGGATGCCGCCCCGTGGCCGCTGCCTCGGCGCGGCGGTCGTGCGTCATGTGGATCGTGACCCGACAGACGACCACGGCCTCGTCACGCGCATCGGCGGTGCTCTCGCTCGGTGTCAGCGTCACCGTCGCCTGCCGCACGATATCGCCGAAGTTCTTGAGTGTCGAAAAAATCCGGTACTCGGCGTAGGCGCGGGTCTGATCCCCGTACACACCGTCTTGGACATCGATTCGCATGAGAACCTTCTCTAAACATTGGTACACTGCGTCGGCAGAGTAATCGCAAGGGGTCCACAGGCTCCGCCGCAGAGCCGCTGCTCAACCCTCCCTCAGGCAAGGCTCGATCCGACCTACTAATCGACTCCGGTGCGTGCATGCGCCGAAACAGCCGCCTGCTGGTTTCGACGCATAGAATCCGCCTTTCAAGGTGGAGAACACCATTTCAGATTGAAAGGAAGGTCTCGGCGAGCCGGCACAAAGACGCAGGATTTCCGCGGTCGATGTGGGAGTGAACGTTGCAACTAGACCAGGTGACACGAATCATTCGCATTGGTCAACGGGAGGATCGTGGTGACCCATCTGTCGCACGTGCTCTGTGCTGTGGACATCAACGAGGACGGTCCGCGCGTGTTCTCGCGAGCGCTGACTGTGTCGCGCAACTCTGGCGCGAGACTCTCGCTGCTGCATGCCGCCTCTCCAGAGTTGTCGTTCAATCGCGGCGCGACGGAGCGCGTGGATTTCCTCCGTCAGCTCCGTTCGCTCGCCGAAGCCGCCGGCGTGGAGGTGCGCGTTGATGTGCAGCGTGGGTACGTGACCGAGACCATCCTGCACCACGCACGCACGCGCCGGCCGGACGTCGTCGTCATCGGCATGAGCCGCAAGGAACGGCGTCGCGGCCTCTCCGGCTGGGTCGCCGAGCAGGTTCTGAGGGATGCACCCTGTCCGACGCTGATCGTGCCGAAACTGGGGACGTCTGACGGGACCATCGAGAACATTCTGTGCGCGGTTGACTTCTCGCCCACGTCTCACGCCGCCATCAGCGAAGCACTGCGTTTCGCTTCGAGCGGCTGGCGACCTCTGACGCTGCTGCACGTCGTTCCGAGGCCGGACAATCGGCAGCAACGGCAGTCCGTCTGGATCCCAGCGCGCGAGTACTATCGCGACCAGGGCGCCGTGGCGCTCGACAAGCTGCGCTTTCTTGTTCCACCCTCCCACCGGACCCGCGTCACCACCGCCGTGGCCGTGGGACAACCGACCGAAGAGATCCTGCGCGCCGCGCGAGGTTTGAGTAACCCGTTGCTGGTCATAGGCGGACGCAACCGCAATCGCGTCGGCAGCCGCCTGTTCGGCAAGACGGGCACTCTGTTGCGCGATGCCACTTTCCCAATGCTCGCCGTACCGATCAGCGCGGCGGTCGCGAGAACAGTTGAGGCCGGGGAACGCGCGGCGGCGTAATCGGCATGCGAGCGGCGGGCAAAGAGGTGTGGACGTTCTTTACGACCGCACTGGCGGAGCGAGCGGTTGCCGTATAAGGGAACGGGTCTCGGGCTTGCGATTGCGATAGGCATCGCGAACGCGCAGGGCGGGAGCATCTGGGTGACGAGTGTCATCGACGACGGCAGCTGCTTCTATTTCACATTGCCGCGATACGTCACAACTTTCGAGATCAAGTACGAGCGAACGCGACGATTCCGTTACGACGTGGCGTTGTTCTGATCACACAGCGGTGTAACCGCCGTCCACGAGGTAATAACCGCCCGTGATGAACGACGCGTCGTCAGAGAGAAGAAAACAAACCAGCGGTGCAACCTCGTCGGGCCGCCCAAGCCTGCCGAGAGGGTGACGTGCAATGAGCGCGTTGCGTTGATTGTCGGAGAGCGCTGCCAGCAGCGGCGTCTCGATGTAGGCCGGACCCACGCAGTTGATCCTGAGACCCTGCGGGCCGTACTCGGCCGCTGCGTTCTTGGTCAATCCGACGACGCCGTGTTTGGCGGCGGTGTAGGCTCCGTTGCCGATCGCCGCAACCGTGCCGTGAATCGAAGCCATATTTACGATCGCGCAGCCTCGTGCTCCGGCCTTCAGCATTGCCGGGATCTGATAACGCATACCATACAGAACGCCATTCAAATTGATGTTGATGACTCGGTCCCAGTCCGTGAGATCGACGTCACCGGCAGGCGCCTGGGCACCCCCGACGCCAGCGTTGTTGACGGCGTAATGCAGTGCGCCGTAGGTCGCGATCGCGTGGCTCACAACTCGGTCGGAGTCCTCCGATCGAGCGGTGTCCTGCCGTACTGCGCTTGCGGTGCCGCCGCTTCCTATGATTTCCTTCGCGACTCTCTCGGCGCCTTGAAGGTTTATGTCGGACAGCACAACCCTGACACCTTCACGTGCAAGCGCCTTCCCGATTGCTTCGCCGAGCCCGGACCCTCCTCCTGTGACGATCGCCACTTTGCCGTTCAGTCCGGTCATATCGACCTTTCACGCGCGTAGATACAGGCGCGCAATCATGTGTGCGACAGTCCGATCCGATGAAGTTGTTCTCAGCGGACACCCAATCGGACGACGAGCACTGCACACGGCGCCGATTCGATGACCGATGCGGCAGTGCTGCCGAGCGTCAACCGCGACAGACCGCTGCGGCCGTGCGTGCCGACGACTACCAGTTCGGCGCGGACTGATTCCGCGTAGTGCACGATCACATCCTTTGCAAATCCCGCGATGACCGCGGTCTCTCCGGGTAGATCGACTTCCCGGAGCGCGGCTTCCAACCGCTCCTTGGCGAGCGCACGCAGATTGTCCAGCCCTTCCAGCGCGATCGCTGAACTGCCCGCGAGGTACGGCATTGCGGCGGCCGGCGATTCGCCCAGTGTGAAGAGACCGATGTCGAAGGCGTGTAGCAGATGGAGCGCCGATCGACGGCGACGCGCCTCTGCGGCGGCAGTGTGCAAGGCAGGCTGCGATGGATCCGAGAAGTCCGTCGCACCAACGACCGGGCCCTGTGGCGAGGGTCGCGCGATGAGCACGGCCCTCGACGCATGGCGCACGACGTCGAGTGCGACAGCGCCCGGGGCGGTCACGACGACGCCAGATCCCGTCTCATCTGCCTGCCGGAGCAAGCCGACATGCGGCGTACCCGATTCGAGGATCACGTCGACAGTCTTATCAACGCCAAGGACGGTGTTCACCTGCTGGTCAACCGCTGCGCGCGCCGCGGCGACGATTGAATCGTTGACGTTGGCGTTCGTGCGACGGAACTCGGTGAACAGTACTGATCCGTCAGGGATCAATTCGGGAACGACGTGGCAGGCGATCAACCGGCTGCCGAGCCCGGTCGCGAGGCTCGCAGCCTGACGGAGCGCTTCGTCAGATGCCGGAGACAGGTCTGTCCCGACCAGCACAGGTCCTTGCAGCGTCATGCGTCAGCTCTTTCGAGTGTGCGTCGAACGCCAAACGTTAACATGGTCTCTTGATGGTCGCGTTTCGGCACATCCGATTCGCGGCTCGACCGCGTCGATGGGTCTCAGCGGCACGTCCGTCGGCGATCGGCGCGATTCCTCGGTCGCATATCGCTGAGCGGAAATGGCTCCGTGGCCACGCATGGTTCGCGTTACACTGATCACAGCTTTCCTGACGTTCCTGCCCCCATCCGGACAGCCGCCATCAAAGCGTCGATTCATTCGACGAAAGCTGTCTGTGCGCCACGCATGCACATATCTTGCGTCGCAGAAGGAACTTCACATGTCTACCCTGCTGCTCGTCGTCTCCGGTGCGCACGCAGCGGACATCGGGACCACGCCGCGCGAGCCCGCCGAGAATCCGTGGCTCGACCTCGACCTGCTCGCTGACGTGACGATCATCGTCGATGGGCACCGTGTCGCGCGGAGCCCCCGCACGTGGTCTGCCGATTGTCCCGGTGAACAGGTGATTGAGATCCGATTTCGTCGCCCGACCACCGTCACTCGACTGCGGGTTGTTACGCGGGAGGCCGAACTGTCCCGCACGCAGGAAATGACCATCTGGGCGTCCTCACGTCGCGGGGAGCGGCATCAGGAAATACTGCATCGACGGTTCACGTTCACTCCCGGTGGAGCGACCGAGCACGTTGAGGAGTGTGCCCTGCAGCTTGAACAGGTATCAGTACTGCGGGTGCGGATTGTTCCAGCTATCGATGGCCAGCGGGCGGTAACGCACGTGAGCGAACTACACGTGGCAGCCTAGGCGAAAGGGCAGTTAATGGCACTTCTCCCCAGTCCCGTGATTCGCTCCGGATGGAGGCGGCTGTGGGAAGTCGCATCCGATCTTCTGATCGCGACCGCGTTGATTTGGACGCTGCCGCTCTTGCTTGGCGCCGCGCGCGCCATCGCCGGATTACTGATGGGCGCCTGGTAGCCCGACGGGCATCCGACGATACGAGCGTGCCCCGTCCCCTTCGCAACTCTTCCTTACAACAGCACGTGTTCACTCTTGAACAGCGCCCCGGCGAACGCAGCGGTACCACTGATCATGCAACTTCGACAAACCAAGGCGATCGCTGCGGGCGGCTGGATTCTGGCAACCATCATCATCGGACTGGTCGCGAACGTGACCTCAATGTCCAGTTGGGCGGTTGTTGCCCTGGTCGGGCTGATCCCGCCCGTTACGCTCTGGCGCTTCTGGAACGTTCCAGACCAGAGCATGTCCGAAAGCATCCGCAAGGCGCTGCGATGACGGGATCGCGCGGCCAGCCGTGGTGGGCGGAGTCGAACCAGCGCCGCTACGACACCCCGCCAGCACCTCGCGCTCGAAGGCGTGCGATGCGCCCACTCGCCGTTGCTCGAAGTCGGCGGGCGTCGTCGGCGATCTCCGCTTCTCCGGCACGCTCGACGTGCGGAACGCGGCGGTCCAACGCCTCGATCAGTTCCTCCAGCGCCAGCAACTGATCTGACTCCGCGGTCGCGGTGTGTGAGGTCCGGGCCCGCGCCAGGGCCCCGTCCGCATACACGACGGTCAGTCCGGATGCCCATCGCTCCATGGTGACGCGGTCGCGCTGACGAGTTTCGATCGGCGTTGCGTTGCGGCAGGATTGCTCGTCCGCCCGAACGAACTCGAGCCACCCTTCCCAGCTACCGTCGTGTGATTCACGCCCCAACACGCGGGCGTGAAACGTGCCGCGCTCGTCAGACACAGTTTCCGAGAATTCCCTCATGACCGCATCCATATAAACCACCCTCAGACCCGACCGGATGCAATGCCCCGCGTGGACAGCCCCATCGCCCGACCTCATTCAGTGACACCAGTCCATGAACCATGATGATGCAGGCGGCGGTGTCTGTCTGTTGCGTCTTGCACAGGGCGGCCCCGCAGCGGTCGAGCCGTGAGCGCTCAGTCGCCGCGCCGTTCGAGCGGCAAGGTGAAGACGAACGTCGCTCCTTGGGGAGAAGACTCGGCCCAGATGCGTCCGCCATGCGCCTCGACGATTCCCCGCGCGATGTAGAGCCCCAGCCCGGTTCCCTCCCCGTCGAATCCCGTGCGTCGCCAATAGCGATCGAATATGTGCGCGAGATCTTCCGAAGCGATCCCGGGTCCCGTATCCGCGATCGTCACTGAGAGCGCTCCGTCGCGCGGCCGCGCGGACAGGGTGACGGCCCCGCCCTCGGGCGTGAACTTGATCGCGTTGCCGAGCAGGTTCGAGAGCACTTGCGAGATGCGGTGCGCGTCGGCGTCGATCTTCGGTGGATCGTTCAGATCGAGGACGAGCGAGATGCGCTTTGCGTGGGCCAGCGGCTGCGCGTCGGCGACGCCATCCTCGAGCAGGTGGCGGCTGTCCACTGGCTGAAGGTCGATCGGAAAGCTCCTCGCCGCGACTTTCTCGAGCTCGAGGAGATCCTCAATCAATGCCTTCATCCGCGTCGCCGATCGGCGGATGAGCTCGACCGACTCACGCAGTGTGCGGACGCGCTGGTCCGCGGTGTCGGGCCAGTGGGCCAGCAGGTGAGCGGCTTCGAGCAGGACAACGGACAGCGGGTTTCCCAGGTCGTGGGACACCACCGCGATCATCTCTTCGCGCGCGCGCACGGCGCGCTGCTCGCTGGCAAGACGACGCTCGATGTCCACTTCCGCGGCGCGGCGCTGCAACTCGTCGGCGACCTCGAGATCGCCAGGCGTCCAGGGATGGGAGCGGCCTCGCACCTCCTCCCTCCATACAGCGAACGAGTGCCGCGGGCGCAGGCGCTTGCCCGCCTCCGCATCGACGGGCTTGGTCGGATCGCCGCCCCAATTCACCGTCTGGATGACCTCGGGCCGGAACCACATCAGCCGAGAGCCGGGCAGCGCGAACGTGAGCAGACCACTCGCGACCTCGCTCGCCGCGCGCGCCGGCGGAAAAAGGACGCCGAGCGCAGCGGAAGAGAACGGCCTGAGATCGCCGCGCTCTTCGAGCCAGCGCGCGAGCCCGCGGATCATGTCGTCCGGCGGAGCGGCGCCGCACGTGACGGCCTCTCCGTTTTCCACGACGGCGGCCCCACCGGCGTCGACCAGGTCCATCAGTGCGCGCGGCTGAGCGACGAGGGCGGCGAGCACGCTGCCGCTGGCCTCCTTCATCGCGCGGTGCAACGCATCCGCCGTCGCTCGGCGCGAGGCGCGCGACGCGAGCAGATCCCGATCCTCGAATGCCGCGATCTGAAGCGACGCCAGGCGTCCGATGAATTCGCATGCCGATCGCATCCGGTGCGAGACGCGGCGCGGACCGGTATGGTGCAAACAGCTGATGAGCCCCCACAGGCGATTCCGCACGATGAGCGAGATGCTCATCGACGCGCGAACGCCCATGTTCTTCATGTACTCGATGTGAATGGGCGAGACGCTGCGAAGCACCGAGAAGCTGAGGTCGAGTGGCGCTCCGGTGTCGGGGCGCAGGGACGGAACGATCCGCGCCGGCTTCTGGTCGGCGTCGAAGATGAGACGCAACCAGTTCTCGAGATACAGCCTGCGTGCCTGCGCCGGGATGTCGGACGCGGGATA
>Ga0111539_10010469_pt1 | contig 11668 bp, 7 predicted proteins | sample RhiMethybrSRZTD1_FD_79667 | JGI IMG/M metagenome (GOLD analysis project Ga0111539, IMG submission 79667) | Populus rhizosphere microbial communities from Tennessee, USA - Rhizosphere MetaG P. TD hybrid SRZTD1 (version 2) (version 2) | ecosystem: Host-associated > Plants > Roots > Rhizosphere >...
CCTCGGCCGCGCGCTCGCTCCCGGGAAGACGCTCGTCGTCTTCGGCGGCGGCGTTCCCACCGGGCGCTTCGACGGTGCGGAGGTCCAGTGGTCCGCCTCGGGTCTCGGCCTGTCGAAAGCCGGCGATGTGATCACGCTGCGCGACAGGTCGGACGCGATCGCGTCGCAGGTGTCCTGGGGGGATTGCTCGGGGACACCCTGCGCCGCCGATCACTTTCCGGGAGCGCTCGACATCGCCGGCTCGATCGCCCGCGCGCCCGCGCCGGGCTCCGCGTGGAAGCCGGCGCTTCTCTCTCCGGGCCGCCCATGACGGTCGAGCGCTCGATCGCCGCACGCAGGGCGCGCGCCCCCCGTCTGCTGGAGGGAAGGGTGCTGCGCGGCGTCAACGCGCATCACGCCACGACGGTCTTCGCCCAGCGGGTCGACACGGGAAAGCCGGCGGCGCGCGCCACGGCGGACGGCGCGCCGTTCGAGCGCGCGCTCCTCGATGCGATCCTGGAGATCGAACGCAGGACGGCGCGGGCGATGGGCCGGCTCGAGGTCCCCGGCTTCTCGCGCATCCTCCCCGACGCCGGGTCCGCGGGCGTCTTCACGCTCGTTTGGGAGTGCGCGTCGGGGAGCGTGTCGCGCGCCGCCGCCCGTGCCGCGCTCGCCGGACTGACGCGGAAGGACTCCGCATCGCTCCTGCGCAAGATCGACCGCCGCGCGCGGAGGCGGCAGTGGTCGCCGGGGGCCGCGGCGCTGGCGCTCGCCGCGCGGGAGCGAGGCATCCCCTGCGAGCCTTTGGCGGGCGAGTACCTCCGGCTCGGCGACGGCGCGGTCCAGCAGCTCGTCTCGGCGACGGAGCGCTGGGACCTCGGCCGCCTGTTTCCCGTCGGATCCCCGACGTGCGTTCCGGTCGCGCTCGTCCTCGGAGCGCGCGGGACCGGTGGGGTGGCGAGGGACCTCGACGGCCTCTTGCGGGCGACCGGCCGCGTGAGCGGCCTGGCCACGAAGAAGCTCACGACGATCTCCGGCCGTCCCGTCGACCCCACCTCCGTCGGACGCGGCGACGGCGCCCGCTTCTTGCTCGGGGACCCGCGCCTGGAGACGCTCGTCGCGGCCGCGCACCCGGCGCGCGTTCTCGAGCGCGGCCTCCGGCTGGAGCGGCTGGCCACGCTCGCGATCGTCGATCAGAAAGGGGGGCGCGACGTCCACGTCCGCGGCATCGAGGTCGGCGTCGCCGCCACCTCGGGAGCGGTCGTCCTCGACGCGGACAGCCCGCTCGCCCTTCGTCTCGCGATCGAGCTGGGACGCGACCGGCTCGTCCTCGTCTCCCTCGATGCGTCGGAGCCGCCGGTGGCGCGCCATCTGGCCGCCGGGGGAGCCGCGGTCCTGCTCGTGCTCGGCGATCAGGGCGAGACGGTCGAGCTCCATCGCGCGGCCGAGACCGTCGCGACCATCCGGGTCTCGTCGGTCAGGTCGAAGGGCCGCCGCGTGAGCGAGCGCCGGCTGCGACGCGCCATGTTCGCGATGGGCCTGGCGTTCGCGCTCGGCCTGACCGGCGAGGAAATCGTGACCGCGATGGAAAAGCGGCGCTTCCTCCGGGGATAGAGGACAGGGCAATTCCTACCCTTGCCGCCCCGCTCCCTCCCCAAAAGGCGCGTTGGCCGGTGTGTTGCTCGGGATCACTCGGGGGGTCGTGTCGCCGCATGCAGTGCTTCAGGGTCGCGTTCGCTTTCGTCATCGTCATGACGATGACGGAATTCGTCCTCGCGCAGGACGTGCCGCCGCCGCCCGTCGAGAATCTCCACCGAACCGATGCGGATACGGACACGCCGGCGACCTGTGCTTTGACCGCGAGCCTGTCGAGCGTCCCCCCGGGTGGGACGACACCGAGCACCCTCACCTGGACGACGACGTTCGCGACCCGCGTCACCTTGAACCGCGGCACCGTCGCCATCGGCGGGACACTTGCCGTCCGCCCGCTCACGACCGCGACCTACACGCTGACCGCCTACGGATCACCGGGCACGACGCCGGCGACCTGCGTGAAGCAGATCACGGTCACGCAGCCGTCGTGCGCGAACGGAGCGATCTGCCCGGTGACGTGCGGCACGGGCATGATCCCGGACATCCGCAACGGGAACCTGATCACGCTCGATCCCGCGCACATGGTCCACGTCCTGCTCGTGGCCGAGGGGTACACGGCGTCGGACCTGTCGCGCTTTTCGACCGACGTGAGCACGTGGCTGAGCCAGTGGGGCGCGCTCGAGATCTATGACGACTTCCGCGAGGCCTTCTGCTTCTGGAAGCTCCCCGCCGTCTCGAATCAGAACATCGTGCCGGGGGGCGCACCGGAGGACACGGCGTTCCGGATCCCGGTGGACTCGGGGGGCGGGGTGGATCTCTCGGACCCGCTCCTGACCGACGTCGTCGAACAGCGCATCTGGGCGCAGATCTCTCGCCTCCCCTACCCGCCCGCGACCTTCTACCCCACCACCGCCTCGCGGACGCGCGGGATGGCGAGGAACCTCGTCGTGTCCGCGATGCTCTACGACACCGCGCGGGGGAAGGCCGGGTTCAACGGCACGACGTCGTTGCTCGAGAATCCAGGCAACGCGAGCCAGACGGTGGCGACCGCCTTCGCGCAGAACTACCCGCACGAGTTCACGCACGCCTTCGCCCGCCTGCGCGACGAGTACATGATCCTCGACGGCTCCCCGATCTGCGCCTCGAGCGGCCCTTGGACTTCGGGGAGCGTCTCGAACGTCGTGTGCACGTCGAGCTGCTCGTCGGTGCCGTGGAGCCACCTGATGGCCGGGGGCACGATCAACCCCTCGGTCGCAGGGTTGGTGGGAGCGTTCGGCATCGCCGAGGAGGGGTACCACTCCGAGCTGAAGTGCCTGATGAACGGCGACAAGTCCGGCAATGCGACCGTGTTCGGCGGCGAGACCGAGCTCCGCGACGAGGGGCGCATGTGCAACTTCTGCCGTGAGCTGACCGCGTTCCGGCTCTTCGAGCGCATCGGCCAGCTCCCCGACACCTCGACGTCGTACGCGACGTGGCAGACGTCCTACCGGCAGCCGTTCTTCGCGACGTACGGTCTCGACGTGCCGGCGACCGTCCCCATGGAGACGCCCCCCGGCCGCGACGTCTACACCCCCTGCAACTGACCCCGACCGCTGCGGTTTTGCGTTGAGACACCCAGAAGGGGGTCGCTATGCGCAACCGGAAGCTCACAATTCTTCTCTCGATCCTCACCCTCGTCTGCGGCGGGAGCGCTCTCGCCGACTCGATACCCCCGGCGCCCGCCGGGCAGTGGTTCGTCCCGACGCACTTCGGAGGCGTTCCGGGCGCTTTCAACGCGCTGTCGAAGCGCGGCGATGCGCTCGCGATCTTCCCCGCGACGGGCCGCGCGGGTACGACGTGCAAGCACTATCAGGGCGTCACCCGCGTCAACGGTCCGGACGGAACGCCCTACCTGATCATGACGAAGTCGGGGAACGCTTCGGTGTGCGTCCTGGAGGACGACGAGCCGGGATGGTTGATCGTCCTCAAGCTCGGCTCGCGCCCGAAGGACGGCGAGCGGATGGGATCGAACGTCCTCCCCTACGGCTCGACCAACCACTCGATCTACCCCGTGCCGCTCCCCACGTTCGAGCAGGATCGCGCGGTGGCCGGTTACAGGCTCGACGGCAACGACGTCGCCGCCTCGTTCCGGCACCCCGGCGGCATCCAGGCCGTCGGGAACATGATCGCGGTCGGCGCGGAGGGCGCCTACAACGACGAGCCGTACGGCGCGACGATCCTCTTCTTCGACGTCACGAACCCCGAGCAGCCGACGCTCACGAGCAAGTTCCACGTCTTCGACTCCGGGGCGGTTCTCGGGGCCGACCCGATCGGGATCACGCCGATCAAGGCGGCGGACGGTCAGTGCTGCCGTTACCTGATGGTCGCCTCCGGCGGCGACGGGAACGAGAAGGTCCGTTTCTACATCTCGCAGCCGGATCCGGGGAAGACGACCACGACGCTGTCGTCGCCGAACCTGACCTGGGCGGGCGACAACCGCGCGTTTTCCGCCGAGGAGCTGTCCGACTGCATCGGCCAGGATTGGCCGACGGCGGGCCTCATTCCGGGCGGACAGCACCAGATGCTGAACCTGGTTCGCGAAGGAAGCCTCGACGGTCCGATCTACATGATCGGTGGCCGGCGCGACGGCACGATCGTCAACCCGTTCGTGGACGAATACCTCGATCTCTACCGCGTCAACATCAACGAGGCGGGGATCATCCAGGATTGCCCGTTCACGCACGTGGCCACCAAGACCGTGGATACCGACGCGTGGGCAAACGAGGGGACGACGAGCACGTTCTCCGCCGCCGGGGGCGCCTACGTCTCGCCGTCCGGCGAGCTGATCGTCTACAACAGCAAGCACGATCTCACGATCAAGGCCGATCTCACGGATCCGGCAAACCCGATCGCGCTCTCGTACCACATCTCGATGGGCGAGTACCGGATCGGCAGCCTGGTCCGCTCGGATAGTCCGCTTCTGCGGCCGACGGCGACGGTCGACGGACCGTACGCGGTGGACGAGGGAAGCAGTGTTTCCCTCACCGGACACGGCAAGCATGCCCGCCAGAAAGCCTTCGCCGAGCTCTTCCAGCTCGACGGGGTCGGGCGGAGCCTACCGGGCTGGCTCGACGACGACGAGTGGCTCGCGGTCGACTACGACATCAAGGACCTCGACCACTTCGACAGCTTGGACGAGCTCGGCGGCGCCGCCGATGACATTTGGGACCGCGCCGGCTCGCTGCGATGGTTCGCGCCGCAAGGCTGCACGATCTGGGCGAACGACTATCCCGCCCGGAGCAGCGAGTGGCCGGGGCCGGACACGGTCCTGCTCCGCGGGACCGGCGGGTTCGAGGAGGCGACGAACCTCGACGCGATGCAGGTCTACACGCCGTCCGGCTCGCCCTATCCCCAGGCACCCGTCCCGGCGAACTTCACCCCGGTGACGATCAACTACGACAACGACATCGAGGGCGTGACCTTCGCGCCCGATTGCGACACCTACTACGCGGCGACGATGGGGCTCGAGTGGGACCTCGATGGGAACGGGTCGTACGAGGCGAACGGATCCACGGTCGCGTTCGACGCGTTCGCGCTCGACGGTCCTTCGGTGTTCCCGGCCAAAGGACGAGCGCGCCATCCCAGCGACGCGACGCGGATCGGGATGGGCGATCCGATCGCGGTCCCGGTCGAGGTGCGGAACGTGCCGCCCGTGATCGGCTCGTTCACGGTCACCGACTCGCTCGGTCACGACCTCGCCGGTGGCACGACCCCGTTGATCGTGGGACTTCCGGCGACCGTCACCGAGAGCTTCACCGACCCCGGGCGGCCGGACACGCAGACGGCGTCGATCGATTGGGGCGACGGCTCAGCGCTCGACACGGCGTTCGCGACGTTCACCGACGCGCACAATGGCGCGACAGGCTCGCTCGTCGATCCCCACACCTTCGTGGTTCCGGGGACGCCGCAGATCACCTCCACGATCACCGACGACGACGGCGGGGCGACGCCGCAGCAGGCGACGATCACGGTCCTCTCGCTCCTCGACGCGCTCGAGGACCTCGCGGACCAGCTCGCGGACATGATCGCGACGACCACCGACCCCGACGTCCGCGCGACACTTCAGGCGGCCCTCGACGCGCTGATCGGCAACAACGGCGGCTCGGCCGAGAATGGTGCCATCGACAAGCTCGGACAGAACGACTCGGTGGCCGTGATCGTGAAGATCAAAGCGGCGATCCTCGCCCTCATCGATGCCGAGAACGCCGGCGCCGGCGACCTGTCGGGAAAGAAGGACCTGCTTGGCCTCGTAGCCGAGGGGATCGCGACGGGGCGTTACAACGAGGCGCTGGCCGCAACGCCTGCGCCGCGTCCCGCGCAAGCGAAGATGCTCACGCTGATCGCGACGCAGATCACGGCGGGGCACGGCCAGCTCCTGGGCCACGACTACGCGAACGCCTGCGACAGTCTTGGATCGGCGACGAGCAAGGCTCTCGGATTGATCCGTCAGCAGTCCGGCCTCGCCCCGCGGCCGACGATCCCGCGCACAACCGTGCTCGGGACGCGCCGTTGAGGTGTAGAGTCCGCGGACGGGAGGGCTCGATATGAAGAGAAGGCTGCTGTCGATCGCCGTGCTCGCGTTGGCCGTCGCGTCCGCACTCGCGCTGAAGGCGCCCGCACAAGCCGCCGGCGGCGGGTGCGGCACGTGTCCCAAGACCGCGCCCGTGTGCTGCCGTAACTGCGACGGCTCACCTGCGTTCTGCGCACGGTCTTACGCGTTCTGTCCCGAGTGTCCCGCTCCCTAACGGAGGTCAAAGCATGAAGAGATCGGTCAAGTTCGTCGGATTGTTCGTGGCGACGGTCGTCTTCGGGCTCGCGACCGCGGCGCTGGTGTTCGCGCCGCCGGCTTGGGCGGCCGGCACGACCTGCTGGCAGGTGGACTGCAACACGTGCTGCAAGAGCAACGGCAGGACGATCTGCACGCAACGAGCCTGCCTCTAGAGACGTAGGCCGGCGGGGCCTCCCCCGCCGGCCCCTCGCCGCTTACGGCAGACAGCCCACCGCCCGCGGCGAGCCGTCGCTCCGCTCACCCCAGCTTCCGACGTGGGGCGCGGCGGCCCGGACGAGATAGTAGAAGCGGCCCCCCGAAACCGGCACGCTCGCATCGACGACGTAGGCATCGTTCGTCGCGAAGCTGAGGCACCCTGCGTCGAATTGAGGTGTGCTGGAACGCACGACGTCATAGACGGTGGCTCCTGCCTGCGGAGACCAAGAGAGTCGTGCCGCATTCGACGGGTCGAGGAACCCGATCGTCCCCGAGAGCTCGTCGATCAAGCCGTAACCTGCGTCACCGTCGCATTGATTGTCGAGACCATCGTTGATCTCGGGCGCCTCAGCGAAGATCGACGGGCTGGCGTCGTCGCAATCACTACCATCGAGCGAGTAACCTGCCGGCACGCTCCCGTCGCACAGGCTCGACGCGGCAAGGTTGGGGTCGCCGTGACCGTCACCATCGGCGTCCCGATAGACGGTGCGCCCGTTCGGGCAGGCGCAATACCGGCCCCCCGACGGCGAGTACAGCGCGCCGCTCCAGATGATCATCTCGGACGGTGTCCAAATCGCGGTGTGCCCGGTTCTCGGTCCGGGGCCCGGGAGGGCGATGGTCGCCCACGTGTTCGTGTCCGGAGTGTAGCGACCGCCGGCGTCGAACGTGTCGCTGGCCCCCCACACGATCATCTCGGTGCCGGTCCACACGCCGGTGTGCCCTGCGTTGGCGTGGGGAACGTCGCCGGCGACCGAGGTCGCTGTCCACGTGCCGAGCGCGAGGTTATACCGTCCACCGGTGCTCCAGACGGTTGGGGGACCGGTGACGTTGGTGCGTAAGCCGCCCCACACGATCATTTCGGCGCCGGTCCAGACCGCGGTGTGGTGTGTGCGAGGCGTCGGCGCCCCCGGCTCCGACATCGGTGTCCATGCGTCGCTCGAAGGGTCGTACCTGCCGCCGGTGCTCGTGGTGCACCCGTTCACCCGGCACACCTCGCCGCCCCAAACGATCATCTGCGTGCCCGACCAGACGGCCGTTTGTCCGAAACGGGCGGCGGGAGCGAGCGCGGTACTCGTCTGCGTCCAACCGTCGGACGAGGGGTCGTATCGGCTCCCCGTGGACGTCGGGGTCGCGGAGCTGAGAAGTCCGCCCCAGACGACCATCTGCGTTCCGGTCCAAACGGCCGTGTGGTCGTAGCGCCCTGCCGGCCCGACAGCCATCACGGTCCAACTATCCGTGAGCGGGTCGTAGCGTCCGCCGGCTTCCGGCCAGTTGGGGACACCGACGCCTCCCCACACGATCATCTCCGTCCCCGTCCACACCGCGGTGTGAGACGCACGTGGGGTGGGAACGTTCGCGCCGACCGACGTCGCCGTCCACGTGTCGAGGGACGGGTTGTACCGGCCTCCGGTGTTCATGACGGTGTCGTACATCGTGATACCGCCCCAAACGATCATCTCGGTTCCCGTCCAGATCGCGGTGTGCTCGGTTCTCCCCTCCGGGCTCGCGCTCGTCGGGATCGGCACCCATGAATCGCTGGAGGGAGCGTAGCGGCTGCCGGTGTTGACGTAGCCGGATGTCGTCGTGTATCCGCCCCACACGAGCATTTCGGAACCCGTCCAGACCGTCGTGAAACCGAGGCGAGGCGCCGGAACGTTCGCCCCCACGGATGTCGCGGCCCACGTCCCGGCGATGGGGTTGTACCGGCCGCCGGTGTTGGTGTCGGCTCCGGAGTTGCCGCCCCAGACGACCATCTCCGTTCCCGTCCAGACCGCTGCGTGCGAGGACCGAGGAGCGGGGACTCCGGCACCGGTGGGTGTGGGTGACCAAGTGTCCGTCGTAGGACTGTAGCGGCTGCCGCTGTTCTCGATCCCGGCGTTCTGCCCTCCCCAGACGATCATCGAGGAGCCCGTCCAGATCGCCGTGTGACGGTGGCGCGCGGTCGGTCCCGGCCGGGTCGCGGTCCACGTGTTGGTCGCCGGAGCGTAACGGCCACCGCTGCCGAGGTAGACCCCGGTTCCGGCCGTCCCTCCCCACACGATCATCTCCGTCCCAGTCCACACGGCCGTATGCCCGGCGCGCGGAACCGGCGCGCCCGTGTTGGAGGTGCTCGTCCACGCCAAGACCGGGTCTGCCGTCGGATCGTATTGGCCACCGGTGTCCAGGTAGAAGAGAGTCCCGCCGTCACGTTTGTACCCGCCCCACACGATCATCCGTGTCCCCGTCCAGATGGCGGTGTGCTGGGCGCGGCCCTCCAGTTGGATACCCCCCGTATCGGTCCAGGTGTCGGCGATCGGGTCGTAGCGCCGTCCCTCGGAGAGCACGGACAACGGGCTCGTCTGCTCGCCACCCCACACGATCATCTCCGTCCCGGTCCACACCGCGGTGTGATGGCGGCGCGCGAGGGGCGCGTTGGCCATGGAAGTCGGCCTCCAGCTTCCGGTCGCCGGGTTGTAGCGAGCTCCCGTGTCCAGCAGGACCGCGTCGCCGCCGTAGGACTCTCCGCCCCACACGATCATTTCGGTCCCGGTCCACACGGCGGTGTGATAGCGCCGCCTCTCCGTGGACCCCTGAAGTGTCGATTTCCACGTGTCGTTCGTGCAACCCGCCGCAAGGGTAGGTAGCTCGAACGGCGCATCGTCGACTTCCACGACGAGGCTTTGGTGGCCGGCTTGCGCTCTCCACCATTCGTCGAACGGTTGCTTCGATCGAGTATCGCCGGCGTGCCAGTCCCGCACGATCCGGTCGGCGAGTGAGGCGCGTACGAGCGTTTCTGCGATGAGGAACGGATCGTTCCCCAACGCGCCAAACAGCTCGCCGAGAACCTGCGGATCCCGCGAGTCCCGCGCCATGCGGTCGAGCTCCGCCTGCAGTTGAACGTGGGTGATGGGCCGACCCCACCAAGAACCGAGCGCGCTCGACTTTTCGAGGTAGTCCTCGACCCTCGCCCGAATGGTCGACTCGGTCAGGACGTCCGAGAGAGAAGGCTTGGGCCGCGGATTCTCCTTCGGCCAGATACGGTGATTCCAGTAGACCTGCTCGATGGCCCTCTGCGCGGCCACGCGATCGTCGAAGCTCAGCTCGCGGGCCGACACCCGCGATGAGCTCACGATGGCAGCCAGAAATGCGCCACCGATGAGGATGGCAATTGGGACTCGGATCATGGGGTTCCCGGCGGTGGTGGAGGGCGAAAGATACCTTCAGTCAGGCACGACCCGCCAGCTCTCCTTCGGGGCGAAGCTCGACCAAGACCGCGCTGCGGCTCGCGACGAGGTCGAACTACGGTCTCACCATCGCGGCCGAGCGTCATGCAGCGGTGGTTCGGCTAGAGTACGGCGGTGCGAAAGGCCGTTCTCCTCCTCCCCATCGCTCTCGCTTCGATTCTCGCGGGCGCCTCCGGCGAAGAGCCGGCGCACGAGCTCCTCCGCGAGCGCGTCGAGATGATCCACGCCGGCACGCGGACCGAGGTGGCCGGCGCGCCGATCGCCGCGATCCACGCCCTTCCTCAGCTCTACGAGCGCCGCGGCTTTGCACCCGCGTGGTCTCCCGACAAGGCGGACCAGCTCGTCGCCGCGATTCGCGACGCGGAGGCCGACGGCCTCGACCCCGCGGACTATCACCTGGCGACGATCGAGAAGCTGCGGCGCGAAGCGCCCGGAAGCGACGATCTCGACCTCGTGCTCACCGATGCGCTCGCGCGCCTCGGCTATCACGTCCTCTTCGGCAAGGTCGATCCGGAGGAGCTCGACCCGAACTGGAACTTCACGCGCGAGATCCCCAACTTCGATGCGGCGAAGACGCTGCAGGACGCGATCGAAGCGAAGGACCTGCGCCAGGCGATCGTCGACGCGAAGCCGCAGCATGCGCTCTACACCACCCTCAAGGTGGCGCTCGCGAAGTACCGCGAGATCGCCAAGGCGGGCGGCTGGGAATCGATTCCGGCGGGTCCCACGCTCCGCACCGGCGACACGGGACCGCGCGTGGCCGCGCTGCGCGCGCGACTGGCGGCAACCGACGACGCCCCGGCGCAAGGCGACACCCTCGACGACGCGCTCGCCAACGCCGTGAAGAAGTTCCAAGCACGCCACGGCCTCACCGGCGACGGAATCGCCGGCGCGAGCACGATCGAAGAGATGAACATCCCCGTGACGGCGCGCATCGACCAGCTCCGCGTCAACCTCGAGCGTGGGCGCTGGCTCCTCCACGACATCGGCGACGACTTCGTCGCCGTGAACATCGCCGGCTTCCAGCTCTACCTCATCAAGAACGAGAAGATCGCCTGGGAGACGCCCGTTCAAGTCGGCAAGCCCTACCGGGCCACGCCGGTCTTCCGCTCCCGCCTGACCTACCTCGTCTTCAACCCGACCTGGACCGTGCCGCCCGGGATCCTCGCGAACGACATCCTGCCCGCCCAGAAACGCGACCGAGGAACCCTCAGGAAGAAGGGGCTCGAGGTGCTCGACATGAAGGGGAACCCCGTCGATGCGTCGAGCATCGATTGGAGCAACGTGACCGCGTCACGCTTCCCCTACATGCTCCGCCAGGGGCCGGGGCCCGGCAACGCGCTGGGGCGCGTGAAGTTCATGTTCCCCAACGACCACGCGGTCTATCTTCACGACACGCCGAGCAAGAGCCTGTTCGACAAGGACGAGCGCGCTTTCAGCTCCGGCTGCATCCGCGTCCGCGACCCGCTGAAGCTCGCCGAGATCCTCCTCGACGGCCAGAAGGGATGGGACCGCGCGGCCATCGATCGCACCATCGCGACGGGGAAGACGACGTCGGTCTCGCTCGCCAAGCCGATCCCCGTGTGGCTCACCTACTGGACCGCGTGGGTGGACGCCGACGGCGCCGTCGAGTTCCGCCGCGACCTCTACGGCCGCGACGCGAAGGTGCGCACGAGCCTCGACGCCGGCTTCAAGATCCGGCGGCGCGGCGTCTAGCTTCTGCGGCCTTTGCCATTATCGAATCGAGTCCCTGGAGATGCTCGGCCATCGCAGAGCAGCACTAGCTGAGCTCTCGGTCCGTCTCGTGTCGTCTCCCTGTGCACAACCAGGCCCACGCAGGAGTAATCTC
>Ga0111539_10010471_pt1 | contig 11668 bp, 17 predicted proteins | sample RhiMethybrSRZTD1_FD_79667 | JGI IMG/M metagenome (GOLD analysis project Ga0111539, IMG submission 79667) | Populus rhizosphere microbial communities from Tennessee, USA - Rhizosphere MetaG P. TD hybrid SRZTD1 (version 2) (version 2) | ecosystem: Host-associated > Plants > Roots > Rhizosphere >...
AGCAGCGAGGTGATGCGCGCCTCCCGCGCGAACAGCGCGATCGCCTCCGAGCCCACCGTCGGCTTGAGCAGCAGGAGCTTGATCGCATACCGACCGGCGAGACGGGCGTGGGTCGCCTCGTAGACCGCGCCCATCGCGCCCTCCCCCAGCAGGCGCATCAAGCGGTAGGTGCTGTCGAACAACTCTCCCTCCCGGAGCAGCGGCGCCGCCACGGCGGGAACCAACGACGGCAACGTGATCGGGGGCGGCGCCGCCGGGGGGACCGGCGGCAACAGCGTCGTCTTCAAGACCTTCCACGCGGTTTGAAGCGCGCGCGTCGTGAAACGCGAGCTCTTCACGTCACCCTCGGGCGCGCCTTGGAGATCAGGAGGCACCATGGGCTACCGGGGAGGCTCGACCACGGTGCTGCCGTCGATGTTGACCGCCGTCTGCGCCAGCAGACGGCCGTTGATCGACGCGCCCGTCCGCAGGGTGACCGACGTCTGCGTCAACACGACGCCCTCCGCGTGAGCGGTCGTGCCGAGATCGACGAGACCGGCCACCTGCCAGAAGACGTTCTTGGACAGGGCCCCGCCGGCGAGAACGATCTTCGTGCCGCTCGCCATGGTGAGGTCCTGGGCGATCTGGAAGATCCAGACGCCCGTCGCGGGCCCGTTGAGGGTCACGTCCGTCGGGATGAGAACGCCGGTGCCCCACTTGTAGACGCCGGGCGCGAGGGTCATGCCGCCGATGTCTCCCGCGCCGAGCTCGGTGACGCCGGGCACGCGCCCCGCCGCGTCCGTGAACGCGAGCTGCATGTCGCCGATGGCCGCGGTCAGGTTGGTGGGCGTCGGCGCCGTGTAGTCGGCGGCGTAGGCCTTGCCGGTCAGCTGCGGCGACGTCGAGAACACGTTGGTGGCGTCCGCGGTCAGCGAAAATCCGGTGATGAAGGTGGCGGCCGCCGGGCTGACGCCGAGGTTGCCGGTGATCGCGGAGGTCGGCACCGTCGAGATGCCGGTCTTCGCGAGGATCGCGAAATCGCCGGCCGTCGCGAGATTCACGGTGAGCGTCGCGCCCGCCCCGCCGCCGCCGCCGCCCGGGCCGCCAGCGCCCGAGCCGCCAGCGCCCGGATTGCCGGCCGCGGTGTCTTCGCCGCAGGCGACGGCGGACAAGAGCAGCAGAAATGCGGCTCCCAGTTTCATGGATGCGTGGAACAGATCAGATGTCGTCTTCATGTGGTGGCTCCTCGGCACGCGGCTACAGCAGCTTCCGGGCCACCCACGGGAAGCGGGCAAGTTCACATGCTTGCGTCGCCGGGCGGCTCCCGAGGACCGACGCGTTCAATCAAGATGAACGCGTCGGCCGCGCCACGATGCCGCTACGCCGGTGCGCTCGTCGCGCCGCCGGCGGTCACGCCGTCGCTACCGTCGCGACGGAGCTTCGCGCGCAGGGTCTGGCGCAGATCGCTTCCGGCCTTCGGCGCCAGCAGCAGGCCCACGCCCGCGCCGACGAGCAGCCCGATCCCGAAGGTCCCCAGCGTGGTCAGCAGGCGATTGCTGTGCGAGCGCCTCGCCTCGAGACCCAGCATGCCGAGCACGTCGTCCTTGTCCATGTTCGTGATGTCTTGCAGTTTCATTCAGTCACTCTCCCTTTTCGCTAAACAGCTGCTGTTGAAGCAACGGCAACGCCGCCGCCAGACCCATGCGCAGGCCGGCGCCCGCGATCCTCGCCGTGAGACGCGTGAAGAGACCGCCTCCCATGACGAACCCGACGACGAGCGCCCCGGCGACCATCCCGTACGGGTTGCGCCGCAAGCGGCCCTCGATGTCGAGGACCTCACGCAACGTACCGGACGTATCGTCGACCTGGATCATCGCCTCAGCTCCGGCTTCGCGCGACACGCGCCACCAAATAGCCGAGGGCGACGGCGCCCAGCAGACACGCGGCCGGGTGTTCCTTGATGAAGCCCGTGACCTGGCCGTTGAGCCGGCCGAGCCGCTGCTTCGCGTCCTCGATCCGGGGGCGAATGCGATCGCCGACATCTTCTATGCTGGTTTCGAAGCTCCTCGTGTCCATGGCGCGTCTCCTCGTGTTCGGGTGATCTCATCGTCGTCGCCCCAGAAAGAATCCGAGGCCGAAGGCAAGCGCCAGCGCGGTGCCGGGCTTGCGCCCCACCCACGCGCGCCACTCGAAAGTGCGTGCGACCCCGCGCTCGAGCGCGGTCATCGACAGAGCAAATCTGTCGCGCGCGTCGTCGAGCTCCGCGACGGCGCGGGCAACCGCGGCATCGCCCTCGCGCTCGTGTTCAGCGGGCATGCACCTTCTCCAGGGCACGGTCGAGGGCGGCGGAGGTGTTGCCCATGAGCTGCCGGTGCGCTGCGCGCGCGCGCAGCGGTCCCAGGACCAGGCCCCCGCCGGCGCCCACGACGTGGGCAGCGCCGACGACCACGAGCGGTATGCCCAGCTCGGCGGCCCCGCCGATCACGACGGCGGCCCCGGCGATCGCCAGCGCGTACCCGATGGCGACCAGGGCCGCCAGAACAGCGACCGCGACCGCGCGCCGGCCCATCGTCCGCACCTCCGCCGCGAGCTCGAGGCGCGCGACCTTGACGTGCTGGCCGATGAGATGGCCGAGGCTGAGCGCGGACTCGCGCGCGAGGCTCGTGACGCCTTCGCTGGCGGTGGGGGTCATCGCTTCGAGACTCCGGTGGTGGCCGGTCCGCCGAACCCTTCGGACGCGTGCTTTTCACCGCTGATGACGGCGTCCATGGCGACGTCGCTGCCGCTCTCGGCGGCCTTGGCGAGCGCCTTGTGATCGGTGAGGACGCGCGATCTGAGAAACCCGCCCAGCCAGTGGCGTTCGATGATCGGGTAGGCGGCCACCAGCGGCAGCACCAGGACGGCCCCGATGATCCCCTGCAGCCTGCCGCCCACCAGCAGCGCGAGCAGCACCGACAGCGTCGACATCTTCAGCTTGTTGCCGTAGACGCGCGGCAGGATGAAATACGTCTCCGCGAGGTGGTAGCCGAGGTACGCGATCGCCACCACCGCCGCCGCGCTGGGCGAGACCGCGAACGCCAGCAGGACCGCCGGAACGGTCGCGATCAGGATGCCCAGCACCGGGACGACGTCGCAGACGCCCGCGATCACGGCCAGCGGCACCGCCGCCGGAACGCCGAGGATCGTCAACAAGACGGCCACGAAGATCGCGAACAGCACCGCCACCAGCAGCTGGCCGCTCACGTACGCGTGGACCACGTCGGAGACCTCGTCCATCGTGGTGGCCAGCTTCTCGCGATGGGTGCGCGGCACGAACGCGAGCAGCCAGGCGTAGAGGCTCTTGCCGTCGAGGAGCAGATACAGCGTCAGCACGAAGACGACGGCGGCCGTCACCAGACCCGACACCGCGCTCTGGCCCCACGCGAACGATCGCTCGAACAGCGTGATCGCCTTGGGGGAGGCGGACCACTCGAAGATCGCCCCGATCACGGCCTGGACGGCGGGGTAGCCCGCGGGGATCCGGCTCAGGATGCGGGCGCGGAAGGCGGGAATGTCCTGGAACAGGTGGGTCATCTGCGCGGTCAGCGGCGGCAGCAGGAAAACCACGAACAGCGCCAGCGCCGCGAGGGCAGAGCTCGCAATGACGATCACGCTCACGCCCCGCGCGATCCGCCTGCGCTCCAGCCACGCCACCGCCGGATGCAGCGTGACCGCGAACAGAATCGCGATGAGAAACAGCAGAAACTCCGGCCACAGCAGCCATACGGCCCACAGGCCGAAGCCGCTTCCGATCAGCTTCAGGATGGTGGTCATTGGAACATGGAGGTCCCGTCGCGCCGAGGAAGCCATCTCGATCACGTCTGATGGTGCGAGAGCGCGTGCCACCCGAACACCACCGCGCAGGTTCCGAACAGCGCGCCGGCCATGCCGGCGATGTCGAGGTCCTCGTAACCGAGACCGGCCAGCACGCCGCGCGTGGTGAACCCGGCGACGAGCGCGGCGAGGACACCGATGAAGACGTTGGCGAGCGCGCCGCGCTGGCCATCGGTGCCGGTGATCCGACTCGCCAGCCAGCCCGCCGATATGCCGACGATGATCCAGACGATGATTCCAGCTCCAGGGTTCACGGCAGCGGGCTAAAGCACCTTCCGGGCCAGCGGCGGGATGCCATCAAGTTCGAGCACTTGCACCTCGCGCGGTTCCCGAACGACCCGCCCTTTCAATCAAGATGAAGGGGCGGCGCGCGGGAAGACGATCAGCGTGAGCCGGCCCGCGGCGGTCCATTCGGCGGCGAAGCCCTCGCGGCTGTTCACGCGCAGACCGTGCGCCGGGTCGAGGGTGAGAATGCGCCGTTGCCGGCGGCTCACGCCGACCACCACTTCGTAATGGGGGTAGACACGCCCGCCGTAGCGCTTCATGACGCCGACCAGGACCGGACGGCGTCGGGCGAGCTCGCGATCGAGGTCGGCGAGCTGGCCCTCGACGATGAAGGCCTGCAGACCCTGTCGGCGGGCGAAGTCGCGCAGCGCCGCCGCCCGGATGCCGCGCTCGGGTACGGGTGGGTTGGCGGCAGCGATGTCTTCGCGCGTGACGGGGAGCGCCCAGTAGCCGAGCACCATCGCCAGCGCGGCGGCGCCGCAGTCCTCGCGCGCGATCTGGCGTACCGGCGGCACGCCCTCGACCCTGTTCCAGCTGTCGTCGGGTGCCGTGAGGTCGGCGGGCGTGGCGGTCCGCGCGGAGCCGAGATAGCAGCCGCTCGCAAGGACGCAGCCGAGCAGCAGCGCGCGTGGCCCGGCGCGCGCGGCTCGTGACGTGGTGGCTTCGGCGCCCACCGCGGCTAGAGGATGAGGATGATGATGATGACGAGCAGCAGCACGACGACCGCGCCACCCCCGATGTAGATCCCATCCCGGCCCCCGGCGAACGCGCCGAGCGCCGGGGCCGCCGCTTCGCGCGCGGCGTAGTTCGCCGCGTCGCCGCCGGTGGAATCGACCGGCGCGGGCGCGGCCTGCGGCCGGGCGATCGTGTCGCCGACGGCCGCCGCGCGCGCGCCGGTCGTCCCCGCCCATGCGACCGGCGGGGCGCAGGCGAGAGCGGCCAACAGCGCAACTATCGCGAGCTTTTTCACGGCAGAACCTTGCGGCCCTGGATCAGACGAATGGCCACCGTCACGATGGCCACGATCAAGAGCACGTGAATGAACCCGCCCAGGGTGTAGGAGGTGACCAACCCGAGACCCCAAAGAACGACCAAGAGCACTGCGACTGTCCAAAGCATGGTGTGCCTTTCTGTTCGGTAACTGCGCGCTGACAGAGCAGCTTCCGGGCCAGCCGCGGGATGCAATCAAGTTCGAGCACTTGCACCGCGCGTGGTTCCCGCACGACCTGCCCGTTCAATCAGGATGACGGCGCGGCTAGAGGGCGATCGCGACGATCAGGACGATCATCAGCACGAAGAGCGTGCCACCCGCGAGGTAGGTTCCCGAGTCGAAGCCGGCGATCCGGAGTTTCTTCATTGCGTCTGTCCAGGACATGGTGTGCCTTTCTGTTCGGTACACGTGTTCACAGAGCACCTTCCGGACCAGGCGCGGCACAGCAGGGGCGCAGCCCGTTCTCCTCGGGTATCAATCAAAATGAAGTGGCATATCCTTCAATTCGATCGACCCGCAACTAGAGCGGCAGCTCAACCGTGAACGTGGAACCGCGGCCCGGCGCACTCTCCACCGAGACCATGCCCTCCATCGCTTCAACGATGGTTCGGCAGGTGTAAAGACCCAACCCGAGCCCGCCATAGTGTCGGTTCGATACCGCGCGCTCGAAACGTCCAAAGATGCGCGAGTGGTGTTCGGGAGCGATGCCGATGCCCTCGTCCTGCACCGTCAGCCGCGCCTTCCCGGAGCTTGCCTGTAGCCGAACGCGAATGGGTCTTCCCAGCCCAAACTTGATCGCGTTTTCGAGAAGGCTCGTTACTGTGTGCTCCAGCAGCAGCCCATCCCATCGGCCCACGAGCGTTGGGGCACTCACCTCCATCACGCTGCCAGCCCGTTCCGCTTGCGATCGGAATCTGGCTGCCACGTCGTGCACGACAGCTCCGAAATCGATCGACTCGAGGTCAAGAGTCAGCTTGCCCGAGGTTATCCGCGAAACGTCGAGGAGCTCGGCAACGAGTGTCGAGAAGCGTCTTATCTGCCTCTGGGCTGTCTCGATGTAGCTGCTCACCTGATGAGCGAATGGCGATTCGGGTTGTTTTGCTGCCTCCCGGGCGAGGGACTGAAGGCGCAGCGCGAACGGCGTCAAGGGCGTCTTGAGCTCATGGCTCGCCACGGCGACAAAGTCGTCGCGGAGTCGCACGGCTTGAGCAAGTTCGGCAAAGATTCGCGCCAACCTCTCGTCGAGAAGCGCTCGCTCCAGCAGTAGATGTTTATCGGTCTCTCCGCGCTCCATATCGAGGAGGCTTGAAAGGGCACGCTGGCGCTGTTCGCGCTCACTGTCGAGCAGGAAGTCGGCGGTCCTGCGTTCACCGTTGAGGGCGACATCCTCCTTTGCCTGTTCGGCCTTGGCCGTTGCAAGAGTTTCGGGAGAAGCCCCTGCGCCTTCCAGCTTGGCGTCGGCCTTCGCCCGCGCCGCTCCCAAGGTCTCATCCGCCTGTTCGCGCGCACGATCGAGGACATCGGCGGCGCGCGTCTCGGCGCGGCCTCCTGTCTTCGCGAGCTCCTCGTCAGTCTTTTCCCGCTCAGCGCGCAGGCTGCTGTCTGTCTTGTCGCGCTCGGGCGTGGGCTGCTTGCCCTGCGTGCTCACAGCCGAAGCCTAGTCATCCGCCCTCGAGTCCAACGCGGGATGCTGTACGCAATTCCGTCGTGCGCGGTGCTCGGGGGTATCACCTGGAGCCCCGGCCAGGCTCGGCACAAAAGGCCTGGCCCCTGACTCCTCGGGCATCAATCAAAATGAAGTGATATATCCTTCAATTCGAAGGAGAGGGCGTCGATGCGCGCGGACGATCTGGATCACAAAGAGCTGCTGGAGCTGGACCCGGAGGGGGGCGTGATCCGCTTCGCCGGGCAGCGCGCGCTGCTGCTCGACGCGGTCGCGATGGGCCTGCTGCGCAAGTATCTGGTCGAGAACTTCGGCCTCACCGCGGCCCGCACCGTGTTGACCCAGTTCGGCTTCGCGCACGGCTGGCGCATGGCGGAGGCGATGAAGGCGGAGTTCAACTGGAACAGCGACGACGACTGGCAGCGCGCGGGCACGCGCATCCACGCGCTCGAAGGCCTGTTCCGGGTCGAGGCCGGCAGCAAGGGGCCGCTGTCGAAGGAGGGGGTGACGCTGCTCGCGTCCTACGAGGCGGAGCAGCACCTGCTGCACTTCGGTCGCTCCGACGTGCCGGTGTGCTGGACCATCTGCGGGCTCACGAGCGGCTACGTCGGCCTCAGCTCGGGCAAGGAGATCTACGTCCTCGAGGATCGCTGCCTCGGCAAGGGGGACGCGGCCTGTCACCTGATCGGACGCACGCGTGAGGAGTGGGGCGACGAGCGCGCCGAGGAGCTGCGCTTCTTCGAGGCCCAGCGCCTGGCGGAACACCTCGACGTTTCGCTTCACCGCGTGACCGAGACCCTGAAGGCGGCCGAGCGCAAGCTGACCGCGCACCGCCGCGCGCTGGTGCGCGTGGCGCGCGGCGTGGAGGAGCCGCTGGGGATCGTCGCCAAGAGCCCGGCGATGCGTCAGGTCGTGGATCTGGCGCGCCGCGTGGCGAAGGTCGATTCGACTGTCCTCATCACCGGCGAGAGCGGCTCGGGCAAGGAACGGATCGCGCGCCTGGTCCACGACGAGTCGACGCGCGCGGCGGGCGCGTTCATCGCCGTCAACTGCGGCGCGATCACCGAGACGCTGCTGGAGAGCGAGCTGTTCGGGCACGCGCGCGGCGCGTTCACGGGCGCGACCGTCGACCGGCCGGGCCTGTTCGAGGCGGCGAATGGCGGAACCTTGCTGCTCGACGAGGTCGGCGAGGTCTCGCCCGGTATGCAGGTCAAGCTGCTGCGCGCGCTGCAGGAACGCGAGATCCGGCGGGTCGGCGAGAACAAGAACCGGCGGGTCGACGTGCGCATCCTGGCGGCCACCAACCGAGACCTCGCCCACGGCGTCGCGGGCGGCGCCTTCCGCCAGGACCTCTATTACCGGCTCAAGGTCGTCGAGCTGCACGTTCCCCCGCTGCGCGAGCGCCGGGACGACGTGCTGCCGCTCGGGCGGGTGCTGCTCGCCGACGCGGCGCTGCGCATGAAGCGCAAGATCGCCGGCCTCGCCCCGGGCGCCGCCGATCAGCTGCTGCGCCACCAGTGGCCGGGCAACGTGCGCGAGCTCGAAAACGCGATGGAGCGCGCCGTCGCGCTCGCGCGCGGAAACCGGGTCGAGCTGGAGGATCTGCCCGAGGAGATCCGCCAGGCCTTCCCGATGCCGGTGGCCACCCGCGGCACGGTGCGGCCCCTCGACGAGGTCGAGAAGGACTACATCCTCGCCGCGCTGGAGGTGAACGGCGGCAACCAGACCCACACCGCCGCGCAGCTCCGCATCGGCGCGGCGACGCTCTACCGCAAGCTGAAGAGCTACGGCTTGATCGGCGGCAAGCGCGCCGCCGCACGCAAGCGGGGTTGACGGCTGCCGGCGCGGCGGCCGGATCGGAGCACGAACGTTCGCGCCCAGGCCGGCGCGTCCGGGAGGGCGTGGACGCGGCGGCGGAAAGCGGCGAACCGGGCGGGGTGCATCGCCGGGCCGATGAACGAGATCGAACGCAAGATGGATTCGAGGGTCGCGTGATCGATGGGCGTCTCGTCGTGAAAGCGCCGCTCGTCCGCGAGCGGGACCCCCGACAACGCCGACAGGTGAACGATGGATTGCGTGAGCGCGCGTGGCCGGCGAGGCGCCGCCTCCTCCATCAGCTGGACCAGGCCGCGCATGAACGGCGTCTCGGCGAACGAACACGTCACCAGCGCCAGCGCGCCCCGGGGCGCGAGCACGCGCGCGATCTGACGCGCGGTGAGCTCCGTGTCCAGGAAGTGGAGCGCGTCGGAGACGACCACCAGATCGAGGCAAGCCGGCTCGAGCGGCAACTCTTCGGCGGCCGCGTGGAGCGCGCGCAACGCGATCCCGCGCGCCGCCGCCGCCGCGCGCAGCTGATCGAGCATCGCCTGCGCGGCGTCGATCGCCACCACGTCGAAGCCACGCGCGGCGAGCGGGAGCGCGAGATGACCGATGCCGGCGCCGAGATCGCCCACGCGGCTACCGGCCGGCCCCGCGAGATCGGCCAGCGCGTCAACCAGCGCGGAGGGGTACGGGGGCCGGGCGGCGTAGAACTCCGCCATGCGGTTGAAGACCCACCGTGACGGTTGATCGAGGCTGACCTTGCGACGGCCGAGGCTCATCGGCGAAGGCATATACCAGGTTTCCGCGCCCGATCTTGTACCGCCGCCGGCCGTGGTCAGCTTGGAGGCTGAGGCAGACCATGAACAATGGAAGGGTTGCGTCATGACGGCCGAGGGTCTGGAGACGGCCGAGGGTGCCGAGCTTCAGTTCATCCTCGACGCCGTCGCACGGCTAGGAACAGAGGTCGAGCAAGCACAGCCCGGGGATCCGGAGCTGGCGGCAGTCGTCGCGTCGGTCACCGATCTTCAGGGGCGGCTCGAGCGCGTCCGCGGCGCGCTGGGTCCTTTCATCCCGGACGCCAACCGCGAACCGAGCGCCAACGAAAAGACAGTCGCCAATCTGGAGCGCGCCCTGGCCAGCCTCCGCCAGGCGGCCCAGGCGCGCCAGTCGGTGGGCTAGTTCGGCGATGCGGGCCCCCGACGGGGCGATGGACCGCGCCCCGGGCTGAGCCGGGACGCGGTCAGTGACGTCGTGCCCCTGCAGCTACGAACAGCTCGAAAGCTGCTCGCAAGCCACCGCGCCGCTCTGGGTGGCGTCGAACTGACAGAGGTCCGTGCCCGGGCCGCCATCCAGCTGATTGTGGCCAAGACAATCGACCACCACGTCGTCACCGGCGCCGCCGCTGAGCCTGTCATCCCCGGCGTCTCCGAGCACGACGTCGTTGCCGGCGTCGCCTGCGAGCGTGTCGTTCCCGTTGCCGCCGAGCAGGGTGTCATTGCCGTCGCCCCCGGACGCGCGATCGTCACCGTCTTCTCCCAGGAGCACGTCGTTTCCGGCGCCGCCGGTCAACACGTCCTGGCCGCTGCCGCCGTGCAGCTCGTCGGCCCCGGCCCCGCCTGACACCTGATCGTCGCCGGCTTCACCGAGGACGTCGTCATCGCCCGCGTCGCCATTCAGGATGTCCTGCCCACCATCTCCAATCACAGTGTCGTTGCCATCACCGCCATTGATGACGTCATTGCCCTCACCACCCAAAAGGATGTCGTCGCCGCCCAGGCCATTGATGGTGTCTTGACCACCCAGGCCCGCGATGCAATCAGCACCCGCCGTGCCCGTCAACGTATCGTTGTTGGACGTTCCAATAATGACGTTCAACCCGCTGGCGTTACAGAACGCAACGGGATCGGTGATCGTGCTTTGCGCCGAAGAATCGCCGGCAAGCACCGTTATTCCGAAAACAAAGACAAGCGCAACAGACCCTCTGCTCAACAGGATTGAGTTCATCTTCATTGCCTCCTTTGCACCCATTTGAGGCACTTCGCGCCCGGTTCTTCGCAACGGGAGGCAAACAAGTCGGCAAACGAAGTTTTTTCAGGTGTCCACCTGAGTGGGCCATACCACTTCGCGCGCGGCGGGCCGGTGAAGGACGTATGAGGCGATGCCGCCGAGGAAGAGGAGCCCCGCGAGCAGCTCGCCGAGCAGGAGGGTCCGCCCCGGAAATGTGAGGTAGATGCTCGCGAGGCCCAGCGCCGCGGCGGCGCCCGCGCCGAGCGCCACGACGAGCGCGTCGAGCTTCAGCCGGCGCAGCAGCTCCGGCCCGGACGACGCCAGGCGCTCCCAGAGGAGCTGCTCGAGGCGCCAGTAGGTGACGACGACCGGAATGATCTCGAGGGTCAGGAACGCCGAGGTGACGAGGCCGCCGACCATCGGCGCGGCGATCCGCTTCATCACGTCGGCGCCCGAGCTGGTGGCCCACAGAAGCGGGATCAGGCCGATGAGCATCGTCGACACGGTCATCAGCTTCGGACGCACGCGCTGGACGGTCCCCTCCATGTGCGCGGCGATGATGTCGTCGAGGTCGTTCATCTGGCCCGCCGCCTTCCGGCGTTTGAAGGCCTGATTGATGTAGACGATCATCACGATGCCGGTCTGGGCCGCGAGCCCGACCAGCGCGATGATCCCGACCCAGACCGCCGTCGAGAGCCGGTAGTCCAGCAACCACTGCAGCCAGACGCTGCCGATCAGCGCGAACGGGATCGACAGCAGAATGATCAGCACCTCGATGACGTTCCTGAACTGCAAGAACAAGAGGAGGACGATGATCAGCACGGTGACCGGCACGACGAGCTTCATGCGCGCCAGCATCTCGGCGAGCTGTTCGTACTGGCCGGTCCACTTGAGGTAGTAGCCGCCCGGCAGCTTGAGATCGCCGCTCGCCATCCCTCTCGCGACCACCTCCTTGGCCTCGTTGACGTAACCGCCGATGTCCCGCTGCGCCTGGTCGATGTCGACGTAGACGTACCCGACCAGGAGTCCCGCCTCGTCGCGCACCATGG
>Ga0111539_10010473_pt1 | contig 11667 bp, 14 predicted proteins | sample RhiMethybrSRZTD1_FD_79667 | JGI IMG/M metagenome (GOLD analysis project Ga0111539, IMG submission 79667) | Populus rhizosphere microbial communities from Tennessee, USA - Rhizosphere MetaG P. TD hybrid SRZTD1 (version 2) (version 2) | ecosystem: Host-associated > Plants > Roots > Rhizosphere >...
AACGCGACCGCCACCGGCTGGTCGTCAGGCACCTGGACCAGCCAGGCCTTCAACGCGCGGGCAGCCGACGAAACGTAACCGACTCCCGCGTCGCGCGTATCCGTCGATCCGCCCCCGACGGGCGGATCGAAGAAACGCTGATATCGCGGCGAGGGATCCGGGCACCCGATCTGGTCGAGCTCGACGAGGTAGTGCGCCGGGACCATCCGCGTGTAGGCCGGCTCGAACTGCCACGCGATGCGTTGTTCACGGCACCACTCGAAGATGCGATCCATCCGGTCGGCCACCACGAGGAACGGCCCGTGATACATCTTCGCCACGAAATACCGGAGCGGGAGCCCGAGCGTCCGCGCGAGTCGCACCGTCCTGCCGTCGCGGCCGACCGCTGCGAAATGACCGTCCGTCCGCGCCAGCGCCTCGACCTCGCAGTGCGACGTCCATTCGGCCACCTGCGAGTCGGATGCTCCCGTCAGGCCGGCCGATCGCGTCCCGACGAGGTCAACGAGCCGATCGACCGCTTCAATCATTTTTTCGCATCTCCGGACTCTGGGCTCTCGGCTCTGGGCTTTGGCACCCGACCTCGCACCCTCGCACCGTCGTCCTCTCGCACCCGCACCGTCGCACCCCGCACCCCCGCACCTTCGCACCGTTGAAGACTATTTCTCCGGTTCACTCCACGCAATCAACAGTCCAGGCTCTTCGTACCACGCGCCCTCGCCGGCCAGCGACGAGTAACGTCCGCCGAAGAACACGAGTGGAGCGCGAGGCAAGTCGCTGCGATGGATCGACACCACTTGCCCGACGACGATCCAGTGGTCGCCGCCCTCGTGGACGGCGGTCACTTGACAGCCGAGGGCCGCGACGGCCCCTTCGAGGCGCGGGCCGCCCTCCGATCGGGTGAACGAGAATGGCGGCGGCGTTTCTCCCTTCCACACGCCCGCAAAGTAGGACGACAGCGGCCGCTGTTCCTGGCTCAGGATGTTGACCGAGAATTCGCTGATGTCGCGAATGAGCCGTCCCGCCTGCGTGCCCTTGCCCAGGCAGAAGAGCACGAGGGGCGGGTTCAGCGACAGCGACGTAAAGGAGTTGGCCGTCAGCGCTCGAATCGAACCATCCACCTCCATCGCGATGACCGTCACCCCCGTGACGAATTGTCCGACAGTCTGACGGAACGTCCGAGGATCGATGGACATGACACGGCGCGACGGGACGGGTCCTATCCCTTCGGCGCCACCGCCTTCAGGATGGCGCTCACGTCATCCGAGCGCACCAGGTCCGGCGCCGTCCAGCCATCCAGGTTGTACTCGGCCATGCACTGCTCCGCAAATCCCTTGTAGCGCTTGGTGGCGCCGGTGACGTCGGCAACCAGCAGCGTTTCGAACCTGATGCTCTCGTGGTTGCCGAAGTAGTTCCGCTCGTACAGCTCGTGACGGCCGCCGAACTCGCTGCCGATGGCATCCCACATCAGCTTCATCAGTTTGACGCGATCCTCCGCCGAGTAGCCGTTGGACCCGCGGACGAACTGATCGAGGTAGGGCCGCAGCTCCGGCACCTTGAAGTCGAGTGCGCTCGACGGCAGGTAGATCAAGGCGCTCGCCAGGGTGTTCTCGATGATCTCCTTGATCTTCGGATACGCAAGGCTCGCCATCACCCGATACGCCAGTCCGTAATCGAGATTGGGCAGCACGTACCCTTCGGTCCAGGGCGTCGTCGTCCGAGCCATCGCGTCCGTGAGGCCCCAGAACAGGTTTCGCCACGCGAGCACTTCTCCGACCTGTGCCTGCACGCCGCGAAAGTCCTTCGCGCCGGTCGCCTCGACCGCCTTGAGCAGCAGCCCGGCGAGGAAGTCCATCTTGACCGCGAGGCGGGTGCACCCCTGGAACATGAAGCGCGGCAGGAACCCGGAGCGCGGAAAGAAGTTGTTGACCTTCTCGATGTCGCCGTACGCGAACACGTTCTCCCACGGGACGAGCACCTTGTCGAAGACGAGGATCGAGTCGTTCTCGTCCATCCGGCTCGAGAGCGGGTAGTCGAACGGCGTGCCCATGACGGCCGCGGTCATTTCATAGGATGGGCGGCAGAAGAGCTTCACGCCCTTCGCGTCGGTCGGCACCATGCAGACAAAGGCGAACGGCTTCGTCTTGATGGGCAGCGCGCCGTTGTTCGCGATGAAGTTGAAGTGGGTGAGGGTCGAGGTGGTGGCAACCACCTTGGCGCCGCTCACGACGAGGCCGGCATCCGTCTCCTTCTCCACGTGCACGTAGACGTCGGCGACCTCGTCGGGCGGCCGGTTGCGATCGACCGGCGGGTTCACGATCGCGTGGTTGACGAAGGAAACCTCGTCGTTGACCTTCTTGTACCACCGCCGGGCGTTTTCGTCGTACGGCGCGTAGTAGCTGGCGTTGGCGCCAAGGGTAGCGAGGAAAGCGGCCTTGTAGTCCGGGCTCCGCCCTACCCATCCATACGTGATCCGGGCCCACTCGGCGATGGCGTCGCGCGCGCCGACGAGCTCCTCGGCATTCCGCGACGCCTTGTAGAACTTGTGCGTGAAGCCGCCCGTCCCCGTGTCGGTGGGCGTCGTCAGCACGGTCTGGCGGGCCGGATCGTGCAGAGCGTCGTACAGCCTGGCGACCATCCGCGCCGTGTTGCGGAAGGCCGGGTGGGTCGTCACGTCCTTCACGCGTTCGCCGTAAATCCAGATCTCACGGCCGTCCCGAATGCTCTCCAGGTATTCGGCCCCTGTGTACGGGCGTGTCCGGTCCGGTGTCTGAGCCGCCATGGTCACCCCTCCAGCTCCTGTGCGCGTCGCTCCCATTCCGCCATGAAGCGAAACACGTTCTCCTTGGGTGGCTGCGGCGCGAACGTCTCCAGCCAGGTTACTGGCCGATTGCCGACGTTGGCGAACCCGTGCACGCAGCCGACGCCCGTCCAGAACACGTCGCCGGGCTTGCCGATGTAGGTCCTGCCGTCAAGGGTACCTTCCACTTCGCCGCCGAGGATGAAGTATGACTCCTCGAAGGTATGGTCGTGCAGTCCGAGACGGACGCCCGGCTGGTACTCGATGAAGAGCAGCCGGTGATGCCTCGCGCCGAAGTCTTCGTCGATCAGCCATTTGAGGAAGACGCCCTCGAGACCGGTCACCGCCGGGGGACGCTGCCCCGGGGGCGGAACCTGGCCGGCGTCGAAGTGTCCCAGCAGATTCCCCTTCAAATCGTGGAGATCCAGCCGGGGCGCCGTCTCGGGAATCGAACGATCCCGGAGAAAAAACGTGTCGCGTTCGGCGCCGGCCGGCTTGGGCTGCGGCGCGGCCATCTGCAGCCACCGCACCGGCGCCGTTCCCGTGGCGCGCCAAGCGTGGGGCGTCCCTACCTTGACTACGGCGTAGTCCCCTGCCGCGAGCGCATAGCCTGAGCCGTTGATGGTGACGATCGCGTCCCCGCTGAGGACGTAGAAGCTCTCTTCGAATGAATGGACGTGAGGATCGATCCGCCCGCCGGGCGCCAGTTCGTTGATGCTGAGGCCGGTGTGCACGGATCCCTCGGGGCGAGCGATGAGCGACGCATGCGTGTAGCCGTCGCTGCGTCCTTCGAACAGCGGATGACGTGTGAGAGCGGCGGGATCGAAGCTGCTGTAGTAATGCATGCTGGCCAGATGATGGGTGGTGGTTGGTGGATGGTGCATCCACGATCCACCACCCAGCTGTTATGGGGCTTCGATCGGCTTGCCGTCGGGTCCGAGGGGAATCGGCACACGATTGGGGATCGCCGGAATCGATTTCAGATAGGCAAAGATCGCCTTGAGATCGTCGTCAGGAAGCTGCCCGTACCAGTTCCACGGCATCGGCGGCAGGATCTGACGTCCCTTGCCCATGTGCCTCCCCTTCTTGATGGCGTCGACAAACATGTCCTCCGTCCAGATGCCGATACCGGTGTTCTGATCCGGCGTCAGGTTGGCGGCAAACGACACGCCCCAGGCGCCGCTCCACGCCGTCAGGTGATCGTTGACATGCGTCGTCCACTTCTCACCTGGCTTCTGCTTGTACGGCTCGGTGATCTTGTCGCTCTCTGGATGTCCCGACAGCATGCGCGACAGGTCGGCTTCAGGCCCGTTGGGACCAATCATCTTTGGCGTGTGACAGTCATGGCATCCGCCGCCGAGGACGAGAAGGTGGCCGTGCTCGATCTGCGATTGGGCTGGCGCCGCGGCCGGCTTCGCTCCTGGCTCCGGCGGCGGATTTCCGCCAGGCGGCTGGCCGCAACCGGCAAACACCGCGGCCAGCAGCAGGCAAGCCGACGTCATGAGCACGCGATACCGGGACACACGCATGGGTCTCAACTCCTCGAGGAATCACTGGAAGTGCGCGTGATGAAAGCGCGCAGCAATATACCACCACAGAAAGGGGGCAAAGTGCGAGGGTGCGAGGATGCGGGTGCGAGAGTGCGACGGTGTGAAGGTGCGACGGTGAAGGGGCGACGGTGTGGCGGCGCGAAGGTGTGAGGGCGGGAAGGTGTGACGGCGCGAAGGTATGACGCGCGAGGGCGGGGTAAGATGCCTCGGTTGATACGACGGTACATTTTTTCGACAGACCATAAGGTCATCGGGCTGCAGTACGGCTTTACCAGCCTGTTCTTCCTGCTGGTCGGCTTCACGCTGGTCATGCTGATCCGATGGCAGCAGGCATTTCCAGCGCAGCCGATCCCGCTCGTGGGAGGATGGCTCGGTCAGTCGAACGCCCCCGGCGGAGTGCTCCTCCCGGAGTTCTACAACCAGCTCGGGGCCATGCACGGCACCATCATGGTGTTTCTCGGCGTCGTGCCCCTGGCCTTCGGCGCGTTTGGAAACTACGTGGTGCCGCTGCAGATCGGCGCACCGGACATGGCCTTTCCCCGGCTCAACCTGACCAGCTACTGGCTCTATTTGGCCGGAGGCCTCATCATGCTGGCCAGCTTTTCGTGCCGGGCGGCGCCGCCAACAACGGCTGGACCTCGTACGCGCCGTTATCCGATCTCGCTGCCGGCCATGGCCAGACGATGTGGCTGGCGGGGATGGCGCTCATCATCAACTCCTCGCTGCTTGGCTCGCTGAATTTCATCGCGACCATCGTCCAGCTTCGCGCGCCGGGCATGACGTGGTTCCGGTTGCCGTTTTTCGTCCGGGCGCAGCTGGTCACCGCGTTCCTGCTTCTGCTCGCGTTCCCGCCGCTCGAAGGAGCGGCGGTGTTGCAGGCCATGGATCGCATCGCCGGGACGAGTTTCTTCCTGCCGAGCGGCCTCGTCGTCACGGGGCAGCGTCTCGACGTCGCCGGCGGTGGAAACGCGCTCCTCTGGCAGCACCTTTTCTGGTTCCTCGGCCACCCCGAGGTCTACGTCCTCATCCTGCCGGCGATGGGCATCGTTGCCGAAGTCGTGACGAACAACACGCGGAAACCGCTGTGGGGCTACCGCCTGATGGTCTACTCCATCTCCGTGCTCGGCTTCCTGTCGTTCGTCGTCTGGGCCCACCACATGTACCTGACAGGCATGGGCACCACGATCAGCGCCTTCTTCCAGGCGACCACGATGATCATCTCGATCCCGTCGGTCATCGTGCTGAGCTCGCTCATCCTGTCGCTCTACGGCGGGTCGATCCGGTTCAACACGCCGATGCTCTTCGCCCTCGGGTTCATGCCGATGTTTGGTCTCGGCGGGCTCACCGGGCCGCCGCTCGGCCTCGCGGCAACGGACATTCCGCTCCACGACACCAACTACGTGGTGGCGCACTTTCACTACCTGGTGGCCCCTGGCACCATCTTCGCCCTGTTCGCCGGCATCTATTACTGGTTCCCGAAGATCACCGGCAGGATGATGAACGAGACGCTCGGCAACTTCATTTCATCGGCTCGATCATCTCCATGAACGTCATCTTCCTTCCGATGTTCGTGCAGGGGCTCGCCGGAGTAAACCGCCGGCTCTGGGACGGCGGCACGCTGTACACCCACGCGCAGGGGACGCTGTCGCTCAACGTGCCGATGTCGTACGCGGCGCTGGCGCTCGCCTTCTTCCAACTCTTCTTCATCGTCAACCTCGTGTGGAGCGGCCGGGCCGGACGAACCGCAGGAAACAACCCCTGGCAAGCGACCACGCTTGAATGGTCGGCGGCGCCCACCCCGCCGCACGCGCACGGAAATTTCGATCGTCTGCCGCAGGTCGTCAGGGATCCCTACGAATACAGCGCGCCTGGCGCGGTTGCCGGTTTCCTTCCGCAAGCGGCCCAGGCCGAGCAAACGTAGGTCAGTAATTGAGAGGTGGGAGTTGGGAATTGGGAGCTGACAGCGTTTAGCAGATGGAGATCCCCTACACCACGGCCGCCCGTCCCGACACCGGGCTCACGAATCCCAAGCTGGGCATCTGGTTGTTCCTGGCGTCAGAGGTCATGCTGTTCGGGTCGCTGTTCTCGTCGTACGCGCTCCTGCGGGCGGGCGCACCGACCTGGCCGGATCAGTCGTCGATCGTGAACGTCCCTCTCGCGACGTTCAACACCGTCGTGCTCATCGCCTCGTCCGTGACGATGGTGATGGCGTGGGCGTCGGTGGCGCCGCATGCCGCAACGGCGTGGCACGGAAACGACGCGATTACTACAGCCGCGCTCCGGCGGTTCCGCCTTTACATGGGCCTCACGCTGCTCTGCGGCGCCGTGTTCCTCGTCGTGAAGGGGATCGAGTACGGCGACAAGTTCTCGCATCACCGGTATCCATGGACGAGCAATTTTCTCGGGCTGTATTTCACGATGACGGGACTGCACGCGATCCACGTGATTGCCGGCATGATCGTCAACGCGTTTTTCATCGGGCCCGGCACCCGGATGTGGCGCTCCGATCCGCAGCGCTTCGCCAACCGCATCGAGGTAACCGGCATCTACTGGCACTTCGTGGATGTTGTCTGGATCTTCCTTTTTCCCGTGTTGTACTTGCTCTGAGGCCATGACACGCGACATCGCTGCCCAGGTGAGAGGCTATCTGATGGTGTTCGGGGCACTCCTGGTCCTCACGATGGTGACCGTGGGTGTCTCGTACCTGGACTTGTCGGAGGCGGAAACGGTGGTGGTGGCATTGACGATCGCCACGGTCAAAGCCTCGCTCGTGGCGTTGTTCTTCATGCACCTGAAAGGCGAGCGACCCATGGTGAAGTGGCCGCTCGCGCTCACGGCGTTTCTCTTCGTCGGGCTTCTGGTCTCCGTGCTGTACAGCGAGGCGGATCACCTCTTCGGCGCCCGGTTTCAGGATTCCTTTCAGTCAATCGGAGACTGAAGTCATTGGAGATTGAATGATCGTTGATTGTTGAATCGATGTTGATTTCTGATTGTTGATTGGAGATTTATTGGTGATTGGATTTCAGCATTCAATCGAAAATCACCAATCTCCAATCAACAACGATTCAACAATCAAAGATCGCAAAATCAACAATTCAAGGATCGATTTATGGCCTGTCCGGTGTGTTTCGGCGGTGAAGACACGTTGATGCGCGAGGGCCTGAATACCGGGATTGGCGTGCTGATGGGCGTTACCGTGATCGTGCTCGCCTGCTTCGCCCGATCGTGGTGACGCTGGCCCGCCGCTCGCGTGAATGGAGTTCGCCGCTCGACGGTGTGCTCGACAAATGAGTCCCGACCCCCTGTTGCACTGGCTCGGGCTTCCCGTCGCGGCCTCTGCCCATGCCGGCGAGGTCGATCGGATCATGGCGCTCGTCCACTGGCTGATGCTGCTGCTGTTCGTCGGCTGGGGCGTCTTTTCATCTACGTGCTGCTGCGTTTCCGTCGCGGGGCTCATCCAAAGGCCGACTATCGCGGTGTACGCGGACGCTGGTCCACGTGGATCGAGGGTGGCGTTCTCGTCGCGGAGGTGGTCCTGCTCGCCTTCTTCTCCATTCCGTTCTGGACGCGCAACGTCGATGCGGCGCCGCCGCCTGAGAACCAGGCCACGGTCGTGCGTGTGGTCGCCGAACAGTTCGCCTGGAACGTTCACTATCCCGGCGCCGATGGCGTGTTCGGGCGCACGGACATCCGCCTCGCACCGGACAACCCGCTCGGCCTCGATCGTGACGAGCCGGCAAGCAAGGACTACGTCGTCGTAAACGGCCGCCTGAATCTGCCGGTGGGCAAACCGGTGATCGTGTTCCTGTCCAGCAAGGACGTCGCGACATCGCGTGCTCCCAGTTGTGCGGCCTGGGGCACTACCGGATGAAAGCCGTGTATCAGATCCAGACTCCGGAGGAGTACGAGGCATGGCTGAAGGAAGAAGCCAGCTACGCCGATTCGCGTTAGCCTGATCTTCCGAGCGCTGCATATCCCTGCACGATCCTGAATTCGTTTTATCGAGAATTCAGGATCTCTTCAGTTGCTGCCGGAGGAACCGCGTCGCTACAGTTGAAGAGCGACTGCCTTTCATCCGGATCCCTCGTGCGCTCACTCGTTCCCCAATCAGATAGTTCGCTCCGAAAATTTCTCGCAGCGCTGACCCTCCTGCTGACACTCGCTGTACCGGCTCCATCGTCTGCGCGCGGCGGCACACACGTTCGTCTCTTCGATCCCAACCTGAAACTGCTTCTCGAACGCGGCAGCGTTCAATCGCCGACGCTGCGAGCGCTGATCCGCGAGGTCGAGGCTACCCCGATCCTGGTGTTCGCGGAATGCGCAGTTCGGCTGCCGTCCGGGGTGGGAGCACGGCTGAACTTCGTCACCACCGTGAGAGACGTTCGGTACGTGCGCGTCGGCGTCGACTGCTCGCTCACGCAGCGATGGCAGATCGCGCTGCTCGCCCACGAAATGCAGCACGCGCTCGAAGTGGGCAAGCACCCCGACGTCGTGGACGTGGAAGACATGGAATCGCTCTACGAGGACATTGGCTTTCGCACGCCACGGGACGGGACGCTCAGGCACTTCGAAAGCAATGCGGCCATCGCCGTGCAGCGGGCTGTGGACCATGAGCTCGGCGGCCACGTCGAGCGGCAGTCGAATACCGACTGAGGAGACTTACGGTGCGAGGGTGCGGAGCGCTCGATCTCTCTAAGTGGCCTTATAGCTGAACGCGGCAGTCCCCGCTGCCGTGCCGTCCACCGTGACGGTCTGCGTTTGCAGGCCGAAGCGCTCGTGCCACGCTTCGATAGTGTACGTCCCGGCAGGCAGCCCCTTGATCTCGAAGGTCCCGTCCGCGTCGGTCACCGCAAAGAACGGGTGCGGGACAATGCCGCCGTACGCGGCCATCCAGCCGTGCACGTCACATTTGAACGGCACCATGACCTCGGCCTTGGTGAACGTCTGCGATGCCTCCATTCCCTTGAGCGGCTGACCGAAGTTGAACTCGGTGTTCTGCTTCGGGACCGCGTGGACGTTGTGCAGCGTCATGTCGCTGTTGACGATCTTGACAGGCTGCCCGACCTGTGCGCCGAAGACGTGCGGCATGTACTTGCAGCCCCGCTGATCGAGCACGACGGGCGTCTGCGGCGCCTGGAAGGTGCGATCGCCGAGCCCGTCCTTGACGTACACGAAGACGTTCTGCAGTCCGTTGCCAGGGCCGACGAGCACTACTTCCGATATGGTGGGCCCTTCCGGCATGCACAGCGGATCCGACGACATGCGGATCACGCGCGCTTCCGGCGGCGCTCCGTCGAGCTTGACCGTGCCGCTGATGGTGCTGGCGCCAATCGGCGCCGGCGGCGCTGCGGGCGCACCTGCGGCCGGGGAGCCGCCCTCCTGCTGGGATGGCGCACCGCCGCCGCACGCCAGCACCGCGACGGTGACGGCAATCAGAGTAAGACGACCGAACACGCGTATGAACATTCAAGTCTCCAAAGCGAACAAGGGACCGGATCAGTGCACAGCGATCATATCGAAGCTTTGCGGCTCGATCGTAGATGGCTGGATGGTGGATAGTGTTGGTGGCCGAAGGATGCAGCGAGCGGATGCTGCCGTTCCCAGCGCAGGCTGAGGCGGAACCTGCTGCGCTTTTCCACCATCCACCGTCCACCACCACCATCCAGTTGACCCGCATGCAGTTGCGATCCACTCGTGATCTAGTGCAATAATCGTCGGCTTGGCACCGGCCTCGACGCCGGAGCACGCGGATACGGTTGGCCGCCGCGCGGACAGCCCGACATCGACACGCCCAAACGCAGAGGACTACATGGCAACCAAGATTGTTGACAAGCTTCTCCCGACCACGATGGTTGGATCGTACCCCCGGCCCCAATGGTTCAAGCATCAACTGCTCGGCCGCGATGTTCGTGTCGCCTTCAAGGAAGTGCAGCACGAAGAGGCCTACCACGATGCGGTCGCCACCGTCATTCGCGATCAGGAAGAAGCGGGTCTCGACATTGTGACCGACGGCAACATGTGGTACGACGACTACGTCGGCGTCATCGGTTCCTTCTGCTGGTACATGTACGAGCGCATCGGTGGTTTCGAACCGTCGCGGGAGCCGCATCCCTCCTACGTCAACGCGGCGCCGAGCCAGGGCAAGGAAATCCTGGACGACTGGGGCGGCGTGATCAACAGCGGCCCCGTCTCGCGTGGGCCAATCCGCTGGGCCGACCTCTACAACGTCGCGAAGAAGCACGCCCACGTCCCGGTGAAGGTGTCGGTGGGCGCAGGGCCAATCAATCTCGCGTGGCACGCCTACTTCAAGCACTACAAGAACGCGAAGGAATTGAGCCTCGCGCTGGCGCCGGTGTTCAACGCGGAGATGAAGGACCTGGTTGCGGCGGGTGCGACATATCTGCAGATCGAAGACCTCGGTGCGTGGATGCCGCTCTTCACCAACGACAAGAACGATTACACGTGGATCAAGGACTGCATCGCGCAGTGCTGCGACGGTGTCAACGCCACGATCGGCTGGCACTTCTGTTTCGGCAACGCGTGGGGAAACGACTTGCTGAGCGGCGCGTTCCCGGAGGGATATCAGACCGTCCTGCCGAACCTCTTCGACACGCCCGGCATCAACGAGTTCGTGCTCGACTATGCCAACCGGCACATGGACGGCATCGAGTTCCTGAAGAACCTGCCGAAGGACAAGAGCGTGCAGGTTGGTGTGCTGGACGTGCGGTCCAACGCCATCGAAACGCCGGCAACGATCGCCGCCCGCATCAAGAAAGTGCTGGCCGCGGTGCCTGCCGATCGCGTGGTGCTCAGCACCGACTGCGGCATGAAGCCGCTGGCGCGAATGGTGGCCAAGATGAAACTGCATTCCCTCGGTGAGGCCGCCAGGATGGTGCGTGCCGAGGTCGCAGGAGTGTAAGGCATGCATTGGAAGTTGGTCGTGGGAGATTGGAAATTGACGATGATTTCTCCAACCACTGTCAGTCCATCGAGACGTCTCAGAAACGTGAGGATTGCTCTGCCATGCTGAAGGCCACCGCGGGAAAGATGCTGCCGACGACGATCACGGGGTCGTTGCCGCGGCCAAGCTGGTACACGGAGAACCTGGGGACGCGGTCGTTCCTGGACGCGATGGTGACCTCGCGGTTCCGGGAGCAGTATGTGGACGCGTTGTCGGTGTATCTGCGGGAGCAGGAGGTGGCGGGGCTGGACATCGTGACGGACGGGGACTGCCGGTTCGACCAGGACATCGGGGGGCAGAGCTGGACGAGCTACCCGCCGCATCACATGGCGGGGTTCGAGACGAGCCATCCGCAGCTG
>Ga0111539_10010475_pt1 | contig 11666 bp, 8 predicted proteins | sample RhiMethybrSRZTD1_FD_79667 | JGI IMG/M metagenome (GOLD analysis project Ga0111539, IMG submission 79667) | Populus rhizosphere microbial communities from Tennessee, USA - Rhizosphere MetaG P. TD hybrid SRZTD1 (version 2) (version 2) | ecosystem: Host-associated > Plants > Roots > Rhizosphere >...
CATGCCGAGCCGACGTTCGTCGTCGACGGCGTCGTGCACTACTGCGTCACGAACATGCCGGGCGCGGTGCCGCGCACTTCGACTTTCGCGCTCACCAATGCAACGTTGCCGTACGTGCGGGCGCTCGCAGACCGCGGCGTCGCCGCGCTCGGGCTCGATCAGCACCTGGCAAATGGCCTGAACGTTCATCAAGGCGCGATCACCCACGAAGCTGTCGCGCGCGACCTCGGCCTGCCGTATCGCGCTTACAACGCACGCAACGCTGCTGCCGCCTGATACCCAGTTTCCGCTGTTTTTCCCTGACCCCCTTGCCCGCGCCCCCGCGGGCTTTTTTTTTGCCCGTCGCTTTTTCTTGTGGGTCGGGCTTTAGCCCGACTCTGCGCGCCCTCATACTACGGCCGATGTTCGACCGCATAACGCCGACCAACCGCGCCCTCATCCTTGCGAACGTCGGCGTCTTCATCTTGCAGCTACTGCTGCCGGGCTTTCCGTTCCTGAAATTCGCGCTGCTGCCGCTGCAGACCGGCCTGTTCGAGCCCTGGCAGTTGCTGACCTACGGGTTCATGCATGGCTCGTGGTGGCATCTCTTCTTCAACATGTTCGGTCTGTACATGTTCGGTTCGGAGATCGAGCGGCTCTACGGTCCGCGACGCTACCTCATCTACTACCTGACCTGCGTCGTCGGCGCGGCACTCATGCATCTCATCGTGATCTACGCGGCTCCCAATATTCCGCTCGCGCCGGTGGTTGGCGCGTCGGGCGGGCTGTTCGGGTTGCTGCTTGCCTACGGCATGGCGTATCCGCGGCGCGAGCTGATCATCTTTCCGATCCCCGTGCCGATCCAGGCGTGGCTCGCCGTTACGCTCTATGGCGTGGCGGAGCTCATATTCGGCGTCACTGGCACTGCATCCGGTATCGCGCACTTCGCGCATCTCGGCGGCATGGCGACGGGCTTCGTGATGATCCGCTACTGGGATGCTCAGCGGCGCCGTCCGCGCCGCTAGCGATCAGTCGATTCCCGCTGTCGAACGCAACGTCAGGCTGCCATCGGCGTTTAGCGATTGCCTGCACGCCCAGCGCACTGGATAGCGCTGACCTTTCACTTCGATCTCGCCCGCCACACGCAGTCCTTGCCAGTTCGTGCCGCGCGGCAGAGCGAGCTTCGCCTGCCGCACCTTGCCCGGCAGCGGATATCCCGCATCGAGACTGCCGCTCGCGAGCACGTTCCCCGCTTCGTTGAGAACGCGAATGCGCAGCACGCCGGGCACGCCGGCGATGCCGTCGTTCACCATGCCGAGAATCAGGCCGGCCTCGGCGCCGGTGTCGTAGGTCCAGATCCACGACGGTCTGACGCGATAGCCGATGGTGCGCGCCAGCCGATTCAACGCGTCGGGATACTGCGCGTAGTACCGCTGAATGCCGTCAGCGTGGATGCGATGCCAGTTCCACAGCGAGAAGTAGCACGCTCCCACGTCGCGCACGTGACCGATGACGTTGTCGGTCAGGGTCACGCCTTCGCTCAGGTGCAGACTTTCCGGCGAGCCGTCCGCCATCGGCACTTCCACGGTCACGCCGGTCCACGCGGGACGATTGCTCAAAGCTTCGATCTGCTCGTTCTCGATGTAGATCGTGTCGGTGCGCAGCCAGTTGTGACTACGCACGGTGCGCTCGACGAGCTCGAAGTTGCCGACCTTGCTGAAGTCGGGCTGCGTGTTCGTCGCAAGCGGCGTCTTCTTCCAGTGCCCCAGCTGCTGCTCGAGCATTCGCACGAACGTACGCTCGGCAGTCGCATAGTCGGGAAACGGATTGCGTTCGAGCGGCCAGGTGTGGCCCTCGCCCCAGAAACCGTACATCGCGGTATCGACGTACTCCACCAGCGGATGGCCGTCGTACTCCTGCGCCAGCAGGCCGTCCAACTCGGCGAAGGCTGCCTGAAAGTGCGGGTCGTCGTAGCGCGGCTCGTAGCGCCGCCGGTTCTGCCATTCACCGAGCTCGACCATCGGCACGCGCTCGGCGAGGAAGGCGGGCAGTGCCGTGCCTTCGATGTCGGGGTTGCTCATCATCACTCGCAAACCCAGGCGTTTGTCGTAACGCTGCGCCAGATCGAACGCGAGTCGCCAGTGCTCGCAGAGATCCAGCCTGCCTGGCTTGCTCTGCACGTCTTTCCAGTTCACGCGCAGATAGAGCTGGGTGCCGAGCGGAAAGCGCGCCAGGTCTTCCAGCGACTTCGCCAGGGGTTCGCCGGGCTTTGACGCTGGGCCGACCTCGTCGCAGAGATACGTGACCAGGCCCATGCCGAAACCGCGGATGACTTCGCTCGAGGCGGTCGTGGCCATCACCACTTGCCAGCCTGAGAACTGCTCCGTCGGAAACGGACCTTGATAGAGGCGATCCGCGATCGGCGGCCCCGGCCCGAAATCGTATCGATCGAAGTTATGCACGGTCGCTGCGCGGCCGCGGACGCCAGCCAGCAGCGCGGCGGCGCCGGCCGCCCGGATGAAATCGCGTCTGTGCATGCTCACGGAGCTGGGCTCCTTCGGCCTTTCGTTTGTACAGCCTACCTCCAAAATGAAAGATAAAACACGTTTGTTGTGCTTTCAGTTTCCTTGGCCTAGCATTGCCCACGGACCAGTCACGAGGGGCACGTCCATGTCGCTCTCCTATAAGTACAAGCGAGTCCCGGCCGCCATTTTCAGCGCAGCGTTCGCTACGGCGACGTGGGCGCAATCGACGTCGGGCTCCGAGACGCTCGAGGAAATCATCGTCACCGGCACCCGCGCGGCGCTCGCCGAATCGCTGGAGCGCAAGAAAGGCGCGCAGGGGGTTCAGGATTCGATCGTGGCCGAAGACCTCGGCCGCTTCCCCGACGACAACGTCGCGGATTCGCTCTCGCACATCACCGGCATCACTCTGCAGCGCACGCGCGGCGGCGAAGGACAGTACGTCAACGTGCGCGGGCTCGGGCCCGAGTTCAGCATCGTCACGTTGAACGGCCGCATCCTGGCCACCGACGGCGACGGTCGCGAGTTCGCGTTCGACGTGCTGCCGTCCGAGATCATCAACGGCGCCGACGTGTACAAGTCCGCCAACGCGGCGCAGCTGGAAGGCAGCATCGGTGGCGCGATCAATCTCACCTCGGCACGTCCGCTCGACGTTCCGGGGCTGCGCACTTCGCTGTCAGTCGAAGGCGACTACAACGATCTGTCCGAGGACACCGGCTACAAAGCGAGCGCCGTGTTCAGCAACACGTTCGCGGACGATCGCATGGGCGTGATGATCACTGCGGTGTACCAGGATTCCGAAGTGCGTTCGGACGCCGTCCACGAGTTTTCGATCAATCCCGATTCGCCCGGCGAGTTCGACGCCAACGGCGACGGCGAGATCTCCGCCGACGAGTCCGACCTGCTGGGCCTGTGTTGCACGAGCTTCGGCGCGCGTATTCAGCAGAAGCAGCGCACCGGCGTGACCGCCGTCTGGCAGTGGCAGACCACGGACAATCTCACGATGACCGTCGACGGCATGTTCACGCGGCTGAATGCGCCGACCGTCGGCTATCACCAGTCGTACTACGTCGAGGACTCGATCCTCGACGACGCCGGCACGCATCGCTGGAGCGACGTCACCATCCGCGACCATTGGGTCACTGACATGACGGTGGCCGAGCTGGTGCCGGAGCTGTCGACGATCACGGAGCATCGCGTCGTCGACACGACGCAGTTCGGCTGGAATGCAGTCTGGCAGGCGACCGAGCAGCTGAGCTTCAACTTCGACGCCTACCAGTCGAAGTCGGAGCGCGACTCCGGCGGCAAGGACACGTGGGTCGTGTCGGGCATCGCCGGCAGTCACGTTGGCCACGTGCACATGAACAACAACGGTCTGCCGGACATCAGCGTCACGCTCGAGGACGGCCGCGATTACGCAACAGCGTTGGAGAACGGCGAGCTCGGCAACGACGACTTCGGTCTGCACTACATCGGCCTGTCAGGCACCGACGTGACCGACAAGGTGACCGGCTTCACCGTAGCGGGTGAGTTTGCGCTCGATCAGGGCATCTGGCGCTCGCTTCAGTTCGGCGCCGCCGGCACCGAGCGCACCAAGATCCGCAACACCATCGAGAACGACACCAACGGCGGCTCGTGTCAGTACTGCAATCACTACGACACGACTTTCGGCGAGCTCGGCGCGAACGTCGTGCATCCCGTGTCGCTGAGCAACTTCATGCGCAACGGCGGCGGACAGCATCCCATGCGTTTCGTGAGGTTCGACGTCGCGGAGTATCTGAATGCCCTGCGTGCGCTCGACGGGCAGCCGCAAATTGACGAGAACGGCGATCCGACCGGCGATGTCTACGACTCTTCGCTCACGGCTCCGGAGCTCAATCCGGTGCAGTCGTATGACGTGAAAGAAGAGACGATCGCGCTGTACCTGCAGGCCAATCTCGGCTCGGCGGACCAGTGGTTCGCGAACTTCGGCCTGCGCTGGATCAGCACCGATACGACGGCGAAGACCGCAGTCGATGCGATCCTGTTCGTCGACGATCCGACACCGAACATTCCGACCTCGAGCCCTGACGTGACCTACAGTCCGGCGGAGCCGCTGACGCAGAAGGGCAGCTACGACAAGCTGCTGCCGTCGATCAATTTCGGCTATTGGTTCCGCAAGGACCTGTTGCTGCGCGCTGCCGTGTCCCAGACGCTGGCGCGACCCTCGCTCAATCAGCTCGCGCCGACGCGGACCGACAACACGCTCGATCGCACGTTCGCCGTGTTCTACGACGGCAACGCGGATCTCAAACCGGTCGAGGCGGACCAGGCGGACCTGTCGCTGGAGTGGTATTTCGCGGACAAGTCCGTGCTGAGCGGCGCGCTGTTCTGGAAGGACATCGACGGGTTCATCACGACCGAGCTGCAGGAGAACATCGACATCGGCGTGGTCGGCAGCATCGGCGGCGCACCCGAGGCGCCGATCCTCTACGACGTGGAGCGCCCGATCAACGGCGACAAGGCCAAGGTCTGGGGCCTGGAGATGGGCGTGCAGCACTTCTTCGCCAACGGCTTCGGCGTGCGCGCGAACTACACGTTGACCGACACCAAGGCTTACGTCGACGGCGTGCACGTCGGCGATCTCGAAGGAGTCTCCGAGTCGCAGTACTCGATCGCACTCATGTTCGAGAACGACCGGTGGGACGCGCAGATCGCTGCGGACTACAGCGGCGAGTACACGGAGACCATCGACGCAGTCGGCGGACTTTCGCAGAAGGCCGATCCGATCACGTGGGTAACTGCCTCCGTGGCGTTCAAGGTGACCGACTCGCTGCAGGTCTCGCTGGAAGGCCGCAACCTGCTCGACGAGTACTACATCTCGCACCTCGGCCGTAACGACATCCTGGCCGGCTTCGAGACATGGGGACGCTCGTACCTGGTCGGCGCGACCGCGAAGTTCTGATATGAACGGCTGGCTCGCGACCGCGCTCGGCACCGTTCTGCTGTGGGGGATCTGGGGCGCGATCATCGGCCTGCCGACCGAGCGCGGCGTACCGGACACGATCAGCTACGTCGTCTGGTCGCTCACGATGATCCCGGTCGCGGTGCTCACGCTGCGCGGCAGCGGGCAACCGCTGTTGCGAGATCGACGCTCGGTCGCACTCGGGTTGTCCATCGGGCTGCTCGGCGCCGGCGGGCAGCTCGTGCTCTTCAAGGCAGTGCAGCTCGGTCCGCCGTACCTGATCTTTCCGATCATCTCGTTGTCGCCCGCCGTGACCATCGCGATGTCGTTCGCTCTGCTCAAGGAGCGGACGGGCCGGCTCGGCGTGCTCGGTATCGCATTGGCGCTGCTGTCGCTGCCGTTGTTCGACTATCGCACCAGCGGTGAGCCGACCGGCTACGGCGCCTGGCTGACGATGGCGCTGCTGGTGATGATCGCGTGGGGCGGGCAGGCGTACATCATCAAGCTCGCGAACGCGAGCATGGATAGCGCGAGCATCTTTTTCTACATGATGCTCGGCGGCCTGCTGGTGGTGCCGCTCGCGTTGCTGATGACGGACTTCTCGCAACCGATCAACTATTCGTACGACGGCGTCGGCCTGGCGGCGGTGATTCAGTCGCTCAACGCGATCGGCGCGCTGCTGCTCGTGCTCGCATTGCGCCGAGGCAAGGCGATCATCGTCTCGCCGCTGGTGAACGCCGGCGCTCCGCTGCTCACGGCCGTGATCTCGCTCGCCCTGACCGGCGTGGCGCCCGGACCGCTCAAGCTCGTCGGTATTGCGCTGGCGCTCGCCGCGGCGCTGCTGCTGGCGCTGCAAACCGAAGAGCCGGTGCAAGCGTGAAAGGGCTTCTCGACATCGTGGCGCGACACAAGCGAGGCGAGCGCGTCGGCGTCTATTCGCTGTGCTCGGCGCAGCCGCAGGTCGTCGAATGCGCGTTGCGTGAAGCGTTGGCGTTCGATGCGCCGCTGCTCGTCGAGGCAACTTCGAACCAGGTGAATCAGTTCGGCGGCTACACCGGCATGCGTCCCGCGGACTTCCGGAAGTTCGTGAGCGATCTCGCGGCACGCGTTGGACTCCCCGCGAACAGGCTGTGGCTCGGTGGCGATCACCTGGGTCCGAATGTCTGGCGCACGGAGCCGGCCGAGTCTGCGATGGCGAAATCCGCGCAGATGATTCACGACTACGTCTGTGCCGGCTTCCGCAAGATTCATCTCGACTGCTCCATGGCGTGCGGCGACGATGTCGAGCCTCTGCCTGAATCGACGGTCGCAGCGCGCGCCGCGCAGTTGTGCGCGGTTGCAGAGAGCGCGTGGCGCGAAGTGGGCGGCGAGCCGCCCGTGTACGTCATCGGCACGGAAGTGCCGGTGCCTGGCGGCGCGATTGAGGAGCTCCACGAGCTGGCTGTAACGACGCCGCAGGCTGCGGGTGCGACAATCGCTGCACATCGCGAGGCGTTTGCTCGCGCGAGGCTCGAATCCGCGTGGTCACGCGTGATTGCACTCGTCGTGCAGCCCGGTGTGGAATTCGACCATCACAAAGTCATCGACTACGTACCCGAGCGCGCGCGCGTGTTGAGCGACTTCATCGCCGCCGATCCGCAGTTCGTGTTCGAGGCGCACTCGACCGACTACCAGACTGCGCAGCATTTGCAGGATCTGGTGCGAGATCATTTTGCGATCCTGAAAGTCGGGCCAGGTGCGACCTATGCGCTGCGCGAGACGCTGTGGGCCCTCGCTGCGATCGCTCGCGAGCTGCCCGGTGGCGACGCCGAGGAAGATCTGCGAACCGTCGCGCTGGAGGCCATGTACGCCGATCCGCGCCACTGGCGCAGTCACTATCGCGATCCCGCGCGCACTGCGCTGGATCTGCAGTTCAGTCTCAGCGACCGCATTCGCTACTATTGGCCGCACCCGCGGATCCAGGCCGCATGCGAATCTCTGCTGGGCCGCCTGCGACGGACGGGAGTGCCGTTGACGCTGCTCAGCCAGTACCTGCCGCATCAGTATGAAGCGGTGCGCGCCGGGCAATTGCCGGCGAGCGCTGACGCGTTGCTGGCCGACGGCATCGGGCGGGCGTTGCGCCCGTACATGCGTGCGTGTCGCGGCAACGCCTGAAGGAGTCTCATGATTTCCAGCGATCTGTTCAGTCCGACGGCCGAGACACTCGAATCGCAGGGTGGGATGTGGACTGCCCGCGAGATTGCCCAGCAGCCGCAGATGTGGCTGCGGGTCGAGAAGCTGCTGGCTGCAGAGAGGGGTTCGCTGCAGCAGTTCCTGGCGCCCGTCGTCGACGATCCATCCGCCCGCATCGTGCTGACGGGCGCAGGCACCTCGGCATTCATCGGACAATGTCTGCAGCCCGCGTTGGCTGCGCGACTGCGTTGCCGGATCGATGCGATTGCGACCACAGATATCGTCAGCGCACCGCAGCTATGGCTGAAATCGGCGGCCCCGACGCTGCTCGTTTCGTTCGCGCGTTCCGGCAGCAGTCCGGAAAGTGTCGCGACGCTCACGTTGGCGGAGCAGCTGCTGCCGAATGTCCGGCACCTGGTCGTGACGTGCAACAAGGACGGTGAGTTGGCGGTCCGCGCGCGCAAGATGCGCAATGCTCACGTCGTGGTGCTTCCCGAGGCCACCAACGATCGTGGCTTCGCGATGACTTCGAGCTTCACTTGCATGGTCCTCGCCGCGTCACTCGCATTCGGTGCGATCGAGCCCGCAACCGTCGCGCGACTCTCGCGATCGGCAGAATTGCTGCTGGCGCAAATGCCGAGCTGCGCGCAGCAGTTGGTGGGGTCGCGCTTCGAGCGCGTGATCTATCTCGGTAGCAACGAGCTGCTCGGCCTCGCTCGCGAGGCCGCGCTGAAGTTGCTGGAGCTGACCGACGGCCGGATCGCAACACTCGCTGAGTCGACCCTTGGTTTTCGTCACGGGCCGAAGTCGATGGTCGACGGCAATACGCTGGTCGTTGTCATGCTTTCGAATGCGGCGTACACGCGCGCATACGATGTCGATCTTCTCGAAGAGCTGCGCCGCGATGGGCGCGCCGGCGGCATCCTCGCGCTCAGCGGCCGTGCCGACGGCCGGTTGCCGGGCGAGCATCTGCTGTTTGCCGGAATGGACGGTGCAAGCGACATCGAGCTGTCGCTGTTGCACGTGATCGTGGCGCAGTGCTATGCATTCGCCGAATCGCTCGCGCACGGCCTAACGCCCGACGTTCCGAACACCGCGGGCGTCGTCAATCGGGTCGTGCAGGGCGTCACGATCTACCCGTGGCAGGAGCAGGATGAGGATGTTCCTCGGCGTTGACGGCGGCGGCACCAAGACTTCCTACGCAGTGATGGATGCGGATGGGCTCGTTCGCGCCCGTCATGTCGGGCCGAGCGTGAGTCACCTGGCGCAAGGCTTTGCGCGTGCGACGGATCTGCTGCTCGACGGCATTGGCGCGACCTTGCGGGTTGGGGTACTCGCGCCCGACGATTTGACCTACGCATTCCTGGGGCTGCCCTCTTACGGCGAAGACAGTGCGACGACGGCGCAGATGGATCTCATGCCGTCGCGGCTGCTCGACGCTGCACGCTATCGCTGCGGCAACGACATGCTTTGCAGCTGGGCGGGGTCGCTGGCCTGCGCCGACGGCATCAGCGTGATTGCAGGCACGGGCTCGATGGCCTATGGCGAGTACTTCGGCCGCACTGCGCGTGCGGGAGGGTGGGGCGAGCTGATCGGCGACGAAGGCTCCGCCTACTGGATCGCGCGCGAGGGTATGAATCTGTTCTCGCGCATGAGCGACGGCCGGACGCCGCGCGGGCCGCTCTACGACCTGGTGCGCACACGGTTCAATCTCGCAGTCGATCTCGATCTCTGCGCGCACGTTTACGGCGAAGGGGCGGGTGCGCGCAGCGCCTTTGCGGGATTCGCGCCGGTCGTGCACGACGCGGCGCAGGCCGGCGATACGGCCGCAGCAGAAATCTTCCATCGCGGCGCGTACGAGCTGGTGCAATGCGTGCGGGCCGTGCGCCGGTCGTTGCAAGTTCCGGACGACGTCGTGTTGCCCGTCTCGAATACCGGCGGCGTGTTTCAGAACGGCGGCCTGATGCTGGACGCGTTTCGCGCAGCATTGAGCACTGCGCGTCCGCCCTTCGTGTATCGCGAGCCGCAGTATCAGCCTGATATCGGAGCGGCGCTCTACGCTGCGTACCTCGTCGGACGTCGCCTAGTGCCGCGCGTCTGATTCGACTCGCAATTCGGCGAGGTACAGCTCGATGTTTTCCGCGAGGTAGTCGGACTGCCGCGCTGTCCAGCCGACATGGGCCAGCCGGACGTTGCCGCGGCCGTCGAGCAGGAAGCCGAGCGGCACTCTGGCGAGATCCTCTTCGTTCGCGAACTGCAGCGCGCGCAGCTGCGCTCCATCACGATCGAACGCGACGGGATAGTGCACGCCGACGCGTTCGAGCATGGCGCGCGCCGCCGCGGCATCGTGGTCCACGTTCACGCCGACGACCTCGAATGGCTGTCCGCGAAACTTCTCACGCAGCGCCTCGAGCTCCGGCATGGACTTCAGACACGGTGCGCACCACGAGGCCCAGACATCGACGTAGACGATCTTGTTGCGATACTCCGCGAGCCGGACCGGCGCGCCGCCGCGCAGCGCCGGCAGCGAGAAGTCCAGGTTGTGCTCGCGGACGATCCCGTCAGCGACGCATTCACCTGCGAATACGAACGCCAGCAGTGCGGACCCGACCAGCGTGCAACTACGGCGCAACAGGGGCGGCCTCCAGCAGAAGGGAATGCTCGAACTGGACCGGCAGTCGCGCGAGCGGTCCGGTGACGACGCCGAGGTCGGTGCCATTGACGTAATCCGTGATGCGATAGCGTCCAGTGCCGAGACCGCGCAGCTCCACGTCACCCTTCCACGACTGCGCATAGAAGGCGTAATGCATGCGACCGTCCTTCTCGACGGCGTGCGTCTCCGGCTTGTCGAAGCCGATGTCGTACAGCTCGCCGCGGTAGCGACCCTTCGGCAGCATCTTCTCGTTGTAGATGCGGATCCACTTCGCCCACTCGGCATCCTTGCGTGCGTCGAGCAGGAAGCTGTCCTTGGGTTTCGGATCGGTGGGCCACGTGAACTTGGTGCTGACGATCGCGCCGATGCCGACCGTCGACGCGAAGTCGTCGCCGCCGTCGCTCAGCTCGATGTGATCGCCCGCGTACGGCGCATCCGCGCCCATCAGCGCCTTGAGCGTCTTGCCCTTGAGCCGCACCTGCCACGACGACTCTGGATCGGAAGCAACGGCCTGATTCATGTACGGCGTGTTGTGGACGGCGTAGCTCGTGCCGCACGGACAGATCTCGATCACGGCATTCGGATTGATCTCGCGCGCAGTCTCGTAGATCGTCTTCCAGAACGTCTGCAGCTGCTCGACCGATTCTTCCGGGCTGCGATGATGGTGCGCGGGGTTGTAGCAGGGTGCTACGCCGTTGAGATGCTGGCCGTCGATCTTCAGGCCCTCGTAGCCCCAGGTGCCGAGAATCCGTCGCACCAGCGCCTTGGCGTTCTCGACGGTACCGGGCGCAGCCGGGCACAGATAAAAGCTGTTCCACCACGTGATGTTCTGAACGGCGCCATCCTCGTTCAACAGCAACAGCTCGGGATGGTCGTGCAGCAGGTCCGTGCCCGGATCGACCGCGAGCGGCGCGACCCACAGTTTCGGTCGCAACCCGGCGCTCTTGATCTGCTTCACGAGCGCGATCATGTCGGCGTCGCCGCGCGGAAACTTCTTCGGATCCAGTTTCCAGTCGCCTTCCGCGGTCTGCCAGCCGTCGTCGACGACGGCCCACTTCAGGCCCAGCTCGCGCACCTTCGGCAGCGTGGCGACGATCTGCTCGACGGTGAAGTTGCGCTCGTAGCCCCACGCACACCAGATCGGCTCGTACGAAGTATCCGGAATGCGCGGTGCAGTCAGCCCGCGCTCGGCGAGCAGCGCACGGTAGGCGACCAGCGTGCCGAAGTAGTCGCCGCGGTGAACGCCGAGAAAAGTCTGCAGCGTCTGCAGACCTTGTCCGCGCTCGAGCGTGGTCGGTTTTTCCAGCTCGATGTGCAGCTGCGCGCCCGCGTTCGTGACCGCAACCGGCAACGCAACGAGCTTCGGCGTGAGCTCCAGATGTCCGACAGCGAGGCC
>Ga0111539_10010478_pt1 | contig 11663 bp, 7 predicted proteins | sample RhiMethybrSRZTD1_FD_79667 | JGI IMG/M metagenome (GOLD analysis project Ga0111539, IMG submission 79667) | Populus rhizosphere microbial communities from Tennessee, USA - Rhizosphere MetaG P. TD hybrid SRZTD1 (version 2) (version 2) | ecosystem: Host-associated > Plants > Roots > Rhizosphere >...
AACATCGCCGAAGTGACCACGGCCGTCGCGCGCGGGGATCTCTCGCGCAAGATCACCGTGGACGTGCGCGGCGAGATTCTCGAGCTGAAGAACACGATCAACACGATGGTGGACCAATTGAACGCGTTCGCCGCGGAAGTGACCCGCGTCGCTCGCGAAGTGGGAACCGACGGCAGCTTGGGCGGCCAGGCGCAGGTGCCGGGTGTCGCCGGCACGTGGAAAGATCTCACCGACAACGTGAACGTCATGGCCGCGAACTTGACCGAGCAGGTGCGCGGAATCGTGAAGGTCGTGACCGCGGTCGCCAATGGCGATCTCAATCAGAACCTCACCGTGAAAGCGAAGGGCGAAGTCGCGGCGCTCGCCGAAACGATCAACAACATGACCGGGACCTTGGCGACGTTCGCCGATCAGGTCACCACGGTGGCGCGCGAAGTGGGCGTGGAGGGACGGCTCGGCGGGCAGGCCAACGTGCCGGGAACCGCCGGAACGTGGAAGGACATGACCGGCAACGTGAACATTCTCGCGGCGAATCTCACCACGCAGGTGCGCGCGATTGCCGAAGTGGCCACCGCCGTGACCAAGGGCGACTTGACGCGCTCGATTCAGGTGGAAGCGCGCGGGGAAGTGGCCGAGCTCAAAGACAACATCAACACGATGATCACGAACTTGCGGCTCACCACCGAGCGCAACAAGGAGCAGGACTGGCTCAAGACGAATCTGGCGCGCTTCACCGGAATGCTTCAAGGGCAGCGCGACCTGGTTGCGGTCGGACACATGCTTCTCTCCGAGCTCGTCCCCTTGGTCGGAGCGCATCAAGGTGTTCTCTATCAATGGAGCAATGAAGGCGGCACTCACCTCAAGATGCTGGCGTCGTACGGGAATGCGCGCAACAACGGCTATCCGATGCGCCTCGAGATGGGAGAAGGATTCCTGGGCCAGTGCGCCGTGGACAAGCGCCGCATTCTCATCACCGATCTGCCCGCCGACACGGTCACGATCGGATCGGTGTTCTTCGAAGCGAAGCCGCGCAGCCTCGTGGTCTTCCCGGTCGTGTTCGAAGGGGAGATCAAGGCGGTTCTCGGTTTGGCTTCGCTCACCGAATACGCCATGGCGCACTTGGCGTTTCTCGAGCAATTGACGGCGAGCATCGGCATCGTGCTGAACAGCATCGAGGCCACGATGCAAACCGAAGGGTTGCTCATGCAGTCGCAGCAGCTCGCCACCGAGCTGCAGACGCAGCAGAAGGAGCTGCAGCAGACGAACGAGGAGCTGGCGCTCAAAGCACAGCAGCTGGCCGAGCAGAACGCGGAAGTGGAGCGCAAGAACGCGGAGATCGAGCAGGCCCGGCTGGCGCTGGAAGAGCAGGCGCGCGAGCTCGCGCTCACCTCGAAGTACAAATCCGAATTCTTGGCCAACATGTCGCACGAGCTGCGCACGCCGTTGAACAGCATCTTGATCCTGGGACAGCAGCTCTCCGACAACGCCGATGGCAACCTCACCGCGCGGCAGATCGAGTTCGCCCGGACGATTCACGGCGCCGGTTCGGATCTCATGCACCTCATCAGCGACATTCTCGATCTCTCCAAGATCGAGTCGGGAACCGTCACCGTCACCGCCGAGGAGGTCCCGTTCACGACTCTGGTGGAAATGGTGGGACGCACGTTCCGCCACGAAGTGGAGAATCGCAGGATTGCGTTCGAGACGAGCATCGATCCGAACGTCGGGCGCACGCTCGTCACCGACAGCAAGCGCCTGCAGCAGGTGCTGAAGAATCTCCTGTCGAACGCGTTCAAGTTCACGGAGCAAGGCAACGTGCGCTTGCGCGTGTACTCCGCGAGGGAGGGCTGGAATCCGAATCACCCCGTGCTGGCCGCCGCATCCAGCGTGGTGGCGTTCCAGGTGTCCGACACCGGCATCGGAATTCCGGCGGAGAAGCAGAAGATCATCTTCGAAGCGTTCCAGCAGGCCGACGCCGGAACGAGCCGCAAATACGGCGGCACCGGATTGGGATTGGCGATCAGCCGCGAGCTCGCCGGTCTTTTGGGAGGAGAGATCCATCTGCAGAGCACGCCGGGCGCGGGCAGCACGTTTACGCTCTATCTGCCTTCCACGTACACCGGCCCGGCGCTTCCCGCATTGCCCGAAGCAGTGCGGGCCACTCGCCCCGATTTCCCGGTCATCGCCTCGGAATTCCCGTTGGAGAAGATCGAGGACGATCGCGAGCACGTTGAGGAAGGAGATCCCGTTCTCCTCACCGTCGAAGACGATCCGCACTACGCGCGCATCCTGCTCGATCTCGCGCGCGACATGGGATTCAAAGTGTTGGTGGCCATGCGCGGCTCGGAAGCGCTGGACTTGGCGCGCCGCTTCCACCCCACGGCCGTTTCCTTGGATGTGTTCCTTCCCGACATGCTCGGATGGACCGTGCTGAGCCAATTGAAACAGGATTCTTCGACGCGGCACATTCCTGTGCAGATCGTGACGATGGACGAAGACCGGCAGCACGGCTTGGCGCGCGGGGCGTTCTCCTTCGTCACCAAGCCGCAAACGATCGACGGATTGGCCGAGGCTCTCGGGCGAATCAAGGACTACACCAGCCCGCGCCAGAAGAGTCTCTTGGTGATCGAAGACAACGCCGCGGAGCAAATGAGCATCACTGAGCTCTTGGCCCACGACGACATCCAAATCACGACCGTCTCCACCGGAGCGCAGGCAATCTCCGAGCTGGAGAAGCAGCCGTATGATTGCGCCGTGCTCGATCTACGGCTGCCGGACATCTCCGGATTCCAAGTGTTGGAATACATCCGCGACGCCGATCCGCAGCGCAATCTCCCGGTGATCGTGTTCACCGGGAAGAGCCTCACGTTCGAGGAAGATGCGCGCCTGCATGAGCTGGCCCGAAGCGTGGTGGTGAAGGGCGTCGAATCGCCGGAGCGCCTCTTGGACGAAACCTCGCTCTTCCTCCATCGCGTGGTCGCCGACTTGCCCGTCGAGAAGCAGCGCATGATCGACCGGCTGCATCGTTCCGACGAGGATCTCGTTGGGCGCGCGGTTCTTCTCGTCGACGACGACATTCGCAACATCTTCGCGCTCTCCAGCGTGCTGGAGCGGCGCGGGATGATCGTGCACACCGCCAGTACCGGAAACGAGGCCATCGCCACGCTCGATTCGACCCCGGACGTGGCCGTGGTTCTGATGGACATCATGATGCCGGAGATGGACGGTTATCAGACCATGCAGGCAATCCGTCACAAGGCGCAGTTCCAGCGCTTGCCGATCATCGCGCTGACCGCAAAGGCCATGAAAGGCGACCGCGAGAAATGTCTGGAAGCGGGAGCCTCAGACTATCTGGCCAAACCGGTAAACACCGAGCAGCTGCTCTCGTCGCTGCGCATGTGGCTGCATCGCTGATCAAGGGAGAGGTCCATGTCCGGAGCCTTGGGAGCGAGAAAAGAGCGGGAGAAGGAGAAGGTCAACATCCTTCTCGTGGACGACCAGCCCGCGAAGCTTTTGGGCTACGAAGCCATCCTTCAAGACCTGAACGAAAACCTCATCAAGGCGCATTCGGGACGCGAAGCGCTGGAGTATCTCTTGCACGGCAACGTCGCGGTCGTGTTGGTCGACGTGTGCATGCCGGAGCTCGACGGCTTCGAACTGGCCGACATGATTCGCCAGCATCCGCGCTGCCAAAAGACCGCGATCATCTTCGTGTCCGGCATCCACATGAGCGATCTCGACCGGCTCAAAGGATACGATTTCGGCGCGGTCGATTACGTTTCCGTCCCGGTCGTTCCGGAGATCTTGCGGGCCCGCGTGTCCGTGTTCATCGACCTCTATCGCAAGACCCGAGAGCTGGAGGAATTCAATCGCGAGCTCGAGCTGCGCGTCGCGGAACGCACCCGGGAGCTGTCCAGCTCGAACGCCCAGCTCCGCGTCAGCGAGGAGCGGCTGCGCCTTGCCGTGGTCGGAGCCGGGATGGGTACGTGGGATACCGACTGGATAACCGGCGAGTCCCACTGGTCGGAAACGTTCGTCAAGATGATGGGCTATCCGCACGGCGAGGAAGTGCGCGCCTCCATGGAGGCATTCCGCGATCGCGTTCATCCCGAGGACGTGAGCACGGTGATGAAGGCGATCGATCGCGCGAAGATCGAGCGCTCGATCTTTTCGACCGAGCATCGCATCACCCGCGCCGACAATGGCGCAGCCACGTGGGTCTCGGCGTTCGGACGCTTCTTCTACGACGATGGCAACCCGATCCGCTTCGTCGGAGTCTTGTTCGACATCAACGAGAGAAAGGTCCTGGAAGAAAGCTTGAAAGAGGCGGACCGGCGCAAAGACGAGTTCTTGGCAATCTTGGCCCATGAGCTGCGCAATCCGCTGAATCCCATTCGCAGCGCGGCGAACGTCCTGCGCATGCAGGAGTCGTCGAACACGGAGCTGGCCTGGTCACGGGACGTGATCGACCGGCAAGTCGATCATCTCACCCGGCTCGTGGACGACTTGCTGGACGTGAGCCGCATCACCAGCGGCAAGCTCGACCTGCGCCGCGAGCGGGTCGCGCTCTCCGACGTCGTGCAGAGCGCGCTGGAAGCGAGCCGCCCGCTCATCGAGGATTGCGGCCACGTTCTCGAAGTCTCGATTCCCGATGGCCCGGTGTACCTGAACGCGGACTTGGTCCGGCTCTCCCAAGTCATCATCAATCTCTTGAACAACGCGGCGAAGTTCACCGCGCGCAAGGATGGACACATCCGGCTTCGCGCGGAATCCAATCACGAGGGTGTGACGTTGAGCGTCGCCGACAACGGATCGGGAATTCCGGAGGAGAAGCTGGATTACCTCTTCGACATGTTCTATCAAGTGCGCGACGACATGGAGAATTCGGGCAGCGGTCTCGGCATCGGGCTGACGCTGGTCCGCCATCTCGTGGAGATGCACGGCGGCAGAGTCGAGGCGAAGAGCGAGGGGTTGAATCGCGGGAGCGAATTCATCGTGCATCTGCCGGTCTCGAAAGCATTACTCGACGCTCCGAAGATCGGGGGCCCCCCGAGCGGGGCGGCGCTGCGCACCGAAACCGGCCGGCGCATTCTGGTCGTCGACGACAATCGGGACTCCGCGGAGAGCCTGGCGGTTTTGCTGCAGTTGAGCGGCCACGACGTTCGCGCGGTGTACGACGGAGCACAGGCGATGAAGTCCGGGCCCACGTTCCGTCCCGAGATCGTGATCCTGGATCTCGGCATGCCCAAGATGAGCGGCTACGAAGCAGCGCGCGCGATCCGCGGGCAAGAGTGGGGACAAGGAATCTATTTGATCGCGCTGACCGGCTGGGGACAGGAGAGCGATCGCCGGCGCACGCAGGCGGCGGGCTTCAACGATCACCTCACGAAGCCGCTCAATTACGACGCCTTGAAGAAAATACTCGTGCAGCTTTCCGCGCGGACTCCAGTCGCACACCAGAAGGAAGAAGGCTCCGGCACGTTTGGCGCCGGTGCGGACGTGGCTCCGGTCTAACCGAGGGGAGTCAGGGCTAGCCCCCGCAGTACCGCTTCGGTCCACTCCTGCGGTCTCGACGGGTCGAGCCGCACGACATCGATCTTCCAATCAGTGATGAGCTCTTCAATCACCGCGTCGATCTCGCGTTGAAACTCGAGGCCGGTATCGCGCGTGCCGTCGAACGCCGGCGGCTTCCACACCGGCACCTTGAAGAGCCGCGTGTACGTGCGGCACCAATTGCGAAGCCAGGGATCGAGGTCGCCTTGCCGGCCGAGCGCGCAGACGAGATACGCGTAGTTGTCGAGCACGGAGCGATCGCACACGACGATCGCGTTTTGGGCCGGAGGGGACGAGCTCGCGGCGCGCGGGGGGCGCTGCGCGGCGATCTCGCGAGCGCATTGCGTGTGCAGGATCCATTGCTGTGCATCGAGCGTGGTCTCGCGATTGATCGGCAGCGGGCAATCGCGGGCCACTTCGGTGACGAGCTCGACGTTCCAATCGAGGCGCTTCAATTGGGCGGCGACTTCGTAGCACAGCGTCGTCTTGCCGACCCCGTGCGTGCCGATCAGAGCCGTCTTCAAAGAAAACCTCCGCTACCCGGCGGAACAGTCTGGCGGGCGCCGGGATCCCGGCCAACTGAGTCCAAAGTTGACTTTGGAGAGGAAGGTTGTCTAGAGTCCTCAGCGCGAACTCTGACGAAAAGCCGTCCTTCTCAAATTCTTCGGGAGGAAGTGGCCATGCAGTTCGCCTCACGCCTTGTTGCTTTCCTGGTCTTGGCCTCGACTGAAGTTGCATTTGCCGGTGGCCCCCCACCTTTTCCGCCGCTCTGCACGATCGCGGTTGTCCCTTCACCGGCAGGATGCCAGCATCGCTTTCGAGCGGACGGGCTCCTGGACGATCTCAGCGTCACCGTCACTCTGCTCGACGCGGGCGGCGTTCCGGTCCCGGGGTTGTTGACGTTTGCTCAAGTCACACCGGATCCGGACAATCTTTTCTATTGTCAATGTGGTGGATGGGCCGGCCTTGGCATGCCTACCGATGCTGCGGGAAAAGTTACATTTACTTGGTTCGATCCGAAGATCGGTGGTTATGGAAACCTTTCTGTTCTGATCGTTGTTGTCGGAGGTCTCATCATCGGCAGCGTCGATGTGCCTTTTACAACGCCGGACTTGAACGGATCGTGCGAGGATGCACCCGGATCCGCCGTCAATATCATCGATCTAGCGATCTTTGCGGGGGGCCTACCTCCCGGATATACGGTGTATTCGGACTACAACTGTTCCGGCGCACCGATCAACGTTGTTGACTTGGGTGTATGGGCAGGAGGAATCAATAAGGGTTGCCCGTAGGATTCGGTCGCAATCGCCTGCGGGAGATCGCAATCCGATTCAGCCGGCGAATCGCGCCGGCTCTTCTCAGTCGTAGTACTCGAGCCCCAAGTGCGTGATCAGCTCTTCGCCGCGCAGATGGCGTAGCGTGTTCTTCAGCTTCATGAGCTGGATGAAGAGATCATGCTCGGGGTAGAGGCCGGGCGCGGTCATCGGGCTCTTGAAATAGAACGACAGCCACTCCTGGATGCCCTTCATTCCGCAGCGCTGCGCGAGATCGAGGAAGAGCGCCAAGTCGAGCACGATCGGGGCGGCCAGGATCGAGTCGCGGCAGAGGAAATCGATCTTGATCTGCATCGGGTATCCCAGCCACCCGAAGATGTCGATGTTGTCCCAGCCTTCTTTGTTGTCGCCGCGCGGCGGATAGTAATTGATGCGCACGACGTGATGAATGTTCCCATACAAGTCGGGATAGAGCTGCGGCTGGAGAATGTAATCGAGCACACCCAGTTTCGACACTTCCTTGGACTTGAAGCTTTCCGGATCGTCGAGAACTTCGCCGTCGCGATTTCCCAGGATATTCGTCGAATACCATCCCGCGACGCCGATCAGCCGTGCCTTGAAACCCGGCGCCAAGATGGTCTTCATCAGAGTTTGCCCGGTCTTGAAGTCCTTGCCGCAGACGGGCATGCCTTTCTTGTTGGCCAGCTCGAGCAGGGCCGGAAAGTCCGCGGAGAGATTGGGCGCGCCGTTCGCATAAGGAATGCCGGCTTGCATCGCCGCGTAGGCGTAGATCATCGAGGGCGCGATGTTGGGATCGTTCTCGCGCATGCCCTTCTCGAACTTGTCGAGCGATTGGTGCACGTCGCTGCCTTCGAGATACACCTCGGTCGAGCCGCACCACACCATGACCGCGCGGTCGCATCCGTTGCGTTTCTTGAACGAATGGATGTCGTCGACGAGAGCCTCGGCGTGCTCCATCCAGTTCTTGTTCTTCTTCACGTTCGGGCCGGAGAGCTTCTTCACGTACTTCTGGTCGAAGACCGCAGGCATGGGACGGATCGATCCCAATTTATCGCGCAGCTGGCCCAACAATTCCTTTTCCAAAACGCCGGCCTTCGATGCAGCGGTAAATACGTCGTCCTCGAAGATGTCCCAGCCGCCGAACACCAGGTTCTCGATCGGCGCCAAGGGTACGAACTCGCGGATTGTGGGGGAGCGATTCTCCGTGCGTTTCCCGAGACGAATCGTCCCCAACTGGGTCAATGATCCGAAAGGTTTGCCGAGCCCGGCCTTCACCGCTTCCACACCGGCGATGAACGTGGTGGCGACCGCCCCCATTCCGGGCAGAAGAACTCCCAATTTTCCTTCGGCGGGCGCGATCTTCGTGGCCATCGTTCTCCTCGCGGATGTAGGGGAAAACCGGCGAACCGGACAGCGACGGTAGTGGGCCCCGGGGGATTCGTCCAATCAAACTTTGGCGGCCGGGAACGAGGCCATGGGGCGTCACTTGCCGGGCGGACTCGCGCCGTAGCGCCGGGGATTGTAGACTCCGCCCCGAGGAGCGCCTCTTGGCCAAGACTTCTTCTTCACCTCCCGAAATCCAGCCGCCGGCCTCGTCCGAGGACCGGTCGGAGGCCTTTGCATTCTGGAGCACGATCGCCATCGGGATCCTCGGTGCACTTCTTCTCGTGGCGACCGGCCGTGCCCCCGCGCCAGCGAAAGCGAAAGACGCGTCCACCGAAGCCGTGAAGCTCCCCGAGCCGATCGAGCCCGCAGCGTATGTGGACACGGCGCCGCTGCGATTCGTTTGGACGCCGGGAGGCGACGATGTCGATCTTTCGCAGGTCATCATTTTTCGCGGAGACATGACCCGCATTTGGGAAAGCGCACCGACCGACACGAACGAGGTGACGGTTCCTCTTCATGCCTTCGACGTGATCTATCCGATGGAGCCTTGCTTTTGGCGGGTGCGTGAAGTTACCGACGGGAAGCCGCGTGCCGCATCGGCCTTGAAACCGTTCAAAATCAAAAATCCCCCGCAGCACTCCCTTCCGGCAAAAACGTCGGCGGGCTGAACTCGGACTGCTCCTCGATGCGATCGAGGGTGATCTTCGAAACGACTTCCCCGGCGATGAGCGTTACGGTGCGAAACGGAAACAGCACCGCGCCGTGTGCGCCTTCGACTTTGCGGAAGTCTTCCATCTCGGTGACGAGCTCGATTGCTGCGGATCCTTCTCCCGATTTCCCCGTCGTGCGGCGCACGTATCCCGTCTTGGGATCGATGTCGTAGATCATCGAGAATCCCGGCTTCCACTCGCGGCGCAGACGAATCCATCCCTCTTTCGAGCGCCCTTCCTCGACGAGATCTCCCGGCACGGACGCGGCGATTTCGAAAGGAGCGGCGAGGCGGTGATATTGAAGCAGGATGGCATCCTTCATCGCGTGCGAGGAGACGGATTGCTTGCGCCGCCCTCCGTTCCAAGCGAGCGCCCCGGAGAGAATGCGCACCTCCGCGCGTGACGGATACTGAATCTCCGCGCGCAGCGATCCATCGAGCAGAAGCTTCATCTCCACCGTTCCCCCGAGGCCGTCCGACATGGAGAGGATTTTCCCGCGCTCGGAGAAACCTGGAAATGCAGCCAACGCTTCGCGACCGCCGTACGCATTCACGACCATCTCCACGGCCGGGGAAGGCTTCGCCGGCGATGGGGGCTCTTGGGTCGCCGTTGCGGAATCTTGTCCAGCGGGTTCGAACATGCCTGCCAAGAGAAGTCCGATCAGCAGGATCATGAGAGCCTCCAAAACTTGCGCGCGAGCGCCGGAACGGGGATGCTTCGCGATTCGAAGACCATACGCACATTCCGCGAGGGAGGCAAAGGAGAGCTGTGGCGAAATTCCGCGGATGGGGTGGAGCGGCGCTGGTCACCGGGGCCAGCTCCGGGATCGGGCGCGCGCTCGCGGCGCAAATTGCCGCGCGGGGAATGGATCTCGTGCTCACGGCGCGCTCGCGGGAGACGCTGCAGACTCTCGCGGCGGAGATTTCTCGTGCGCATCAGGTTCGCGTGGAGATCTTCCCGATGGATCTTTCCACGAACGAAGCACCCCACGCATTGGAAGAAGCCTGCCGGCAGTGGGGAATGCCTGTCGATTTCCTCGTGAACAATGCGGGCTTTGGTGTCTACGGACCCTTCGGCTCGCAAGGAGCGGTTCGCGAAGCGGAGCTCGTTCGCCTGAACGTGATGGCGCCGGTCGAGCTCGCGGCGCGTTTTCTTCCCGGAATGATCGAGCGCGGTCACGGCATCATCTACAACGTGGCCTCGACCGCAGCGTTCGCGCCGGTTCCGTGGATCGGCAGCTACGCGGCGACGAAAGCGCATCTCTTGAGCTGGACGCATTCGTTGGACGTCGAGCTGCACGGCACCGGCGTGCGCGCCATGGTTCTTTGTCCCGGATCCACCGAGACCGAATTCCATCGCGTGTCCGGCGCTGCCGGAAAGCAACGCAAAAATCGTTTCCCGAAGCTCACCGCGGACGAAGTCGCGCGCTTGGGTCTGGAGGGAATCGATCGCGGCAAGCGTGTGGTCGTCACCGGCTGGATGAACCGTATCCACACCGCGATTGCCTCGTTCGTGCCGGACGCATGGGCCGCATCGCTTGCTTACAAGGTGATGGGACCTGCCCACCGCCACCAGGACGCGCGGGAATGAGCTAAGATCACGCCGGAAGGAGATCATTGACCATGTTTCGAGTCCTGTTCCTTCGAATGACGGCGGTGCTCTTCGCGGCGATTCTCTTCGGCGTGCTCGCAGGATGCGCCAAAGGGGAACGCCGCACCGATGCCACCCTGCCGGCCGCGAGCCTGGCGGATTCGGCGAACGTGATGGATTCGACGACCGCGATGGATTCGACGATGGCCGCAACGCAGGTCACGATTCGCGGTGCGCTCAGCTATCGCGAACGAATGGCGATGCCTCCCGATGCTCGCGCGATCGTCGAGCTCCGCGAAGACTCGGTCGAAGGCCCGTTGACGGTCGAGAAATGGGTGGACATCGATGGGAAGCAGGTTCCCTTTCCGTTCGAGTTGACGGTGTCGCGCCAGTTGCTCTCCCCCAACAAGACTTATCACGCGCGCGGAGCGATCTTCGCCGGCGGCCTTCCCGCGTGGGTCTCGGAAGTGGTGGACGTGAGTCTTTCCCAAGGCGACGCCATCGATCTCGGCACGATCATGATGAGCCGGCCTGCGCCGGGCGCATTCAAGTCGAGCTTGCGTTGCGGCGACGATACGGTCGTGGTCGGGTTTAGCAAGACGGCGATGCTATTGACGGTGGGAGGTCAGACGTTCGAGTTGAAGCCGGTTCCCTCGGCGTCGGGCGCCAAGTACGAAGCCGTGGGAGATCCGACGACGACGTTCTGGAACAAGGGTGATCACACGATGATCACCGTGAAGGGACGCGCGCTGCCGGAATGCGGCCGCATCACCGCCGCTCCCGCAGCCGAGGATACCGCCTCGACCGTTCCCTCTTACCTACCCACAGCGGGTACCCGTGTGCTCGCCGGCGCGGAATGGGTGGTGCAGGACATCGCCGGGAAGAAGCTCATCGCGAAATCACGGGTGACGCTGAATTTCTCGGAAGACGGAAGGCTCGGCGGCAAAGCGTCCTGCAACAGCTACAGTGCGGAATACACGCTTTCGGGAGATACGATCAGCATTTCCCCACCCGTCGCGACGATGATGATGTGCACCGGCGCCGGGATCATGGAGCAGGAGAAAAGCTTTCTCGATTTGCTGCAGAAGGCCACTCGCTTCGAGATCGCGTCGAACGGCGCTCTCGTTCT
>Ga0111539_10010480_pt1 | contig 11662 bp, 9 predicted proteins | sample RhiMethybrSRZTD1_FD_79667 | JGI IMG/M metagenome (GOLD analysis project Ga0111539, IMG submission 79667) | Populus rhizosphere microbial communities from Tennessee, USA - Rhizosphere MetaG P. TD hybrid SRZTD1 (version 2) (version 2) | ecosystem: Host-associated > Plants > Roots > Rhizosphere >...
AGTCATCCTGGCCCATTTGGAGAGTTCCTGGGCATCGCCCACAAGACTGGTGATAATTTTGCCATCGGGGTCGAAGACTTGCACGCGGTGGTTGGCCCAGTCGCACACATACACATCGCCATCGGGGTCGACGGCCACGCCAGAGGGACGATTCAAGTGGCGCTTGCCTGTCCCGTAGCTGCCGAACTGGCTGATGACCTCGCCATCAGGGGTGAACTTCTGGACGCGGTGGTTCTTATGATCGGCGACGTACACCTGGCCCTGCTGGTCTAAGGTAATGCCCCAGGGGGCGTTGAAGTGACCCTCGGCGCTGCCGAGGCTGCCCCACTGCATCAGGAACTCACCGTCCCTGGTGAACTTCTGCACCCGATGGTTGCGGCCGTCGACGATATACAGCTCATCCTGCGGGTCGATGGCGATCCCCGAAGGGGCATTGAACTCACCATCACCGCTTCCGGCTGTGCCCCAATCGCCCAGGAAGTGGCCGTCCTTATCGAAGATGGAGACGCGGTTGAGCCACTCGTCGGTGACGTACACGTTTTCCTGGCTGTCCAGCGCCAGGCCAGCGGGCCAGATGAATTGCCCAGGGGCATCGCCGGGGCGGCCGATATCGGCCACAAACTCTTCATCGCCCGGCACTGGTCCGATGGTGAACTTACCCACACGGGCCCCCACATAGCTCTGGTTCCAGGGCACTTCCTTGATCTGCTCCGCACCGCGGTTTAAAACATACACGGTATCGCCTGCACCTAAGGCTAAGGCGACAGCTCTATTGAACCCCATTCCTGAGCCACCACCTCGTCCCACCACATGGCTAAAGTCAAAGACGCGGCCGGCTGCAATTGTCGTAAGCATGGCGCTCCTCCTCAGCTCATCGTCTAACATTAGCAATACTGGAATTCTCGCACCGAGGCGATCAGTTGCAGCATCTCCCCGACCCGCGCCCGCGAGGTGCTAGCATCCTGCTCCGTCCCCCAGTGCAGGGGGCCGCCTTCGTTGGCGTGCGCTACCAAGTTCTGGCGTACCTCTGGCTCCACTTCCAGGGGGCCAATGAGGTCCAGACAGCAGTCCACGAACCCCTCCGGTGCCAGGTCGCCTTGCGACTGTATCCGGTTCAGGAGCGCGCGCATACCCGGGCGACTGAAATCTCCCAACATACCGGCGGCAAAGTTGATCCTCTTCATCAAGGCGCCGCTGTTGATCCACTCAGCGCCCGTGTGCCACCCTTCCACGCTCGGAGGATTCAGGAGCTCCTGCCCCATGTAGGTCGGTTGCTTGGCGAGCTGGCCAATCCCTGGTGCGGGGAACTCGAACCCTCCAGCCAGCCTCAAGAGACTGACGACCACCTCAGCGGGACTTTTTATTTTGGCAAAGCGGGCGTTCTTGAAGAAGTCGGAGTTGAACAGCACCCGCAGGGTCGAGCGCATGTCGTACTGCGATTCCCGGAAGGCCGTGGCGATGATCTCGACGGCCTTGAGATCCCGCGGTGGAGTGGTCATCCACGCCGGCACCTGTGGCTCATCGGCGACGAAGAAGTTGTACAGATGACGGGCGATAAACCGGTGACAGGCGGGCTGCTGCACGATGAAGTCGATGATGTCCTCCCCATTAAAATTGCCCGTATGGCCCAGGAACGTCTTTGCGCCCTCATCATGATCTTCCTCGAGGTACTCGAATTGCCAATCCCACCGGTTGTAGTAACCGCGCGGAGGTGTGTAAGCTATCGTCCAGCCGGTGAAGGCCCGGGAGGCCTCCCTGACATCCGTCTCCGTGTAGTTGGGGTGCCCGTCCATACCCACGCCCAGGCTGAACAGCTCGAGCAACTCCCGCCCCCAGTTTTCGTTGACCGCATGCGCGTGGTTGTCGCAGTTGTCCAGCCAGTAGAGCATGGCCGGGTTCTTGGCCACGGCGACCAGCAGGTCGCGGTAGTTACCCAGGGCGTGCTCGCGGAACATGTCGACCTGCGTGATGAGTTCGTGCCAGTGGTCGATCTTCGACTGACCTGTAGCGAATATGTGGTGCCAGAAGAGCACCATCTTCTCCTCCAGCGGCCGCTGGGTGTTCAGCATAGTATGGAACCACGCGGCCATCCCCATGCCAGGGGAGGTGACGGGCTTCCAGAACGCCGGGAGGTAGCGCAGGAACTCGTACCGATCGACGGGTTCGGCTGTCGGCTGCAACAGCTCTTCGACTGTCGCTTCGTAGCCTCTCGCCGCTCGGGCCTCTAACTCTTCGCGGCTGGCGCCGAAGCCAGCGCGGCGCATCAGGTGAGCCATCAATGCAATATCCTCACTAGCCATGACAGCACCTCCTATCATAAAATGTTCGATGCGACGCAAATCTCTCGGTCTTCTCAAACAACCTGCCACGGTCAATACTCATGGCCGAATTATCAGCCCCTATTGTGGTCTCTAGCAATTATCGTGTCAATATCCGGGGTGAAAGGCAGAGAGGAAAAACAAGAGGCGGGCCTGGCGGACGTCGCTGACCACCTGGGCCACCCGGGAGGCGGCCTCCTAGCGCTGGCCGAGGCCTATCCCCTGGTGGAGCAGAGGGCATTGTGCAACTCGGACAGACGCTGGATGACCACAGTAACAAGCGGGACATGGGCTCGTAGACAACCACGAGGGGAAGGGCACGCGTAGATTCAGAGTACACCGCGCTGCTGCGCCTGGGTCAGGATATGCTGCGCAATATGGCTGGCCGCAACCGGGCGGCAGCCGCGAAAGCTGGGCCAGTCATTGATGTCAATAAGGTAAAGTGTCCCGTCGGAGGTCATCAGACAATCCCCACCATAAATGTCCAGGCCCAGGACCTCACTCGCTTGCTGGGCCAGCGTATTGAGACGCGCATAATCAATGGGCGGGCCGTGTGCCTCATGCGGTGCGAAGGCGTGCAGCACACCATGACCGCGTACCGCGTAAAATTTCCACTCCTGGCCGGCGATATGCTCCTGCACGATGGCATGGCCAATACCACGCTGGCGTAAACGGGCCAACTGCGCTGGCAGGTCTGCGGCATGGCGTACAAACAGCACATCGTCCGCCTGCATGGCATGCACATCGCCACGTTTGACCCACCACCCGGCGGTGCCCTTGGGTAAAGCAGGACAGAGCACCGCCGTCGGCTTCGTCTCGTCTAGGGGGACAACCACGCTACGTGGGAAGGGCAGGATGGTCTGACGGAGGGCGGTCACCAACGCCAGGCGATAGCAGGCACGTACGGCCGCGGGAGTGTTGAGTACCAGGATACCATGTTGTTCCCATGCCTCGAGCACCGCCAGGGATTCAAGACTCTGGCACATGCTGAAGACTACCGGGGCGGAGGGAGGCATGGTGGGTAAGCTCTCGGGGGCGATGAGTGTCGTTTGATAGCCAGCGCGTTCGAGGGCGGCCTGGGTCAGTTCTAAAATCTCAGCGTCGCCAGCAGCGTGCGCCCCGGGGGAGAAGCGTTTTTCGCGATAAATGCCCAGGCATTGGACTGGCATCGGGAGCGTTCCTATGGGGGCCCCTCACCCTGTGATAAAACCCTCTCCCGGTGGGAAGGGCGAAGACGCCCTCCGCCGACACAGTCGCGGCAGAGGGAACAGTAGGGGTAGGGGCTTATGGATGTTCAAACTCCTGGACAAACTGCTCAGCTACAGCAATGTCCTGTAGGCGGTCGACGTCAATTGTCTTCGGTGCTAGATAGCCCTGTAACCAGTAGCCCTGTTGCAATAGCCAGCCTAAGAACTCCCGTAGGGCGCTGACCCGTGTCGGCGCGAGCGCAGCACAGGCCGCACTGACTCGTGGAGAGCAGTAGTAGAAACCCGACGTGACATAGGCACTGCCACGGGCCGCGTCGCCAAGCTGGACAATGCGCTGCTGCGCATCCACATGGACATGCAGTGGTTTTTCGTCGTCAATGAAGGTGGTGAAGCTGAGCATCATGTCAAGGCCAGGTCGTTGGCTGGCGGCTGCGACAAACTGCGGCAGGAAATCGGGAGGACAAACCGAGTCGACCGTTGTGACCAGAAAAGGCGAGCCGCGCAGATGCGCACACAGCACCGTAAAGCTTTCGTACGAGCTGGCCGTGTCCTGCTGCACAAACTGGATCGGCAGGGTAGGATAGTGCTGCCGCACGTAGTCCACTACACTGGTTCCCTGATTGTTAATGATACAGATAATCGTTTCTGGCCTGAGCGGCTGCAAAGCCTCAAGTAAGCGGCCGATGAGGGGCACACCAGCAATAGGGAGCAGCGGTTTGGGCATGTGGAAACCACCGGCACGTAGGCGGGAACCTTCGCCAGCAGCGAGAATGCCCACTTTCATGATACGCGCTGTCCTCGTGGTCTGGCGGTCACAGCCAGGACAGCTGGCAGCTCTTCCAGCGTCGTGATGGTGGCATCGACCATGGACGGATCAGGACAGACGCGCGGCTCCAGGCCGCGCAGCCAGATGGTGCGCAGCCCAGCCGCTCTGGCCCCGAGTACGTCACGCTCAAAGGAGTCGCCCACATACACTGCCGTCTGTGGCGTACGGCCAAGCTGTTCCAGCGCCAGGGTGAAGATACGCTGCTCGGGCTTACTGACCCCCACCTGCGCCGAATCAATAATGACGTCACATAATGCCGCCAGACCACATTCCTGGCAGAGGGTCATGACGTTGCCATAGAAATTCGAGATTATGCCAAGCGTAAAGCGCTGGCGTAGGGCTGTCAGGACGCCAACGCTAATCTGGAGCGAGCGCCGCGCTGTGTCACAAAAGCCGGCTGCCAACTGCTGCTGGTACGGGTGCGCTGGGAGATCCAGGTAGCGCAGTTGCAAGGCTGCATGTTCGAGCATGAGCGGGAGCAACTGCAAGGTGGTGATCTCTGGGTGCGCCAGCAGTTGCGCATCAGCCCAATAAAACGCCTCCTTGATACGCTCTGGCGCTAGCGCAAGGCCAAGTTGGGGGTAGAGCCTGTGAAAGCGCGTCAGCCAATGCACACCGGGGGCATCTAAGGTTCCACCGAAGTCAAAGAGCACGGTATCAAGGCTCTGCACGTCCATTTGCGTTCCTTAGTTCTGACGGCTTAGCAACGCGGTGCCTTGACCGGGGTGACTGATGGAGGAAGAGCGGTGGCGGGTTTGGCGGACGGACGTAGACGCGAAACCAGAGTCAGACTGGTTTGCAGGGTTTGCAGGGGTTCACCCAGGGCGTGCGAGACTAGCCGGGCACAGCCCAGCGCACAACCAGGCTCACAGGCCTTATGGCGATTGTTGGCACGTAGATCAGCGGGGGTCATCTCCAGGAGGGGCTTGCGAAATTCGTGGTTCTGACTGCAAAACTGTACTTCCCCTGCTGCATTGACATAGAGAAATTTGCTGCCACCCAGGCATTTCCAGGGGCGTGAGTCATCGCCACGTAGCATCTCCTCCGCATGCTGGCGGTAAAAGCGCATCCCGGCAAAGAGGTCATGCTCGGCCAACAGGCGCACGTACTGCTCACCCTGGATGGCGATGTGCCCACCCGGCCGGTGCAGCAACGAGAAACTAAAATCGAACGGCAGAGCGGCGAGGAGCTGGCGGAATTCGTCATACTGCCGATAGGTTTGCTCCGTCAGCACCGATTGCACTTTCACGCTGAAGCGTGCCTCACGTGCCAGCATATGCAACTTGGGGAGGACGGTTTTTAGGGCCTTGTGTGAAGACGCTGTAGGCGCAATGGAATCGACACTGATCTGCATCATGTCGAGCCCCGCATCGTTGAGCGCTGCCACTTTTTTCGAGGTCAGCAAAAACCCATTGGTAATGAGCACGACGATGTTACGCTGCTGTCCTCTGGTTTTCATATAGCGGATCAAAGCCACCAGGTGCGGATGCAACAGCGGCTCTCCCCCCAGCAGGTCATATACTAACACCCCCAGAGCCTGGAGCTTATCGACACGCTCCTGAAGCGTGGCAAGGGGCACAGGGGGTGCACCGGGGATATATTCATTGCAGTAGCCACAGGAGAGGTTACAATCATCGGTGATCACGAGCTGAGCGTATAACGCTTTGGTGTCAAAGACGCGCTTGGCGCCTTGCAAGATAAACTGGACTCCAGGCACACTAGCCTCCTCTGTGACTTGTTCGCACGTCCCCGCCTAACGGGACAACAAGTGCAGCAATGGTAACACAGGGCCGGCGCAATGTGTAAATTTTTTCTGAAGGTTAGGTAAAGCTATTCTGAAGGCTAGGTAAAGCTAGAATGTGCAAATTTTTTCTGAAGGTTAGGTGAGGATATAGTGTATAATACGCTGGCTGTGGCAACGGTGCTCACTCGCTATGTATCGTAGCCACAGTGATAGCACGCTCGCCGCGGCTGTACAGGCGCGTACAGCTCCCTTAGGTACCCTCTACATCGCAACTTACTCTCCTTCTGCCTATGATTGCAGACGGCACCATAACTGTGTAGCGTATGACCTTCAAAGGAAGGGGTATGACCCAACAGAAGAACGCAGTTGCTAGTGTATCCACTGTACCTGGGCCACAGTCTGTGGCCCTCTTTACCGCTGAGCAAGAGTTCCTCTCGCCTGGTATCCAACGTATTGCTCAACTCGCGCGTATGACCATGTCCCATGGTGAAGGCGCGACGCTGACGGACATTGACGGCAACCGCTATATCGATTTCTACGCTGGGGTCACGGTCGCCAGCCTCGGGCATGCGCATCCAGAACTGGTGGCGGCGCTGGAAGCCCAGATCCGCAAAGTCATCGTCGGCAGTTTTACGACGGAAAGCCGTGCCCAGCTGCTCGAACTGATTGCCTCACTCACCCCAGGCGATCTCACCAAGACGCAGCTCTACAGCGGTGGAGCGGAGGCGGTTGAGGCAGCCATCCGCCTGGCGAAGTCGTACACCAAGAAATTCGAGGTGGTGGGTTTCTGGGGCGGCTTCCATGGCAAGACCGGACGCGTCATGGGATTGATTGGCGATGAATCGAAGCAGGGCTGGGGTCCCTTGCCCGGGGGGACACATCTGGTACCGTATGCCGACTGTTATCGCTGCCCCTTCAACATGCGCTATCCTGACTGCGGTATGTTCTGTCTGGACTTTATGCGCCAGAGCATCAGAAAATCCACCGCCGGCAGCATTGCCGCGATCATTGTTGAGCCTATCCAGGGGACAGCGGGGAATGTCGTCCCACCACCCGAGTTTCTCCCTGGCGTCAAAGACATTGCGCAGGAGGTGGGGGCGCTCCTCATTGTGGATGAAATCATCACGGGTTTTGGCCGCACTGGCAAGATGTTTGCCCATGAACACACGGGGGTGGTGCCGGACATCATGACGATTGGCAAGGGCATGGGAGGGGGCTTTCCCGTCAGCGGCCTGGTCTCGACGCCGGAGATTACGTCGGCGACACCGTTTTCCAAGCCGAGTTCCTCGTCATCAAGCTATGGTGGCAATCCTCTGGCAGCAACTGCCGCGTTGGCGACCATCCAGACAATCGTGCGGGACAAGCTGGTGGAGCACACGGCCCAGGTTGGCGCCTTGATGCTCGACGGTCTGCGCGGCTTGCAGGAGAAGTACGAGTTTATCGGCGATGTGCGCGGCAAGGGCCTCCTGATTGGTCTGGATCTCGTGAAAGACCGCGAGACTAAGGAAGAGCTATCGTCTCAGGTCACGGAACGCATCTTCCAGGAAGCGTTAAAGCGCGGGCTGTTAATGATGGGCTACTTTCCCCGTGTACGCCTCAATCCGCCTCTGGTGATCACGGCTGCCCAGATCCAGGAAGGCATCGACATCCTCGATGAGGTGTTTCAGTGCATCGCCGATGAGGTCGATTACCGCCATGTATAAGGGGGCGATCGTGGGATGTGGCGCTGTGGCGTGTCAGGCACACGTGCCGGCATGGCGCACGGCGTCCGCGTTTCGGATGGTCGCTGCGGTCGATCCCAGCCCAGCCCAGCGGGCGCACTTACAGAGTCTGCTCCCTGAGGTGCGCTGCTACGCCGACCTCGAGACGCTGTTCGCATACGAAGAGCTCGATTTTCTCGATGTGTGCACGCCACCGGCGCTGCACGAGGAAGGCATCTTGCAGGCCTGTGCACATGGGCTGCACGTGCTGTGCGAAAAGCCATTAACGTTTACTGCCCCGGCCCTGCAGCGCATTATGGTGGCGGCGAGCGCCGCCAATGTCCTGGTCTTTGCGGTACACAACTGGAAGTATGCCCCGATTTTCCAGGCGCTCAAACGGCTGCTCACGGCGGGCGTGATCGGTACCCCCTCCGCTGTCGAACTCACCACCTTACGCACCAAACCTGCCGGGACGACCGGATGGCGTTTGGATCCACAGGTGGCTGGGGGTGGGATTTTACTCGATCATGGCTGGCACGCCTTTTATCTCTTGCTGTTCCTCTTAGAGGCATGGCCACAGACCATCGCTGCTAGCGTCGAAAGGCGTCTGTTTCTGTCTGCTGGGGTTGAAGATACGGTCACCTGTGACGTAACCTTTCCGCAGGCCCAGGCGCGTATCCATCTGACCTGGGCGGCGTCACAACGGCGTAACCTGGTGGTAGTGCGTGGCGAGCGCGGGGAGATTCATCTCGATGATGCGCGGTTAGTAGTTCGGCAGCAACAGGCTGTCCAGGAAATCGTCTTTCCAGAAGCGCTCTCGGCTGGTTCGACGCATCCGGACTGGTTTGCTGCCATGCTACCGGACTTTCAAGCTGAGCTGGAGAACCAGGCGCGACGAGGGCACAGTTTACGCGAAGCCGAAACCTGTTTGTGCCTGACGCTGCTTGCCTACCGTTCTGCTGCCCAGGATGCCCAGCCGTTGGCGTGCACGCCAGCAGTGGCTCTCGCTGTGGTGTGAGGCGATAGCAACATATTGAACTCGGCTGATATGTAGGGGAGGAGAGCAGTGAAGACACGAGTGTGGCAACAAGGGACGCAGCGATATCGGTTCTTGCCTGGTCTTCTCATCAGCTTTCTCCTTATCGGGGCCATGGAGGCCACGGCGGCCTCACCGGGCCAGCGCTTGACGCTTGAACAATGTCTGGAACGCGCCCTCACCTCTAGCCCCGAGGTCACCGAAGCCCAGACAGACATACGCATCGCGGAGAGTCAACTGGCGCAGGCGAAAGCCGGACGTCTGCCACATGCAACCTTCACGAACATCGGTGGGATTGTCAATGGTGCCAAAGGGAATGCCGTCACTGGTCGTACCGATAACTCGGATCTAGGGCCTTTCACGAGAGGCGAACTGGAAATCGTTCAACCCCTGTATACATTTGGCCGGCTAAGCTCAGAGATTCTCGCCGCCAGTCGCGGTGTCGACGCCAAACGTGCCGCCACGCAAAACGCCCGTGACGTGACCATTGCCTCAGTCAAAGAACTCTATTACAACCTGCTGCTCAGCCGCCAGCTGAAAGAGCTGCTCGACGAAGTGCGCGAGAATTTTACCAAGGCTCTCGCCACTGCAGAGAAGCGCCTCGAGACCGGGGAGGGCACGATTACCCAGCAGGATATCTTAAAGCTCCGTATTGGCCTGGCCAGTGTCACACGGGAAGTCTATACGCTCGATCGGGCCATTGAGGTGACCCGCAGTGCTCTCCTGCGCCAGATTGGGATACCGCCCATGGCCGATACCGATATTGCCGATACGCGCTTAGAACCCGTTACCGTGCAGTTGCAGCCGCTGGGCCGTTATCTAGAACAGGCTGGCATCCATCGTGCCGACATCGCCCAACTCGAAGCTGGTCTGGCAGCCCGTCAGGCACGTCTCGAGGCGGCACGTGGCGCCTATTACCCGTCCTTCTTCATCGCCGGTGGTGTGCGCTATGCCAAAGCGCCCAATCGCGAAACTCAGGAAAGCCCCTTCGCCAAAGACGATTTTAATTACTTCAATGGGGGTGCAGCCCTGGGTCTGCGCTGGCAGCTCGATGTCTGGATGACGCAAGCCAAAGTGGCCGAACGCCTTGCCGAGCTCTCCAAGGTGGAGGTGCAAAAGCAAAACGCCACGTCGGGCATTGCCCTCGACATCCAGCGCCGCTATCTTGAGATGCAGGAGACGCAGCAGAAAATGGACGCGACTCAGGATGCCCGTAAAGCCGTACGCGCCCTACTGGCAACGACCCTGGCCAACTTTGAGCTGGGTATTGGCGAGGGCAAAGAGGTGTTTGAGAACCTGGGACTGTATACGCGTATAGTGAGCGAGTATTACACGAGTGTGCGCGATTACAATATCGCTGCGGCCAAACTGACCCAGGCGACAGGGCAGGAGGTCACGACGTTGTCATACCGGCGCTGACAGTCCAGACGGTCTTCCGGGGTTTCACGTGTCTGACTGGCGAGGGAGCGGTGGGGCTAGCGCCTCTCTCTGAGGCTCGTAGCCTCGACATTGCAGCACAGGCAACGGCGGATATTTCCGGAATGAGGCATCGGTCTGTGACCGTAGACATAGGTAGAAGACGCTGCCCCGCTTTGTTGCAGTGGATTTCACGTACTGACAGGTCGCACATAGCCCTGGGGATGTCGGCATGGCATTGACCTCAAGGAGAGTAGACGCGTACCTAGTTCCATTGCCTTTGTGATGGCAAACGCAGTATACCACACCAGTGCCACAATGAGGGAGAAGGCAAGCAGGAGGACAGTATGCAACCGACGCAGCAGATCCAACGATTCCCCTGGGGTACAGCCGACGATGCGCAGGTGTTGATCGTACATTTTGGCTCGAAATCGACACCCATGATTGCACAGTTGCTGCGCCACATTGGTCTGCGCAGTCGGGTTATTGATGCCGTGGATGTCCCAGCCGTGACTGCGAGCGGTTATCAGCCCAGGCTCGTCATCCTCTCCGGGGGTGACGACAGCGTCGCCAACGAGAACGCTCCCACCATTGCGGATCGTGATCTGGCCACTTTTGTACAGCACAGTGTCGTCCTGGGTATCTGTTATGGAGCCCAGGTACTCGCGGTCAAATTCGGGGGCAAGGTAGCGGCAGCAGCCATCCCAGAGTTTGGTGAAGTACAGGTCCAGGTCACAGCGCCTTTTGGCACGTACGCTGGGGGGACGGCGGTGATGAATCATAACGACGAGATCGTTACGCTCCCCACTGGGTGGCACGTCTTCGCCAGCACGGCCCACTGTCGGCATGCGTTAGTTGGCACAGCCAGCATCTACGCCGTCATGTTCCATCCTGAAGTCGATCATAGCGAGCACGGCGATGCCTTGCTGGCGCATGTGGCGTTCACCCTAGCGGGCTGTAAGCCAGACTACACCTATGACCTGGCCACCTATGTCGATCAGTGCGTTACCTGGCTACGGCATGCAGTCCCGGCAGGCGACGTAGAACTGGGTCTGTCAGGGGGTGTAGACTCCGCCGTGGCCTTTGTCCTGGCACAGCGCGCCTACGGGCCACGTCTGCACGCCACGTTTGTGGATACAGGTTTCATGCGTGAGGGGGAGACCGAGGAAGTGCGCGGCTATTTCGGGAGCGACAGCATCTCGTATCTTGAGGCCGCCGACGTGTTTCTTGAGCACATTGCAGCTCTCCCCTATACCGGCCCGGAGCCAGTGGGAGAAGCGAAGTATTACGACCAGGTACGGCGCGCGGTGGGGCAGCGTTTCATCGACACATTTGTGCAGCATGCACGCCAGCAGGGCAGAGTCCCTGTCGCTCTCGTCCAGGGGACAAACTACGCTGATATCATCGAGTCGAT
>Ga0111539_10010481_pt1 | contig 11662 bp, 9 predicted proteins | sample RhiMethybrSRZTD1_FD_79667 | JGI IMG/M metagenome (GOLD analysis project Ga0111539, IMG submission 79667) | Populus rhizosphere microbial communities from Tennessee, USA - Rhizosphere MetaG P. TD hybrid SRZTD1 (version 2) (version 2) | ecosystem: Host-associated > Plants > Roots > Rhizosphere >...
CACCTTGAGCGTCCCGCGCAGCTTGTTGACCACCAGCGTCGCCAGCGCGTCGCCCTCGAGGTCTTCGGCGATGATGAGCAGCGGACGCCCGGCCTGCGCCACGAGCTCCAGCACCGGCAGCAGATCCTTCATCGAGCTGATCTTCTTCTCGTGAATGAGAATCACCGGATTGTCGAGCACGACTTCCATGCGCTCGGGGTCGGTGACGAAATACGGCGAGAGATAACCGCGGTCGAACTGCATGCCTTCCACGATCTCGAGCGTCGTGTCGAGCGTCTTCGCTTCCTCGACGGTGATGACGCCGTCCTTGCCGACCTTGTCCATCGCCTCGGCGATGATGCGGCCGATGGTCTCGTCATGGTTGGCGGAGATGGTCCCGACCTGCGCGATCATCGGGCCGCTCACGGGCTTGGACTGCGCCTTGAGCGACGCAACGATCGCCTCGACGGCCTGCTGGATGCCGCGCTTGATCGCCATCGGATTCGCGCCGGCGGTGACGTTCTTCGCGCCCTCGCGATAGATCGCCTGCGCCAGCACGGTGGCGGTGGTGGTGCCGTCTCCGGCCACGTCCGACGTCTTGCTGGCGACTTCACGCACCATCTGCGCGCCCATGTTCTCGAGCGGATCCGGCAGATCGATTTCCTTCGCGACCGTGACACCGTCCTTGGTGATGGTCGGAGATCCGTACGCCTTGCCGATGATGACGTTGCGGCCCTTGGGCCCGAGCGTCACCTTGACCGCGTTCGCGAGTCCGTCGATGCCGCGCAGGATGGCCTGTCGCGACGCGTCGCCGTAAGTAATGTCTTTGGCCATGTCTATTCCTTCTCTCGGCGATTGTTGTCGGCGCTACGAGCTTCGGCATCCCGGCTCACGGCGACGCCGATTGCGGCAAGGACCTCGTCTTCTTTCATGATCAAGTAGTCAACGCCCTCGAGCTTGATCTCCTGACCGGAATACTTGCCGAACAGGATGGTGTCGCCCGCCTTCACGTCGAGCGCGACGCGCGTGCCGTCAGCAGTGGGCCTGCCGTTTCCCGCGGCGATCACGGTGCCGCGCTGCGGCTTCTCCCTGGCGGAATCAGGAATGATGATGCCGCCGACGTTCTGTTCGCCTTCTTCCAGGCGCTGAACGAGGATTCGATCGTGTAGTGGTCTGACCTGCATGGCTGATGACTCCCAACTGGCGTGAACGGATGATCGACCTCCGGCCGACGCGACGCCTTACCGGCGCGCGAGCGCGGACGCGATGACGAGTTTCTAGAGAGGGCTGTGGGCTTGACCGGAAAGATCCGGCGGTTGACAACAGGTGCGGACGTAACTACTTGCGGACGATGGCGGGCGCGGCCTGCGCACGCGGATGCCACATCCGCAACATCACGAACGCCGGCAGTACCCCCGCCCCAACTACCAGCAACCAGGTGCTTGTCGAGGTCACGAGCGACACGGCGATCACACTCCACACGATCGCCCATGCGAGCACGACCGCGGTCTTCATGTCTTCGAGTTCCATGACGTCAGTGTAGGCAATGCAGGCGTGGCGCGCTGTGCCGTATTGCACACGTGGGCGATTAACACATGGCAGGCGTGGGACTTACAGCGATCAGTCGTGCAGGACGATACTCACCAGCGAGTTGTGGACCTTGAGCCCGCCGTTGTATTCGATCAACCCGAGCTTGCGAAACTTGTTCATGAAGAAGTTCACGCGCGAGCGCGTCGTGCCGACCATTTCGGCAAGCGTCTCCTGTGAGAGCTTCGGGAGCACGCGGGACGTCGACTCCTCACGGCCATATCGGGCGAGCAGCAGCAGCGTGCGGGCGAGCCGTTTCTCGCTGGAGTTGAAGAGTTGATCGACGAGGTCTTCTTCGATTCGGATATTGCGCGTCAGCATGTGCTCGATGAAGCGGCCCGAGAATTCCGGACGCTCGTGCAGCAATCGAACCATGTCGCGCTTCGGGATTCGCAACAGCTCCGTCCGCATGACCGCCTTCGCCGTGCCCATGCGCAACGGCTGTCCGGCCAGGCAGCCTTCGCCGAAGAAATCACCCGGGCCGAGCATGGCCACGACCGCTTCCTTGCCGCCGGACGACAGCACCGCGAGCTTGACCCCGCCTTCGACGATGTAGAACACGCTGTTCGCCTGGGCGCCCTGTGCGAACACCACGGCGCCCCGCGCGAAGCGAACACTGCGAGGAGAGATCCCTGCGGACGTGAGAAAGGCGTGGACGTCCAGGGCGGGCCGCGCCTGGCGGATCGGGGACGGCTTGGGCGGCATCTGCGCCCGAATCATCCCACGAGTCCGGCGCTTTCTTACGGCAACCGCTGCGTGCGCCGATCTCGAGCTCAGGGGCGGAAGGCCGCCTTGTTAGCGTTGCGGATCTTGTCGCGAGCCGCCGTGGCGTCGGCGGCATCCTTCTTCCGTTGTTCCGCCTCCCGGCGCGGCGCGTCGGCAGTGTCCAGCCGCGCGGCTTCGCGTTTCGCACTTCGCGCGCGCGTGCTCAGCGTCTTTGACGTCAGCAGCAGCTGGAAGTCGGGCGAGTACAGGCCTCGCAGCAACGTCAGCGACGAGCCGGCGCCATCCCACTGTGCGAGCACCACGGTGTCGGAACGCGCTTCGAGCGGCCGGTTTCGCGCCGACCCGGGCACCGGCGCGCCATAGACGGCCGTGAGCGAGTCGATGATCTCGGTGTTGGTCAGGCCGTCCGTGCGGGAGGGATCGTAATCCACAACCACTTGATACAACGCGTCGTCGACGAACGAAAAGGTGAGTCCTTTGACGGGATCGACCATCTCGGCCCCAGAACGCGCGTACGGCGCACGCCACTCGAGCTCTTGGATCTTCGAGGGCCGCTCGTGCAACGTCTTCGTGTCGGACGCGCGCGCGCCGCTCGCTGCGAGCACGGACTCGAGGCTGCTTTCGAGAGCGTAGGCTCGATAGCCCGCCAGGGCCTGTGCCGATGCGAGTTGAGAGCTGAGGACGATGACGACCGCGACCAGAAAAACACGTGCACTGTTCATGAAAACTCCCCCGGTGTATACCGCATCGCCAGCGTGACACCATGCGCCTTCGCTGTCTGTGCTGCTTTGCACATCGAACCTCATCTGTCGCCGCCATTGCGTGGTGTAGATTCGGAGGATGAGCGAGCAGAAAAAGAAGCCGACCATTGATCTATCGAAGGGTGTGTCTGCTGCCGGGCTGGAGGAGGGCGGGATCATTCTCGGCCACGTCGGCGACAAGGAGGTGGTCGTCGTTCGCTCAGGCGGCGAGCTGTTCGCGGTCGGCGCCAACTGCACGCATTACCGCGGGCCGCTCGCCGAAGGACTCATCGTCGGCGACACGATCCGGTGCCCGCTGCATCACGCGTGTTTCAGCCTTCGCACTGGAGACGCATTGCGCGCGCCCGCGCTCGATCCGATTGCGTGCTGGCGCGTCGATCGCGAAGGCGATCGGATCTTCGTCCGCGAGAAGCTCTCGGCGTCGGAGCAGCCTAAGGCACCGTCCACACGCCCCTCCTCAATTCTGATCGTCGGCGGCGGCGCGGCTGGAGTTGCGGCCGCCGAAATGATTCGGCGTGAAGGCTACGACGGACCGCTCACCATGATCAGCGCCGATTCGGATCCGCCGGTCGATCGTCCCAATCTGTCGAAGGATTACCTCGCTGGCGAGGCGCAGGACGACTGGATTCCGCTCTGGCCCGGCGAGTTCTATGCCGAGAAGAAGATCGAGATGCTCCTCGGGCGCCGCGTGACCTCGATCGATCCGGCGGGGAAGACCGTGCGGTTGGACGATGGCTCGCAGCGATCGTTTGGCGCGCTGCTCCTCGCCACCGGCGCGGATCCCGTGCGGCTGCCGATTCCCGGCGCCGACGGCAAACAGGTGATGTATTTGCGCTCGTTTGCCGACAGCCGCGCGATCGTCGAGCGCGCGAAGAACGCGAGGCATGTCGTGGTCGGCGGCGCGAGCTTCATCGGGCTGGAAGTCGCGGCCTCGTTGCGCGCGCGCGGGATCGATGTTGACGTGGTCGCGCCCGAGAGCACGCCGCTCGAGCGCGTGATGGGCGTCGAGGTCGGCCGATGGGTGCGATCGATGCATGAAGCCAAGGGCGTCGTGTTTCATCTCGGGCAGACCGTGAAGGCGATCGATGGACGCACGGTCGCGCTCAGCGACGGCACGACGATTGATGCCGACTTCGTGGTGATGGGCGTCGGCGTCAAGCCGGCGACGACGCTGGCCGAGCAGGCCGGCCTGGCGATGGACCGCGGCATCACGGTGAACGAGTACCTGGAAACAAGCGCCGCCGGCATTTTCGCCGCGGGCGATGCGGCGCGATGGCCCGACCCTCACACCGGCGAGCGCATTCGCGTCGAGCACTGGGTCGTCGCGGAGCGCATGGGGCAGGTCGCCGCGCGCAACATGCTGGGCGCCCGCGAGCGGTTCGACGCGGTCCCGTTTTTCTGGAGCATGCACTACGACACCGCGATCAGATACGTCGGCCACGCGGAAAAATGGGACGCCGTGCAGATCAGCGGGTCGCTCGAGTCGAGCGATTGTTCCGTCGCCTATAAGCGTGGCGAAAAGACGCTGGCGGTCGCCACGATCGGGCGCAACCTGGAGAGCCTGAAAGCCGAAGTCCGAATGGAGCGAACGACGCAGCCTTAAAGCGGCTCTGTTGGGCGGCGTCCCTCCTCTCGCCGTTGGTCCCGCCTTTCTTCCAGTTGAGATTGACCATCCCGTTGCACACGCGTAGATTACGCGCGTCGTCGTTTTGTTGTTGTTCTGCTTGGAGGGTGGCTCATGACGAAATCGCTGACGCAGTTCGGCCGTGCTGTGCTCGTAGTGTTGTGCTTTTCCACGTTCGCTGTCGCGCAAGTCACATCAACACTCTCCGGTACCGTCGTCGACTCCGCCGGCGCTGTGATTCCCGGCGCTTCCGTCGTCGTCACCAACAAGGCCACAACCGCGACGTTCAATGCCGTCACCGACGGGACGGGGACGTTTTCCGTACCGGCGCTGAATGCCGGCCTGTATTCCGTCAACGTGTCGCTGAGCGGTTTCAAGACCGCGCTCCTGAATGACGTGCAGGTCCTGCCGGGCGTCCCGGTCACGGTGAAGGCGACGCTCGAAGTCGGCGGTCTCGAAGAAACGGTGGTGGTCGACGGCGGCGCGGCGCTGATCAACACGACGACGCCGGTGATTGCCGCGACGCTCAACGTCGATCAGATCAACGACATGCCGCTGCCGACGCGCAACGCGTTGAACGCGGTCACCTTCCTGCCGGGCGTGAATACGGCGGGCATCAATCGCGACGCCACCGTCAACGGGCTGCCGGAGTCCTTCATCAACATCACCCTCGATGGCGTGGCCAACAACGATCAATTCAACAAGACCAGTGATGGCTTCTTCGCGTCGGTGACGCCGCGCCAGGACGCCGTCGAGGCCGTGACGGTGACGATGGGCGTGGGCGGCGCCGATATCGGCGGCCACGGCGCGATCGGCATCAATTTCGTCACGCGCTCCGGCAGCAACCGGTTTGCGGGCAGTGCCTACGAGTATTACCGGGCGCCCGGCCTGAACAGCAACTACTGGTTCAACGAGCGCAACAATCTGCCGAAGAACGACGTGAAACTGAATCAGTACGGCGCCCGCCAGGGCGGCCCGATCGTGATTCCCGGCCTCTATGACGGCCGGAACAAGGCATTTTTCTTCTTCAACTACGAGGAAGTGCGGCTGCCCAACAACTTCACGCGAACACGCACGGTGCTGGACCCGCGCGCGCAGCAGGGGTGGTTCCGCTATACCGTGACGGTCGGCGGCGCGCAGCAGGTACGCGAGGTGAACGTGCTGGAGCTCGCGGCGGCCAATGGCCAGCTCGCGACCATCGATCCGACGATCGCGCGTGTGCTTGGATACATCAACCAATCAGTGGGCCAGGACGGCGCGCGGCTCAACCTGTCGAGCGATCCACTCATCAACGACTTCGTGTGGCAGAGCCCGGGTCATCAAACCGAGAAGCAGCCGGTGCTGCGCCTGGATTACAACCTGGGTCAGAACCATCGGCTGTCGGGCACCTTGAACCAGATCTGGGTGGTGCGCGATCCCGATCAGCTGAACAACGGCGATCGCCGCTTCCCGACCGGGACCAATTACGGCAAGTACGTCTCGACCCGGCCGTCGCGATCGATCGCGCTGCGCTCGACGCTCAGCGCCAACCTCGTCAATGAATTGCGCGGCGGCATCACGAAAGGCGGCGGGTCGTTCTTCGGCCAGGACGAGACCAACGGCGTCTCGACCTTCAGCGACACCGGCGGGTACGCGCTCGACCTCGACGCCGGAAACGTGCTCGGCGCCGGCCTGACCAACTGGCATGTCGAGAACGAGCCGACCTGGCGCAGCGGTTATAGCTACAGCCTCGACGAAACGCTGACGTGGCTGAAAGGCAAGCACAGCATCACCACGGGCGGCGCGATGTTCCTCGGCCGGACCTGGGCCAACGGCCAGGTGATGGTGCCGGAGATCGATCTTGGATTCGATCAGACACTGGATCCCGCGAACGGTTTGTTCACGACCACCACGTTCCAGGGCGCCTCGACGGCGCAATTGACCGACGCGCGCGCGTTGTATGCGATGCTCACCGGCCGCGTCCAGGCGGTCAACGGTGAAGCGGCGCTCGACAAGAACAATCAGTACGTGGCGTTCGGTCCGCGTTTTCGCGAAGGCAACATGGACGAGTACTCGGCGTTCGTGCAGGACAGCTGGCGCATCAAGCCGACTCTCACGATCAACGCCGGCGTGCGGTGGGACGTGCAGATGCCGTTCTCGCCGTCGAACGACATCATGTCGTCGGCCTCGCTCGAAAGCATTTGCGGCATGTCCGGCGTGGGGTCAGGTGAGATCTACGATCGCTGCAACTTCTTTGATCCGGGCGCGCGTGGCGGCGCGGTGCCGCAGTTCGACCAGTTGACGAAGGGCACGCTTGGCTACCATACCGACTGGAACAACGTGGCGCCGAACGTCGGCTTCGCGTGGCAGCCGCGGATGGAATCGGGGTTCTGGCGGAAGATCCTCGGCGATCCGGATCAAGCGACGATTCGCGCCGGATTCTCGGTCGCCTACGAACGGCAGGGACTCGGCGTGTTCACCGGTCAGTTCGGCGAAAATCCCGGCAGCACACTGAGCCTGACGCGCGACGTCAACACGGGCATTGTCGGCCCCGGCGAAACGTGGCCGGTGCTGCTGCGCCAGCCGGAGCGGCTCTACAACGCGCCGTTCCCGTCGACGCCGAGCTTCCCGATTCCGATTCGCGCCAATCGCGCCGACAACATCGAGGGCTTCCATCCTGACATCAAGATCGCATCGGCGCGCACCTTTACCGTGAGCCTGCAGCGCGCCATCACGCAGAACACCGCGATGGAGGTGCGGTACGTCGGCACGCTCGGGCGTAACCAGTGGTCCGAGCTGAACTGGAACGAGCGCAACGTCATCGAGAACGGCTTCCTCGACGAGTTCAAGCTGGCGATGGCGAACCTGCAGGCCAACAACATCGCCGGCGGCACGCGTCTCGGATCGTTCGCCTATTTCGGGCCCGGCACCGGCACGAATCCGTTGCCGATCTATCTGGCGTATCTGAACGGATCACGCGACGCGGCAAACCCCGCCGCGTATACCGGCGGCACGAACACGTGGACGAACTCGACGCTCGCGGGCCGGTTGGTGCGCACCAACCCGCAGCCGAACCAGGTCCTCAGCACCACCGCCTTCTCGACAGGTACGGGGTATGCCGCCGCCGATCTCGACGGCAACCTGACGCGCCGCAACAACGCGGCAGCTGCCGGGTTACCCGCGAACTTCTTCGTCGTCAATCCGGCCGCCAACCAGGTGAACATCCTGGACAGCGGCGCGTTCAGCAGCTACCACGCGATTCAGGCCGAGGTGCGCCGCCGCCTGTCTCGAGGCCTGCAGCTCAACGCCAGCTATCAATACGCGCTCGAAGAAGGATCGAGCTTCCTCGGCTTCCACTTCGGCCGCGCCAGCAATCCGTCGAACGCCTCGGTCCGTCACGCGATCAAGACGCAGTGGGATTGGGAGCTGCCGTTCGGCGAGGGCCGGCGCTACGGCAGCAACGTGAATTCGTTTGTGAATGGCGTCATCGGCGGATGGCAGTTCAACGGCGTCGGGCGCATCCAGGCCCGCACCGCGGACTTCGGCAACGTGCGGCTCGTCGGCATGACCAAGGCCGACGTCCAGAAGATGTACAAGTGGGACGTGCGCATCGATCCGGCCACCGGACTGAAGACGGTCTACTCGATGCCGGACGATGTGATCCTCAACACGCGCCGCGCGTTCAGCACGAGCTCGACGTCGCTGACGGGCTACAGCGATCTCGGCGTGCCGGAGGGCCGCTACTTCGCGCCGCCGAACAGCGCCGATTGCATCCAGGTCAAGGCCGGTGATTGCGCGCCGCGGAACATGGTGCTGCGCGCGCCGTTCTTCACGCGCTTCGACATTGGCGTGACCAAGCGCTTCCCGCTCGCCGGCCGCGTGAATTTCGAGCTCCGCGCGGACGTGCTGAACGTGTTCGACAACATCAACTTCACCGTCACCGACGCGTCGCGCCAGGCCGGCACCGGCGCGACGATCTTCCAGACCAACGCCGCCTATACGGATCTGAACAACACGTTCGATCCGGGCGGCCGCATCGGCCAGTTGGTGTTCCGGTTGAACTGGTAAACGGCGTGAGGCGCGGACTCGTGAGCGGACGTCCTGTCAGGCAGGCGGCCGCGTGCAAGGGTAGAATGCGGAGCCATGAATGTGAGAAGCCTTCTTCTTGCCGTCGTGACCGCGATCGTGTTCGGCAGCATGTCGGTGACAGCGCAGACCACGGAAGACCCGAGAATCACGCAGTTCCGCGCGAAGGCGAACGCGGGCGACGCCGTCGCGCAGTGGAGCCTGGGCGTCCTCTACGAAAACGGGCGCGGGGTCTCGCAGGATTATTCGCAAGCCGTGCAGTGGTATCGGAAAGCGGCGGAGCAGGGCCATGCGCCGTCGCAGGCGAAACTCGGCTCGTTGTACGCGAAGGGCCTGGGCGTGCCGCGCGACCTGCCACAAGCCGTTCAGTGGTACCGGAAGGCTGCGGAACAAGGTGATGCCGGCGGGCAGTCCGAGATGGGTGTGGCGTATGCCAACGGCCAGGGCGTGAAGCAGGATTACACGCAGGCCGCCCAGTGGTATCGCAAGGCCGCCGACCAGGGCGATGCGCAGGCGCAGTTCAACCTGGGCGTGTTGTACGAGGACGGGCATGGCGTGGCGCAAAACTTCGCCGAAGCGGCACAGTGGTATCGAAAGAGCGCGGACCAGGGTGATGCATTGGCCGAAGCCAACCTCGGAGCGCTGTATGCGAACGGTCAGGGTGTGCCGCACGACGATGTGCAGGCCGTGCAGTGGTTTCGAAAAGCCGCTGAACAAGGCAATGCACCGGCGCAATTCAACCTCGGGCTTCTGATCGCGAAAGGCCAAGGGACATCGAAAGATTACGTGGAAGCCGAGAAGTGGCTGATTCTCGCCTCCGAACGCGCATCGGACGACAACCGCGGCGACTTCATCAAGACGCGCGACCTGATCGCCGCGGCGCTGGGTGCTGCCCAGCTCGCAGAGGCGCAGAAGCGCGCGCGCGAGTGGACGCTTTCACACAAATGACTTTTTAGCGCTTCGCTAAGCTGGGGTTGCTCCTCCACCGGCAGAAGCACGCCCCCATAGAAATCTTCTTCAGTTTTCCCTTGGCACAGTACCTGCTCGGCCATTGATGGCGCCGCGCGGCCGGTGTTGCGACCATCGTGTTGCCGGCGCGATCCCGAACGACTCACTCGAATTCTTCCGACCTGGCAGGCGATTCCGGAGAGCCTCCGGTCGGCCGGAGGATTTCGAGCGGATCGACATGCGAAGGAGGGCCCAACGAATCGCAATCGGAGCACGATCGTGCCGCCGCCGCGGTTGGTCATCCGAGGCGTCCTCGTCGTTGTCATCGTGGCCGGTCTGTACGGACTGGTGCGCATCAAGCGCGATGAGCTCGTCGACTTTGCCGTACCGCACCGGGCTGCGGTGCGCTTCCTTGGACACGAGCCCCTTTACCGTGAGTCCGACGGTCACTATCAGTACAAATACCTGCCGACGTTCGCCGCGATGATGGTGCCCTTCACGTGGGTGCCCAAACGAGCGGCTGAAGCCGCCTGGTTCGCGCTGACGGTGATCATGGCGTGGGGATTCGTGCGGCTCTCGATCGCCGCCCTCCCCGATCCGCGGCTGCCGGCGCGCGTACTCTTCTGGCTCGTCTTGTTGATCAACGGCAAATTTCTCATCCAGGAGCTGGCGCTCGGACAGTTCAACCTGCCGGTGGCGTTGCTTCTGCTGGGCGCGGTGATTGCGGCACGACTCGACCGCGGACTCGTGGCGGGTGCTGCGATTGCTGCCGCGGTGTTCGTCAAGCCGTACGCGCTCGTCCTGTTGCCGTGGCTGGCGTGGACGAGAGGCTGGCGTTCGGTGGCGGTGTTCGGGTTGGTGCTGGTGGCCGGCCTGCTGGTGCCTGTCCTGTCGTACGGCTGGAACGGCAACCTCGCCTTGCTGCTCGACTGGTATCGCACCGTCACCGCAACGACGCGACCCAATCTGCTCGGCGCCGACAACATCTCATTCGCCGCGATGTGGACGAAGTGGCTCGGGCCGGGCCCTGCCGCCGATCGTCTTGCGCTCGCGACCATGGCCATCGCGGTCGCGGCAGGGTTCGTCATGATGGCGCGGCGAAGAGCGGCGGCTGAGCCCAACTATCTCGAGGGCGCGTACTTCCTGTTCCTGGTGGCCTTGCTCTCGCCCCAGGGCTGGGATTACGTGTTGTTGATCGGGCTGCCCGCGTACGTGTGTCTCGTCGATCGATGGTTCGATCTTTCGCCGCGATGGCGCGCCGTCGCGGGAACGGGCATGGTCCTGACGAGCTTCACGATTTACGATCTGCTCGGGCGGCGGCTGTATGAGCACCTGATGCAGTGGAGCGCGGTCAGCGTCGGCGCCGTGCTGATCGCGGCCACCCTCGTCCGCTTGCGATGGCGGGCGATCGCCTGAACGCCGCCTTTGACCTGAATAGACTATAAACAGTTTTGTTTATATACTGAGCGCCGTCATGTCCGACCGGTTGAGAAGCGTCGAGCGGCTGCTGCCGCTCAAGCCCAAGGTCCTGCACGTCCTGCTGGCGATTGCCGACGGCCCTCGCCACGGCTACAGCATCATGCAGGAGGTCGCCGAACGTACGGAGGGCCAGGTTCGTCTCTGGCCGGCGGCGTTGTACGCCTTGCTCCGCGAGCTCGGCAAGCAAGGGTTCATCGTGGAATCGGACTCGCGGCCCGCCGCTGACGAAGACGACGAGCGGCGCCGCTACTACGCACTGACACCGCTCGGTAAGCGCGTGCTGGACGCCGAAGTGCGCCGCCTCGAAGCGATCGTCCACCAGGCGCGCTCGAGCCGCGCGTTGCGGAAGGCGGCTCGCGCATGACGATCGATCCGCAGGACATTCGCGACGACCGCAAACAGCTGCTCGACGACGCGCGCGCGCGCGGCAACGGCGCGTATCTTTCGACGTGGCTGGCGCTGCTCTGGGATCGCGTCTTCGTGGGCGCGCGGC
>Ga0111539_10010482_pt1 | contig 11661 bp, 10 predicted proteins | sample RhiMethybrSRZTD1_FD_79667 | JGI IMG/M metagenome (GOLD analysis project Ga0111539, IMG submission 79667) | Populus rhizosphere microbial communities from Tennessee, USA - Rhizosphere MetaG P. TD hybrid SRZTD1 (version 2) (version 2) | ecosystem: Host-associated > Plants > Roots > Rhizosphere >...
GCCGCCGCCCAGCGCGCCGCCCATGTCCATGCACCACGTGCCGAGCCACAGCAGGTGCGAGGCGACGCGCTGCAGCTCCGCGGCGATGACGCGGATGTATTGCGCGCGCTGCGGCACGTCGACGGCACCGATCCGTTCGGCCGCGAGCACGTACGCGAACTCGCTCGTCATGGCCGCCACGTAATCGGTCTTCGACGCGATCGTCGGATACTGCGCGTAGGTCAGCGTCTCGGCGAGCTTTTCATGGCAGCGATGCAGATAGCCGATCACCGCGTCGACGCCGACGACGGTTTCGCCCTCGAGCGTGAGGATGGCGCGGAACACTCCGTGCGAGGACGGGTGCTGCGGCCCCATGTTCATCGTGAGGCGCTCGCCGGCCGAGTAGTCGATGGCGACCTGCGTCGGGACCGCTGTGTCGATCATCGGTACGGCGGATGCGGTGTGTCCACCGCGTAGGATTTGAGCAGGGGATGGCCCTGCCAGTCGTCACCGAGCAGGATGCGGCGAAGGTCCGGATGGTCGTCGAACACGACACCGAACATGTCGTAGCACTCGCGCTCCATCCAGTTCGCACCCCGGAACACCGGCACGAGCGATGGACACCGCGCCTCACCTGACCCCAGCCGCGTTTTCATGCGTAGCGACAGATTGTCGTCGAGATTGTCGACGACCGCTACCACTTCGAGGCCTGCCTCTTTCCAGTCGACGGCGCTGAGGAAGTTGAAGAAGCGGCAGCCGAGCGATTCTTTCGCAAATTGCGCGAAGGAACGCCACTGATCCGGCGGAACGGAAACCGTGAGCGGCGTGCCCGTTTCAATGCTGGCGCTGCTGAAGCGCTCCGCGATCGATGAGGCCGCCTGCTCGTGGGTCATCGCGCTAATCCAGTTTCTCGTTCGGCGCGGCGCGCTGACCGGTGCGCCGGAAATGCGCGATCTGTTCCTGCAGCAGCAGCAGACCGTTGAGCAGCGATTCCGGAGGCGGGGGACATCCCGGCACGTAGACGTCGACCGGGATGACGCGATCGACACCCTTCACGACGTGATAGCCGTGACGGAACGGTCCGCCGGAGTTGGCGCACGACCCCATCGACACGGCCCACTTCGGATCGGGCATCTGCGCGTAGATGCGCTCGAGCATCGGCGCCATCTTGATGGTCACCGTGCCCGACACGATCATCAGATCCGAATGCCGCGGCGACGCCCACGGCACCATGCCCAGCCGCTCGACGTCGAAGCGCGACGCGAACGTCGCCATCATCTCGATCGCGCAGCAGGCGAGGCCGAACGTCACCGGCCACACCGACGACTTGCGAGCCCAGTTGAAGAAGGTGTCCGCGAGCGTCGTCACGACGAAGCCGCCGGGGAACTGATGGATGCCTTCGGTGAGCGCTTCGAAGGCTGCAGAATGCTTGTCGCCTTCGGGCCGTCGCTGGCGGAGCGCCTCGAACTCCTGCAGATCCTTGAAGCTTCTCCAGACGGGCGCGGGGACTTCGGGAACGGGGCTCTTTATCGCCACTCGAGTATTCCTTCCCTGTAGGCGTAGACCCAGCCGAGCGACAGGATGGCGAGGAAGAGCAGCATCGTTCCTAGCGCCCATGCGCCGAGGCCGCGCAAGGCCAGCGCCCAGGGAAAGAGGAACACGGCGAGCGCGTCGAACAGGATGAAGACGAGCGCGACGAGATAGAACCCGACGGGGAAGCGGACCCACGCGTCGCCGACAGGTTCGGCTCCGCACTCATAGCTCAGCGTCTTCTCCGCGACAGGCCGATCCGGCCGCAGCAGGCGCGCGACGCCCAGCGACACCACCGCGAAGGCGATGATGAAGGCGAAGTAGATCGCTACCGGGAGGTAACCGGTCACTATCTGAAGCTCTCCATGATTTCTTCGAGCGCCTTCGGCCCCGGACGCGTGCGCGACTGATCGAGGGTGACCAGCGGCTCGTCGACCAGGCCGAGCAGGTCGATGAAGTCCGGCTTGTCAGGCTCGAGATACAGGATGCCGGTCGCGTACTCGCCGCGGCGGGCGGTCTCGTGCAGCACCTTCAGCGCGCCGATGCGATCGGTCGGGTTGTAATCCTCCGCGATCTTCGTCAGCAACACCTTCGACCCGTTGTGCAGCGTGACCGCTGTCGTGGTGCCCGCATCGTACTCGATGCTGATGTCTTCGAAGAACGGCACGAAGCTGACGTCGCCGAGCGGCTCGTCGTGATCCTTCACGTACGCGTAGCTCTTGGTCGACCCCTCGTGATCGTTGAACGTCACGCACGGCGACAGGACGTCGATCATGCAGGTTCCGCGATGGCTGATCGCCGCCTTGAGGATCGCTTTCAACTGCTTCGAGTCGCCGGAGAACGACCGCGCGACGAACGAGGCGCCGAGCTCAATCGCGAGCGCGCAGGTATCGATCGGCGGCAGGTCGTTGATGACGCCGGTCTTGAGCGTTGATCCGAGGTCAGCCGTCGGTGAGAACTGGCCCTTGGTCAGCCCGTAACAGCCGTTGTCCTCGATGATGTAGATCATCGGCAGGTTGCGCCGCATCAGGTGCACGAACTGGCCGATGCCGATCGCGCCGGTATCGCCATCGCCGCTGATCCCGATCGCAATCATCTTCCGGTTCGCGATCGCCGCGCCCGTGGCGACGGCGGGCATGCGGCCGTGTACCGAGTTGAACCCGTGCGAGTTGTTGAGGAAATACGCGGGGCTCTTGCTCGAACAGCCGATGCCCGACAGCTTGATCACGTCGGCCGGCTGCACGCCGAGCTCGTAGAACGCTTCGATGATGCGCTCGGTGATCGCGTTGTGCCCGCAGCCCGCGCACAGCGTCGTTTTGGATCCGCGGTAGGCGACGGGCTCGAGTCCGATGCGGTTGATTCGCTTGGGGGCAGGTTGTGCCGGTGTCGTCATTCCTTGTCCTTGGTCCGGCTGAAGCCGGACACTACGTTCCCTGTCAATTCCCAACTCGATTCTTGCGCCAACTCCCAATGCATTTGTCCTCGGGTTGGGAGTTGGTTCCAGCGTCGAGAGTTGGAAGTTGGGAGTTGATCTCCTACACGCGTGATCCAGCCGCCGCTTGAGAGTCCTGCTTCAGCAGCTCGATCGTCACCGAGCGTCCGTCGATCGGCAGCCCCAGATAATGACGGATGCTGCGCAGCTTCGCCGCCTGCTCGGGCGTGCATTCCATCTTCAGCAGCGACAGCAATTGCCCGTCGCGGTTCTGCTCGACGACATAGACGCGGGCGTGCGTGTCGATGAAATCGAAGACTTCGCGCGTGAATGGATACGCGCGCAGCCGCAGATACGACGTACCCAGGCCGGCCTCCTTGGCCAGCTGGTCGCGCGACTCGACGATCGCCCAGTGTGTGGTGCCGTAGGCGATGATTCCGATGCGGCTGTCATCAGCCGTGTCGACGACCGGCTTCGGCACCAGCGTCCTTGCCGTCTCGAACTTGCGGGCAAGCCGATCCATGTTGTTCTTGTAGTCGTCCGCGCGCTCGCTGTACTGCGCCAGCTCGTTGTGACCCGATCCGCGAACGAAGTACGCCGGCATGCCGTCGCCCGGCACGGTCCGGTAGGGAATGCCGTCGCCGTCGACGTCCTTGTAGCGGCCCCACTGCTTGATCCGCTCGAGCGTCGCGGCGTCGAGCCGCTTGCCGCGGTCGAGCGGCGCGGTCGGGTACTCGAACGGGTCCGCCATCCACGTGTTCATGCCGAGATCGAGGTCCGACATGACGAACACGGGAGTCTGCAGCCGCTCGGCGACGTCGAACGCCTCCATCGCCATCGTGTAGCACTCGGTCACCGACGAGGGAATCAGCAGCGGGTGCTTCGTGTCGCCGTGCGACAGGACGGCCGTCGAGAGGATGTCCTGCTGCCCGGTACGTGTGGGCAGTCCCGTTGACGGGCCGACGCGCTGGATGTCGAAGATCACCGCCGGCAGCTCGGTGTAGTAGCCGAGACCCGTGAACTCGCCCATCAGCGAAACGCCGGGTCCCGCGGTCGACGTCGTCGCACGCGCGCCCATCCAGCTTGCGCCGATCACCATGCCGAGCGCCGCGAGCTCGTCTTCCGCTTGAACCACAGCGAAGGTTGCCTTGCCGGTCTCGGGATCGCGCCGGTACTTCTTCAGGTATTCGATCAGCGATTCACAGAGCGAAGACGAGGGCGTGATCGGATACCAGGCGACGAAGGTGACCCCGGCCATCATGCAGCCGATCGCGGCAGCGGCGTTGCCTTCGATCAGGATCATCCCCTGCGTCTTGTTCATCGGCTGGACGACGAAGGGGTCCTGCTTCGGCAGGCTCGCTTCGGCGAAGTCGTATCCCGCCTTCAGCGCCGACATGTTGAGCTCGATCGCCTTCAGCTTCTTGCCGAGCTGCTTCCGCAGCGCCTTCTCCATCTGCTCCATGTCGATCGAGAGCAGACGCGACAGCACGCCGTCATAAATCATGTTGCGCACGAGGCGCCGCAGCTTGGCGTCGTGCGTCACGGGGGAGATCAGCTTGTCGAAGGGAACGGGGTAGAACGTGAGGTCGTTGCGAAGCTCGTTCAGCTTCAGCGGTTCGTCATAGAGGACCGCGGCGCCCGGCGCGAGCGTCAGCACGTCTTCGCGCGCCGTCTCCGGGTTCATGGCAACGAGGAAATCGACTTCCTTCTTGCGCGCGATGTAACCGTCAGCACTGGCGCGAATGGTGTACCACGTGGGCAGCCCGGCGATGTTCGAGGGGAACATGTTCTTGCCGGAAACGGGAACGCCCATCTGGAAAATCGACCGCAGGAGGACCAGGTTTGCGGTCTGACTGCCCGACCCGTTGATGGTAGCGACCTGAATGGCGAAATCGTTGACGACGCGTCCTCTCCGTTCTGATGTACCCGCCTGTTGCTCGATCACGTCGGTGACTGACATATGCTCCTGTCCCGTGCCGGGGCCGCACACCGGCCGTACCCGATAACCTGTAGATGAATCTGCAGATGCGGCGTGCGACCTACCAGAATGAAATTATAAACCGACTGCCTCGGCTATTGTCGAGGCGAGCAGCGTGCGCGACGCTTCGATCACGCGCATCGATGCACTTCGTCCTCGTGGCTGAGACAATCCTGCCTCCATCCTCCTTCCCCCTTGTCGCCTTGCCCCTTCCCCCTTGTCGTTTCCTCCAGTACTATTCGCGCCATGAAGAGGCTGCTTGGCCCGCGTGTCGGGTTTGCGGTGTTGGCGCTTGCGGTCATGACGACCGCGGTCGTTGTTGGCCAGGGACAGCGTGAGGGGACGCCGGCGCCTGCCGGTCAGGGTCGCGGACAGGGTCAGGGTCGCGGTCGTGGTGCGCCGCCTCCACCTCCTGAGCCGCAGGCCGGTCATCCTTCGGGCAAGCTCGTGATTTGGGGCGATATCGCGAATTTCGATCAGCCTGCCACGGCGCCGACGCATTGCATCATCACCAACCGGTTCCAGCGCGGTCATCGCGTCGGCTTCCGCATGACTGCGATCGACGGCGGCAGCGGCGAGACCGAGAACACGGCCGTTTTGACCGTGCACGTCACGTACGCCGGCAAGACCGTTGATGTGCCGATGCGATGGCGCGGCAACCTTCCGTTCCCGGCCTCTGAATATCCACGCAACCCGGCCGAGATGTGGACCGGCGTGTGGACGGTTCCAGACGATGCGCCGATCGGTACGGTGAGCTACACGGTCACCGCCGTCGATCGATTCAACCGGATGGCGACGTTCTCGCCGTTCCCCAACACGGTCTCTCAGCTCACCGTCGTCGAGTAGATCGAACGTGAGAGCCATTCTTTGCGCGGCGCCGCTGCTCATCGCGCTTGCGGTTGCGGGTTGCTCGAGTACGGATGCGGCGTCCGCGGCTGGCGAACCTGCGAACGCGGCCGCAGCGCAGTCGAAGAGCGCCTCTCCGGTAACCCTGAACATCGTTGCCAACGAGAAAACGGTTGGATCCGAGGCTCGCTTCTCGGCGTCCGGCCTTCCAGCCGGAGTCGTCGAGCTCGTCTGGCAGACGGTCAGTGGCGGATGGGTGGTCGAGGACTACTACCATTTCAAGGGCAAGCACTACGCCGAGTCGAAGACGTCGCTCGGCCGATTCAGCGTCGGGAACGACGGGCGCCTCGAGGGTCGGTTCAGGATCCCCGAAGACTACGGTGGCGTTCACGATGTGATCGCGCTGGCCGGCGGAAAACCGGTGGCGCAGGGCGGCATCGAAGTGACTCAGAGCTTCGAGATGAGTCCCGCCTCGGGAGCGATCGGTACGCCTGTCGAGATCCGCGTCAAGGGCCTGGGGTGGCGGACGATGGAGAGCACGTGGGTGGTGAACTGGGATAACCGCCTCGTGGGATTCGTTTCCGCGGCTGGAACAAAGGGAACCGCAGTCGCACGGTTCCGCGCGTCGGGGCCATCGGGCTCGCATGTCGTGAAGATGCTGACCGGATGGCAGGCGAAGGGCTACTTGAACTACGAGCAATCGCCCGTGGCCCACCTGCCGCGGCCGGAGTTCACCTTCTACACGACCGCTGGCAGCGCTGCACCGTCGACCGCTTACGCCGATGCGTATCCGAAACAGCCCACGCCCACCACCGAGGTGAAGGTCGCGAATGCGAATCTCACCTTGAGCCCGACGCAGGGACCGGTGAACACCCGCGCGACGCTGCGTGGAAACGGTTTCCCTGCGGGCAAGACGCTGCAGGTGGTATGGGAGACCTATGTCGGCAGCCGCGTCAGCGGGAACGGCTTTGCGTCACAGGAGATGCCGCTCGACACGGTCAAGGTCACGGCCGACGGCCGCATCGATTACTCGTTCGCCACGCCTGACGATCTCGGTGGACTGCATGCGTTGATGCTGCGCGACGGGAACCAGATGCTCGCGCGCACGTACTTCGTCACGCAAACGAGCATCGTCAGCATTTCCCGGACGTCGGGGCCCGTCGGGACGCCGGTGAGCATTCATCTGAAAGGCGTCGGCTGGACCGAGTACGACAACATCTACGTCGTCAATTACGACAACGCCTACATGGGGTATGTGTGTGGGTTCAACAGTCAGGGCGACGTGGTGATCAACTTCACCGCGAGCGGCGCGCCCGGCGAGCACATCATCGACCTGTTTCCGGGCATCTATCAGGGGCCGTCGACGGAGCCGCAGCTCCTATATCTGACGCCGCAGCTCACGTACGCAGACGATCATCCCGGCAACAAGATCCCCGCGCTGCATTTCAGCTTTACCGTCACGGCGGGAACGGGTACGAAATAGGCATTTGTGATTCGTGATCCGTGATTGGTGATTCATTCGCGGCAACGAATCACAATTCACGATTCACGAATCACCAATCAGTCAGTTCGTCGCGCTCGGCCTGGTCGTCGCTCGCGTCAGGTCGTCGCGGATGATCTTTCCGCCCTTCATCACGAACTTCACGCGCTGCAGCTCCGTGATATCCATCAGCGGATTGCCTGAGACGGCGACCACGTCCGCGTACTTGCCCTTGTCGAGCGATCCGATGCGATCGGCCCAGCCCATTGCTTCAGCGTTGGTCAGCGTCCCCGCCTGAATCGCGTGCGCGGCCGTGACGTTCGCACGCTTGACGAGCATTTCGAAGTCGAGCGCCTGCGTGCCGTGGGCATAGGTCGACCCATCAGCGCCGCTGCCGACCATCAGTTTCATTCCCTTTGTGGCGTTGGCCATCGCGACGGCCTTCTCGAAGATCGGGATCATCCGATACTTGCCGCCGGTGTTCTTCGCATCGTTGTCGTCCATGTACGGCTCGATGTAGCGCTGGAGGGTCGGATCGTAGAACAGGCCTTTCTGCACCATCATGTTCGCCTGTTCCTGATTCAGGTCGTACGCGTGCTCGATCGTGTCGCAGCCGGCGATGATCGAGTTCTTCTGACCCTCACCGCCGAGCACATGACAGGCCGTCTTCTTTCCCAGTCGGTGTGATTCGTTGATGAGCGCCTGCAGGATGGGCATCGGATACGTGAGCTGGTATTGCGCCTGCCCTGTTTCGTTGAATGAGTAGCCACCTGTGGGATAGAGCTTGATCCAGTCGACCTTGTGATCGACGTGCTCGCGAACGGCGGCGCGCGCTTCTTCGTCGGTCGACACGAAGATGCCGTCGAGCGGGTTGACCGGCGCATTCGCCGGACGATTCCCACGCCACGAGATTCCGCGACCGGCAACCTGATAGCGCGGACCGTCGAGTCGCCCCTCGTTGATGGCGTTCCGGATGTCGACGTCCGCATAGCCATTGCCGTGCGAGCTCATGTCTCGCGCGGTCGTGAACCCGGCCCGCAGATCGTTCTGCAGGTTGTTTATCGCGATGATCGTCGACATCTCGCGCGACATGCCGGGCTTCGGCGTGTTGAACATGTGCGTGTGCGCGTCGATCAGTCCCGGCAGCACGGTCGCGTTGCTCATATCCAGCAGCGTCGCGCCGGCGGGAATCTTCACCTGACCGTCAGGCCCGATGTCGATGATCTTCTCGCCCTGGATGACGACGACCTGCCGCGTGAGCATGCGTTCGCCCTTGCTGTCGAACAGGCGACCGGCACGGATGACCGTCGTTCCAGGCGCTGACGGGCACTGGATGATGCCGCCGTCGGAGCCGACACACGGAGTGGGCCCTGCGCCTCGCCAGGGAGCGGGCGGTGGCTGAACCTGAGCGGTGAGCAGGGCACTGGTGAGAATCAGGCCCAGGACGACGAATCGAATGTGATCGCGCATGCGGCGCATTCTAGATCGTTCGGGCCGTTCGGATCCTAGGCCCGCCTGAAGACGACGAGCTGGTAGTGGATCCATCCCTGGCGGAGGCAGGTTTGCAGCGCGTGCCCGCCGATCAAGTCGTCGAAGCGCCTGGCGTCGACGGGCAGCCATTTGAGGACACCCAGGAAGGCGCCGATAAGCCTGTCGCGCGGACGGCCGATGTGAAGATAGGGCGACAAATCGCGCGTCGACTCGTGTGCGAACCCGGCGGCCCGCGCCTGATCGCGGAGCTCGTCGACGGTCAGCAGCGTGTTGACGTGCCAACCCTGGCGGAATTGTGCGAGAGCCTGTTCGGCGGCCGGATCCGTCGTCCCGCCGCGGAAGTCATCGCAGATAATCAGCAGGCCACCCGGTCGAATGAGGTCGCGGCACTGCTCGAAAAAGCCGGGGACGTCGCCAACGTGAACGAACGATTCGATGGCAAATGCCGCGTCCGCACGTTCGACGGTCGCTGGCAGCGCGCAGAAATCGGCTTCGATGCACTGAACGCGTGTCGACAAGCCGGCGGCGCTGATCTTCTGCGCGGCGATGCGAGCCTGGACGGGGCTGAGAGTCACTCCGGTGCCGCGGATCGGAAGATGGTCGGCGAGGCGGATCAGGCTGGCTGCAACGCCGCAGCCCAAATCGACGACGTGGCGCGCATCGCCCGTCTCCGCCAGGGCTTCGGCGGGCAGGCTGGACACGAGCGACTGGATGGCCGCGGCGATCTGGTCGTCGACGTAGTGGATCGCCTCGCCTGACGTCCGCACGCCGGGCGCCGACACGCCGCGATGAATGGCGCCGCTCTGTCGTCCTTCGCCGCGCGCCACGAACGCCGGCGTATGGCGATCGTAGTAATGGCGCACTTGTGACGGATCGAACCGCGGCATCGAATGTGTATTATCTGCGGGCCACTTCCATGTTGAAGCGCGTCGCGAGTCTGCTCCCATTCGTTCTGTTGCTTGCCGCCGAGGCATCGGCGAGGCCGCTCGACATCTACTTCATCGACGTCGAGGGCGGGCAGGCGACGCTGATCGTCACCGGCGAGCAGTCGCTGCTCATCGATGCAGGTTACGGCGGCCGCGGCGCTCGCGATGCCGAGCGCATACTCACAGCCGCTCGTGACGCGCATATCAATCGTATCGACTATTTGTTAGTCACCCACTTTCACAACGACCACGTCGGCGGCGTGCCCGACCTGGTCGAGCGAATCCCGATCGGCACGTTCGTCGACTACGGCAATCCGCTCGGGACGCCGCTCGGACCGGATCGGATGACCGTGCGGGCGTTCCAGGCGTACGAGCCGGTCCGCGCCGCGGGGCATCACCTGCAACCGGCGGCTGGCGATCATCTGCCTGTGAAAGGCATGGACGTGGTCGTGGTCACTGCAGGTGGAACCGTTCTCGCCGATCCGCTGCCTGGCGCGGGCACACCGAATGACGCCTGCGCCACGGTCGAACACCAGCCTGACGACGGCACGGAGAATTACCGTTCGATTGGCGTGAAGATTCGCTTCGGGGAGTTCACGTTCCTGGATCTGGGTGACGTGAGCGGCGACACGCTCGCGAGCCTCGTCTGCCCGCGCGATCTCCTGGGCGGGGTGTCGGCATTCCTCATCCCGCATCACGGCAACTACGACTCGAACATTCCCGCGGTCTACGCGGCAGTGACACCGCGTGTCGCCATCATGAACAACGGTCCCGTCAAGGGTGGGGATCCCTCCACGTTTCGCACGCTGAATCGCCTCTCGGCAATGGATCTGTGGCAGCTCCACGCGTCACGCATCAGCGACGCGGCGAACACGTCGGACGAACGCGTCGCCAACGTCGATGACGACGGCTCCGACGGGTATTGGATAAAGCTGAGCGCCGAGACCGACGGCAGCTTTACCGTGATGAATCAGCGCACGGGCTTCCATCAGACGTATGCTCGTCCCGACTCCTCCTCCGCCACGGCTACGGGAGACAAGTCCTCCTCCGCCACGGCTAAGTAGGACAAGAAGGACGCGCGCAGGTGAACCATCCGATCCACACCACCCATTCCGCAGTCGATTCGGCGTGGAGCATCGTGCGTGCGGCCTCCGCGCTGGCCGAACCGCTCGAGCAGCGTCGTCGGACACAGTGGTTCGAGCTCGATGACCAGGACCGACTGCGCGCCCTCGATCGCGACACGCCGCACGTCGTCGTCACCTGGCACCCCGAGTCGGGATGGCGCTCGCGTCTGGCGCCGGACGATCCACGGTCGGCGCTGTTGGATTTGTATCTTCCGTTGTGCGCGGGGACGACGACGCATCCACTGGCCGTCGGCCACCTGGGTCAGAGCCTCGATGGGTTCATCGCGACGCACGCCGGTGACTCGCAGTTCGTCACGGGGAACGAGAACCTCGTGCACCTCCATCGCCTGCGCGCGCTTTTCGGTGCCGTCGTTGTCGGAGCCGGAACGGTGGCAGCCGACGATCCGCAGCTGACGACGCGGTATGTATCGGGACCGAATCCTCTGCGTGTCGTGTTCGATCCGTCGCGACGCCTGACTCCCGACTATCGCGTCTTCACCGATTCGGACGCCGAAACGCTGTACGTCTGCGGACGATCGCACGTGGCCGACGGAGAGACGCACGTCGGGCGTGCGAGGATCGCTGCGTTCGACGACTCGACGACCGAGCATGAGGTGACGCAGCTTGTCGGGTTGTTGCGCGCGCGAGGGTGCCGGCGCGTGTTCGTCGAGGGCGGCGGTGTGACCGTCTCTGCGTTCCTCGAGGCCAATCTTCTCGATCGCGTCCACATCGCGATTGCACCTGTGTTCATCGGCGACGGCCGGCCGGCGATCCGGCTCGCCCCACACCTCAGCCTGCGCGACTGCCGGCGGCCCGTCTACCGTGTATTCCGAATGGGCGGCGATGTTCTATTCGACTGCGACCTGCGCGCGACC
>Ga0111539_10010483_pt1 | contig 11661 bp, 9 predicted proteins | sample RhiMethybrSRZTD1_FD_79667 | JGI IMG/M metagenome (GOLD analysis project Ga0111539, IMG submission 79667) | Populus rhizosphere microbial communities from Tennessee, USA - Rhizosphere MetaG P. TD hybrid SRZTD1 (version 2) (version 2) | ecosystem: Host-associated > Plants > Roots > Rhizosphere >...
CGCGTAATGGCCGAGACCAAATCCAGCATCCAGGACATGAACCGGAAGGAGTTCCAACTCGGCGTGCTCGAACGCGAGGTGACCGCGAGCCGCCAGATGTACGACATGTTCCTCAACCGGTTCAGAGAGACGACGGTGGCGCGCGACATGCGCTCGACGATCGCGCGCATGATCGACCCGGCGACCGTACCTGACTTTCCGGTTCGACCGAACAAGAAGCGCACGCTTATCATCGCGGTCATATTCGGCCTGATGCTCGGCGGAATGCTCGCGTTCCTGCTCGAGTATCTCGACAACACCGTCAAGAACAGCGATGACGTCGAGCACAAGCTCGGGTTGCCGCTGCTCGGCGTGTTGCAGAAAGTGAGGGGGTGGTCCAAAGATACTGTTGTCGGACGTGCAGTGATATCCGACAGTCAGTCGGTGTTCGCCGAGTCCGTTCGCACGTTGCGGACGAGCGTGCTCATGTCCGCTCTCGACGATCCGCACAAGGTGCTTCTCGTTACATCTTCCGTCGCGGAGGAGGGCAAGACGACGGTCGCGCTCAATCTGGCGTTCGCTTTTGGCCAGATCAAGAAGGTGTGCCTGATCGACGCGGACATGCGGCGGCCTCAGGTTGCGGCGAGTGCGCGCATCGATCGCTCGTTGCCGGGCTTTTCGCATCTCGTGGCCGGCACGGAGCCGATCGAGAAGTGCATGCACCTCGACGAGGCTTCCGGCATTCACATCATTCCCGCCGGCGTGGTGCCTCCGAATCCGCAGGAACTTCTTTCCTCGCGGCGTTTCAACGAAGTGATGAAGGAACTGCACAGGATATTCGACATCGTGGTTCTGGATAGCCCGCCGCTGCAACTGATGAGCGACGCCCTGGTGCTCTCCAGTCATGCGAATGCGGTCATCTATGTCGTCAAGGCGAACTCGACGCCATACCAGATTGTTCGCTCGGGGATCGAGCGGCTGCGCAAGGTGGGTGCGCCGACGCTTGGTATCGTTCTGAATCAGCTCGACGTGCGCAAAGCGGATAAGTATTACGGGTACGGCAAATACAGCACGTATGGCAAGGGTTACAGCTACTACGGCTATGCCGACCGGTCGTGAGCTGAATCAGTTACGGAAAGTATGCAGAACTACAACGGTAGAAAGAAAATACTCGTTACCGGCGGAGCTGGTTTCCTCGGCTCTCACCTGTGCGAGCGACTCCTGAGCGAAGGACACGAGGTCCTTTGCGTCGATAACCTCTTCACTGGCACGAAGGAGAACATTGCTCCACTCCTGGCGAACCCGCATTTCGAGTTCCTTCGTCACGATGTGACCTTCCCGCTCTACGTCGAGGTTGACGAAATCTACAACCTCGCTTGCCCCGCGTCGCCGATTCATTATCAATACGACCCGGTCCAGCCCACCAAGACATCGGTACACGGTGCGATCAACATGCTGGGTCTCGCCAAGCGGGTTAGGGCCAAGATCCTGCAAGCCTCTACCAGCGAGGTTTATGGCGATCCTCAGGTACATCCGCAGGTGGAAAGCTACTGGGGACACGTAAATCCGATCGGCGTGCGCTCCTGTTATGACGAAGGCAAGCGATGCGCCGAAACGCTTTTCTTCGATTACTACCGCCAGCACAAGCTGCGCATCAAGGTGGCGCGGATCTTCAATACGTACGGTCCGCGCATGCATCCGAACGATGGCCGCGTCGTCTCGAATTTCATCGTGCAGGCGCTCAGGGGAGATCCGATCACCATTTACGGTGAGGGCCGCCAGACGCGCTCGTTCTGTTATGTCAATGACCTGATCGATGGCCTCGTCAAGTTGATGGGCAGTTCCGATGAGGTCACGGGTCCGGTCAACCTGGGCAATCCAAAAGAGTTCAGCATCCGGGAATTGGCCGAGCGCGTGATCGCGCAGACGAAATCGACTTCGAAGCTCGAATTCCGGCCGCTGCCGAGCGATGATCCCGTGCAGCGACAGCCGGACATCAGCGTAGCTCGCAAGCTTCTCGACTGGCAGCCGACCATTGCGTTGGAAACCGGTCTGCAGCGCACGATCGAATACTTCCGTGAGTACACCACGGCGCCGGCGGACGAGCAAAGGACACAAACGGCCAGTTCGCTGCGCCAGTGATGGCCGCAGCGGTCGCCAGTCCTCTCGCTGCTGTTCCTGAAAGGACAGTCGCCCTGGTGGACTGGAACTGGGGCGGGCACCATCCGACGTACTTCGCCCATTTCGTGCTCGCCCTCGAGCAACTGGGTGTGCGCGTGCTTGCATTGTGCCCACAGCCCGAAGAGGCGCGTAGAGCAGTGTCTGGCCTGCGAAAAATCAGCGGGCTTACGAGCGCCTCGGCCTCAACGGACTTTCGGGAGGTTCCTCGGCTGTCGGGCGGGCGTTGGCTGCCATCCAGGCTCTTCGCGGCCAAGCAGACTATCAAACGGTTTTACGGGATCGATCGGTTCGTACGGCAGTGGCAGGCGGAAACCGGTACAGCAGCCTGCGCGATCTTCTATTCGTGCATGTACGAATGGGATTTCGAGCGCTTCAAATACGCGCAGCCGTTCCTCGTTTTCCAATGGTCCGGCTTGTATATGAGAGCCGCTGCTCTTCCCTCTGGCGAAGCCCGATCGAACGAGCGACACATAAACCCGCAGGTGGACCGCATCTCCCAAGACCGGCGGCTGCAGGGCCTGGCAATTTTGGACGAAGGTATTCGCGCCGCGCTTGCCGAGCGCATTGGACGAAACGTGGTCGTGTTCCCCGACTTCACAGACGAACGATTGCCCAAAACGCGTATGGAATCTCAGCTCGCGGAGCGACTTCGCGCGTTCGCAGGCGGCCGGCCAATCGTCGGTTTGTTTGGTTACCTCCAGCGCAGCAAGGGACTCACGACATTCTGCGCCGCTGCGCAGAATCCTGCCCTCGCTCACGTGTGCTTCGCGGTCGTGGGTGAAGTAGAGTGGCTTTCGTTTGGGGCGCAGGAGCGTCATGCGATTCAGAAATGGCTCGCCGAGGCAGACAACGTTTGGACGCATCTGGCGCGAGTTCCTGAAGAACCGGCGCTGAATGGACTCATGGCTGCGTGCGACGTGCTGTTCGGCAGCTATATCAACTTTCCGTACAGCAGCAACATACTCGCAAAGTCCGCCGTGCTGCAGAAGCCCGTCATCGTGAGTGACGGCTCGCTGATGGCCGAGCGTGTCCGGCAATTCGGAATGGGCGAAATCATCCCGCAGGAGGACCCCGCCGCAGCGGCCGAGGCGATCCTGAAAATATTGCAGAACGTGGAAGCGTGGACGCAACGACACACGCCTGCCTGGGCAGATTACAGGCGGCAGCACTGTTTCGAAGCGTTGAAGCTGGCCTTCGCGAAGATCTATCCCCAGCCTGACGAAGGCCTTGCGCTCAGATGAGTGAAGACGTCGCGGTCTCGATCATCATTTGCACTTACAACCGTGCCGCGGATCTTCAGCAGACGCTGGAATCCATACGCGCGGTTTCGCTGCCCAGCGCCGGGAGCGTCGAGCTCGTCATAGTCGACAATGGCTCGACCGACGAAACCGCGACCGTGGCGCGCTCGTTCACTCGCCCCGGGTTACAGGTTCGTTACATGCACGAACCGCGCCGCGGCAAGGGAAACGCGTACAACGCGGGCATCGCGGCGGCGAGAGGGCAGGTGCTCATGTTTTCCGACGACGACATGCGATTTCCTCCCAATTGGATCGACGGAATGTGTGCGCCTATCTTCGCGGGCGAGGCGGACGCGGTTGCCGGAGGTGTGCGAATCGCAACCCATCTCGAGCGACCGTGGATGGAGGACACGCACCGGTTGTTCGTCGGCGGGCAGACCGACACGCTGACAGACGAGTGTTTCGACCTGCAGGGCAGCAGCATGGCGATCGCACGCGATGTACTGGACAAGGTGCCGGGGTTCGACGTCGAGTTGGGTCCGGGGTCGCCGGTCGGTCTCGGGTTGGGCGAGGATACGCTCTTCTCATTCCAGGTCGTGAAGGCCGGGTTTCGCGTGAAGCTGCGCAAGGACGTGTGCGTCGAGCACCACTTTGACCCAACGCGGCTGAGCCGCGAGACCTTCCTGCAGCGTGCCGGTCACTCGGGCCGCGCGCTGGCGTACCTGAGCTACCACTGGGAGCACGCGCATATCAAGTGGCCGCTCCTGAGGTTTGTCAAAGCCTGGGCGCGCCTCAGAATCTATCAATGGTTTACGAGACTGAAGTTCAGAGCTGCTGAAGGGGTTGAGCTCTCCGAGTACGATCGGCTATCGGGGTTCAATTTCTACAAGCAGTACTTACGTGAACGCGGACGGCCTCGCAAATACGAACGCCACGGCCTGGTGAAGTTGCAACCTTAGCGGCGATGGAGACTGCAAGGCGCCGGGCGAAAGCACGCGTAGCGATCATATGCTCCGGGATGGACAGGGTGAAGCGCGGCTACGAGATACACGCGCGTGATCTTTTCGACTTGCTGAGAGACGATCCGGAGATCGAGCTGACGCTGCTCAAGGGGAATGGCCCGCGGCAAGCGGGTGAGAAGGTAGTCTTCAACCTGCATCGCGATGGCTTCGTCAATCGCCTGCTGTGCCGCGTGGTGGGCATGCGCTGGAAGTATTACATCGAGTACGTCTCGTATGCGCTCGGCCTGCTGCCGATGCTTCTCTTCAGATCATTCGACGCGTTCTATGTAATGGAGGCGCCGCTCTACAAGTTTCTGAGCCGATGGCGCGAGCGTACGAACGCACGTTACAAGCTGATTCATCCTACGGGGGGACAGCTCGGGGTGTTGCCGGCCACGGCACGCGACTATGTTCACCATGTCACCCCGTGCTACATGTCCGTCGCCGAGCAATGTGGGTTCGCTCGCCAGAATCAGTTCCTGATTCCTCACTTCATCAACGTGGCGAACGTCACTTCAGCCCGTGATGGTGCGCCACGCAAACGTTTGCGCGACCAGTTGGCCATTCCCTGCGGCATGCGGGTCGTCCTGTCGGTTGGCAGTATCGACAGTCAAGTAAAGCGCATGGATTATGTGATCCGGGAATGCGCTGCGATCAAACAACCTGTCTTCCTGTTGCTCCTCGGACAGCAGGACGCGGCCAGCATATCCATTCATAAGCTCGCCAGCGATCAATTGGGTGCGCATCGTTTTGCAATCCTGACAGTGCCGCGGGAAGTCATTTACGACTATTACGCGCTTGCCGACGCATTCGTCCTCGCGTCGCTGAGGGAGGGTTTCGGCCTCGTTTTCCTCGAGGCGCTGGCGTGCGGGGTACCGGTGATCACGCACGATTACGACGTTTCCAGGTACGTGCTGCAGGATCAGGGCACGCTGACCGATCTATCCGAGCCGGGGGCGCTGGCCAGAACGCTCGAAAAGGTGCTCGCGGAACCCCAGACGGATGCAGTGCGGCGTGCTCGCGTGGATTACGTCCGGCGCACCTATGGGGCTGAGACGCTCAAGGAGCATTATCGACGTATGTTCCTTACGGTATGCGGAACTGCTTGAGATGGAACCGATATGAATCTAGTGAAGGACTCGTTCTCGCTGTTTCGAACGATCTACGCCCATCCTTTCAACCGGCGCAAGCCGCTCTTTGCCCTCTACCGCCTGGCAAACTGGCAGTTGCACAAGCTGCTCGGCACGGGGAGCAAGGTTTACAGGTACTGGGGCACGCGTCAGATCGTCTGCTATCCCGACTCACAGGAATCCATGTGGCTGATCTACAACTACTACATGGATTGGGACGAGTTTCATTTCATCCAGCGCTACGTACAACAGGACAGCGTCGTATTCGATGTCGGCGCGAACATCGGCATCTACACGATGTGGTTGTCCCAGTTCGTGGGACCGGGCGGTCGACTCGTCGCCTTCGAACCCGACCCGCAAAATCACCAGCGCTGTGCCGAGAACATCAAGCGCAACGGACTGGCGGTCGCGACACTCGAGCAAGTCGCCCTGTCGAACCGTGTCGGCGAACTCGCGTTCAGTGTGGGGGAAGACCTGGAGAATCACCTGATTCCTCAGGGCGCGGCGAGCGGTTCGTCAGTTTACGTCCAGGCGACAACGCTGGACGACTATTGCAGCTCGCACCAGGTCGACACGATCGATTTCATGAAGATCGACGTCGAAGGTGCAGAGCTCATGGTCTTGCACGGAGGCGCCAACGTCCTCGGGCGCGGGGGCGTCGGCGTAATGCAGCTGGAGCTCAACGAGTCGCTGAAAAGATATGGCATTCAACGCGCTGACGTCGTGGATGCGCTTGGGAAGCACGACTATGCCCTGTACACGTACGACTGCGCGAAGAACCACCTGGAACGCGTTCGAGAACGCGAAAACACGCCCCAGAATGTCTATGCAATCCGCAACATCGATGCCGTTCGAAGCAGACTGGCAGCGCTCCAATAGCGCTGCATCGGGCCATCGCTCCATCGCGGACGATAGGGCCTCGAGTGTCCACCGTATTCTTCTGACGGCGGACCCCTTCTTTCCGGTTCCGCCACCGCTCTACGGCGGGATCGAACGGATCGTCGCGTCGCTGTGCGAGGAGTACCGAAGGGTGGGCCGCGAGGTTGGCCTGGTTGCGCTGCCTGGTTCCGAGGCCAAGGTGGATGCCTTCTACCCGTGGCCCCGCCGACTGGGTGAGCTCGAAGGCCCGGTTGCATGGTGGGAGCAGCAAGCCGCGCTCGACGCGGCGATTCGGCAGTTCAGGCCACAGATTGTTCACTCGTTCTCGCGACTTGCATACCTCGGCAGACACCTGTGCTTCCGCATACCGAAAGTGATGTCCTATCAACGTCACCCTTCATCGATCACGACAAAGTGGGCGGGGCGGCTGGCGGGGACGAGCCTGGTGTTCACCGGCTGCAGCCAGCACATCACGCGCACGGGCAGCCTGTCGGGCGGGACATGGCGCACCATTCCCAACTTCGTCGATGTCGACAAATTCGATCTGGTGGCGGAAGTCTCCGAAAACGCTCCGCTTGTCTTTCTGAGCCGGCTCGAAGAGATCAAGGGTGTCCATAACGCCATCGCGATGGCGCGGCGGGCCGGCCGACGGCTGCTCATTGCGGGTAACCGTGTCGATTCACCAGGGGGCGTGAAGTACTGGGAAACCCAGATCGAGCCGTACCTGGGTCGGGACGGCATCGAGTACGTCGGACCGGTGAATGACCAGCAGAAGAATGAACTTCTGGGCCAGGCCGCCGCGATGATCGTGCCCATCGAATGGGATGAGCCGTTCGGCATCGTGTTCGCGGAATCGCTTGCTTGTGGCACGCCCGTGATTTCGACACCGCGCGGTTCCGTACCGGAAATCATCGCGCACGGCGAGCACGGATTCATCGTCAACACGGTGGAAGAGGGTGCGCAGGCCGTCAGCCTCTTGTCGGCGATTTCGAGACGTGCATGTCGCGAGCACGTCGAAGCGAAATTTGCGTTGCCTGTTGTCGCACAGCAGTATCTTTCGCTGTACGGCGAAATGTTGGCGGGCCCATGTCGGTGAAACTCAAGAAGGTCGCGCTCGTCGCCGCCCACTTCGTGCCAAGCAATCTGGCCGCGGTGCATCGTTCTCGTTTGTGGAGCCTTCACCTGCGCGAGTTCGGGTGGGAACCGATCATCGTCACGACCCACTGGGACTACTATGAGGAGCAGTCGGAATTCGAGCTGATGGAACTCGTTCCGCGCGACCTGAAGATCGTCCGCACGAAAGCTTTGCCGACCAAGCCGCTGCGCATCGTGGGCGACATCGGTGCGCGGGGTCTGCTATGGCACTACCGGGCATTGGTCGACCTGGCGCGCTCGGACGATCTCGACTTCGTTCACGTTACGATCCCCTCCGGCTACTCCGCACTGCTGGGCCGGCTCGTACTGGAAAAGACAGGCGTGCCGTACGGCATCGACTATATCGATCCATGGGTGCATACGGCTCCCGGATCCGACCAGCTGTTCACCAAAGCGTGGGCTTCGGCTCGGCTCGCCGAAGTCCTGGAGCCTTGGGCAGTCAGGAAAGCGGCCCTGATTACGGGGATCAACCGCTTGTACTTCGAGGGCGTGATAGAAAGACATCCGCACCTCGCGAGCCAGGCGGTACTGGCGGCAATGCCATACGGCGGCAGCGAAAAGGACCACGAATACGTGAGGTTGAATCGGAAACCGGCAGCACTCTTCGCAAAGCACGCCGGTAAGTTCAACCTGATCTATGCGGGTGCGATGCTGCCGCACGGGTACACCGTTCTCGACCGCTTCCTGGAGAGCCTTGTCATGCTGCGTCGGCAACGCCCGACGCTGGCGGACGAGTTCCATCTCCACTTTGTCGGAACGGGAAAGTCGCCCACTGACCCTGATGGCTTCAACATCCGTCCCTATATCGAACGGCATGGACTGAGTGATTGCGTGTCTGAGTACCCTCAGCGTTATCCATATTTGGAAGTCCTGACCCACCTCGATGCTGCTTCTGGTATTCTCGTGCTCGGTTCCACCGCGCCGCATTACTCTCCATCGAAGATTTTCCAGTCTTTGATGTCCAGGCATCCGGTCTTCGCGCTGTTGCACAATCGATCCAGCGCGGTGCCCATATTGCAGGCGACGAATGCTGCATCGGTGGTCACGTTAACGGAAGACGCGCTGCCAGCGCCGGAGACACTCGCGTCTCAAATCGAGGACTTCATTTACCGGAACGGCTATTCCGAAGAGCGGGTACGCTGGGACGTTCTCGACGAGCATTCTGCGCGTGAATCCGCACGGATCCTCGCCGCTGCGTTGGACGAGGGCGTCGCGCGTCAGGCACGTATGTAACGCGCGTACGCACCAGCGCGGTGCTGCTGGTGTGTCCGGATGACCGATGTGACGCCCACGCAACGGCTCGGGTCTCTTCCACCGGGCTGCGGAGCAGGCGCTACATTTGCTTCGCCCGCTTGCCGCCGAATCCGGCACGGTCGGAATTGTTCAGGCCGGCACTAAAGCGTGAACGTTCGTGCGGCTGTCCAACGTTTGCTGCTCGTACCGCGTCCCGGGCTTTCGTTTTCTGCGCATAGAGTTTGCAGATCGGGAAAGGCGTAACGCTTCGGACGCGGAGCGTTCCGACTATCTCGCAGCAAGGTTTACGACGTTCGTTGACAGGCCCTCGGGGGTACGCGCATATGCGACCTGACGGCGATTTCGGGAGAATCATGAGAGGCGACAACGGTCCCTTCGACGGCATGGGTGGCAACAATCGGTTCCGGCGCAGTTCGAAGTTGGCGGCGGCAGGTGTCGCGCTCGCCTGCTTTTTTCCATTGACGGCGATTCTGCACCACGCGTTCTTCTACCATCCAACCTGCATCCTGAACAATTTCGGTCAGGACTACACGCTGTCCGTGCTGGCTCTGTGGCTGAGCCACGATCCTTCACCTTACGTCGCCCTACTCGGCGCCATGGGGACATTCGCTCTGGCGCTCTATTCCCCAACCTTTCGGCTGGCGGCACTGGCGTTTGCCATTGCCACTATCCCGTTATCCATGTGGATTTGGGATATTCCGTTCACCGGTCGCATAATCTGCAGGCTGGGTCATGACGGTCGCTCGCCGATCAACACGCACGATATGTACATCTTCGCCGCGATTGCGTTTGCGCCGATCTGGTACTGGCTGTGGCGACGTTCTACCCTGGCGCCAGCACGAACGGCGGACGCCTGGTCCCGGGGATAAACCGGGGCTGGATCGTTTCTCCGTAGCGGGGAGCCTGCTGCCCGTCGGGCAAAGTGGCAATTGCGCCCAATCTGCACTCCTTTTCTGGGAGCGAGCCGTTATGATCCAGCCGCACAGCGTGGGTCTGCCTCGGCCTGGCGAGGTGCACAAACCGCGATAACACCGACCAGCAGCGACAACGGCGCTCACATGCCATCGAACACCCTCGAGTCCCGCAGATTGGAAGGGCCCTCAGACGATGGTCTGCCCGTACGCCTGGCGATAGTGACAAGTCATCCCATCCAGTACAACGCGCCCTGGTTTCGGCACGTCGCTGCGTGTTCCGAGTTTTCACTTCAGGTTTTCTACCTCTGGGACTATGGCATCAAGCCGATGTTCGACCCCGGCTTTCAGCAGACCATCCAGTGGGACATCCCCCTGCTGGCCGGATACCAGTATCGATTCGTTCCGAACAAGAGCCCGAGCCCCGGAACGTATCGTTTCCTCGGGCTGTGGAACCCGTCGCTTGTCGAGCAGGTTGGGCGCTACAAGCCGAGCGCCATTCTCATGCTGGGTTACAACTTCGCCAGTTGCATCTATCTGGTTCTTCGCGTCAGACATATTCCGCTGATATTCCGCGGCGATTCCCATCGGATAGTGCGCCGCACGGGGCTGCGGGAACTCATACGGCAGAAGCTAATCAGCCTCTTATTCAGACAATTCTCGGCTTTTCTCTACGTGGGCTCAGCGAACTACGACTATTTTCGCTATCACGGGGTACCCGAACACAAGCTGTTCCGAGCTCCACACTCGGTCGAGAACGAACGTTTCTACTCGGAGGCAGGCCCGGCCGTTGTTCAGGCGGCCGAATGGAAACGGCAGATCGGGATCCCTGAACGCGATCTGGTCATCCTGTTCGCGGGCAAGCTTGAGCCTAAAAAACGACCGCTCGACCTGCTCCGGGCATTCGAGGCATCGGGCCTGAGCGGCGTATCGCTCCTGTTCGTAGGGTCAGGACCTCTCGAGCAGCAGGTGAGAACCGCTGCGGTCGACAACCAGAAGGTCTTCTTCGCCCCGTTTCAGAACCAGACGTTCATGCCCCGCACGTATGCAGCCGGTGATCTCTTCGTACTACCCAGCCATGGCTCTTCCGAGACCTGGGGCCTCGCCGTGAACGAAGCGATGTGCATGAGCCGGCCGATCATAGTCAGCGACCACGTCGGGTGCGCGCGCGATCTCGTTATACCGGGGCAGAATGGGCTCATCTTTCCGGCGGGCGACGTCGCTGCGCTGACGCGCTGCCTGCAGGACGCGTTGTCCGATCCTGAACGGCTGCGCAGATGGGGTGAGCGAAGCCGCAGCAGGATCGAGGAGTACAGCTACCACGAGACCACGAAGGGCCTGGTCGAGGCGATGCGACGTGTCGCAGTCGCGAAGCACGCATCGACAGTATGACCATGCGAATTCTTCACGTGGTGCCTTATTATGTGCCAGCGTGGCGCTACGGAGGGCCGATCAAATCCGTCCATGGATTGTGCAAGGGTCTGGCAAGCCTCGGCCATGACGTGCATGTCTTCACGACGAACATCGATGGACCGGCAGATTCCGAGGTCGTGCTCGACACCCCGGTGCTTATCGATGGCGTCAAGGTGTGGTACTTCGCCTCGAAGAACATGCGGCGCCTTCATTGGTCGCCAACCCTGACTCGGGCGCTCGGGATCCACTTACCCACGTTCGACGTAGTGCACTTGCACACGATCTATCTATGGCCGACTACAGCCGCGGCTCACGTCGCGCGTCGGGCGGGCATACCGTACGTGCTTGCACCGCGCGGGATGCTCGTCGGCGACCTCATAAACGGAAAGAACCGGTGGGTGAAGAAAGCGTGGATCGCCTGCTTCGAAAAACGCAATCTGGCCCATGCCGCGGCTGTCCATTTCACCAGCGGCATCGAAGCTGAGCAGGCTGCGAAACTCGGGATCGTGCCGAAGGCCGC
>Ga0111539_10010487_pt1 | contig 11660 bp, 10 predicted proteins | sample RhiMethybrSRZTD1_FD_79667 | JGI IMG/M metagenome (GOLD analysis project Ga0111539, IMG submission 79667) | Populus rhizosphere microbial communities from Tennessee, USA - Rhizosphere MetaG P. TD hybrid SRZTD1 (version 2) (version 2) | ecosystem: Host-associated > Plants > Roots > Rhizosphere >...
ACCTGCATCGTAGAGCGCACGCTTCAGCGTGCGCGTTCAGTGTCCCAGTAACTCCTGGTCCTTCTTCTTCTGCAGCTCGTCGATCATCTTCACGTGATCGTCGGTGATCTTCTGCACCTGATCGAGGCCCTTCCGCTCGTCGTCTTCTGAAATCTTGTGTTCCTTGAGCAGCTTCTTGAGACGCTCATTGGCATCGCGGCGCACCTGGCGCACCACATTGCGCCCTTCCTCGGCCTGCTTGTGGACGTGCCGTGACAGTTCCTTGCGGCGATCCTCAGTGAGCGCGGGGATCGGGATGCGAACGACCTTGCCGTCGTTCGACGGGTTGAGCCCGAGGTCCGACGTGCGAATCGCTTTCTCGATCGCGCCCATGACCGTCGGATCAAACGGTTGCGCGACGATCAGCGCGGGTTCCGGCACCGAGAGCGTGGCCACCTGATTGATCGGCATCTTCGTGCCGTAGGCCTCGACGTGGACACCGTCAAGCAGCCCGACCGTGGCGCGCCCCGTCCGCACGTGCGCCATATCGCGCCGGACGCGCTCGATTCCGGCGTCCATGCGCGTTTTCAGTTCGCCAAACATCCCTTTCAGGTCGTTGAAATCCATATGTGTGTCAATTCGTCGAGACCGTTGTCCCGATGGCTTCGCCCAGCACGACTTTCCGGATGTTGCCAGGCTCTCGCAGATTGAAGACGACGATCGGCAGTTTGTTGTCCATGCACAACGAAATTGCCGTGGTGTCCATGACCTTGAGCTGACGCTCGAGCACCTGCAAGTAGGAGATGGTGTCGTATTTCGTCGCCGCCGTATCGATCATCGGGTCGGCGGTGTAGATGCCATCGACCTTGGTGCCCTTGAGGATAACGTCGGCTTTGATCTCCATCGCGCGAAGCGCGGCGGCAGTGTCGGTGGTGAAGTAAGGGTTGCCGGTGCCGGCCGCGAAAATCACGACCCGGCCTTTCTCGAGATGCCGGATTGCGCGGCGCCTGATGAACGGTTCGGCGACCGCGCGCATCTCTATGGCGGTGACGACGCGCGTGGTGACCCCCTGCTGTTCGAGGGCGTCCTGCAGCGCGAGCGCGTTGATCACGGTCGCCAGCATGCCCATGTAGTCGGCGGTTGCGCGGTCCATCCCGCGCGTACTGGCTGCCAGGCCACGAAAGATGTTGCCGCCGCCAATGACGATGGCCGTCTCGACGCCGAGACCCTGAATCTCGCCGACGTCGCGTGCGATGCGCGTGGCGACCACGGGGTCGACGCCAAACTGCTGTTCGCCCATGAGGGCTTCGCCGGACAGTTTGAGCAGCGCGCGTTTGTAGATCGGAGTGGCAGCGGGCGTGGCGGTTTCGGACGACATCGAATCGCGATTATATCGAGTTCAGTCGGTCCGAGTCGCTGTGGAGTGATTGTCGGGCAGGGCTGGCGTTCTGCCGAGCAGCTTCGTCACCCAAAATTAGAGAAGCGGTTGAGGACCGGAATCCGCTGTGCGATTTGGCCTGGGCCGCACGCATGTGGTAGCGATAGATTAGTTGCACGAGGGACCAGCGAGGCGATGCGGCGCCTGACGGCGTAGGTGGATCCGCGCTGCGGGCAGCGAAGCTCGCCTTCGTTGATGTAGGCTCGATTGAAGCGGGTCAAGCCTCCCGAGCGAATGGGCCCGGGAGGGGATGTTACGCCAACGCCGATTTGGATTAGCGGATTCGCTCAGGACTCGCTGCCTTCGCCGACGCGGAACCGCACGAAGCGGCTCACTTGCACGTTCTCGCCGGTCTTCGCGCTCGCCTGGGCCACGAGCTGGTTGATCGTCATCTTGTCGTCGCGAACGAACGGCTGGTCGAGCAGCACGAACTGCGAGTAGAAGCTACCAAGCTTGCCCTCGATGATCTTGTCGATGACGTGGGCGGGCTTGTTCTCCTTCTCCATCTGTCCGCGGTAGATGGCGCGCTCCTTCTCGACTTCCTCCGTCGGCACTTCCTCGCGGCGCACCCATCGCGGTGCGGCAGCAGCGATGTGCATGCCGAGTTCCTTGACGAGATTGTTGAAGTCGTCAGTGCGTGCGACGAAATCCGACTCGCAATTGACCTCGACGAGCACGCCGATCTTGCCGCCCATGTGGATGTAGCTGCCGATCACGCCCTGCGACGTAGTCCGGCCGGCGCGCTTGGCAGCCGAGGCGAGACCGCGCTTGCGGAGCAGCGTGATGGCCTCCTCCATGTCTCCGTTTGCTTCCGTGAGCGCCGCCTTGCACTCCATCATCCCTGCGCCGGTCTTGTCCCGGAGCTGCTTCACCATCGCCGCCGTAATCTCTGCCATCGCTCGACTCACGTTCTCAGGCTCTTGTCTTTGGACTTTGGGCTTTAGGCGTTGCACGGGCCCAGAGCCGAAAGCCTCGAGCCTAAAGTCACCGTACACAAAAAGCGCCGGCTGTTCAGCCGGCGCGTCAACTGGGAAGACCCGGCCGTTATGCGCCGGCCGTTGTCGGGGTTGCTTCGCGCCGCTGCGGCCGCACCGCTCGCGTCAGACGCGCAGCGGCGTCCGCGGCAGCGGCCTCTTCGGCCTTGGCCGCATCTTCCTCGGCGATGCGCGATTCACGCATGCCGCGGCCGGCGCTCACCGCGTCGGCGATCTTCGACGCAAACAGCCGAATCGCGCGCAGTGCATCGTCGTTACCGGGGACGACGTAGTCGACCTCGTCGGGATCGCAGTTGGTATCCACGATGCCGATGACCGGGATCTTCAGCTTGCGCGCTTCGTCCACCGCGATCTTTTCCTTGCGTGTGTCCACGACGAAGACCGCGTCGGGCAGCCGCGACATCAGGCGGATGCCTTCGAGGTTCTTGAGAAGCTTGCGCTTCTCCTTTTCGTTACGCGCGATCTCTTTCTTGGAGAGCGTGTCGTACCGGCCGTCGGTGACCATCGCTTCCAGGTCGCGGAGGCGTCCCAGGCTGCGCTGAATCGTGGTGAAGTTGGTGAGAAGTCCGCCAAGCCAGCGCTGGTTGATGAAGTACATCCCGCAGCGTTGCGCTTCTTCCGAGATGACGTCCTGCGCCTGGCGTTTCGTGCCGACGAAGAGCAGGGTGCGCCCATCGGCAGCAAGGTTGGTGACGAACTCTTCGGCCTCGCGGAACTTCCGGACGGTCTTGTTCAGATTGATGATGTAAATGCCGTTCCGCTCACCAAAGATGAACTCCTTCATCTTCGGATTCCACCGTTTCGTCTGATGGCCGAAGTGAACCCCGGCCTCCAGCAAATCTTTCATCGCAATCCCGGACAACAGATTCCTCCCTTTAACGTTTGCTGAACTGGAACCGTTTGCGGGCGCCAGCCATGCCGTACTTCTTGCGTTCCTTGACACGTGAATCGGAGGTCAACAGACCATCCTTCTTCAATTGCTTGCGGAGCTCGGCGTTGAATTCGACGAGCGCCCGCGAGATGCCGAGGCGCATCGCCCCCGCCTGTCCGTTCACGCCACCGCCGCCCACCGTCGCCAGGATGTCGAACTTGTCACCGGTCTCGGTCAGCAGCAGCGGACGACGTACCTGTGTGCGCAGCTGATCAGTCGTGAAGTATTTATCGAACTCACGATGGTTGACGGTGATGGTCCCGCTGCCGGGACGAAGGAAGACGCGCGCGGTAGAAGTCTTGCGGCGGCCGGTTGCGTAATATTCGATGCTTGCCAAGCTAGGCGACCTCGATTTTCTGTGGCTGCTGAGCGGCGTGCGGATGATCCGCTCCCGCGTAGACCTTCAACTTGCGATACATCGCATCGCCCATCTTCGTCTTGGGGAGCATGCCGCGTACGGCTTCCTCTACCAGACGCACGGGCTGCCGCTTTCGCACATCGACCGCACGCTCTTCGCGCAAGCCACCTTCATAGCCGCTGTGCCGGCGGTAAACCTTCTGCTCTTCCTTGCGGCCGGTCAGCTTAACCGATCCCGCGTTGATGATCACGACGTGGTCGCCCGTGTCGATGAAAGGGGTGTAGGTCGCCTTGTGCTTGCCCTGAAGCAGACGAACAGTCACCGTGGCGACGCGCCCAAGCACTTTGCCGCTCGCGTCGATGACGTGCCACTTTGTATCTGCGCGCTTGGCGCTTGCCACGAACGTACGCATGAATAAGGGATTCCTTCACCGTGCCCACTCACATCGGAGTGGGGACTCCAGCCCGTGTCTGTTGCTCGCCATCCCCTGAATACGGCGCGCTGTTACATGGACAGACGAAGGCCTACGACCGTAAACCCCAATAATACGGACAGTTGTCGGTAGTGTCAAGCGATGTGACGCACCGGCCGTGCCGTAGGCTCGTCCAGAATCACGCCTGGATCAAGGCGAGACCGTCTTTCCTGCGGCTTTCAGGAGCGCATTCAGATGTTCCCGGGTCGCAGCCGAGTCGGGCTGGAGGCGGAGGCTCGTCCGGTCGTGCCGGATGGCTTCGTCGAGTTTCCCCTGCAGGCCAAGACCGACGGCCAGGTTGCGATGGGCATCGGCGTTCTGCGGGTTGATCTCGATCACCTGGCGCAGGTGCGTGATCGCTTCACCGAGCTGGTTGCGCGGGCCGAGCAGTACGGCGAGATTGAAGTGCGCGTCGGCATTGTCCGGATTCAGCTGCACGGCGCGACGGAATTCGGCGATGGCGTCATCGGTTCGTCCTGAGGCCTGCAGCAGGTTCGCGTAGTTGAATCGCACACGGTCGTCGTCTGGTTTGATGCGGACCGCGGTGCGAAGATGCGCTGACGCCTCGCTCACCTGGCCCTGCGTCAGCAGCACGCTGCCAAGATTGCTGTGCGCCTCGGCGTCATCAGGCGCGATCTGAAGGGCGCGCCGGAGCTCGTCGATGGCGGTTGGCACGCGCCCGGCCTGGAGATACTTCGTCGCGAGATAGTTGTGCGCCCGCGCGTCGCCGGGGCTCGTCCGGACCAGCGCTTCCGCCGCGGCGACGTCGGCGCGAAGCGCACGCTCGATGTGATCGGACTCGAGACGTGCGACATCGTCTGCGCGACGCGGAATGACCTCCATCCACAGCGCCGCCATTTCATCGGTTGATTTCGGACCCCAGCGCACCCGCTGCGGCGGCCGCGCCGGATTGCTCGTGTTGCGCTCCGAGTTGTCGTAGGTGAAACGCATCTGCAGCGTGGTGCCTGCCGGCAGCGCCAGCGGCGTTACGTAGCGGTATTGATCCTGCCAGCGGATATCCCACTGCGGAATCGACAACAGCGTCTGTCGCGATCCGTCGGGCAGGACGGCGGTCCCCGTCATCTGCTTCGCCAGATAGTGCGCGTGAGGGTAGACGCTGACGACGTCGACAGCTGCCGGCAGCACGTAACTATCTTCGACCACGTACGCAGGCTCGCCGGCGGGGATGTCGATCACTTTCGATTCGAGTTTGATGACGACCGGCGTGCGGGTCGGCGGCGTGGAAGAGAAGTAGAGGCCGATCGTTGGTCGAACCGTCTCGGGGGCGGCGCTCCCGATCATGTGCAGCTGCACCGCGAGATCGCTGCCTTCATCCAATGTCCATGCGGTGTCCGGGGACTCCATCACCGGCACCCGCCCGGGCGACCAGCCGTAGACGTTCACGACCTGGTCCTCTGGCATCGCGGCGAAGCCCGGGCCCGGCTCGGCACGATCGAGCCGTCGGGCGAGCCTCGAGGGATCCACAGCAATGTTGGCGTGATGAATCACCTTCGGATTATCCGCACGGAACTCAATCGCACGCACGTACCGTGTCGGTGACGAGGGCACGGGAAACACGAAGTTGCGAAACACATCGCCGCCGCGCGCGGGAATCGTGAACGACTCGGGCATGGTCACGACCAGATCGGGAGTGCCGAGTTGCCATCCGTCGGGCCAGGCGGGTACTGCCGTCTGGGTGGTCGTCTCACCTTCGGGTGCGCCCTGATCCACCCAGCGCTGAATGAGCGCGATCTGCGCGTCGCTCAGCCGCCGCTCATTCGCGAAACGATGTGGCCCTGGTTCGGGAAGCCACGGTGGCATCGCCCGCGTGGCGCTCGCTTCGGCGATCTCATTGGCGTGCGACTTGACCGTCTTGTAGTCGAGCAGGCTGAACGGCGCCCCCGCCACGCACAACGGATCGTTGGGATCGCCGGTGATGGGGCGGTGACACGACGCGCACTGCTGATTGAGGATCGGCGCGATGTTCGCGTGATAGGTCACGCTCGGAGCCGTCTGACGACAGGCTCCGAGCACCAGTGCCGCGGCAATGATCGCCGCGTTAGAAATCCACCTGGACGCCGATGTCGACGAATCGCGACTGCATGATCGTCTGCGGCGCCTGCCATGCCGGCCCGTAGTTGTTCGTGTAGGTCTGGACGGCATTCGAGTTGAACAAATTGTAGACGGACACCGTTGGCCGGACGACAGTGTGTCCGGTGCGGATCGCCCGGGTGAAGCGGATGTCGGTCTGATAGATGCGGTCGCCGTAGATCAGTCCCAGCGAGACGATATCGACCGTCGGAGCTGCGCCCGTGAATGGACGGCCCAGTGACGCGCTGCAAATCGGCGTGCCGTTCACGACGCTGTTCACCGGGCACGCGGCCCGGATTTCAGGACCCGAGAGGCTCTGGAACGTCGCCGAGAAGTTTACGTCCCACGGCAACCGGTACGCGAACTGTCCTTTGATCTGCGGATTCCAGTTGGGGTGCGTGTCGCAGAACGCGTCGTCTCGCGGGTCGTTTCTCACGCCCGTGACCGTTGGCGCCGTCAGGCTGAGATCGCCCTTGAGCTCGCACGTGTTGATGCGCTCGCGGCCCCAGCTCATGCCGCCTGAGATGAGCGTCGCGCCGAGCCTCGCGTTCACCTCGAAGTCGAAGCCGTCATAGATGTCGTCAATGCCGCCAACCTTGCTCGAATTCAGGATCAGGTTGTTCGGCGCGATGTTCCGATTGACATCGAAGTAGCCGCACTGCTGTGAACCGCTGCCGGGCAACCGCGAGTCGGTCGGAAGCGTGATGCAGTAGGGCGTGAAGTCGGCGTTGGTGACCGCCAGGTTCCGCGTCGCGAACAGGTTGCCGTACCACCGACGTGTATATCCGATATAGCCGGAGACGCGCGGCATCAGCTCACGCTGAATGCTGATCTGGCCTTCCCAGTTGTTCGGTCGCTTGTGCCAGCCCTCGACGAGCTCGGGATCGTAGTTGGTCGTGCGTGCGGTGAGCTGGCCGAAGGCCGGATTCGTGATCGCCCCGCACTGCACCGCTCCGGGTCGCTTGGTGTTCGCGGCCGGGTTCAACAGATCGCAGTCGTCGAAGGGATTGTACGTGCCGCTGTAGACCACGCCCGCAGGCGCTGCCCATGAGCGTGTGACCGAGTTGACGCTCGACTGCACGGGGTTGACGGGGCGGGCGATGTCGTACGACGCGCCGACGACGTATCGACCGACGCTGGCTTTGAGCGCGGTCTTGCCATTGCCGAAGAGATCGTAGGAGACGCCGAGGCGCGGATCGATATCCTTCCAGTTCGGCACGTTCTTGATGGCATCGAAGTGATGGGCGGGTGTGAACGGTCCGGCCTGAATGTCCTGCGCATCGACCTGGGAGTTCAGGAAGTCTACTCGCACCCCGTAGTTCATCGTGACGCGGCGAATGGTCCACTGATCCTGCGCATAGAGGCCCATGTTGTACTTCAGCGTTTCGTGGAACTGTATCGGCGTCGCGAACTGGGTGATTTGGAACGGCTGAAGGCTGCGCAGCTGCAGGCTCACCGAGTTGTTGACTTCCTGGGTGGTGTAGCGCCACGAATGCATCAGGGTGAAGCCGGCCTTGATGTTGTGCGTGCCGGTCACGTACGAGGCCGATGCGCGGTAGTTCGATTGATCGCTGCGGTTGTATCCATAGGCCGTCGACGAGCCCCACGTCGTCGGCATGCCGGGCGGCTGCAGCGGATCGCTCATCGCGAACTGGGTGGTGGAGACGCCCGTGCGGCGATAGCCGTGGAAGTCCTGTGGCGTGATCGTGCCGCCCGCTTCGAGCAGCAGCTTGTTGGTGACCGGTGAGCTCCAGCTTCCCTGAACGATGTACTGCGGGATGTTCTTGTACTCGGGGCAGGCGCTGATCGCGGTCATGTAGGTCGGGACGAAGCAGTTGCCGAAGAACGTGTACTGCCAGTCCGTGTAGACGTTGACCTTGTTGCGCTGACTGACCTGCGTGGTGAAACGGGCCACCGCGCTCTGGTGCCACACCGGGAACAGGTTCTGCTCCGTGCTCGGGACGTAGAACAGCTCAGTGAAGTCCTTGTCTCGGAAGGATTGCGCCACCGTGTTGTAGGTGCCCCAGTGTCGATAGGAGCCGTAGACCCACAGACGGTCCTTGACGAGCGGTCCGCCGAGCGCAGGGTTCACATCCCAGATGCGATTAATACGGTTGCCGGTCGTCAATCCGCGCGACTTCAGGTCGTCATCCAGATTGTTCGACTGCCACCCTTCGCCGGCGTAGCGCGACGCGAATGACCCGCGGTAGGTGTTCGACCCTTCCTTGGGGATGAAGTTCGAATAGACCGTGGCGCGCTCGAACTCGGCATTGTGCGAATCGGTCTGGAACGTGATCTCCTGGGCGAGCGCGTTATTGAGATAGTTGCCGTACTGCAGGCCGCCGGTGCCGCTGCCATTGATGATGGGCATGCCCTCGACCATCACCAGGCTGTCGCTGGGGCGGCTGCCGTGCACCACGAGATTCATCCCGGTTTCAGGAATGGAGCCGCCGACGTTCTGGCGGACGCCCGTAACGAGCACCGCCGGTGTGAGCGCGGCGAAGCTCACGAAGTTGCGGTCTGTCGGCAGGACATCCATCACCTCGCGAGAGGTGGTGGATTTGCGAATGACATTCTGTGTATCGACGATCGGGCTCTCGCCGGTCACCGTCACCGTCTCCTGCAGCGACCCGACCGGAAGGTCGGCATTCACGTTGGCCGTGAAGGCTGTCGTCAGCTCGACGCCGTCGCGGCGCAGGGAGTTGAAGCCTTGGAGCGTGAAGGTCACGCTGTATATCCCTGGTCGCAAGTCGATGATCTTGTACTGCCCCTGGCTATCCGTTACCGCGGTGCGCACCCGCTCGATGAGCGCCGGGCTACTGGCTTCAACGGTGACGCCCGGCAGCAGGGCGCCGGTCGTGTCGCGAACCACGCCGGCAATCGCGGTCTGGCCCTGCGCAAAGGCCGGACTCGCCGACAAGATGACAAGCAGACACCAGGAAAGAGGGGACCGAGACCAGGTAAGAGGGGACAGTCCTGATCTGACGTGGGCCATGGGACGCCTCCGTGAGAAAGCGAGTGCCGAGCAACGCGGGGGACGCTGGTGTATACCACAACTTCCCGCATCGCGAATCCCGCCGCGTCTGAGGTTTCCCGGTTCCGCACGAAGACCGTTCATCCGCCCGCTGATCCAGCCCGACCTTGGTATCGAGGCCATCAATTCTGCCGATAAACAGCGTGTCAGAGCACTGCACGTAACACCCGTGATCGACACAAGTGTGAGTCGCTCACGGTTTTGTTATCTGGTGTTCTGACACGGACCGCGGCTTCATCCGTCGCGCCACCGATTGCGCGGAATTCGGGCGAATCGGTTGGCTGAGCTGATGGCACAGCGGTTGCGGTTTGGACCTTGGCCCTCCCCGGTCTCCGGACTTCGGTCTCCGGACGTCGGTGAAGTGCCGTGCAGCGGACAGTAGGACAGAAGACCGACGCCGAAGACCAAAGTATGTTTCGCAGAACCAAGGCTGTCGTAGGGCTCGACATCGGATCGAGCGCCGTGAAAGCGGTCGAACTGAAGCCATCGGGGAAAGGATTCCGTGTGGCGGCGTTCGGCAGCGAGCCCGTGCCTCCGGATTCGATCGTCGACGGCGCCATCATCGACGCCGGCGCAGTCGCCGATGCGATCCGCCGTGTCTTCGAGCACAACAAATCATTCAAAGCCAAGGACGTCTGCGCCTCGCTCTCCGGCAACGCGGTGATCGTCAAGAAGATCACGCTACCGGTGATGACCGAGTCGGAGTTGGCGGAGTCGATTTTCTGGGAGGCCGAGCAGTACATCCCGTTCGACATCCAGGACGTCAACCTCGATTATCAGATTCTCGATCCCGGGACGGGTCCCGATTCGCGCGGCAGCATGGAAGTGCTGCTCGTCGCGGCGAAGAAAGAAAAGATCGGCGACTACACCGGCGTCATCGCGCAGGCAGGCCGCAGCGCGGTGATCGTCGATGTGGACGCGTTCGCGCTGCAGAACGCCTTCGACGTCAACTACGGGCTCGAGGGCGGCCAGGTCGTCGTGCTCCTCAACGCCGGCGCCAGCGCGATCAACATCAATATCCTGCAGGGCGACCAGTCGGTCTTTACCCGTGACATCTCGATGGGGGGTAACGCCTACACGGAAGCCGTGCAGAAAGAGTTGGATCTACCCTTCGAATCCGCCGAACAACTCAAGAAGGGCATTCCGGTCGACGGCGCGTCGTTTGAAGAAGCGCAGCCCGTGCTTCGCGCGGTCACCGAGAACGTGCTCCTCGAGATTCAGAAGACCTTCGACTTCTTCAAGGCAACGGCCGCGTCCGAACAGATCGACCGAATCATGTTGAGCGGCGGCGCGTCACGCGTGGACGGCTTCCGCGAAATGCTTCAGGAGCGCTTCAACGCGCCGGTCGAGGAGTTCGATCCGTTCCGCGCGATCGCCTGGGACACCAAGAAGCTCGGTGGAGACGCGGTTGAACATGCCTCGACGGCGGCGGTCGCCGTTGGTCTCGCGCTGAGAAAGGTCGGCGACCGATGATTCGCATCAACCTCCTCGGCGTCGAACGCAAGCAGGTTCGCGGCAGCAAGGTCCCGAGTTTCGGGTTCGACACCGGCCAGAAGCTGACGGTCGCGTGCAGCCTGATTCTCGTCGGCGCCATGCTCGGCATCGGCTACTGGTTCTATTGGCTCAATGAGACTTCGGCGCGCGTGGACCGCGAGATTGTCGCGGGCAATGCCGAAGCCACCCGCTTGCGAGGACTGCTGATGGAAGTGCAGCAGTTCGAAGGGCGCAAAGCCCAGCTCACGCAGCGCGTGCAGTTGATCGAACAGCTGCGCGGCGGCCAGAGCGTGCCCGTCCAGTTGCTCGACCACGTGAGCCGCAGTCTTCCCGACATGTTGTGGCTGACCTCGATGGTGCAGAACGGACCCGAACTGACGATTCAGGGTCGCAGCACCACGCTCATTGCGCTGTCGGACTTTGTCAACAATCTCGGGACGAACCCGCTACTGATCAAGCCGATCGAGATCGTGAACAGCGAAGTGGATCCCTCGTCGAAGAACGTCGCGCAGGCGAGCGGCGGGTCGCCCGCGGTGGAGATGGTTCGGTTCACGGTGAAGGCGCAGGTCGCTGGCGTTGCGCCGAAGGGCCGCGGCGGCCGTGGTGCCGCGCCGGCGCGGAAGTAGAGGGTGTAGGTCGTGGCACTCAACATCAGTCTCAGCAAGCTGCCGTGGTACGGCCAGATCGGCGCGTTCGTCGTGCTGTCTGCAGCCGGCGCCGGGGCCTTCTGGAACTTTTACGCACGCGATGCGCAAGCGAGCATCGATCAGCGGCGCGGCCAGCTCGCGAAGCTGCGCCAGGAGATCGATCGTGGCCTGGCGACGGCGAAACGGCTGCCCGAGTTCCGTCGGGAAGTGGCGGGGCTCGA
>Ga0111539_10010491_pt1 | contig 11659 bp, 11 predicted proteins | sample RhiMethybrSRZTD1_FD_79667 | JGI IMG/M metagenome (GOLD analysis project Ga0111539, IMG submission 79667) | Populus rhizosphere microbial communities from Tennessee, USA - Rhizosphere MetaG P. TD hybrid SRZTD1 (version 2) (version 2) | ecosystem: Host-associated > Plants > Roots > Rhizosphere >...
CGCTCAAAGGAAGACTGGTCAATACCCAGGGCTTCCATCATGGAATTCAGAATTCTCACGGCGTCGTATTGCGCATAACTCAGGGTTTTGGCTGGAATCGACAATGGGTCGTCGATCATGTTCCGGGTTTTGATCCGCGCAAAACGCAGGGGATCCCGGAGAACATCGACGAGGTCGTTCTGGATCAGCAGTGTTTCATATTCATTGACGGTGAGCCCAACGTTGCGCTCCGCAGAATCGACAATCAGATCCACCCTCGCATGTTCCACTCCCAGCCGGCGAAGGAGGTCGTCCACGGATTCGAGCATTCCCAACTTCGGATCGGCCAGGTTGATGGAGTCGACAGGATGTTTGGATACGGGTACGGCGATCGACATCTGCGCTACCGTACGCTCGCGGTCGAAACCCAGGATCGTCGTCTTTCTCTCGCGGCGAAACGCCTCCGTTGCCCCATCGAGGTCGATGAAGTAGACCGGAGCGGATGGGTTCGTGCGAAGCGTCACGCAGTTCCGCATGCGGGCACCGATGAACGTTAGATGCGAGTCTCCGTTCCGGGGTTCGATGATCTTCTGAGCATCACTGAGCTCGGTTCGAAGATCCATCTGGTCGTGGCTGTATTCGGCTCCCTGGGGAAACAGAGCGCGAAATGCACGGAAGAATTGCGAAAGCAGGTCGTAGCGATTATGCATTCGCAGAGCCAGACTTCGGTCCAGGTATCCGGCAGTGGTGTGTGGAGAGCAGAACAAGACGCGCTGGTAGCGGCGCAGCAGATCGCCCGCTTCGGCAATTCGAGCGGTTACATCAAATGCTTCGAATCGCCGTTGGGGCGCCATCGTTAGCTTCAGTTTTGATGGACGAGTCATCGTCGACAACCGCATTACAGTATGTAGCTACCGTGACGGGTCAGGTCCACTGCTGTCTTCCCCCGTAAAGCCAGAATTCGATCCAGGACATCGCCGACAACGCTGTCGGGCGTGGACGCTCCGGCAGTCAATCCCAATGTTACGGGTCCGGAAGGAAGCCAGTTGCCCGTTACAACCTCGCTGTACTGCCGAACCGGGCGGTGGCGTATTTCCGTTCCATCAATGCAACCCGGCGCGTCAATATGATAGGTCGGAAGCCGCGAAGCGCACATTTGCGCCAGCGCCTGTGTGTTGCTGCTGTTATAGCCCCCGATTACAACCATTATGTCCAAATCCCCGGTTCCGAGCATCGCCATCACGGCGTCCTGCCGGTCCTGCGTTGCCGAACAGATCGTATCAAACGCGCTGAAACGGTATTCCAAAGCTTCGTTACCGTAGCGGTCCAGCACGGCAGACCGCAGCAGTTCCTGAATCGCCAGACTCTCCGTCATCAGCATTGTCGTTTGATTCGCCAGACCGATACGCTGGAGATCGCGGGCGGGATCAAAGTCGGGGCTCGCCGCATCGCGAAATTTCTCGAGCAACGTTGTCGCACTCGCCTCCCCCCGCAGAAAGCGGCATACGACCTCTGCTTCTGCAACGTCACGAAGGCAGAGATATTTCCCGTTATACATCAGCGCCTGTGACGCTGTCGCACGGGTTTCTTCGTGGTAGTGCTTTCCGTGAATGACCACAGTGAATCCGTCGCGAGCGCAGCGTTGTACCTTTTTCCAGACATTGAGGACACTGCCGCACGTGGTATCGACCAACACACAGTGCTTTGACCGCAGGTGCTCCATCTCGCCAACCGTCAACCCGAAAGCGGGCAGAATGACCACGTCATCTGCCTGCACTTCAGCAAAGCGCGACACAGGATCCTTGGCATCCGCCAGAATAATGATTCCCTTGGCGCGCAAGCGGCTGTTGACGTCGGGATTGTGGATAATTTCACCACAGAGAAAGATCCGACTGTCTGGAAACTGGGCGCGGGTTTCGTACGCATATTCCACTGCGCGGTCGACTCCATAGCAAAACCCAAACTCCCGCGCCAGTTTTACCCGAAGGTCACCCGCGTCCGCGTCGTATCCCAGATCCTTGAGATGCTCGACGATGCTGCTGCGGTAACTCCGGGCCAGGGCAGGTCCTACGGTTGCCTTTAAGCCAAAACCCTTCTGGAAGTATGTATCCGACATGGCCGTCCATAGCATAACCGAGGAACCACCGCTCCCAAAGCACGCAAACGCCCGAACAGGCTCCCGTTTCGGCAGGTTCTCCCGCCGTTCGCCAGTCCGAAAGAGGCTTCGGGCGCGTGCGTCCGTATAATGTTCGGAATGGAGCGATTCCTCGTTGTTCACTATCACGAACTTGGCCTTAAGAAGGGCAACCGTGACTTCTTTGAAAAGCGGCTGTGCCAGAACCTGCGCGCAACACTTTCCGACTGCGGCTGCGGTGAAGTTCGACGTATTTCGGGGCGGTTACTCGTGACCCTGAAGGTGGATTCAAACGTTTCGGAAGTCGTCCGGCGAATGGCGAATGTTCCTGGCGTCTCGCATTTCTCCGAAGCCTGGAAGTCTGCTCTAACGCTCGAAGCAATGGAGCAGAACGCATGGTCCCTGGCACAGAAGCGCGAGTTTCAGTCCTTTCGTGTCGATACACGGCGTGGGGACAAGAGTTTTGCCTACACTTCCGTACAGATCAATCAGCGCGTCGGCGCCTATTTGAAAGAACGCTGCGGGAAGCGTGTCGATCTCAGCAATGCAGAGCTCACCTGCTCCATCGAGGTCGTCGACAAAGCAGCGTACATTTACCTCGATCGCTTTCCCGGCCTTGGCGGATTGCCGGCCTCCACGAGCGGAAAAGTCGTCGTCCTGTTGTCAGGAGGGCTCGATTCTCCGGTTGCAGCCTGGAAAATGATGAAGCGAGGTTGCACGGCAATCTTCGTGCACTTTCATAGTTTCCCCTATACGACGAAGGAATCTCAGGAGAAGGCGAAGCAACTCGCTCTGCTCCTGTCACAGTACCAATTACGGGCTCGCCTTTACCTGGTGCCTTTCGCAGAGATTCAGCGGCAAATCATGGTGGAGACACCCGCGGAAACAAGAGTGATCCTCTACCGGCGATACATGATGCGGATTGCGGAGAAGATCGCGTGGCGCGAAAAGGCCCGGGTCCTTGTGACGGGAGACAGCGTTGGTCAGGTGGCGTCTCAGACAATTGAGAATATCGACGTTATCTCGCGGGCCGTTACGATGCCCATTCTGCGGCCTCTTGTCGGCGATGACAAGAACGAGATCGTCGATATTGCGCGTCGAATCGGTACTTATGAAATCTCCATCCAGCCCGATCAGGACTGCTGCTCTCTGTTTGTTCCCAGGCACCCTGAAACTCGCGCACGGATCGAACAGGTTGAGGAGGTCGAGTCTCGCCTGCAGGTGGAGGACTTGTTGAAGCAGACCCTGAAGTCTGCGGAGGTTCTGCTACAATACCCCGCCTGGCACGCCAATGAAGCACGGACGGTTTGTTAGTTTTGAGGGGATCGAGGGCTGCGGTAAGACCACCCAGATCGCCCTGCTTTCCGAAGCACTCACCAGGCGCGCCATTTCCCACAGCGTGACACGCGAGCCCGGCGGAACGGCCGTTGGAGAAGGCATTCGCAGGATCCTTCTTCATTCGGAGACAATCCATCTGACCGCTGCTGCTGAGCTGCTGCTGTTCTATGCGTCGCGAAGCCAGAACATTCTGGAAAAGATAGAACCCTCGCTCGCAAGGGGCGAGGTCGTGATCTGCGATCGTTTCTATCATGCGTCCATGGCCTATCAGGGCTACGGACGCGGCATTCCCATTGAGTTTATCGAGAAGCTGACGGAGCTGGTCTGCGGAGAGCGCCGTCCCGAAATCACAATCCTCCTCGACATCGAACCGGAAATTGGCCTGGCACGAGCACGGTCGCGCAACAGCGAGCGGAGCGAAGACGAGGGAAGATTCGAGATGGAAGAGATTCCCTTCTACACGAAGATTCGGAATGGCTATCTCGAGCTCGCTTCACGCGAATCGAACCGAATTCAAATAGTTGCCGCAAACCGTTCCATCGACGCCATTCACAAAGAAATACTCGAGATACTCGGATTCTGAGATGCGCTTCGACGAATTTATCGGAAACACGAGGATCGTCGATCGATTGCGGCAGAAACTCCGAGAAGGCCGCTTCCCCCATGCCTTGATCTTTGCGGGTCCTGAAGGAATCGGCAAGCACAGCTGCGCTCTCATGTTCGCAAAGGCGCTCAACTGCCCTGAGAAAGGCCCCATTGATTTTTGTGACCAATGCAGCCAGTGCCGGAAGATTGATGCTGGAGTGCATCCCGATGTCCTCACCGTTGGAGTGGAGGAAGAAGCTTCGGATATCAAGATCGCCCAGGTCCGAAGCCTTCTGCAAACGCTCGGCCTTCGCCCCCTTGAAGGCAGGCAGAAGGTTTTCATCATTGATCCGGCTGACGCGATGAATGCCGCAGCGGCAAATGCGCTGTTGAAGGGATTAGAAGAACCTCCGGATGATAGCTGCTTCATACTGCTGTCATCCAATCCGCAGTCCTTGCTGACTACCGTGCGCTCACGCTGCCAGACGTACCCTTTTGTGCCGATCACCCTCGATCAGATGCGGCGGTTCAGTCAAGACGAGCTTGCCCTGCGCTGGTCAAGAGGGAGCATCGGCTCTCTCAAATCCCTGGACCTCTCGGCGTTGCGCGCGCGGCGCGAAGGCGTGCTGGACTTTCTCGAAGTTGCCGCCCATGCCAGGGACGATCAATTCAAGGATCTGATCGCTGCCAGTGGGGACATCGCCAAAGCGAAAGGCGAGTTTGATTCGAACATGAACACGATCGCCATGCTTCTGGAAGATCTGCTCTACATAAGCGAAGGACTTTCAGACCGCATCGTGAATATAGATCTCGAAGCGCGCCTGAGAACGCTCGCGCAAAGCTTGCAAACCGATCAGCTGGCGCGCATTGGAGAGTTCCTCCGAACCATAGAAGTGTATTCAGAGACGCATGTCAATCGACAGATGATGACGGACGTGTTGGCTGTATCTTCCAACGCAACCATGAGCAAAATAGCAAATGACAACCCCCGGAAAAGCCGCTAAACTTGCCGTTAATTCGAACCGCAATCTGCGCGTAAAATTCTGATCTGGATTACCTTCTAAAAAAGTGACCCGACATCGTGAGGATGAAATGTCTAATCGTAAGTTGATACGCCCGAGCCTTACCCAGCTGAAGGACCAGTTGCCGGCCAAGCCACATCGGCGACGGCCCGCTTCTCCAAATCAGCAGACGAACGCCGAAAACTTCTATTACGTGAAGCAGATACAGAACAAGACTCCGATGGTGGTCGTACTTCAGGACGGCGAATCAATAAAGGGCACCATAGACTGGTACGACAAGAACTCCATCCGGCTCAGCCGCGATTCGGAGCCAAGTCTTCTGCTACTCAAGCACTACATCAAGTACATGTACAAGGAGAACGAAGACAAAGAGACCGACTAGTCTCCGTTTCTGCGACTCTTCATGACACCCACCATCGGGATTTCATCGGGCGATCCTTCCGGAATTGGCCTTGAAGTGATTCTCAAGGCTATGCCGACGGTTGCCGAAAGTGCCCGGTGGATTCTCTACACGGACTCCGCAGCCTTCGACCGGCATTATGTTCGCTTTGGAAATGCATTTCCTTATCGCTGGATCAGGAATCCATCGGAGGCGACAGAGAAAGCCTGCCTCCATCTCATCGAGGTGCCGGGTGCAACGTGCCCTATTCCCTGGGGAGACATCCAGGAGGCCGCAGGACAGCGGGCGATTGCGTACCTCAAGGCCGCAGGCGACGCAGCGTTGCGGCATGACCTCGCCGCTGTCGTCACAGCGCCGGTGCACAAGGCTGCGGTTGGCGGCGCCTTCAAGGGCCAGACAGACTTTCTCGCAGACCAGGCTCGGGCCACACGCTTCGCAATGGCGTTCTTTACGCCAACATTCAAAGTTGTTCTGGCAACAGTGCACCTTTCGCTGCGAGACGCACTCGCAACGCTTTCAACGGCTCTCTACGTGGATTTGATTCGCCTGGTTGCAGAAGAGTTCAGGCGCTTCGGGTTCCCCAATCCTTCAATCGCGATCGCCGGCATCAACCCTCATGCGGGTGAGGATGGTATGTTTGGCCGCGAAGAGCTGGACCTGCTCGCTCCCGCTGTTCGAGAGTGCGCAGAAGCCGGGATTCGGGTTTCTGGTCCGCATTCGGCGGACAGCCTTTACTACAGAGCGCATACCGGCGAATTCGATGTCGTTGTTGCGCCTTATCACGATCAGGGCCTGGCTCCCGTGAAACTGATTGCTCACGGACAGTCGACGAATGTCACGCTCGGATTACCTTACGTACGAACCTCGCCTGACCACGGGACGGCGCTATCTATTGCAGGCAAAGGGCTCGCAGAACCTGCAGGAATGATCTCCGCAATGCGTTGCGCTGTGGAACTCTGCAGCAGATCTCAGTGAACGGTCTGGCACTTACGGCAGACGCCGTAAATCTGAAGCTTGTGGTCGAGAACCTTGAAGCCAAGTTGTTCGGATGCGGAATCCTGCACGGACTCAATCTCGGGGTTGAAAAACTCGATTGAGGCGCCACACTCCATGCAGATCATGTGGTCGTGGTGCTCGTGATTGAAGAGGTGTTCGTAACGGGTGATGCCATCGGCAAGGTCAATCTCGCGAGCCAGGCCGCACTCCGTGAGGAGTTTCATCGTTCGATAGACAGTCGTATAGCCGATCCGGGGATCCTGCTCTTTGACACTCCGGTGAATGTCTTCGACGCTGCGATGCCCTTCATGGTCCAGGAAGGTTTCCAGAATCAATTCACGATGTGGGGTGACTTTTAGATTTCTCTCACGCAGGTAGTCGATCAGAACCTGCATTTCAGCCTTGAGCGTTTTCACGGACCCGGCGCGGCCATTTCACGAGGCCCATTTCACGACGTCGTTATACAGAACAAAAACCATCAACGTGAGCAGAAAGACAAAGCTCACCTGGATGACGCGCTCTTTGAAGGCCATGCTAAGGTCCTGCCTCATTAGGCCTTCAATAAGGAGCAGCAGCATAACGCCACCGTCAAGGATCGGGATTGGCAGAAGGTTCATCAATCCGAGATTCAGGCTGATCATCGCCATTAACTGCAGCAAAGGTCCCAACCCGAGTTCCCAGAACTCGGCGGTCTGCTTCATGATCATGATAGGTCCGTCGACCGACTTCATCGAGGCCTCGCGCCGCACAAGTTTTCCGAGCACCTGGAAGATCAGCGTGCCGTACTCCACGTTTTTATCGATCGATCGGGCCAATGCGCCGCTAAGGTTCTCTTTGACGACGATGGTGGGAAAGGAAAAGCCTACACCTATTCTCCGTTGTCCGTCCTGCAGTACCGGAGTTACCGTGAACTCCTTTGTTGCGCCGTTCCGAACAATCCTTATTGGAAACGTTTCCTCCGTGGAACTCTGAATGATCTCAGAGACCCCACGTCCTGAGGCCTTCAGGTCTTCTCCATTGACCGCTACGATTTCGTCACCAGGCAGCAACCCGACCTTCTCAGCAGGCATTCCCGCCTGGAGACTGCCGATGATGTTTGTAGCGCGGATCTTCGGATGCATACCCGAGAATCCGGCCTCGTTCTTGCCCTGCTTGATTGGCGTGAGAGTTGTTTCAACATCCTGACCATTCCGGTTCAGAACGATGGGGATGTTCTGCCCGCCATTCGTCATTACACGCGCTTCGACTTCTTCCCAGTTCGGCCGATCTTTTCCTGCAATGGAGGTAATGCGATCTCCGGCAAGGATCCCTGCAGTCTGCGCCGGGGAGCCCGCCTCAACCGTTCCTATAATCGCGTCGCCCTCTGAAAACTCAGGAATCTCGGTTCCATGCATGAACAGAGCGGTCAACAATCCAACCGCGAGCACCATGTTCATTATCGGACCGGCGGAAGCGACAAGGAATCTTTGCCACTTTGGCTTGGAAAGGAATTCGTTCGGGGCTCCAGTCACGGAATCACCAGGATTCTCACCGGCCATCTTGACGTATCCGCCAAGGGGAAATGCGCTGATTCGGTAATCGGTATCCCCATACCGAAATCCAATCAAGCGCGGTCCGAATCCTACCGAAAATGTCTCGACTCGGATCTTGAAGAACTTGGCGACGAGGAAGTGTCCCAATTCGTGAATGACGATAATGACGCCAAGCACCAGGAGTGGGATCCCGATATTTTTTAGGCCTTCAAGGGCAATCATGACTTCGCCATTCTAACACGGTCTACCTTTTCCAGAGAGAATCGGCGCGCCCAGGTGTCTGCAGCCATTACATTCTCGAACGTAATCCGGGAGCTACTGCCTTGATGCGCTTCGAGCGCCTTCTCAATTAGACGCGGGATATCCGTAAAGGCAATCCTGCGGTCGAGAAAAGCCTGCACGGCTACTTCGTCAGCGGCGTTCAGCACGGCGGGCGCAGTACCGCCCTCCTGGATCGCCTGGTAGGCGAGGCGGATGCACGGGAACCTGTCGGTATCGGGGGGCATGAATTCGAGTCTGCCAGCTGTGCTCCAATCGATGCCTGGAACACAGGATGCAAATCGATCCGGATAGGTTAACGCGTACTGAATTGGCTGACGCATATCCGTGGTACCGAGTTGAGCGATTACGGACCCATCGGTGAATTCGACCATCGAGTGCACGATCGACTGCGGGTGCACCATGATGTCGACCTTGTCCTCAGGGATTTGGAACAACCACCGCGCTTCGATCACTTCCAGTCCCTTGTTCATCAATGTGGCTGAATCGATCGTGATACGGCGTCCCATCCGCCATGTGGGGTGATTAAGGGCTTCTTCCGGCGTTACCCGCTCGAGATTCTCATGCGTATTGCGAAATGGGCCTCCGGATGCTGTCAGTATCAGTCGGCGAACTTCTTCGCGGCGTCCGGAGCGGAGGCACTGATCGATGGCGCTGTGCTCGCTGTCGATGGGGATGATGCGCGCCCCGGTTTTGGCGGCAGTTCCGCTGAGTAGTTCGCCCGCGAGAACCATCGATTCCTTGTTGGCGAGAGCGACCGTCTTGCCGGCCTGTACCGCTACCCAGGTTGGAAACAATCCCGCCGCACCCACGGCACCGGATACCACGATGTCTACTTCTCCAGCTGAGGCGACGGCGCGAAGCCCTTCTTCACCGGTGACCATTTCGGGAAGGCGAATTCCCTTCCCGCCGCAGTGGCGCCTGAGCTCATCCAGTCGCTGAGGGTCGGTCAGGGACACCACCTGGGGCTGGAAGGCTTCAATCTGCTCGGCCAGCAGCTTCACAGAGCTATGGGCGGCGAGTGCGAACACTTTGAAGCTTTCGGAAAGGTGGCGGACCACATGCAAAGTGTTCTGACCGATTGACCCGGTCGATCCAATAATGGTCAGGTGTTTCATTACTTACTTGAAGAACCAGTAATATACGGGTGCCGCAAAGAGCAGCCCGTCGAGGCGATCCAGCATTCCCCCGTGGCCAGGTAGCAGCGAAGAGGAGTCCTTTGCCCCGGCACTCCGCTTCAGCGCAGATTCCGCCAGATCCCCCAATTGCCCGGCAGATGCGGCAACAATGGAGGCGACGATCAGTGAGCCCGATCCTTCGTCGGTCAGCCAGACGCCCAGTATGACACCCGCAACAATGCTGGCAATCAATCCTGCAAAGGCGCCCTCGACCGTTTTCCGCGGACTGAGGCTCGGTGCAAGCAGGTGCCGTCCCATGTAGCGTCCCCCGTAAAGGGCGGCTGTATCTCCGATCCAGAGAATGCCCAGTAGAACAATGACCATCTGTCTGCTGAGCAGCAACAGGAACCCCGGAAGAAGCCCGCAGTAAAGAATGCCCATTGTTGCCAGCGCAGCCTTGGGGAGGGCTTCCTGAAGCGATGAGCTGAAGGATGTCACTGTCGCGGCTATAAGTACAGCGAAGGTCAACCCTGTCAGAACCATGGGCGCCCCTCCCACGAACGACAGTGTTACACCCGCACCCAGAAGCAACACCCATCTGCCAGGTCGGGAGTCGAGGCGGGTAGCGCCCAACCTCATCAATTCCTCAAGACAGCCAGCACCTGCAGCCGCAATAACGAGCGCAAAGAGCCAGTTGGGTGCATACAAGGTCAGCAGAACGGTGATGGGAACCCCGATCGCAGCGGTAATGACTCGATTCATTCCTTCGCGGTCGAGAACACCGGAGTCTCGCCTAGCCCGCCGTAACGACGCTCACGCTTTTGGAAGGCCACTATGGCTTCATGGAGATCCTTCCGACTGAAGTCAGGCCACAAGGTGTCCGTTACGTAAATCTCGGTGTAGGCGATCTGCCATAGGAGGAAGTTGCTCAAGCGCATTTCACCGCTAGTCCGGATCAAAAGGTCGGGGTCCGGGAGCCCTGACGTGTAAAGATTCCGACCGAACTCGGCTTCGTCAATTGAATCTCGGCGCGATGCCAGGAGGCGGTTCACGGTGTCGACGATTTCGGCGCGGCCTCCGTAGTTAAGGGCCACGATAAAAACCATCCCGGTATTGGTCCTCGTCCTGTTAATTGCCTTATCGAGTTCCTGCCTTACCGATGGCTCCAGTTGATCCGTGCGGCCAATCGTCCGAAACTGGATGTTGTTTCGGTCCAGATTATCGATTTCACGGTTCAGGTACTCTCTGAGAAGCAGCATGAGGGTCCGAACCTCAGTGGCTGGTCTTTTCCAATTCTCCACCGAGAACGCGTATAACGTGAGGACAGGCACCCCGAGTTCGGCACAACCTTCAACGACTTCACGCACAGCGGTGATGCCAGAGCGATGACCGGCAACTCGAGGCAGGCCTCTCTTGCGTGCCCATCGGCCATTGCCGTCCATGATGACTGCGATATGCGCCGGCAGTGCGCTTCGGTTGATACTTTGCAGCAGTGAATCGTTGGTGCCCAGCATCCCGGGGATCTTATCACGCAGACAATAGAAGTTTTCAATACAAAGGTCTTTTAGTAATCAACGCGAATCAGGTGCAGCCCGCGCGCAGGAACGCATGGTCCCGCCAGACGTCGGTCACGCGCTTCAAAGATCGATGGAATCTCTGAGGGTTTAAGCTTTCCAGTCCCGACATACAGCAGCGTTCCTACAATAGTTCGAACCATGTACTGAAGGAAACCGTTACCGCGGACCCGGAAGATCCACTCGTCTTCTCCTCGCTGCCATTCCGCTTCGAAAACAATTCTCACGCGATCTTCCACTTCGCTTGCCGTTGCACAGAAGGATGTAAAATCGTGCGTTCCAATGAAGCAGCGGCTGGCTTCATCGATCGCGGCTTCATTCATTGCGTAAGGAAAGGCGTAGACGTACCGACAATAAAATGGACTGACGATGTGCTGCCGCCAAACATGGTATTCGTACGTCTTTGAACTGGCGGAACGGCGGGAATGAAACTCCTTCCCCACTTCTTCCACCTGCAGGACTCGAATGTCCGAGGGCAGAAGCGCATTAAGGCCGCGCAAGACGGCGTCGGTGTCGATGGAACGGATTGTCTCGACATTGGCCACCTGGGCCTGGGCGTGCACGCCGGCGTCGGTTCGGCCGGAACCGGTCAGGGTGACAGAATGATTGAACAATTTTTCAAGGGCTTCCTGCACCACGCCCTGCACCGTAGGGAGATTGGGCTGGATCTGCCAGCCGTGGAATCCAGTCCCATCGTACGCA
>Ga0111539_10010493_pt1 | contig 11658 bp, 14 predicted proteins | sample RhiMethybrSRZTD1_FD_79667 | JGI IMG/M metagenome (GOLD analysis project Ga0111539, IMG submission 79667) | Populus rhizosphere microbial communities from Tennessee, USA - Rhizosphere MetaG P. TD hybrid SRZTD1 (version 2) (version 2) | ecosystem: Host-associated > Plants > Roots > Rhizosphere >...
CGAACCTCTGCGCGTCCGGGGTGCTCTCGCGCTTCCCGCGGCTGCGCTTCGCGACCATCGAGGCCGGGATCGGCTGGGTGGCGTGGCTGCTCGACGCGATGGACGAGGCCTACCGGAAGCATCACTTCTGGGTCCGTCCCAAGCTGGCGAAGCTGCCGAGCGAGTACTTCCGCGAGCACGGCTTCGCGTCGTTCCAGGAGGACCCCGCGGGCCTGGGCCTGGCTGAGGCGACGGGCCTCGTGAACAACTTCATGTGGGGCAACGACTACCCGCATCACGAGGGCACCTGGCCCCACTCGGCCGAGGCGATCGAGCGTACGATGGGCCACCTCTCCGACGCCGGCCGCGCCAAGGTGCTCGGATTGAACGCGGCGCGATTGTTCGGCTTCGAAGCTCGCGGCTGATCAAGCCCGGCGGCGTACCTGCATGCACCCCTGGCATGACGTCGAGCTCGGCGACGCGATCGAAAGCTGGTTTCGCGCCGTCATCGAGATCCCCAAGGGCTCGAAGGTGAAGTATGAGCTCGACAAGCACACCGGACTTCTCTCGGTAGACCGGGTGCTGTACAGCGCCGTTCACTACCCTGCGAACTACGGCTTCCTGCCGCAGACCTACTGCCTGGACAACGACCCTCTGGACGTTCTGGTTCTGGGCCAGGAGCCGGTCGTCCCGCTCTGCATCCTGCGCGCGAAGGCCATCGGCATCATGACGATGGTCGACGACAAGGGCCCCGACGACAAGGTCATCGCGATCCACGCGGACGATCCCGAGTACGCGCACTACCGCGACATCTCCGAGCTGTCCGCCCACCGGCTGCGCGAGCTCGAGCGGTTCTTCCTCGACTACAAGGTGCTCGAGCACAAGGCCGTGACGGTCGGCGACCTGCACGGTCCGGCGGAGGCCGAGAAGGCCATCCGCGAAGCCGCGGACCTGTATCAGCGGAAGATCAAGCCCACCGTGACACGCGACCCAAGAGGCTGATGCGTCTCGCCGCCATCATTGGCGTGACCATCCTCGCCCTGGGATGCGCGATCGCGAACACGCCTCAGCAAGAGCTGGCGTACGCGCGCTGGGCGCAGTGCAGCTCTCCCGACGGCCAGCTCGAGCGCATCGATCTCGATGGCCGGATCGTGTTCAGGTACTCGCGTCCGGGCGGCCGGCAAGTGGTCGCGCAATGTCTGGCCGAAGCCGGCCGCACCGGGCCGCCGCTTCCGGCGCCGCTCGCCGTCGGCCCTCCGGGCGGCCCCTGATCGCCTTTTCCGCATCTGCGCACCCGGGTTGTGCAGGTTTCACCCGATTGGGTTCCTCAACGGGGTGAGGCACTCTCGAAGACAGAAAGCCGCCGCGATGAAGAATGCACTCAGTGCCCTCATCGCCACGCTCGTGGTCGCGGCCGCAGTCCTGAGCCACGCCCAGTCGTCGGCGCCGTCGGACGCCCAGCCATTGGCGCCATCGGACGATCTCCCGCCCGGAGCCGAGTGTCCGCTGGGCCGCGTCGCCATGGTGCGCGGCAGCGATTCCGAGGCGCGCGAGGGCGGCGGATTCTACGCGGCCCGGCGCAAGGGTATCCACGGCGCCGTCGATCTGGACGGCTGGGTCGGTGAGCCCGTGTTCGCCGTCGCGAGCGGCAAGGTGATCGTGGCCGAGGGCCGCAGCGACTGGGGCAAGCTCGGCCGAACCGTCGTCATCGACCACCGAGACGGCGGCTACACGCTCTACGCCCACCTGCATACGGTCGAGGTGAAGCCGCAGCGTGAGGTCACCTCGGGCGACATGATCGGCACCATCGGCTACTCGGGAAACGCAGCGGGCCTGCGATTGAAGAAGCTGCCGCCTCACCTGCACTTCGCGTATTTTCGCGCCGTGTCGGGTGTGAACAGCAAGGGCGCGCCGCTCTCGCGCATGAAGGATTCGGCCGACGGCTTTCGGTTCGTCGCCGCGAAGGACGCGATCATGGCTGACCTCGCGGGGATCGTGAATCCGATCAAGGCCGTCAATTTCATGAAGTGCTGGAGCGACCCGCCGGCGGCGACGACGGTGTCGACGCCGTCCCCGACCGTGAGCCCCGACCTGCCGATCAGCGGCGGGCGACGAGCACGCTGATCGGATACAGACAGTAGTAGTCGGGATCGCTCAGGACGAAGCTCGCCGACTCTGCCTCACACAGCGTTGAGCGCCGCGTCCAGTCGCCGGCCGAGAGCCGGTCGCGCAGGCGCGGACCCCAGTTGCGCTCGAAGACGACGTGCTGGATGTAGTCGCGCGCCGCATCAGGCAGCGGCGCCCGGCGCTCGAGCAAGTACGTCCGGAAGTGTTCCACCGACAATCCGGCCGCGCGCAGCGACGCGAGCGTGCGCTGGCGCCGCTCCTCGAACGAAAACTCGCCGCCCTCGTGGCGGCTCCACTCCATCTCGGCCTGACGCAGGCGGCGCTCGAGCTCGGGGTGGCCGGGCAGGAACACACCGTGGAGGAGCTGCGACTCCTTCACGACGATCCGGCCGCCGGGGCGCACGACGCGCGCGAACTCGCGCAGCGCCCGGTCCGTCTCCTGCACGTGGTGCAGGACGTCGCCGCACCAGACCCAGTCGAACGTCGCGTCGGGTAGATCGAGCTTGGTCGCATCGCCCTCGCGCCATTCGAGCCTTGCCGCGAGAGGGCCGCGCCCGACCAGCTCCCGGGCCGCCTCGACGCGCTCCTTCGACGGCTCGACGCCCATTACCCGCCCGCCTGGGCCGATCGCCTCCGCGAGCCACAGCGCGAAGAGCCCGGCACCGCAGCCCACGTCGAGTCCGCGCGAGCCTTCGGGCAGCGCCAGGTCGGCGATGAGGGCCCGCGCCTCCGGCTCCTGGAACCAGTTCATGCGCTCCAGCGATTTCGTGAAGGGCTCGGGCTGGGGCTCGGTCATCGAAGCTCCCCCGTCTTGGCCGCGGCCTCGGCGAGCAGCGCGTACTTGTCGAGCGTGCGCTCGACCAGCGCCGAGGGCCAGCGCTGCTCGTCCACGATCCCGAGGAATTCGTCGAGCACCCGCGGAAAGTGCGTCTCGTGGCCGCCGTCTAAGGTCGGCGGCATGGTCAGCTCGTACGCGGCCGTGTTTTCAGAAATCATATCCAGGCCGGGAAGCGCGTCCTGCCACTTCGCGATCGCTTGAGCCAGGTCGCGCGCGAATCCGGCGGGATCGGTGTGCGGCTCGACGAACACTTTGCGGCGGTAGCCGGTCCCGGCGCTCTGCTCCAGACGGACGTCGGCGCGCGTCCCGCGGACGCGGCTATGGGTGGCATCGCCGCCGCTCGCCGACGGTGAGAGGTTCCAGCGGGTCGCGGCGCTCGCGGTGACGCGCCCGATGCGGTAGACGAGCTCGGCGTTGCAGCGGTAGCTGAGCACGCCGCCATGGACGAAGGGCTCGAGCTCCTTTGTGAATCCCGTTTCGCCGGTGATCCGGCGGAACGCGTCTTCGGGGACATCGGTCGACCAGGCGCGCGCCGAGATGAGCGCGGGGCGGCCGCCGTCGTCGCCGACGAGCCACTGCGCCTGGTCCACCACGTGCGTAGGAATATCGACGGGCCCACTCCCCTGCACGCGCACGTCGAAATACCACCACGGCCGCCGGAGGGGCACGCCGTCCACGAGCTTCTCGAGATGGTGGACGCTCTCTTGCTCGATAGCGGGTCCATCCTCGCGAAAGGCCCCGAAGAGATCAGGAGTACCAACGATCCGCTTGACCAGCCCCGCCGCCACGTCGTGACGCCCCGTCATGATCTCAGCGGCCAGCGGCCACCCCGCGAGGCCCGCGCGAATGTGCTCGAGATCGCCGGGCTCGACGAGCCAGGGCTTGTCGGCGAGCACGTGGAACCCTGACTCGTGAAGTTGCCGTATCGTGCGAGCCTTGCCGCCGTTGCGTCCCGCGAGCACGACCACGTCACCTCGGCGCTCCTCGACCAGCCGCGCCAGCGGATCGCCGGCCGTCGTCACGATGGGGCGCCAGCGCGTTGGGCTCGAGGCGCGCCCGTTGAAGCGCTCGAGGAGCGTCAGGAAGTCGCGCAGCTCGGGGCCCTCGCGCGCGTAGACGAACACCTCGTCGGCGACCCGCGCCTGGGGCACGCGCAGGGTGAGGGCCCCGTGGAAGTGGCCCGGATCCAGGAAGAGCAGCGTGTGCATGGGTGACCCCGATGGTAGTTCGCGCGGCGCGATCCGTCGAGGGTCTTCGAAGGTCGAGTCGGTAGAATGATCGGGTGAAGAGAACACCCTACGTCATCGCCGCGGTCGCCCTCGCCTTGGCCGGCTGTGCGCATGCCGCGGGCCTGCGCTACGCCTTCACGCCCTGCAATCCCGGCTTTCAGAACGCGGTCAAAGCATGTTTCTACGAAGCTGGCCACATGCCGCCGACGGCAGCGTACGACTATTACGCCGATTCCGGTGTGATCGAGAAGCACTGGAAGGTGCGCTACGAGAGCTGCATGTTCCGGCGTGGCTACAATCAGCTCGGCGAGCCGACGACGTGGCAGCCGAAGGAACGCTTCAACGGCGCCACGGGCTGGCCGTGGCCCAACGACCCGCCCAAGAGCACCTGGACGTGGGTGAGAACGGCCGGCACCGGCGACCGGCACTATTACGACGCTGTCTGCGAGCCGTGAGCCGGGCGCTTCTCGCTACGCTGCTGCTGTTGACGGCTGCGGGCTGCTCGTCGGTTTCGATCTGCCTGGAGCAGGAGAAGGGCGTATCGGCGAGCGACGACGCGCGGACACGAGGATGCGAGCCCAACCGGCCGCCGCCGGGGTGAGCCTATCGATGCACGAGCGCCCAGCCGTACGATCGCAGGTCCGACGTCACGTCCTGCCGGCGACGCTCGCCGTTGCGTCGATCAGGGACGGGTGCCTGCCGGGCCTGCCTCCGCTCCCCGGTCCGGCGGTCCATGATCACCGCGACGCCCGCAGTCGCCATGGTGCGCTTCAAGTATGAGTACGTTCTCGCGTCGGCACGCGAGACGACGAAAATCAGCTCCGACATGGGTGCCCAAGTCGGCGTAGCCTGGCTCGCCCCGCCCGCACTCTCCGCGAACTGGTCATCGACCCGTGCGCTGATGGTGCGGCGCAAGCGTTCGTCCATCTCGGCCCATTCGGCGAACAAGCGTGGGTCCATCGCTCCATGTGACCCAATGCCAAGTCACCGCACCAGTCAGGTAAAGCACCGCATTTACACACGGCACCCCCTGGCATTCTCCACCACGGGACAGTTCGCCGCGCAGTATCTGTAGGTCTTACACGATCGGCGCATGCGGCGAGGCGTCTTGAGCCCCGTCCGCCGCGCGTTTGACAGAGCCCCAGGCCCGGGGTTTACTCAACTCACCAGCCATGAGCATTCAAAGCACCGTCGCTATGTTGCTCGTTCTCGCACTGACGGCCGGATGTTCGAGCACCTCGTCGCCCAAGCCCACTCGCAGCGAATTCGAAGACATCCCGATGCCGAACAACCTCACCTTCGTGCCGGACAAGTCGACGATCATCGAGTCGCCGACGGTCAAGGCCGCCCGCCTCGTGTATCGGGGTCGGATCGACGTCGACAGCCTCGCGACCGCGATGCGGAGTACGCTCGAGGCGAACGGCTGGCGTCATATCAGCAGCACCGCCACGTCGGACCACGGCATCACGCAGGTCTACGAGAAAGCCGGCAACCCGCTCGAGGTTCGTCTGATCGACAGCTGGTGGTATACGTACGTCGAGCTGACGTCCAGTCGCACCCGACAGCAGTAGGCACGAAGACGTCGCTACTTGCCCTCGATCAACCGGTGCAGATGCTTGCCAAAATCCGTGTTGCTCTGGTAGCCGCGGAACAGCTCTGCGCCGGGCCCCATGGCGCCGACGAGCACCGGCTCGGGCGTGTGCCCCGACGTGCCCCAGTAATAGCCGGTCTGGCGCGCGACCATCCGTCCGAGCGCGTTGTGCGGAAGATAGGAGAAATTGCGCTCGTCGGTCTTCCGGCCGAGGATCAGCTCGCGCAGATCGGGATCGAGGCGAAACCCGGGATAGTGCTGCGCCAAGATCTGGTCCAGCACTTCGCCTGATGGGTTCTTGCCGAGCTTCTCGTTCACGGCTTCGAACGACATCGTGATGCGCTCGAGCATCCTGAGCTGCACATCACCGCTGTAGAAGCGGTTGCTGCTCGATGTCGAGCTGAGGTCCTTCAGCGCGTACGTGGGCGAGAATCCGCCGGTCTCGTGATCACCCGTCACGATGATCAGCGTCTCGGGGTGGCGACGCTGAAACTCGAGGGCGACTTTCACCGCATCGTCGAACGCCCACAGGGCGCGCATCAGCGACGCCGGGTCGTTGTGATGGCCGGCCGTGTCGACATTCTCGTTCTCGACCAGCAGGACGAATCCCTTCGGGCTCTGCTGCTCGAGCGCCTTCAACGCGGCGGCGGCCATCTCGGCCGTCGTCGGCTCGCGCGAGGGATCGCGGTCGACCTCGAAATCCATGTCGCCTTCGGCGAAGAGCGCCAGGAGCTTCGGGCCCGTGCCCGCCAGCTCGGCCGGGGTTCTCGCGATGTGGTGGCCCTTGGCCCGAAACGCCGCGATGACGTCCTTACCGTCCTTTCGCTTACCTCCTGCTACGCCCTCGGGCAGGAAGTACTCGCTGCCGCCACCCATGAGCACGTCAGGCTCGAGGGCCAGGAGCTGATCGACCAGCGCCTGGGAATCGCGACGCGATTTCGAGTGCAAGGCGAAGGCGGCGGGCGTCGCGTCGTAGACCGTCGCCGTCGTCACCAACCCGATCCGCTTGCCGGCGGCTTTCGCCGCCTGCATCACCGTGCGTGGCGACGCGCCGTCCGGTGTCATGGAGATCGCGCCGTTGGCGACCTTGAAGCCCGTGGACATGGCCGAGGCGGCGGCCGCCGAGTCGGTGACGTACGCCCCCTCGGGGCTGGTCGTCAGAACGCCCATGACGCCCTGGCGAAACACGATCTCGGTCGTGACGAACGGCTGCCGACGCAGCACTGTGCTCGAATATCTCCCGAAATCCCACTGGGTAGGCGCGGCGCCATCGGCGAACAGGATGATGATGTTCTTCGGCGCGTCCGCCGCCGAGGCCGATGAGGCGAGGACCAGCCCCAGGACCGCGAGCGCCACCGCGATTCGAGTGAGCCCTTGACGCATCTCGTTCTCCATTCGTGGCCGGCCGTGTGGGCCCGGTCGCGCTATTACTATAGTCGACCGAGGCGCGCTCTTGACTCTGAGGCGACGACACGCGGGGGTCTCCTGCCTGGAGGCTACCTCCGGGAACCACAGCAATTATTCGTGCGAGTTGAATCAATTCTATAGGTACGACGAGCGGAACCCCTTCTATCTCTCCCGATAGATGACCGTCCCTGCCCAGGGACGCTCTTGAACGAAGTGGGGCCACGTCAGGAGGCGGTTCAGCTCAGAACCTGTCCGAAGCGCCAGCGCCGCCGGATGCTCCCCCGCCGGGGACGAAACCCTTCTCGGCTGATGCTGCGGCCGCCGCGGCCGGCGTGAGAGTTCCGGCAACGGCGACGACCTGCAGCACCCGCTGCCCGCGATCGTCCGAGAACAGAGCGTCGGTGGTGAAGCCCGCCTGCTCGCCGCCCGGCACTCGCCGCAATGCGCGCTCGACGGCCAACGCCAGCGCGACGAGCGCCGCGCCGGAGACGAGCAGGACGGCCCAGAGCGGCGCAACATGCACGTAGTACCGCAGCGTGACGAGCGACAACGCGACGAGTACGATGCCGGCATCGAGCAGCACCGGCCGCCGTGATCGCCATCCCCACGCCAGGACCCCGAGGGGCAACAGCGCCGTCGCGACGGCCGCGCCGGCGAAGAGAACGGTTGATGGAACGACACGTTGAGGCGCTAGCGGCCGAAGCTCGTGTAGCAGATCCTGGTCGAGGGAATAACTGTTGAGCGCGACGTACATGGCCGCCACCGCAACCAGCAGTACGACCATCGCGGCACGCCGGTGTGACGGCGCCAGCGCCCCGTCGTCGAGATGCCGCGCGGCGACGCCGACCAGCACGGCGCCCACCACGATCCAGAGAGTGCGTCCGAACGGCACTTGCGCGAGCAGCACGAAGACTGAGGCCACCGACAGGCCCGCAAACAGCGGGCTCCCCCACCGCCAGCACGCCGCCGCCCACGTCAGTGCGCTCGTGAGCAAGAACAGGCGCAGCGCGTCCTCGCCAGAAATCGCGCGAATCTCATGGAGAAGCTGACCGAGTCCACCGAGGAAGAGGACGATCCCCCAGAACGCCGCCGCGCCTGCGGCGCCCCGCCGCGCGAGGCGGAGCGAGCCTTCCAGCCGCTCGGTCGCCACCACGCAGGCCCCGCCGAAGAGCCACAGCAGCAGGCTCAGACCGACCTCGCGCGGTCTGATGGCCAGCGCGAACGCTCCAAAGCTGCAGAGCACGACCGCGGTGACCATCACCGCAGTCAGCACGCGCCACACCGCCGATGGTGTGACGCAGGGATCGGGGTATGCATTCTTGATCGCCTCGTGAGTGGGCGCGCCGATCGCCCCGGCCCGCCTCCATCCGTCGGCGGCGTCCCGAACCTCGGCGGCGCGCTCCCACGCGATCGACTGCCGCCTCATCGCCCAGGCATCCGCTTGTACGCGACAAAGACCAGGACGAGCGCGCCGACGCCCAACAAAGCAGCGAGCAGGAGTGGCAGACCCGTGCTCTGGCCTGAGAAGGGGACCATCACCAGCCGCACGAGCCCGACATATGCCGCCAACACGGCCTGGGCAAAGTACGCCGGACGTCCAACACGAAACGAGATCCACATGACCGCCGCCGCCAGCACGAGCAGGGCGACGAGCCAGGTACCCCAGCCCAGATCGGACAGCATCACACCGGAGACGAGACCGCCGAAGAGGAGCAGCAGCCCCGCATTGCCGAAGATCTCTTCGAAGTGTGCCTTGCGGTCCAGCCGGACCGAAAGCACAGCGGCGATCACGTACAACAGCCCGAGCATTACGGCATTCACACGCAGCGCGCCGGCACCGCCCGCTCCCAGCGAGTGGGCCATCACGCTGACCGACACGCCACGCCAGGCCGCGAGCGTGCTGAGCCCCAGACTCAGGACGACGCGCGAATCCCATCGGTAGGAGGCGACGACGTAAACGCTTGCCACCACTAGCAGGTGGTGCACCCACCGCGGGCCCAGCAGCGTGAACTGCGCCTCGACGTAGGCGAGGTCAGACGCGAACAGAAGCAAACCGAGGAGGAGGACGTAGTCGAACGCAACGCTGGGAGACTCGACCTCACCCCACGAAAAGGGCGGCGCCGACCGGATCACCCAGGCGAGGCACGCGCTCGAGGCCACCGCAATCGAGGCCGCGATCGCCCATCGCCCAATGTCCGCGTGGTGCTCGGCGACGAAGATCCCGACGCCGGACGTCAGCAGGAGCACGCCGAGATAGAGCAACGCCCTGATCTCGACCCGGACGGAGACGAGCTCCCGACGGGCGACACGGCTGAAGAGGGCAGCCTGCTCGCTCGACAGTGTCCCCTCCCTGCTCAACCGGGCGATCGCCGCCACCACGTCCGGGTTCATGGAACTATAATGCGCGACCGGGCGAGGCTGGACCAAGATAAAGCCGGGGGCTCCCAGTCATTTGGCGTCCTACGCGCGGCGTTTGGCGTCCTAGGCGTGGGTTAAAGAGGATCGGCAACGGTAGAGTCTCACTGTTGTCTTCTGCCTGATGACCACGGCTTGAAATTGTTGTGCTGGCAATCAGTCCGTTTCAACACGTCAGGAACAAACATAGGATGACGAAGCTGAGTAGCCAATGGAGATACGCGTGCTGTCGATGGAACTCCACAGCGGTGATCGGATCACGGATGAGAGGGGCGAGTGGGAAATCATCAGTCGACCCTATGTCTCAGCGGGTGGCACGCTCGTAAGCGCGCAGGTTCGGAGGGTCGATGACCGCGCGGCCACTGATTTGCGAACCTGGGAAGCCCACGATTGGGTGGTGGTACGGCGTCGCCTCCCCGACACCGTGGACCGACGCGAGCCCGGGAGGCGCAAGCGTCTGCATTTGATCGAGGATGACTAACCCCATGCGGGCCGAAGACGAAATGAACGAAGAGCGCGACACCGACGAGCGCCTTTGGCACCCGTGGCTTCGGATCAACCGTGTCCTGCGCGAAATCCTACGCGAGCGAGGGAGTGCGCAGACGTGGCCGCAGGTTAAGGCCGAGTTGGTGAAGGCAGTCGCGCTCAAGAGCGAGATTCGACGAGCGGGGTGGTTCAACTGAGGAGGGCATGAAGTCTGGTGAATGGTGCCCCCGGCAGGACACGCACGGTAGGACCGACGTTCTCCGCGCTCTTCAGCCTATCCCGTTCAACGGCACCGTTCAGCGCGCTCCGCGCGTACGGCGTGCGAACAGCAGCGGGCCGCTCGTCAACGGCACCGGGGAGTACGTTAGACTCGGCGGGTGACCCTGCTCGCTGATCTGGACGCCTTCCTGCAGGAGCACCGTCACTGCGGTGATCTCGACGCCGCTGTCGAAGGCGACCGCGTCTGGATGACCTGTCCGTGCGGCGCGCGGATCGAGCGAGACGAGGACCGTGACTGATCGGCTCGAGCGCGTCGCCGCGCTGGTGCGCGTCGCGGCGTTCGGCTAGACTCCCCGCCAGCCATCCTCCACCGAGGTGCCCATGCGGCTGATCGGGCTCGCGGTTGTTATCACCCTCAACCTATTTCTTGCGCCGCTCGCCGCCGACGCGCAGCAGGCAGGAAAGGTGCCCCGGATAGGTTTTCTTAGTCTGACGTCCCCTTCCGATAGGCCGTTCCTGCTCGACGCGTTCCGGCAAAGGCTGCGCGAGCTCGGGTGGGTTGAGGGTCAGAATATTGTCATCGACTATCGATATGCGGAGGATCGGGTCGACCGGCTGCCCGACTTGGCCGCCGAGCTGGTCCGGCTCAAGGTGGACCTCATCATCGCATCGGCGGGGACGCAAGTGGCGACGGCAGCCAAGAACGCCACCGAGACGATCCCCATCGTCATGATTTTCGTTCGCGATCCTGTCGGCACCGGGCTCATCGCGAGCCTCGCGCGCCCGGGCGGGAACGTCACAGGGGACGCCGGCACCGCCGGCATGGAAATGTTCGCCAAACAACTGGAGCTGCTCAAGGAGACCGTCCCCAAGATCCGCCGTGTGGCCATCCTCTCGAACCCGTCCAATGCGTACCACCAGCTCGCGATAAGAGAAGTGAACGTCGCGGCCCGGTCGTTGGGAGTGGAGCTGCAACGCCTAGAGGCTCGAGGTCCGAACGAGTTCGACGGCGCATTCGCGGCGATGGCCAAAGAGCGCGTGGGAGCCCTCGTCGTACTGTCAGATGCGATCTTCAGCTCCCACCGAACACGGCTCGCAGACCTCGCAGCCAGGAGCCGCCTGCCGGCAGCATACGGCGTCAGGGAGTATGTGGAGGCCGGGGGTCTCATGTCTTACGGGCCGAGCTTGCTCGATTCCCACCGGCGGGCCGCCACCTACGTGGATAAGATCCTCAAGGGGGCCAAGCCCGCCGAACTGCCCGTCCAGCAGCCGACCAAGTTCGAGCTGGTCATCAACCTCAAGACCGCGAAGGCGCTCGGGCTGACGATCCCGCAGTCTATCTTGCTGCGGGCGGACGAGGTGATCCA
>Ga0111539_10010494_pt1 | contig 11657 bp, 11 predicted proteins | sample RhiMethybrSRZTD1_FD_79667 | JGI IMG/M metagenome (GOLD analysis project Ga0111539, IMG submission 79667) | Populus rhizosphere microbial communities from Tennessee, USA - Rhizosphere MetaG P. TD hybrid SRZTD1 (version 2) (version 2) | ecosystem: Host-associated > Plants > Roots > Rhizosphere >...
AACTCCGCGGATCGCGTGGGCGCGCTGACGCGCCTGGACTATGGACCGAAGGCCTACATCTATGCCGCGCGGGTATTCGATCCCGCATTCCGCGGGCAGCTCGATCGCGCGAATGACGTGCTCAAGGATTATCGGTCGCTGCTCAAGCGTTCGCGAGCGATCCAGTTGCGGTTCAATGCCGCCTTGCTGATCGGCGCGCTGATCATCGTCGGCCTCGCCATCCTTGCCGCGCTCCGGCTTGCCGATCGGATGGTCCGCCCGGTGGGACAGCTGGTCACTGCTGCCGGACGGATCGAGGAAGGCGATTTCTCCGCCCGCGTGCCGGTCGGCGACGGCGACACCGAGGACGAGGTCCAGACGCTCTCAACCGCGTTCAATCGCATGGCTGGCCGCCTGGACGAACAGACCGGGGCCTTGCGGACCGCGAACACGCAGCTCGACGCCCGCCGCGCGTTCATCGAGGCGGTGCTGTCGAGCGTCACCGCGGGCGTGATTGCGCTCGATTCGGGGAACCGCATCCTGCTCATCAACCGCTCGGCGGAAGGCCTGCTGCAGCGAGGGGAGGAGGAGCTGGAGAACAAGCCGCTCGCCGAGGTCTCGTCCGACCTGGACGAGTTCATGCGCGGCGAGCATGCCGAGGCGAACGTGATTGCCGTCACAGGCTCCGGCCAGCGGACGCTCGCGGTCAAGCGGGTCCGCTACCAGGACGGCAGCGTACTGACCTTCGATGACATCACCGACCAGCTCAGCGACCAACGCCGCGCGGCCTGGTCCGACATCGCGCGTCGAATCGCGCACGAAATCAAGAACCCGCTGACCCCGATCCAGCTTGCCGCCGAGCGATTGCAGCGGCGGTTTGGCGAAGAAATCGCGGCGGACAAGGAGACGTTCGAGCGGCTGACGGGGACGATCGTCCGTCAGGTCGGCGACCTTCGGCGCATGGTCGACGAGTTCTCCAATTTCGCGCGCATGCCCAAGCCGGTGTTCCGCGAGGAGAATATCCACGACATCGCCCGCCAGGCCCTGTTCCTCCACGAAGTCGCGCACCCCGGGATCAGCTTTGTGCTCGATCCGCCGCAGGGCGAGCTCGCTATGGTCGGTGACCGCCGCCAGCTCGCCCAGGCGCTGACCAATGTTGTGAAAAACGGTGTCGAAGCCATTGAAAGCCGGATAACTCGGGGCGAGCACAGCCTTGCCGGCGACCGCGTCGAGGTGCGCCTTCACACCGAGGGTCACCAGCTCATCATCGACGTCATGGACACCGGCATCGGCCTGCCCGAGGACCGCGAGCGGCTGACCGAGCCCTACATGACCACGCGCGTCCGCGGCACCGGCCTCGGACTCGCGATCGTCAAGAAGATTGTTGAGGAACATATGGGCGAGATCGCCTTCCTCGACCGGCCGGGCGGCGGCACGCATGTCAGGATCGCTTTCGATACCGATCGCTTGGCGGCACTGGCCGATGGGGCGGGGGACGAATCCACCGACGAAGACAATGAAGGCGAGGTTGCTGGCTGATGGCGCTTGAAGTGCTCGTAGTCGACGATGAAGCCGATATCCGCGACCTCGTCAGCGGCGTGCTCGAAGACGAAGGCTATGCGGTGCGGACCGCGGCTGACAGCAATTCGGCGCTCGAGGCGGTCGAGGAGCGGCGACCGTCGATGGTCCTGCTCGATGTCTGGTTGCACGGCTCCCGACTCGACGGGCTTCAGCTGCTGCAGGAGATCAAGGGTCGCGACCCGTCGATTCCAGTGCTGATGATCTCTGGGCACGGCAACCTCGACACCGCTGTGGCGGCGGTCAAGGAAGGAGCGGTCGACTTCATCGAAAAACCGTTCGAGGCCGAGCGGCTGATCTATCTCGTCGACCGGGCGACCGAGACCGAGCGGCTGAAGCGCGAGAATGAAGCGCTCCGCCGGCAGGTCGGCCACGAAGAGCAACTGCACGGGACGTCGGTGGCGATCAACTCGGTCCGCGCGACGCTGAAGCGGGTGGCGCCGACCGGCAGCCGCGTGCTGATCACCGGGCCCGCCGGAGTCGGCAAGGAGATCGCGGCGCGCATCATCCATCAGTGGAGCCCGCGCGCGAAGGCGCCGTTCGTGGTCCTGCCGGCGGCGATGATGAGCCCCGACCGGGTCGAAGAGGAATTGTTCGGCAGCGAGAGCGACGGGGCGGTCCGGCCGGGCATGCTCGAGCACGCCCATGGCGGCACTCTGTTCCTCGACGAGATTGCCGACATGCCCGCGACCACCCAGGGCAAGATCCTGCGCGTCCTCACCGACCAGAGCTATCACCGAGTCGGCGGACAGCGGCCGGTCAAGGTTGATGTGCGGGTCCTGTCGGCGACATCGAAGAACTTGTCCGACGAGATCGCCGGGGGCCGTTTCCGCGAGGACCTGTTCTACCGGTTGAACGTGGTGCCGGTCCGGCTGCCACCGCTGCGCGAACGCCGTGAAGACATTCCCGAACTGGTGGGGCATTTCCTCGCCCGCTTCGCCTCCGACCGGCGGATGGCGACCCCCTCCATCTCTGACGAGGCGATGGCGGCGCTCCAGGCGCACGACTGGCCGGGCAACGTCCGCCAATTGCGCAACATCATCGAGCGGACGATCATCCTCGCACCCGGTGACCGTGTGTCGTGCATCGAGGTCGACCTGCTGCCGTCCGAGGTACTCGACAACCAAGGCGCGCCGGGCGGGTCGAGCACGACCATGGCGATCATGGGCAGCCCGCTCAGGGAAGCGCGCGAATCCTTCGAGCGGGAATATCTCAAGATCCAGATCCGCCGCTTTTCGGGCAACATTTCGCGCACCGCGTCCTTCATCGGGATGGAGCGCTCGGCGCTTCACCGGAAGCTCAAGGCTTTGGGAATCGGGGATAAGCGCGAAGGGGACGAGTAGGAGTCCGTTACGATGGCCGCGCGATCGCTCAGCCTCCAGGACCATTTCCTCAACAGCGTCCGGCGGGCCAAGCTGCCGGTCACCATCTTCCTCGTCAAAGGCGTCAAGCTGCAGGGCGCGATCACCTGGTTCGACGCTTTCTCGCTGTTGCTCAGGCGCGAGGGTGTTTCGCAGCTGATCTACAAGCACTCGATCTCGACCATCATGCCGGCGCAGCCGCCGCCCGACTTCGTCGCGCCTGAACCGCCTGCCGACGGGGCGAAGGCCGTCCTCCAGGACCTGTTCCTCGCCGCCGCGGCAAAGGAGCAGGAGCGGATGACCCTGTTCCTGGTCAACGGCGTGATGCTTCAAGGATCGGTCACGGCCTATGACCAATTCTCGCTGCTGCTCGAGCGTGGCGGCCAGGTCCAGCTGATTTACAAGCATGCGATCTCGACGCTGCAGCCCGCGCACTCGTTGAAGCTCGACCAGGACGAGCCGCAGGGCGAGGCGCAGGATGATGCGGGGGACGAGTCCTGAAAGAGTATGACGGCCACGGCGAAACCGACGTCGCTCGCGGTGAGCGGGCGGTACTGGTGGTTCCCGAGCTTCCAGGCGAAGCCTCGCGTCGCTCGGCCGAGGCGCGGCTCGAGGAGGCTGAAGGGCTGGCCGAGGCGATCGGCATCGTCGTCGCGAAGGAGAGGGCGTTCCGGCTCCGGACGATCCGCCCCGCGACCTTGCTCGGCAAGGGCCAGGTCGAGGAGGTCGCCCGGCTGGCGGAGGCGGGGGCCGCAGGCCTGGTGATCATCGACGCGCCGCTGACTCCAATCCAGCAGAAGAACCTGGAGGACGAGGCAGGGGCCAAGGTGATCGACCGGACCGGGCTGATCCTCGAGATTTTCGGTGAGCGAGCGGCGACCGCGGAAGGGCGGCTGCAGGTCGAGCTCGCGCATCTCGACTATCAGGCGGGCCGCCTGGTCCGAAGCTGGACGCACCTTGAGCGCCAGCGCGGCGGCTTCGGCTTCCTCGGAGGTCCTGGCGAAACCCAGATCGAGGCCGACCGCCGGCTGATCCGCGAGCGTATGCGGCGGATCCGCAAGGAGCTCGACCGGGTCAAGCGCACGCGCTCGCTGCACCGCGGCCGGCGCCAGCGGGCGCCGTGGCCCGTGATTGCGCTGGTCGGCTATACCAACGCTGGAAAATCTACGCTTTTCAACCGGGTGACGGGCGAAGACGTGTTCGCCGAGGACTTGCTGTTTGCGACGCTCGATCCGACGATGCGCGATATCCGGCTGCCCGGCTTCGACAAGGCGATCCTGTCCGACACCGTCGGGTTTGTGTCCGATCTGCCGACCGAATTGATCGCGGCGTTCCGGGCAACGCTGGAGGAGGTCGCGTCCGCCGACCTGCTCGTCCATGTGCGCGACATGAACCATCCCGACCGGGAGGCGCAGCGCGAGGATGTCGAAGACGTGCTCGCCTCGCTCGGGCTGGCGGAGGAAGGGGCGCCGCCGCGGCTCGAGGCCTGGAATAAGGTTGACTTGCTGGCGGATGAGGAACGCACGCGCCTGCTCGAGGATGCCAAGCGGCGGGACAATGTGGTCCCGATCTCGGCGCTGACCGGGGAGGGGCTTGAGGCCCTGCGCGAACGAATGGCGAACAAACTGAGGAGCGGGGAGCAGGTCCACCAAATTCGGCTGGCGGCGGCCGAAGGGAGCAAGATCGCCTGGCTTCACGCGCGAGGCGAGGTGCTCGATCAGCGCGTTGACGATAACGAAATCGCGCTCTCGGTGCGACTATCGCCCGAGAATTGGGCGCGGTTTCAGTCGCTCGGTGCGGCTTGAGCCTCCTTGGCCTCGACCCACAATGCTTCCATTTCGTCCAGCGACATGTCTGTAAAGCCGGGGGTCTTCTCGATCGCCCGGAAGCGTCGCTCGAACTTACGGTTTGCTTCTCTTAGAGCGGCTTCTGCCTCGACATTAAGATACCGTGCGAGGTTAACGACCGCAAACAGCAGGTCGCCGAGTTCTTCCAGCCTGCGGTCGTGCTCGGTCTCGGCATCGAGCTCGGCCAGCTCCTCGTCGATCTTCGCGCGCGGGCCGGAAATGTCGGGCCAGTCGAAACCCGTACGCGCCGCCCGGCGCTGCAGCTTGGCGGCGCGCTCGAGCGCCGGAAGCGCCAGCGCGACACCGGCTAACGCGCTGTCATCACTGGAGTTCTTGCGCTCTTCGGCCTTAATGATCTCCCACAAATGATGGCCGCCATGCTCAGCGTCGCCGAAGATATGCGGATGCCGGCGCTCCATCTTGTCGCAAATGCGGGTGATGACGTCCTCCAGGGTGAAATAGCCCGCATCCGCGGCAATCTGGGCGTGGAACACGACCTGGAGCTGGAGATCGCCGAGTTCGTCGGCCAGCGCATCCATGTCATCGCGCGCGATTGCATCGGCAACTTCGTAGGCTTCCTCGATGGTGTAGGGCGCGATCGTCTCGAACGTCTGGACGCTGTCCCATTCACAGCCGGTCCCGGGATCGCGGAGGCGGCGCATGATTTGCTCGAGGCGTTCAAGCGGCACGGGGGACCCCCGAAGGCGCTTTCTCCTCGCAATCTTGAAGTATGATAATATGCATTATGTAAATCCTAGGTAGATCAGGGGACGAGCACCAACCACCGTCCCTCGACACCCCAGCGGCTTAACGACGACAGGAAGTTCATCCCCAGCACATTGAGGTTGTCGTTGTCGGCCACCTGGACGCCCAAGTCAGTGCGACGGATCCCCCCGACCTTGAGCTCTCGCGCGCTGCCGGTCGAAACACGAATGATGCCATTGCCGGTTCGTACCAGCTGATTGGGCCGCAGCGATACCGGAACGCCAGCCTCGATCGCCGTTTCGCGGTCGATCGTCGTCATGGTCGCGCCGCTGTCGATCAGGAATTTGACCTTCTTGCCGTTGATCCGGCCCTCAACCCAGAAATGGCCGTCAATCGCCATCGGAATGCGCGTTTCGCGACCTTGCTGCACGGGCGTGCCGATCGCTTCGGCGCGCAGCCGCTGCGCTACCCAGCCGAAATCATCGCGGAAGGTGAACAAGACGAAACCGGCCGCGAAAACCAGCAGCCAGGTCAGCGCCAGCGTCGCCATACGCGCGGCCGGCTCGCGCCGCGACATCAAGGTGCCGAGAACCAGCATCACCGCCATCAGGATGTAGAGGCCGCCGAGCGGCAGGCTGTTGGTCACGGGCTCAGCACCAAATCATGTCCTTCGACGCGCCAGCCGCGGAGCGTCCGGAGGAAGTTCATCCCGAGGATGTTGGTCCGGTCGCGCGAATTGACGTCGATTGGAAAATCGGTCCGCTCGATCGGGCCGACGGCAAGCTTGTCGGCATAGGATTGGCGCACCTGCGCAGGCCCGTTGGCGGTGTCGATGTAGCGGATGCGCCCGTCGGTGCGGATGCCCGCTGCACGCGCGGTCTCGTCCGACACGGTCGTGATCGACGCACCGCTGTCGACCAGGAACCGCGCCGGGCGACCATTGACCGTCGCGTCGACCCAGAAATGGCCATCGTCGGCGACGGGAACGCGCACCTCGCCTCCCGAGACGATCGCCGCGCCAGTGGCTTCGGCACGCAAGCGATCGAACAGGCCAGTGAATTCGCCGCGGAAGGCGAACAAAATGAAAGCGACCCCGAAGATCGCCACCCAGGCGGCGGCCATCCTGACCGCCCTGCCGACCGGCAGTCGCATGCTGATCAGCGCGCTCGCGACGAACACGATAATCATCACATAGTAGATGGCGTTCGGGACGTTGTCGCTCACGTCAGCTCGATCTCCAGGCCGTCATGGGCCGGCGCCGCCCAATCGGGCAACTCGGCGATCAGGCTCGCGTAATCGAGGCCATTGCCCATGTGCGTCAAGTAGAGCTGGCCGACCTTCAGGTCCCTGGCCCAGCCCAGCACCCCGTCGAGATGCGCGTGCGTCGGGTGCCTCTGCCGCGTCAGGCAGTCTGCGACCCATACGTCCACGCCTTCGTACAACCGCGCCATATCATCGCTCAATTCGTTGAAATCGATAGCATAAGCGAAGGAACGGCCGCTCTCGTCGAAGCGCATGCCGAGCGAGGTCGGTCCGCCATGCGGCTGGTCGACAAAGCGCGCGACGGCTTCACCGAAGCGCTGGTCGCCCGCGATCTCCCGCCCCTCGACGATCGGGCGGTAGAATTCGGACCGGGCGAAGGCATAGGCGAAGCGATGCCGGAGGCTCGCCAGCGTCTCGTGCGAGCCGTAGAGCGGCACGGGGCCGTCCAGCACCTGCGAGAGCGGTCGCAGCTCATCGATGCCGTGGACATGGTCGCCATGATCGTGGGTGACGATCACCGCATCGAGCCGGCCAACCTCGGCCGCCAGGAGCTGTTGCCGAAGGTCCGGCCCGCAATCGACCAACACGCGCACATTGCCGCTTTCGACCAGTATCGATGAGCGCAGCCGAGCATTGCGCGGCTCGGCCGGGTTGCACTGGCCCCATTGATTGCCGATCTTGGGGACGCCAGTCGAGGTCCCGCAGCCGAGAATCCGGACCTTCACGCCGCCTTGCTGAACAATTTGAAGAAATTGGCCGTAGTGGCATCGGCGAGCTTCCCGGGCTCCTCTCCGCGCAATTCGGCGACGAAGGCGGCGGTATCGGCGACGAAGGCCGGCTCGCATATCTGGCCGCGGTGCGGAACGGGTGCGAGGAATGGCGAATCGGTCTCCACCAGCATTCGGTCGGAGGGCAGCCATTTGGCCGTGTCCTGAAGCTCGCGCGCGTTCTTGAAGGTGACGATGCCAGACAGGGAGATCAGGAAGCCGAGATCGAGCGCCTTGCGCGCCAGCTCGGCCGTGCCGGTGAAGCAGTGGAGCACGCCGGTCACCCCCCTTCCCCGGACCGCCTCGCCGAGGATCTCGGCCGTGTCCTCCTCCGCCTCGCGGGTGTGGACGATCAGCGGCAGGCCGGTCTGCCGGGCGGCGTCGATATGCGCGCGGAAACGCTCACGCTGAGCGCCGCGCTCGCTGTTGTCATAATGGTAGTCGAGCCCGCACTCGCCGATCGCGACGACGCGGGGATGGTCCGCGCCGGCGACCAGCGCCGCCGCGCCGAGGTCGGGATGCGCGTCGGCCTCGTGCGGATGGACTCCAACGCTGGCCCACACGTCGGCGTTGCGCTCCGCGACGCCGACAATGTCGCCCCATTCGTTTTGCCGGGTCGAGATATTGAGGAAGCCGCCGACGCCGCGTTGGCGCGCATTTTCAAGCACTTCGTCCTGGCGATCGACCAGGCCTTCGTAATTGAGGTGGCAATGGCTGTCGATCAGCGTCACGCCGCTTCCTCCGGCTCCTCTTCGAGCTCGAGGCGCGGGAAAAGCGGAGTCGGCTGCGGGATAGGCGCCCCGCCCTTCCCCGCGTCGATCAGGGTCAGCAGAGTCTCCGCGGACGCGGGGATCACCGGGGCGATCGCCTCGGCGAGGTCACGGATGGCCGGCACGAGCGTCCCGAGCACAGCCGCCATGCGTCCAGGATCGGTCTTCCGCAGAGTCCACGGCGCCTGGGCGTCAACATAGGCGTTGCAGGCAAACACGGCGCGCAGCCAGGCCTCTATGCCGATCGAGAACGCGTAGCGCTCGAAGGCGTCGGGGACTTCGCGCTTCGACGCTTGCTCGACCACCGCGAGCAGTTCGCGGTCGGCACCAGTCTCGCCAGGCTCCGGAAGAACGCCATCCAGATTTTTGAAAATCATGGATAAAGTGCGCTGAGCGAGATTGCCGAAGCTGTTCGCCAGCTCGGCATTGGCGCGGGCGACGATCGCCTCGGCGCTGTAGCTGCCGTCCTGGCCGAACGGCACTTCGCGCAGCAGGAAATAGCGCAAGGCGTCGACCCCGAAGCGGTCGGCAAGCGCCATCGGGTCGACCACGTTGCCGATGCTCTTCGACATCTTCTCGCCGCGGCTGAGGAGAAAGCCGTGGGCAAAGACCTGCCGGGGGATCGGCAGCTTGGCCGACATCAGGAACGCCGGCCAGTACACCGTGTGGAAACGCGTGATGTCCTTGCCGATCAGATGGAGGTTCGCCGGCCAGTAATGCGCGAACTCACCGTCGAGCTTCGGATAACCCACCCCGGTCATGTAGGTCGTGAGCGCGTCGACCCAGACGTACATCACATGGCCCGGCGATCCGGGCACCGGCACGCCCCAGTCGAAGCTGGTTCGAGAGACGCTGAGATCCTTGAGCCCCCCTTCGACGAAGCGCAGCACCTCATTGCGGCGGCTGTCGGGCCGGATGAAATCCGGGTTGGCCGCATAATGGTCGAGCAGCGGCTGCTGATATTTGGACAGGCGGAAGAACCAGGTCTCCTCGGCGGTCCATTCGACCGGAGTGCCCTGCGGCGAGACTTTTTCGCCTCCCTCCCCCGTTTCGAGCTCCTTGTCCTCGTAGAAGGCCTCGTCGCGAACCGAATACCAGCCCTCGTAGCGATCGAGGTACAAGTCGCCGGCAGCTTCCATGGCCTTCCAGATGGCGATGCTGGCCTCGTGGTGGCGCGGCTCGGACGTGCGCACAAAATCGTCATAAGAAATGTTAAGCCGCTCGCACATATCCCGGAAATATTGCGACATTTCGTCAGCAAATTCGAGCGTATCCCGGCCTTCGGCCCGGGCCGTCTGGACCATCTTCAGGCCGTGCTCGTCGGTCCCTGTCACAAGCTTGACGTCGCGGCCCTGCCCGCGCTGGAACCGGGCGATCGCGTCGGCGGCGATCGCCTCATAGGCGTGGCCGATGTGCGGGGGGCCGTTGGGATAGCTGATCGCGGTGGTGATGTAGAAAGGGTCGGACATGCGTGTGCCCGCCCTAGCCGCCGCGTCCTAGCGCTTCAAGGAAGGGGACTCGGCGACGTCGGCGAGGATCCCGCCGAGCTGGAAGACCGTCGCGGCCGGATCGAGCGAGACACGCGGCGCAATCATCGCCAGCTCACGCGCCCTGGCATAGGCATCGAGCGCGCGTTCGCGGCGCATACCCTCGAGTCCCCGCGCCTCGCGTGCGATGAGTGACGGCGCGAGATCCAGGAACGCCGCGTAGCGCTCGCCCGCTCCACGCTTGCCGAGCTCGAGTGCGAGGTCGGAACGACGGCCGTTGGTCGGGTCGCCCTGCCGGAGGATCGCAAGCGCGGCCTCCTCCAGCCTGGCGAGGTCGAGCTCCGCGAAGGCCAATGCCCGCCCGGCCGAACCGAACGACATGGCGACGATCCTGCGGCGCTCGGATTCGTCCAGCGCCGGCGCTTCGCGCTCCAGGATTGACGTCATGGCGTCATTGCCAAGTGCTTGAAATTCAAGGCGCCGACAGCGCGAGCGAATGGTTGGCAGCAGCCTGCCCGGCGCATGGCTGACGAGCAGGAACAGGACGTTGGGCGGCGGTTCCTCGAGCATTTTGAGCAGCGCATTGGCGCCAGGCGCATCGAGCTCGTCGACGGTGTCGATCACCGCCACGCGCCAGTCGGACAGCGCCGGCGTCAGCTCGAGGAGCTCGGCCAGGTCGCGCACCTGGGCGACGCTGATGTTGCGCGCGAGGTTGCCGGTCTTCTCATTCTCCAGCCGTTGGAGCCAGCGCATGTCGGGATGGCTGCCGGCGGCGATCAGCCTGGCGATCATGTGGTTGGCGGGCGTGTCGAGCCCGTGTGTATCGATCGGCGGGCCGGCAGCCTCGGCTAGCACGCGGGTTGCGGCAGCGCGGGCGAAAGTTGCTTTGCCGACGCCTTTGGGCCCGGCGAGCAGCCAGGCGTGATGCAGTTTGCGCGATTGCCACGCAGCCGTGAACTGCTCGACTGCACGCTCTTGCCCGACGATCACGGCAGCAAGTCCGCGATGGCGTCAAGCAGGCGCTGCGTGACCTGCTCCTGGTCTCCGGACGCGTCGATCAGCCGGACCCGCTCGGGTTCCTCGGCGGCGATCAGGCGAAATGCCGTCTCGACCATGTGGTGATAATCGCTGCCACGGCCGCCAATGCGGTCGCTGATGGCATCGCGCGCCCGAGCCCGTTCGTGCCCGTCGTCGGCCAGCAGCACCAAGGTGCGATCGGGGAACCACTTACCGATGCCGAAGGCGTTGATTGTGCGAACGATCTCGATGCCGAGGCCGCCGGCACCCCCCTGGTAAGCGAGTGAACTGTCCACGAAGCGGTCCGACAGCACCCATTGACCCGCCTCAAGTGCCGGGCGGATGGTCTTCTGGACGTGATCGGCGCGGGCCGCGGCGAACAACAAAGCTTCGGCCTCGGGCCCCCAACGGTCCTCTTCTCCGCCGAGAAGCAATCCGCGAATCGCTTCGGCGCCCTCGCTTCCGCCCGGCTCGCGGGTGGTGACGACGTCGAGGCCGCGCTGGCGCAGCGCCTCGGCGAACGCCTTGACCTGCGTCGACTTGCCGACCCCCTCCCCGCCCTCGAGCGAAATGAAGCGCCCGTATTGGCTCACGCCATGCCGACGAGTTGCTTGAGGCCGAGCCAGATCCGGCCGAAGAAGCCCGCTCTGCCGACGTCCTCGCCGGCGACCAGCGGCACGACCTGCGGTGGCGTGTCCCCGGTGGTGATCACCAGCTCGGCGACCTGCTGGCCCTTCTTGATCGGTGCCGCGATCGGCCCCTGATAGCGGATTTTCATCCTGATCGGGCCGTTGGCGAGCCCGGCGGGGACCGTGACCGCGAGGTTGCGAGGGGCGACCAGCGACACTTCGCTGCTGCTCCCCAGCTGCACCGTCGCCGAGCC
>Ga0111539_10010497_pt1 | contig 11655 bp, 6 predicted proteins | sample RhiMethybrSRZTD1_FD_79667 | JGI IMG/M metagenome (GOLD analysis project Ga0111539, IMG submission 79667) | Populus rhizosphere microbial communities from Tennessee, USA - Rhizosphere MetaG P. TD hybrid SRZTD1 (version 2) (version 2) | ecosystem: Host-associated > Plants > Roots > Rhizosphere >...
AGATTCCTCTGGAACTTCTGGGTCGCGCGCTGGGCAGTGAACTGGCACGGGATGCCCGTCATCGCATCCTGCAACCAGCGCCGCAGCAGGACCGCGAAATGGATGCACAGATCGACGCGCTGCTTCCGTCCATCGGTCTTACGACGGACGCGAGTGAAAGATTCGTCCCGTCGCTGAAGCTCGATCTCGCGCCGATCATCATCATGTTCAACAGCAAGCAGGAGAACGTGGCTCGCGCAATGCTCACCGAACATCTTTTGCTGATGCGCGCGGACCTCCAGCAGCGGGCTAAACAACAGGCTGCTCTTCCGCTTTGCGACGTTAAAGACTTGCGGGCTGCCTTGCGAAAGGGTTTGCTCGAGTTGATGCCCCAACCAAGCGGTTTTGATCGGAGCCTCAACTTCCTCAAGGGCGTTTCGGGCAGACTTCAGACATTGCGGGAGAGTCTGCTGGGAGCTGTGCTTGAGGCGAAAGGCGAAGCAGAAAAACATCGCATCAGGGCCGAAGCGATCGAGCGCCAGGGTGTGGCGAAGGTCGAGAATATTGATGCCGAGTTGGGAGCGTGGCGGCAAGCTGCTCAGGTCGAGGCGCGGCAAATCGTACTGGAAGGGCAGGCGCTCAACCTGTCTTCCTTCCTCGACGAGGTGCGCCATCTCATCACGCGCTGGCAGAAAATCCGAACGATGTTCGACCATCTCCGAATGGAGCGGCCGCTGACCGAAGACAGTTACTACGCCCTGCGGCGTTCTCGTGCATCCGTCTGCCCCGTCGAGTGGTTTAACAAACTCCTGGAGCCGTTCCGCGATGACATGATCCACAGAGTTTTGGCGGCGTTGGTCGGGGAATACGACACATGGTCCAACTTCAGTGCGGGTGAACTCAGCTCTCGTTTCTTTGCCATCTGCGCAAACACGATGCAGGAACACTTCGCGGCTGAGGCCGGCATGAACTGCGACCAATTGCTCGCCGACTGTTATGGATATCCCGGCGACCGCTACAGGGAAATCGTCGCGAGCCTGCTGTCGCGCGCACGGGCGAGCTGGGAGATTCACGAAAGCTATCCCCTCCGCGACAGTACCCTCGAAGTTTCCGCAATTGGTGCGGTGACGGACTCGCACCTGTACAAAGCCGTGCAGGAAACTCATCGCGACCTGACACCGGTCGGCAGCCAATGGAGCGATTTTGTGCCTATTCTGCGGACCGAACACATCATGTCGTTGACCGGCTTGAAGCGGCTGCCGTCGTATCGGCAGAGTTTCATGGATTCAATAAACCTGGAGCAGCGCTACGATTTGCACTTCTTCCTGGACCGCCGCTGGGTCAGTGAGCTGGTGTTCCCGGACGAGGGTCTCGGCGAACTGGATGACTATCGACGGTTCACTCTTTCTGAGGCCGTTGGTGCTATCAAAAACCTCGACGGCGGGTATGTCTTTGTCGCGGGCCGTATGCGAGTGCCGCTGAATACGTACCGGCACATGGCTTTTGAGTATTTCCGCCAGAACTATGATCTCAACAAGAGAGCGGACAATCGGATCGCTCGGTCCGGTGTGCTTTTCTCGAAGGACAAACTCGAGAGTCATATCGGCAAGCTTCGGAACAAGATTGACCGCGCCAGCAACGGATCGAATGGAACCAACGGGACCAATGGATCGAATGGGCGATCAAGCCATGGCAGACCGACGAGCCGGGAGGTGCAGCAGGTCCACCAGGAAATTCGTGCCGTACTGGCAGCACTGAAAAACGGTGATGGAGCGCTTTAGCGATGAGCAACGGTCAGCAGCATCTCATGACAGGAGTAGTGGCGTTCGCGTTGGACGAGTCCGGCAAAGGTATCCTTGAAGCCCTGGTCACGCGAGCGAAGCATTTCAAGCAGCCATTGCTCCGTCGATTGGCAACTGCGAACACCCTGGCCGACGATCTCTCGTCTGCGATGAGTGGATTGCTGGATCCGCAGAGCCCGGCAACCCACCGGATAGATCGCGTGCATCTGCTCATCGTGATTGATCCGGAACAAAATGCAGACTCCGACGTGCTGCGTGCGATTTCTTCCACAGTGCAGGCTGCGAGGAAGCAGTTCCAGTCGAGGATGGGCCGCGCAATCCTTACGGTTTGCGGCCGCTTTCACCCTGTTGGACAGGCCACGAACGGATTGGTCCACACCTTGCCCCATCGCAACAACAGGCAGGGAACAGGTGTCGAAGTCTTCGATCAAGTGGTATTGCTGGACACCCAGAAACCGGATGGTTCGCCGTCACCAACGATGGACGTTGCGGCCGACAGCTATGCCGCGGTTCTTTCCAACCTGATGCTCAGCGACTTCGAGGAATCGGTCTATAGACTCCTCGAACATCAGCGCGGCCCGCTCGGCGGTGATGGATTGTTCGTGTCGTTTGGCGTTGCGGAATTGGAGTTTTCACGACAGGAAACGGTGCAGTCGATTGAGGCCGTTCTATGGCGCCGGATGGCGCGAAAGATTCTCCAGGATGCGACGTTGTCTGCTCCGATGGAGGGCTCTGGCGGAGATTCGTGGCAAGAGGAATTCGAGGGCCGGCTTACGGCTGAACCTTTCGAATTCGCAGATCCCTTTTGGATCGATCAGTTCCATCGGCAGGCCTCGGAGAAGTTGCAACGGGGCTTTGAAGAGTCCGCCTGTCACACAGGTTTTTTGCTGCGTTTTCTGGCTCAACGCGAGGAACACCTGATCCGTTTTCGAGACAGGGCCAGGACGGGTTTGACCGCTTTCATGGACGAGTTTGTTCCAAGGCATGCGCTTCCGATCGCGGCCCGGAAAACGGCCGAGCCCGTGAGGACGTCGCATCTCGAATATGGCTGGACTCGCATCGCGATACTTCCTTTGTGCCTGGCGATATGTTCCACAATTTTTCTCGGTGGTCTGATCTCAGGCTCGACGACGCTGCGTTTGCCGGCGATGCTTGTGCTTACGTTGTTGTTCGGAAGCGGCATCACGTTCCTTCTAACGCGACGGCGAACCGGAGCAGAGGCGGCCGATCCTCTCCCTTCACAGCCAGCGCCCCAGCGGGATGTGATTGCAGAACTTCGACGTCATCGCGCTTGCGGAGAGATTGCGTCGGGCCTGTTAAAACGGCAGCGCAAGCTGCGCAAAGCGATTGAATCCGATATTGAGGCGTTGCGGAGCGAACTGAGCAGACCTTACGCCGTGAAGCCGCAGGGTCCGCTGGGTTTGCCCGAGAGTTTGATTGACGAGTTGCTGACGGCTAACGGGCTTGACGTGCAACAAGCTGTCCTGGAGTTTTGGGAACAGGCCGAAGAGCGCCTTGCAACGCGGCCGGCCGCGCGCGAGAAGTCCCTTCCGCATCGCCTTCGCCGATTTGCCACGAGCCGTTGTGCGGTGTTCTCAGAACTTAGAATGAACGATGTCCTCGCATATCTGGGGGGCGCCGCTGCGTTGGAACGTGCTCACTTGTCGCGAGAGATCGATCGGTTGCAGAGTGGATCCAATCCCTGGATGCCGGTCCGCGGTTTAGCCGGCGGGATGGTTCTGGCTGTACCGGAGACTGTGAGTCCGGAACTTCGACAGTCCATCGCGGAACGTTTTCAGCATCCCGTGTTTGTTGTTCCCACGAAGCGTGAAGCCATCATCGCGCTGCAATGGACACAAGGCTATCTGCAACCCACCGTCGACCCGAATCCCAAAGCAATAGCACTGTAGTACCTGCTGTTCGAGACTGCGGTAGCGGGCTCGCATCCGGCTCCGTGTCGTCGAAACCCGTGAAACTCTATGACTGTATTGAGTTTATTGGGTTGATCGGGTCAGGAACCGTATCGCTTTTTTTTCCCAATCGAGAATTGTCAGAAGCACCAACGTGCTATACGATGCCTCTCGGATCAAGCCATGGAAGGCCAAAAGACAAAGCTCTACATGAAAACCTGCTCGGAGAAGCCGTCAACCGAGTCTGCCCATCAATCACGTACACGAAAGCCGGTCGGCTTGTGGATGACTGGCGTTGAGAGCCTCGGCTTCATCAACGGCAGGCCCACTATTATGGTGAGACTTCAAGATGGAGCGTTCGAACCTCTATCCAATCTGGTCGTGACTGAAGTCTTCGAGCGGCGGAAGCTGGAGCGATCTGTTCGCTAAGTGTAAGTTGGTAGTGATGGAAGTTTGGGTAGCCAACGATTCACGCTCGCGCGGTAGCGAGCCCAATCGCCGCCAAACTGTAGTGCCAGCGTCGGCTCTTCATAAAAGATCACGCGTAGATGAAAGACGATGGCGAGAGCGCCCGCATACCCTGCGAGCAGTGGTGACCCGGTAATGAGGCTCCAACCGACAACCCAGGCAAGGACGCCCACATACATGGGGTTGCGCATGTATCGGTAGAGTCCGAGGACGACGAGCTTCTTCGGTGGGTCCCACGGTGCCAGAGTTCCTCGGCCGATCCTGTAGAAGTCCAATACACACCACATCAAGACGAGTGCGCCAAACAAAAAGACGGGCCAACCGAGTGAGGTTCCGCGCATAGTCCACCGGTCGTTTCCCAACAACAACCAAGGGACGAGGCCTCCGACAACTGCCGGAAGGGCGAGGAACGCAAGCACAGCTCGGAAAAACATAACGGCAATTATCCTGTCTCGCATCCAGCAATCAGTGCACGGGGGCTTTGATAATGAGGAATTGTTGACCGCGGCGCGCAGCGCCGCCTCCTCCGACAACAATTAACAATTAACAATTCCTCATTATCAAAGCCCCCGTGCACTGATTGTTGGACCGATTGATCAACGCAACAAGGTCTGCACCAAAACAAAAAGGCCGCCTTTCGGCGGCCCTTTTTTCGCTTCAATGAAGCGGCTAGATTTCGAGACGTCCGGTGCTGTCTCCAAACTTGTCGATCTGGGCGCCGTAGAGATTTGCGATCGACAACAGCAGGTTTGCGGTCGGCTCCTTTTTCGCAGCGATATGGCGACCGCCCTTCAGTTTGCCGTGAGCTCCACCGATCAACAGGGCCGGCGGGTTGCTGCGGTCGTGAAGGTTGCCGTTGCTCATGCCGCTGCCAAAGTAGATCAACGAGTGATCCAGCAGGCTCCCTTCGCCGTCGGAGGTCGTCTTCAGCTTCTCGACGAACTCGCCAAGCTTGATCATCTGATACGTTGCGATCTTGGCGTACTTTTCCATCTTCTCCGGATTGTTGGCATGATGCGAGACGCTGTGATGCGTTTCGGGAATCCCGAGGTGCGGATAGCTGCGGTCCGTCGGTTCATGGCCAATCATGAACGTAAAGACGCGGCTGATGTCGCCCTGCAAGGCCAGGTGCATCAGGTTGTAGGTGATCGTCAAGTGATCGTCGAACGCTTCGGGAAGGCCGACGGGTGCATCGGGAATACCCGTGATCGTGTCGAGGCGCTTCTCCATGCGATCGAGTTGCTGTTCGACGTCGCGGATGTGGCTCAGATACTCGTCGAAGATTCGACGATCGGGCGTGCCGAGCTTGCCCCTGAGGCGATTGGTCTCGACGCTGACGGAGTCCAGAATGCTCTGTCTTTCCCTGAGTCGCGCCCAGCGCTCTTCGGATGTGCCGGCTTCGCCGAACATCCGCTCGAACGTCACTCGCGGATTGATGCCGACCGGCAGCGGTCCCGTATCGGTGCGCCAGGCGAGCGTATTGAAAAATGTGCAGGGGAAGCCGTCGCAGGCGCCGACGGAAGTTCCCATGTCTTCGGTGCCCAGTTCAATAGAACGCAGCGGCGTGTCTTCCGCAACCATGTCGGCAATGTACTGATCCAGGGTCTTCTTCGACTGAATCTTGCCGAACATGTCGCCCGTGCCCTGACGATCGCCCGCCGGGCCCACCCCGTTCAAAAAGGCAGTGCTGGCGCCGACGTGCACGGACTCGCCCCATGGCGCCTGCATGTTGCTGATCGTCACCAGGTGCGACCGATGCGGTTCCAGCGGCTGCATCACCTGCTTGAAGGTGAAGTTCGTGCCGGCTGCGTCGGGATGCCAGGTGTCCGGATAAATTCCGCACGGTAAGTACACGACACCGAATCGGAAGGGCCGGCTGGATTTCGCCTGCCCGGTAAGGGCCGGCGTCATCGCCTCGAGCATCGGCAGCGCGATTGTCGCGCCCATGGCGCCGCGCAGGAACGTGCGGCGGGACAAGTGTTTTTTCGTAATGATCATGGACTACCCCGTTCCTTACTCTAGGCGCGTCCGCATCTGGAACGGCGCGCTGTTGATAATCTCGCTAACGATAGTGCTCAGACGGTAATCGTTCAGTCCCGCCTTCTTGACGATACGGCGAACAACCGGCATGTCGGACGGCTCAAGGCCACGACCCAATGCGTAGACCATCATACGCTCGGTGATCACGGAGGCGAAAGCTTCTGGTCGCCTCAAAATGGCTTCCCTCAGTTCAACCGGCCCATTGAGCCCGGAACCATCGGCAAAAAGGCCATTTGCGTCGATTTTCGCTCCATTGTCCATCGCCGTCCGCCACTGCCCAACAGAGTTGTAGTTTTCGAGCGCGAAACCCGGCGGATCAATGACCCGGTGGCATGACGCACAAGGTTGGTTCTGACGGTGCAGCTCGAGCTGGTCGCGCACCGACTTTGTCGCCGTTTCCTTTCCTTTATTGCTGTCCTCCAGAGCCGGGACATTTGGAGGTGGCGGCGGAGGCGGCGTCGCCAGGAATGTAGTCAGTACATACACACCACGGAAAACCGGTGAAGTCCGTGTGGCCAGGGAAGTGAGCGACAGGACGCTGCCGTGGCCGAGCAAGCCGAATCGATTGGGATCCGTCAGTTTGACCTGGCGGAAGCGCTCGCCGTACACGCCCGGAATCCCATAATGCTTCGCCAGCCGCTCGTTCAGGAATGTGTAGTCTGCCTTCAACAATTCCATCGTGCTGCGATCGTTGCGCAGGATATAGCCGAAGAGCAGTTCGGTTGCGCGTCGGAAACCCTTCCGGATGTTGTCATCGAAGTCCGGGAACATCAGCAGGTCGGGGGAAACCTTCGATTCGAGATTTCGGAGCTGCAGCCACTGCCCGGTGAAATTGCTGACGAAGGCGTCTGCGCGCTCGTCTGCGATCATGCGCTTCACCTCTGCGGCGAGAACGCCGGGTTGGCGCAACCGGCCGGATGCAGCAATATCGAGCAGTTTGTCGTCAGGAAAGCTGCTCCAGAAGAAGAACGACAACCGCGAAGCGAGTTCCACATCCGTGACGCGATGTGCGACGCCGGGCTTCACACCGGGCGCGTCGTTTTCCATGCGATATATAAAGGACGTGCTCGATAACACACGGGCAAGCCCTGCGCGGATGCCCGCATCGAACGTCTCACCGTTCTGTCGGGCTTGTTTGTAGAAGTCCAGCGATGCCGCCACGTCGGCCGTCGTGACCGGTCGCCGATAGGCGCGCCGGCTGAGGGTTGTGAGAATGCGGGTCGCACATGCAGTTTCTTCGCTGGCAGTGCTGGGTCGGCACACGAAGATGCGGTCTCGCGAAGGTGATGCGCTGACGCCCGTGACGTTGTACGGCCCTTCGATCGTGGCCGTGCGGATCTTCGGAGTTCCGCCCACCATGTGAATTTCCTGGCTGTCGCGCAGCGCCGGCTGCCATACATCCTGCCGCTTCGTCGGACGTTCGCGCCACGTGAAGCCGACGTCGTGGGGACCGGCTGTCACCTTCACTTTCGACGTCATTCGATCGTCGATGACGGGCTTCATTTCGGTCAGGGACTTGGCTTGTTTCTCGTGATCATCTGGCCCGCCGATCATCGTCGAGAACACTTCGTCGCCGTCGATCGTGATCACAAAGGTGTGTGGTGTGTCGTTTCCTTCGACGCCGACGTACCCCTCTTCCACGCCCCGGAATAAGCGAGCTGCCAGTTTGTACTCTCCATCGGCTGGGAAGATATGACGCACGACAGTTCCACCGCGCGTGCCGAGCGGTAACCCTTCGATGTACTCGTTCTGGCTGAACTCGCGGCTGATGGAATATTCGGTGGTGCCGGGCGTGGCTTTCGGGTTGCCCACGGCCAGTGTGCTGATGCGCTGTGCCACCGTGACGTAACGGTCGAGCAGCATTGGCGATGTTTTCAGCGATGCCGCGATATTGTCGAAGCCAAAGTCGGCATCATCGCTCGGCAGCAACGATGTGACATCCACATCGAGAGCAAGCAGATCGCGTATGGCGTTGCCGTATTCGGCGCGGTTCAGCCGGTGCACCACGTAACGACCGGGTTGAGAACCTTTCGCCGCCCACGCACTGTCGAGGGAATTCGCAAGCCATGTGGTGAATCCCACATAGTCGGACTCCTGAGGGCGCGGCACGTTCTGAGGCGGCATCGCGCGAACGCTCAGTTTGCGCAGCACGCGTTCCCATGTTTCTGCATCGGCCAGCACATTCTCGAGATTGGCCTTTTCCAGATCAACGGGATGAGACGTCGGTTGCGGAGCCTTACTGCTGTGACAGGTGACGCAGTACTGATTCACGAACGCGCGGTACTTCTTCGCGTCGACTCCTGAGGGAGCCGATGGCGCCGATGGGGCCTTCGCCACGGTCCTTGTGGGCGCCGCCGGCTTCGGGGCTGTCGGCGCTTGAGCGAGCATGAGGGCTGTACCGGCACAAAGAACGCCGGCAGCTGCAATCCACTTCGTCATTTCGTTTCTGTCACCTTCTCAGCTGGTTCCGGCAGCGGCGGAGGCTGAGGCGCCGGATCGTTTGGTCCTAAGTGCATCAGCTCGCGCACAGTGGCAATGACTTCTTCGCGCGAATCACGACGGGGTCGCCAGGTTCGCGCGTCATTGTTATTTCCCGGCGGTGGCGGGGGTTCGGGCTTTTCTGCGAGCAAGAGTGGTGTCAGGTTCTCTTTGTTCACGGCGTCGAACTTCGCGCCGGCTGCAGCGAGCGCGCGGATCATGTCTGTGCGGCGCGCGGCGACGGCCTGATGGAGGAGGGTCGCGCCATCGGATGTCTTTGCATTGGGATTGGCGCCGGCATCGAGCAGCACCTTGAGCGCATCTCCCGGATCTCGGTTCGAAGGCTCGCGGAAAGGCGGAGCGATCAGGCGCTCGAAGCCCGGCCCGGCAGCAAACGGGGCGCCACGGCCCCCAGCCATCGCCATCATCGAAGCTGGTTTGCCGACGTTGGCGTTGAGCCCACGGCCGGCACCACCGGCGGCCGCACCTTCCTTACTTTCCTTCTTAGCCTCCCCGGGACTCCAGTCGACTTGCGCGCCATGTTTGAGCAACAGCTTCAGCACTTCGACGTCTGATGCGGTGGCGGCGCGGTAGAACGGCGAGGAGTTTTGCTCCGGACTGCAGCACAGGGAAATATTGTGAATCTGTCCGACCCACGGCTTGTTGGGATCCGCTCCCCGCTCGAGCAGTACCTTAATCAGGTCCAACGCTGTAAGTTGATTGGGATGATCGGCCCGCAGGCGCGAACCATCGTGGGCTCGCATGTCGGTGGTGGCGTCATGCATCTCGACGGCAAAATAGAGCGCTCCGTCATTCGGATCTGCCCCGAGATCGAGCAGCGCTTTTGCCAGATCGAAGCGGTCGTTGGTGATCGCGATTGAAGTGGCGGTGATCCCGTCACCGTTAACAGCCTTGAGATCGGCGCCGCCGCTCACAAGAGCGCGAACGACGCCTTCATGACCGTTTCTTACGGCGTACATCAGCGCCGTAAAGCCGCCCGTAGCGTGATCGGCATTTTTGCGAGTGGCGAGTGCCGATACCCCCGCCTTGGCATTCGGATTGGCTTTGGCGGCCAGCAGCGCCTTGACGACGTCGACATGCCCTTCTTCAGCGGCCCACATGAGCGCTGTTTGCTTCTGATAGTTATCGGCAGCATTCGGGTCCGATCCGGCCTTCAGCAACAACTCGATAGCGTCGAGCTTGCCGGTGCGTGACGCCGCCATTAGGGGCGTCTCGCCATCGGGATGAAGTGACTCTTTGACGTCGGCGCCGGCCTTGAGCAGTTCCGCGATGATAGGGGTGTCGCCGGTGCGGCTGGCTTCGAGCAGCGGTGTGACTCCGTAGCGGTTCGGCGTATTGACATTGGCACCAGCCGCCAGGAGTGCGCGCACCGCCTTCAGGTCGGATTGGTGAACTGCCCAAAGGATCGCGGTAGCGCCGTCGCGCGCTTGCTCGTTGACGTTCACGCGTTTGGCCAGCAGCGCCTGCACTGTCTCGAGATTGCCTTCCCTCGCGGCAACGACCAAAGCTGGATCGGTCTTGGTCTGTCCGAGAATCGCGGCTGCTACCGTCGTGATCGATATCAACGAGATCAGCAGCAGTCGAATAGATAGTCGCCGTGTACGCATTTTTCACCCCGGTGAAGGTCTAACGTCCTGAAGCAAGTGACACTTAGAGGCCGATTTTATTCCCAGTACGTATGAAGTGCCACCCATTTTGTAGGAAATCTTGCCGCAGCACAAAAACACGAAATGTGGTCGCGACGCGCAGCGGAGTCTTTCTCACAGAATTCGACGGCCTCAGTCCAACGTGCTACCTTGGCGCGGATCTGTAGTTGGAGACAACTCCGATGAAACCAATCTGGATCGTGGGAATGATGGCGACCGTTGTAGCTTCACAAGCTGCCATCGTCTTTCGTGGAACTTTCTTTCAACAAACAGAAGCACCGGCACGTAGCCCGGTCCCGCAGACAGAAACCGGAATAGTCGTCGGTATCGTACGGAATCCGTACACGAGAGAGCCTATCGATTCCGTGAATGTTTCGCTGATCGCGACATCTGCAGTGAGAGGACCGCAAGGAAGAGGTCGTGGAACAGAGTCGCAAAACCAGGCCCTCACCGATGGCGACGGCCGGTTCAGGTTCACGAACGTAGCCCAGGGGAATTACACCGTCCGCGCAGAGCGGGAAGGCTACTTTAGCGCGTCGGTTAACCAAACGTCGGCGGGCTTCGTTTCGCGACCAACGAATGTGCAGGCCGCAGCAATTGTGAACGCTCAGCAAGCGGCTGCCAATGTGGTGCTTGAGCTGATTCCGGGCGGCAGTATTCGTGGGCGAGTCTATGACCGCGCCGGCCGGTTAGTATCCAGCGCCCGCGTGAGCGTTTTGCGGGAAAGCTATCAGGATGGCCATATCGTTTTCGCCTCTGCCAAAAGCGGAACGACTGATGATCGAGGGGAGTTTCGCATCTGGGGGCTTGCGCCTGATCGCTACTATTTGCGCGCCGAGACCCGTGCAAACGTGTCGCGGGACGAGCAAAGTTTATCGGCCTACTACCCTGGCGAAACCGCCGCAAAACGAGCGCAGGCTATAACAGTTCCATCAGGTAGCGAGGTCCCCGCTGACGTTCACTTTGCATCCGTAACGCCCATCAAGATTTCGGGAAACATTGTCGGAGTGAATCCCGCAACGGCAAACGCTGTCCAATATGCTCTTGTGCCGCGAGACTCGGAAGTCTGGGACAACAGTGAACTGACACGCAGCAACCCGTTTCGAGGAAGAGGCTCTCTTGGGACTGCATTCGAACTTCAGGCGCAGTTGCCGGGACGTTATGACGTCTTTGCGGCAATGGTAAATACAGCGGCAGACGGACCGCTTCAGAGCGCAGCACTCGCTGGGCGAGTTTCTGTAGACATAGTCGACCGAAATATCGAGGGCCTAACGCTCACGTTAAGACCGACTCATACTCTTCAGGTCCGAT
>Ga0111539_10010498_pt1 | contig 11655 bp, 9 predicted proteins | sample RhiMethybrSRZTD1_FD_79667 | JGI IMG/M metagenome (GOLD analysis project Ga0111539, IMG submission 79667) | Populus rhizosphere microbial communities from Tennessee, USA - Rhizosphere MetaG P. TD hybrid SRZTD1 (version 2) (version 2) | ecosystem: Host-associated > Plants > Roots > Rhizosphere >...
AATTACCGCACCGGCGAGACCTCCAGCGGCACGAGCCTCGGCGACTTGCTGAAGGAGCACATCGGAGGCGGGGACAACTAGCCGGAAGCGCACCGGCCGCAGCGTTTGTCTGCCGCCGGTGCGCCTTTCGAACAAGAACAACGGGCCCGAGCATGACCAAATCGGAACTCATCGAGCTCATTGCAGCAAAGCAGAAGCATCTGCCCGCCAAGGACGTCGAGCTGGCGGTCAAGCAGATCCTCGAGATCATGAGCGACGCGCTGGCCCAGGGCGGTCGCATCGAGATCCGCGGCTTCGGCAGCTTCTCGCTGCACTTCCGCCCGCCGCGCCAGGGCCGCAACCCGAAGACCGGCGAAACCGTCGCGCTGTCGGGCAAGTACGTGCCGCACTTCAAGCCCGGCAAGGACCTGCGCGAGCGCGTGAATGACGGCGCGGGCAGTCCCATCAGAGATTAGAAGCGGTTAGCGGTTGGCGGTTAGCGGTTGGTGCGGAGAAGCGCTGCGGCGCGTATTCTTTTCTGCACTAACCGCCAACCGCTAACCGCCAACCGCTTCCATGGCTCGAATTCTTTTTTACTTCACCGTAGCTCTCGCCGCACTCGTGGCGCTGCTCGTCAGCGCGATGAACGCCGGACGCGTCGACGTCGAGCTCGCATTCCTGCGCATCAGCACGCCGCTGGGTCTGGCACTGGTCGTGGCATTCGTCTTCGGCCTGCTCGCCGGGCTGTTCTGGCGCGTCTACTGGGTCGCCGAGCTGCTCGACGAGCGCGGCCGGCTGCGTCGCGCGCTGCGTGCGGCCGAGACGCGCGCGCGGGCCCTCGCAGCCGCCGACGAAAATGTCGCTTGATCTGTCGCTCGACCTGGTCGTTGCGCTGTTCGTCGCTGCTGCCGCGGGCTGGCTGGTTGCGCAATTTCGACTTCGTGACCGCGCGCCGCGGCCGACGGTGCCCGAGCCGCCGCCGCGCCCGAGTCTGCCGCGCAGCCAGGAGCCGCCGCGCCGGCTGAACGAGGAATACCTGAAGGGGCTGGGCTTCCTGCTCAACGAAGAGCCGGACAAGGCGCTCGAAGTGTTCCTGCGGATGGTCGACGTCGACAACGAGACCGTCGAGACGCATTTCGCGCTCGGCACCATCTATCGGCGGCGCGGCGAAGTCGAGCGCGCGATCCGCATTCACGAGAACATCATGGCCCGGCCGACGCTCAGCAGCGAGCATCGCCTCGAAGCGATGTTCGCGCTCGCCGAGGACTACTTTCGCGCCGGGCTGTTCGATCGCGCCGAGCGCTCGTTCCGCCAGCTCGCCGAAAGCGACGCGCGACGCGTGGCTGCGCTGCGCTACCTGCTGCGGATCTACGAGCAGCAGCGCGACTGGGATCAGGCGATCGCAGTTCACAAGGAGCTGACGGCGCTGGCGTCGCCGGAGCAGCCGACGGCGATCGCGCACTATCACTGCGAGCTGGCGGAGCAGGCGCGCGGGCGCGGCGAGGTCGATGCAGCTCGCGAGCATCTGCATCGCGCGCGCGACGTGCAACGTAACTTTCCGCGCGGCGCACTGATTCGCGCCGACATCGCGATTGAGATGAATCAGCCGGAGCTGGCGGCGACGCTGTGCCAGCGGGTCGTCGAGCTGCATCCGCGGTTGCTCGCGCTCGCGCTGCCGCGCGTACTACGTGCAGTCCGCGGCAACGACGCGGGTGAGATCGAGCGCCGCTTCAACGCGTGGATTCGTCCGGAGCCCTCGGCGCGCGCCGAGCTCGCGTATGCGGCGATCGTCGCGGGCCTCGAGCAGGAAACGTTCGTGCGCGATTGTCTGCCGGACTTGCTGCGCGAGGATCCGAGTCTCGGCGAGATCGTGCGCTCGGTCGCGGGTGATCCCGGACAACTCACGCCGCAGCAGCGCACCGATCTCGCGGCGAGCCTCGGGCGCATTCTTCGCCGCACGCAGCGCTATCGCTGCGTCGATTGCGGCTTCGCGAGCGCATCGCACTTCTGGCAGTGCCCCGGCTGCCGCAGCTGGGACGCCTTCGCCCCAGTCGCGTTGCTCGACGTGACGCCGGGCATGCAGCGACGCTGACGCGTCACTGCATGAAGCGGTTGAGATCGAAAACGTCCGCCTCGCCAATGCAGGGAGCAGTGCCGGCGCACTCCTGGGTCACTGGAATGCCGACCAGCAGCCACTGGTTTGCCAGCGCGAGCGAATTGGATGCCAAGAACCCGGCGGCCAGGCCGACTGGGGTAACGATCGAGCCGTCGCGCGCGTACGTGTGCACGTATCCGCCCGATTCCCGGATGATCGCAGGGTCCAGGGCTGCCACGACGATGCGCTTGTCGAACATTTCGATCTGTCTGCCGAACTCGGTGTATTTGAAGTTCTCGTCCGGTCGCGGCCGCAGCTTGAACGTTTCGACGAACGAGCCGCCAACAGGTACGAAACCATAAGCGGCGCCCCCCGCAATGTGGCCATCGGACGTCGGGGGACCCCACTCTCCGAACTCTCCGCCCTCGACATCGACCTGCGGAGCGCCGATCACGATCATGCCTTTGTCGATTGCGACGGCCGCGCCGAAGCGATCGCGCGCCTGCGACTCGATTGCCACGAGCCTCTGGCGCTGCACCCAGGCGCCGCTGCTGTTGCGCCTGAATACATAGGCGGCACCTGTTGCAGTGGAGCGCAGGCTGCGTTGGCCCGGGGCGCCGATCACTATGACGCCGCTGGCAACGCTGACGCTGGTTCCGAAAGCGTCGCCGTCGTGCGCGTCGCTGGCCTTGAGAGCAGAGCGGAATACGAACTTGCCCGCAGCATTCAGATCGTAGACGTACGCCTTTCCGCCTGGACTGTCACTCGGGGCGCCAATCACCAGGATTCCGCTCTCGAAGTGCATCGGTGCAGGCGGATTGGCACTCGCGTCGAGCTCGGTGGGCCGCGCCAGCCGCTGCGACAGGTTCCAGTGTCCGCCGCCGAGTCTGAACACGTACACGGCCTTCGCAGCACCTACGATGAGGTAGCCGTCGCGGAACGCGAGGGACCGCCCGAACGAGAAATCGTTCGCTGGATCCAGCGTCCCGGTTCTCTGCCAGCCGCTCGCAGTCTGCTTGAAGATCACGACACGCCCATGGCGGTCGAATGCCCCGGGCATGCCGACGAACGCCGTGCCGTTTCGCATTGCCACTGCATGGCCGAACAGCACCGACTGCGGTCCCTCCACTGCACCATGAGGAAACACCTCTTGTTGCGTGGGTTCCAATGTCTGTAGCAGAAGAGGTCTGGGCAGCTCAGCGAGTGCCGCCGAGCCGCTCAACAAGACGATGCTCGCGCACGCCCACATCAATAAGGTCCGTCTCAGGTGATAGCAGCGCATGAAAATTCCCTCTGTTGTCAGCCGCCGGTCGTCACTGCATGAAGCGGTTCAGATCGAAGACGGGCGCCGTGCCGATGCAGGCGATAGCAGCGCTCCCGCACGAAAAGGTGAGCGGAGAGCCGACCAGCAACCACTGGTTCGCCAGCGCGATCGAATGTGTGTCCAGGAACCCCGCCGCCAGGCCGACGGGGGTAACGGTTGAGCCATCGCGCGCGTAGGTGTGCACGTATGCGTTGCGTTCCCGGGTGAAATCGGAGCTCACGGCTGCCACGACGATGCGCTTGTCGAACATCTCGACCTGCCTGCCGAACTCGGCGTAGTAGGCGTTCTCGTCCGGCCGCGGCCGCAGCTTGAACGTCTCGACGAATACGCCAGCTGCAGGCACGAAGCCGTAGGCGGCGCCGCCCGCAATGTGGCCATCGGGCGTTGGCGGACCGAGCGGTCCGCCTTCACGATCGGCCCAGGGCGCGCCGATCACGATCATGCCTTTGTCGATCGCGACGCCCGCGCCGAAGCGGTCGCCCGCTTGGGTCTCGATTGCCACGAGCCTCTGGCGCTGAACCCAGGCGCCGCTGCTGTTGCGCCTGAACACATAGGCGGCGCCTACCGAAGTGGCGCGAAAGTCGCCTGGGGCGCCGATCACGATCACGCCGCTGGCGACGCTGACGCCGCTTCCGAACTCGTCGTCGTCGTGCCGGTCGCTGGCCGTGAGAGCAGTGCGGAATACGAAGTTGCCTGCGGCGTTGAGCTCGTAGACGTACACCTTTCCGTACCGCCTTTGCAGCGTGCCAATGGGCGCGCCAATCAACAGGATTCCGCTCTCGAAGTGCATCGGTGCAGGAATAGAAAAGGCATCGGGGCTGTTGTCGCCGGCGGGCCGCGCCAGCCGCTGCGACAGGTCCCAGTGTCCGCCGCCGAGTCTGAACACGTACACGGCCTTTGCAGCGCCGACGATGACGTAGCCGTCGCGGAACGCGAGGCAAACGCCGAAGTTGGAGTCGTTCGGCGCTGTCAGTGTCCCGGTTCTCTGCCAGCCACTCGCAGTTTGCGTGAAGATCGCGACGCGGCCGCGGCCGTCGAATGCGACAGGCATGCCGACGAACGCAGTCCCATTGCGAATTGCTACTGCGTGGCCGAAAAACAGCGACTGCGGTTCCTCCGCACCAGGAGGGAAGACCTCTTGCGGCGTTGCTTTGAGCGTCTGGACACGAAGATGTCTGGGTAGCTCGGCGAGTGCGGCCGAGCCGCTCAGCAGAGCGATGCTCGCGCACGCCCAAACTGCCAACATCCGCTTGCAATGAGTGCGGTGCATGAGACCTCCGTTGCCCCGAGGCCGCGACTTGTTGTGTGGGGCAAAACGAAGTCCGCAACGCGGAGGTTCCCCGCGGGTATGTAGGAAGCGAAGAAGCGATTCCTCGGCGAACGGCAAGTTATTCGCGCCGCGCACTGCTCCCGAGCCATGCATCATTTCGACCGACGGAGCCCAGTGTCGAAAGCCAAGGAGAGCACCATGTCCAAGATCATCCCAGTGCACGTGCGCCGCGCGATTCAGGCGCTCATCGTCTCGCTCATGCCGGCGCTCGTCTGGGCTGGCCCGGTCGACATCAACACTGCGGACGCGGCCACCATCGCGAAAGAGTTGCAAGGCATCGGCCTGAGCCGCGCGCAGGCAATTGTTGCCTACCGCGAGAAGAACGGCGCTTTCCGCAGCGTCGAAGACCTGCGCAAGATCAAGGGCATCGGCGCCAAGGTGCTGGAGCGCAACCGAGCCAACATAAAGCTGGAAGGTGCGAAGAAATAGCCTACGGCAGGGGTGCCGGCCCGAGCCCGGCGCCCCTGCTTCCGGGTATCATCGCGCTCCTGCGAATACGACGGAGGTGTGCGGTGGCTCAGGCGCAAGAGATCAGAACTGCGGTATTTCCGGTAGCCGGACGTGGCACGCGATTCTTGCCTGCGACCAAGGCCAGCCCGAAGGAGATGCTGCCGATCGTCGACAAGCCGCTGATCCAGTACGCCGCGGAGGAAGCGCTCGCGGCCGGCGCGCGCAAGCTGGTGTTCATCACCGGCAGCTCGAAGCGTGCGATCGAGGATCACTTCGACACCGACGTCGAGCTGGAGCAGGCGTTGGAGGCGCAGGGCAAGGCAGACCTGCTGAAGGCGTTGAAGGACATTGTGCCGGCGTGGGCGAGCTGCATCTACATTCGCCAGCCGTCGCCGCTCGGTCTCGGTCACGCGGTGTGGTGTGCCAAGCCGGTGGTCGGCGACGAGCCGTTCTTCGTGCATCTCGCCGACGACCTCATCGACGGGCCGACACCGTGCCTGCGACAGATGGCCGCGGTGCATGCCGAGCGCGGCGGTAGTGTGCTCGGCGTCGAAACCGTGCCGCGTGCAGAGACGGACAAGTACGGCATCGTCGCAACCGACGAGCGCGAGGGTCGCGTCAGCCGCGTCAAACAGATCGTCGAGAAGCCGCGGCCGCAGAATGCGCCGTCAACGCTCGCGGTCGTCGGGCGTTATCTGCTGTCGCCGACGATTTTCGCGAAGCTCGAGCAGACGGGACGCGGTGCAGGCGGCGAGATTCAGCTCACCGACGCCATCGCGGACCTGCTCGCGGACGAGCCGGTGTACGCGTACGAGTTCGAAGGCAAGCGCTACGACTGCGGCAGCAAGCTCGGCTATCTGCAGGCCACCGTCGAATACGGCCTGAAGCACGAAGCGCTCGGCGAGAAATTCAGCGAGTACCTCGTCGGCCTCGCCGCCAAGCTGAAGTAGGAGAGACCCAAAAAAGCTCTCACCAAGGAATCCGGAATTTTCTTGTTCTTCTTGGCGATCTTGGCGAGAGATATTCTTCTTTCTCCTTCCGCAGCGACCTATACAACAGCTGGGAGGAGCAGATTCCAGCGTGGTTTGCGGAGGGGAGAAGAGTAGCCGGAAATATCTCTCGCCAAGATCGCCAAGACGCCAAGTCAGAAATTCAGAATTCCAGAATCTCCGCGCGCGCTCCTATGTCTTTCTTCTGGAGTCGGGCTGAAGCCTGACCTACGAGCGCCAGCAGCGCCAGCAGCAGCCAGCCGGGGCTGCCGCCACCTCCACCTCCACCGCCGATCGAGGAGGGGGGAATCGTCGGCGGGGGAGTGGTGGAGGGCGGAGTGACTGTCGCGACCGCAACGGCTGCGGTGTCCTGCGATCCCTGATCGTCTGTAACCGTCACGCGCAGCGTGAACGTGCTGGCGTCCGCCACTTGCACGGTCGTCAGCGCTTGCGTGGCGTCGCCGAAGGTCGGCGTCGCGCCGGTGACGCCTACTGCCGTCCATTGAAACGACGCGATCGTGCGGCCGTTCGACGCGAAGCTGTCGCGCGCGTCGATGCTGATCGCAGTGTCTGTGTCGATTGACGCCGGTGCGTCGACGATCGCAAACGGTCGCTGTGCGGCGAGCACCGCGCCTTGCGTGTTCAGCATGCCCGCACCGCACGTCGCGGTCGTGCAGATGCACTCTTCCTGTTGCAGGTCGCCAGCGGGCACGTGACACACGGTCGTCGTTGTCGTGCTGGTCGTCGGGAACGGCGTGGCAGACTCCTTCAGCAGCGCGATGTACTGAGCCGGCGTCAAGTGCGCGTTGAGCGAGTGCATCAGCGCTGCCGCGCCCGCGACCAGCGGCGCCGAGAAGCTGGTGCCCACGTTGAAGTTCTGCACGTGGTCGGTATAGCCGGAAGCGCCCGGCGTCGTCGTGCCATTGTTCACCGCGGCCGTGATCGAGAACACGCAAGGCGTCGAGGGCGTGACGGTCGTGTTCACGCAATTGCCGCCGGGCGCGCCGATGCCGGCGCCCGGCCCGAGGCTGCTGAATCCGACCTTCGTGCCGGCGTGACGAATGCCGGTCACGCCGAGGACGCCGGAACAGTTCGCCGGCGCGGCGACGTTGCTGCCTTCGTTGCCGACGGATGCCACGATCAGCACGCCGCGCGCGATGATCTCGTTCACTGCCGACTGGTACGCGGCGGAGCACGTGCCCGCGCCGCCAAGGCTGAGGTTGATGACCTGCGCCGGAGTCGGGTTCGTCGGTGCGCCCTGCACCGTGAGGCCGGCGGCCCAGCGCATGCCCGCGATGATGTCGCTGTCCGTTCCGCCGCACTTGCCCAGCACGCGCACCGGCAGGATCAAGGTGTTCCAGCCCGTACCGGCGATGCCTTCCCCGTTGTCCGTCAGCGCTGCGATCAGGCTCGAGACGCGCGTGCCATGCCAGGAGCTGTTCGATTCGTCGCAGCTCGTGAACGGCGCTTGTGTCTTGTCGGCGGCGGTGACGAAGTCGCCAGGGTCCGCTGCATCGGCGTCGCGGCCGTCGCCATCGTTTGCGAGCGGCGTCTGCGAAACGAAGTCGAAGCCGTCGAGGAGTTTGCCCGCCTGCGACAGCCGCAACAGGTCCGGATGCTCGAAGCGCACACCCGTATCGAGAACCGCGACGACGGTCGTGTTGCTGCCGACAGTGACGTCCCACGCCTGCTGCGCGTGAGTCGCGGAGATCTCGGTGTTCTGGAAATACCACTGATCGCTGAACAGCGGATCGTTGGGCACGGCGTGCGCCCAGCGCCGCTCATCGGCGACTGCGTATTCGACGTTCGGATCAGCCGCCATTCTTTCGAGGACGGCGCGCATTTCTTCCGGGTCGCGCGCACGGTCGAGCTGCAGGACGTCGGTATCTGCGGCCAGTTGCTGCTTGCGCTGCAAGATCAGGCCCGAAGACGTGCCCAGTTTCTGCATGCGCGCGCCGGCTGCTGTCGTGCCGTCCCGCCATTTGACGATGATCTGATCAGTAGGGGGCTGCGCGTGAGTGCGGCGCACGGTGCCATTGTCCTCGCGCGACTGGCCGAAGGCGGTCGCAACGATGCACATGAACAGCGTCAAGGCAGCAGCAATTTTCATAGGCGTTCCAATGATGCCCCTGGGCTCAAAAGGGTCGCGCGTGCGCAGTTCACGTTGCCGGTCGCGTCGGCGGGCGGAGACAGGCGTCCCGTGCCGCGGAATGGTGCACGTGTCCGGCGCATTTCCCGTGAATTACTTCCTATTTGTCCGCACAATCGGTCCCGGGGTTTCGGCCGACCGTCATCCGTCTCAACTGACTACAGTCAGGGGTTCGCCATGAACGACAGTGCACCAGTGCTCCGGACTCTGGATCAGGGCGTGCTGACCCTGACGCTGAACCGGCCGGAATCCCTGAACGCGCTGAACGCGCCGCTGGTCATCGAACTGCGCGCCGCCCTCGAAGCGGCGGCCCGCGACGCCGAAGTCGGCGCGATCGTGCTCCGGGGAGCGGGACGCGGCTTCAGCGCCGGCGGGGATCTGCGCGAGGGTGCGACGCCGCGCTGGCAGAGCGATGCCGCCAACGCTCAGGAGGAATGGCGCGACTCGCTGCGCGGTGCGATGGAGGCCTCGCGGCTGCTGCATCAGATCCAGAAGCCGACGATCGCGATGATCCGCGGTCCGGCCGCCGGGGCCGGCCTGTCGCTGGCGACCGCCTGCGACCTGCGCATTGCCTCGACAACCGCGATCTTCACGACGGCGTTCGTCAAGGTCGGCTTCTCCGGCGACTTCGGCATCACCTATTTCCTGACGCGCCTGGTCGGCACCGCGAAAGCGCGCGAGCTCATGTTCCTGAGCGACAAGATCGACGCCACCGAAGCGCTGCGCATTGGACTCGTCAACCGGGTTGTTGCCGACGACGCGCTGGAGGCGCAGACGGCGGCGCTCGCGCGCCAGATCGCCAACGGGCCGCGGATCGCGAACCGCTACATCAAGCAGAATCTCAACGCCGCCGAGCAAGGCCTGTTGGAAGAGATGTTCGACATGGAGGCGACGAACCTGACGCGCACCAGACTGACGCAGGACCATGTGGAGGCGGCGCAGGCGTTTATTGAAAAACGGCAACCGCTATTTAGGGGGAAGTAGCACTCCGTCACCTCGTCACTTTCGTCACTTTTTTCGTGACCCAGCGCACCCTTAGCACCTTGCGCCCCTCGTTCCCCCCTCTGTAGCATCGCCCGCCAACAATTTAACAATACTCATCGGACGAGTGCGGGTAGCGGGGCCGGGGTTCCTGCCATGTACCAGATCGCCATCGTCGGCGCGGGTCCGGCCGGGTTGAGCGCTGCCGCGCGGGCGGCGGACCGCGATCGTCGCGCCAAGCGCAGCACGCCCAGCTACGTGCTGCTGGAAGGCTTCAACGTCCACGCCAAGACGATCCAGCGCTATCAGAAGGGCAAGCACGTCATGGCGGAGCCAGGTTTCCTGGATCTGCGCAGCGACATCGAGTTCGGCGCCGGCAGCCGGGAGCAGGTGCTAGCGCGGTGGTCTGCAGGGCTGCAGCAGGGCAGCGTCAACATCCGCTACGGCGCGGAAGTCCGGAAAATCACCGGCAACAAGCATGCCTTCAACCTGCAGCTCGCCAACGGCGAGATCGTGCAGGCCGCGCACGTGGTGCTGGCGATCGGCCTCGAAGGCAATCCGCGCAAGCTCGGTGCGCCAGGCGAAGACCTGGAGCGTGTCCAGTACCAGCTTGACGATCCCAAGGAATTCCGCGACGAGACGATCCTGATCGTCGGCGCCGGCGACTCCGCCATCGAGAACGCGCTGGCGCTGGCCGAGCACAACGACGTCTGGATCATCAACCGCGGCAAGGAATTCAGCCGCGCCAAGGACGCCAACCTCAACGCCGTAGTCGCGGCCATCGCCGATCAGCGGCGTCGCCTCAACTGCTACTACGAAGCGAGCATCAAGAGCGTCGTCGCCGGCGCCAACGGTTCGTTGACAGTTGTCTTGCAGACCGCGACCGGCGAGAAGACGGCGCAATGCAGCCGCATCATCGCGCGCCTGGGTGCGATCCCGCCGCGCAAGTTCGTCGAGTCGGTCGGTATCAAGTTTCCGAACGATCGCCCCGACGCCATTCCCGAGCTGTCGCGTCACTACGAGAGCAACGTCCCCGGCGTGTACGTGATCGGCTCGCTCGCCGGCTACCCGCTGATCAAGCAGGCGATGAACCAGGGCTACGACGTCGTCGAGTTCATCAACGGCAACGACCTCAAGCCCGCCGATCATCCCCTGCTCGAATACCAGTTCCATGGCCTGCCGTTCGAGCGGCCGGTCGACGAGATGGTCGAGCGCTTCCAGCAGCTGATCCCGATGTTCCGGCAGATGAACGGCCTGCAGTTCCGCGAGCTCATCATCGAGAGCGACGTGATCGTCGCGTACCCGGAAGGCGCCGAGCACGAGGACGCGCAGCGCAAGATGGGCGAGCTCAATCAGCAACTCGCAGCCAAGGATCCGCAGCCGCGTGCGACCCGCGTCGTGCGCGAAGGCGAGGCGATCTACGAGCCCGGCGAGTTCGGCACTTCCTTCTTCACGATTGTCGATGGCGAAGTGACGCTTGAAGGCGCACAGCCGCCGCACATCCGCACACGCCTCGGGCGCGGCGAGTTTTTCGGCGAGATGAGCCTGCTGTCGGGCCGACCGCGCTCCGACAAGGCCATTGCCGGCCCAGGCTGCATCCTGGTCGAAACCCCGCGCCGCACGATGGTGAAGCTGATGAACTCCAACGAGGAGGTTCGCAGCGGCATCGACTGGATTTTCGTCGTGCGCGAGCTGCAGCGGCACTTCGCGCCGTTCGCGACGCTGAAAGATCTGCGAACCGTCGCGGCACGCGTGACGCTGCGCCGATTCAAGGCGGGCGAGGTGCTGTTCAAGGAAAGCGAGGTCGGCGACTCGCTATTCGTGTTGCGCTCCGGCGGTGTCGCGTTGTCGCGCAAGAAAGGCGCTGAGCAGATGCTCGTGGCCGAGGTCCGTTCCGGTCATCTGGTCGGCGAGATGGCCTTGATGGGCGATCCGGTGCGGCGCGAGACGGCCACGGCGACCGTCGCCGCCGACGCGATCGAGATCAAGCGCAAGGAATTCCTCGAGCTGGCGCGCCGCGAGGATGCGCGGCTCGACCCGCTGCAGAAGGACGTCAGCAAACGCGTCATCGACAACGCGCGCATGCAGGTGCGTCCGGAGGCGGGCTCGCTGATGAACTTCCTGATGGGCGAGGGCCTCGGCGAGGCGACCAACGTGCTGGTCATCGACGAGACGTTGTGCGTCGGCTGCGACAATTGCGAGAAGGCCTGCGCCGAAACGCATGGTGGTGTATCCCGGCTCGACCGCGAAGCCGGCGCGACGTACGCGAACGTGCACATTCCGACGGCGTGCCGCCACTGCGAGCAGCCGCACTGCATGAAGGACTGCCCGCCGAACGCGATCCGCCGTTCGGAGAGC
>Ga0111539_10010501_pt1 | contig 11654 bp, 6 predicted proteins | sample RhiMethybrSRZTD1_FD_79667 | JGI IMG/M metagenome (GOLD analysis project Ga0111539, IMG submission 79667) | Populus rhizosphere microbial communities from Tennessee, USA - Rhizosphere MetaG P. TD hybrid SRZTD1 (version 2) (version 2) | ecosystem: Host-associated > Plants > Roots > Rhizosphere >...
GACACGGGTGCCCTCGTGATCCCGCTCGGGCAGGAGGTCTCCCAGCGATCGCGCCTCTTGCTGCTCGCGCTGTCGGCTGCGGCCGGCTGCGTGCTTCTGATCGCCTGCGCCAACCTGGCCAACCTCCTTCTCGCCCGCGCCCTCAGCCGGCGCCGCGAACTGGCGGTCAGGACGGCGATTGGCGCGGGACGCGAACGGCTCGTTCGGCAGTTGATGACCGAGAACCTGCTGCTGGCGGGCGTCGGCGGGTCGCTCGGAATCGGCCTCGCCATCGCGTCGGTGCCGTTGCTCGCCCGGCTCGTGCCGGCGACGCTACCGATCGCCGAAACGCCGTCGGTCGACCTCCGTGTGCTGCTCGTCGCCGTCGGGCTGACGGCGCTCACCGGCATCGCGTTCGGTCTGGCGCCGGTCGTTCGGATTGGCCGGCGGCCGGATCTCGACGGGCTGCGGGAGGGCGCTCGAGCAGGCGGCGGCCAGAAAGAACGTCTCAGATCCGCGCTGGTCGTCGGAGAGGTGATTGCGTCGGTCGTCCTGCTCGTGTCGGCCGGTCTCCTGATTCGCGCGTTGCTGACGGTGCAGGCGATCGACCCCGGTTTCAACGCCGAGGGCGTGTTGACGCTGCGGACGGAGCTGCCGATGCCGGAGTACGGTCCCGTCGTGGCCCGTGAGACCTACTACTCCCGTGTTCTTCAGGACGTCCGGGCACTGCCCGGTGTGCGGGCGGCGGGCTTCATCAGTTTTCTGCCGATTTCTTCGTTCCGCGGGGGGATCTGGCCGGTTTCGGTCAAAGGCGACGCCGACGCGGGGCAGGATATCCGCAGCGCCAACAACGTGGCCGTGATCCGGTTCGTCACGCCGGGGTACTTCGAGGCGATGGGCATTCCGCTCAAGCGCGGGCGCGACATCGCCGAGGGTGACGCCCGCGATCGCCAGGCGGTCGCGGTCGTCAGCGAGTCGTTCGTCAAGCGCTACTGGCCGAATCAGGATCCCATCGGCCGTCATTTCACGTTCGCCTACGCCGACCGCGAGGTCGTCGGCGTGGCGCGCGACGTTCTGTTCCGTGGGCTCGAACGCATCAGCGAGCCACAGGTGTACCTGTCATCGAAGCAGGTGGCCGACGGCGCGATCGCCTTTTATTCTCCGAAGGCGTTGGCCATCCGGATGACCGTACCGCCCGCACACCTGGCGGGGGCAATCCGCGACGTCATTCGGCGGGCCGACCCGAAGGTGCCGATTACGGAAATGCAGATGCTCACCGAGATGGTCGAGCTCGAGACGGCGTCGCGGTCGGTGCAGGTGCGCGTGCTGTCGGCGTTTGCGATCGTCGCGTTCGTGTTGGCGGCGATCGGCATCCACGGCCTCCTGTCGTTCGCGGTGTCGCAACGTGTGCAGGAGATCGGCGTCCGGCTGGCGCTCGGCGCGCAGTCGAGCGATATCCTGGCGATGATCGTCTGGCGCGGCGTCCTCCTCGCCATCGCCGGAATCGTGCCCGGCGTGCTGCTGGCGTACGCCGCCGGCCGCAGTATGGAAGCGCTGCTGGCGGGTGTCAGACCGGCCGATGGTGTCACGCTCGCGAGCGCGATCGCCCTGTCGTTCCTGATGACCGTGCTCGGCACGCTCGCCCCGACGGTACGCGCGCTCCGTGTCGATCCGATGACGGCACTGCGTGCCGAGTAGGCTCCGGTCGCGGGCGGCCGCACCCTAACCGCCGTCGCCATCGTCCGTCCAAGAGGCATGATGCTTCAGGATCTGTTGCAGGACCTTCGCGTCACCCTTCGCGGCCTCATTCGGGCCCCGATGATGACCTTCACGATTATCGTGACGGTCGGCCTTGGCATCGGCGCCACCACGGTCATTTTCAGCGCCATCCATGCCGCCCTGTTGCGGCCGTTGCCGTACGCCGACGCCGGGCGCCTGGTGCGCATCTACACGGACGCGCCGCCAAACCGCTTCCGGTTTTCAGTCGCCGACTACCTGGCGCTACAGGCCGAGCAGACCCAGTTCGAGCAGATCGCGGGCTACACCGATCGGCTGATGTCGTTCAGCGACGGTAACGTCGCCGAGCGCCTTCGAGGAAAGGTCGTGTCGTCGACCTACTTCAACCTACTCGGGGTGCGCCCGGCCACGGGCCGCGATTTTGCGGAAGCCGACTCCCGCCCTGGGAACCCGCTGGCGGTGATCGTCTCGCGGGCATTCTGGCATCAGCGGCTCGCCGGACGTCTCGACGCCATCGGCAAGACCATACGCATCGATGGTGCGGACCATGTCGTCGTCGGCGTCCTGCCGCAGGCGGTCGGGCCGCTCGAAGAGGGGCAGGACCTGTTCATTGCGGCCCAGTGGCAGCCGCCGCGACGCAAGGGCCCGTTCTTGATCACCACGCTCGCCCGCCTGCGCAGCGAATCGGCACGGTCTGCGGCGGCTGACGAGCTGCGCGCCATCAACAGACGGATGTTCCCGATCTGGCGGTCTTCGTATCAGGACGAGAAAGCGACCTGGAGCCTCATCGATCTGAAGCGGCACGTCGTCGGCGACGTCGAGTTGACGGCGGGCCTGGCGCTCGCGGCTGTCGCCCTGGTGTGGCTGATCGCCTGTGCCAACGCGTCGAACCTGCTCGTCGCGCGCGTGACGAGCCGGCGGCGCGAGCTCGCGGTCCGCGCCGCGCTGGGCGCGTCGCGCGGACGCGTCGTGCGATATCTGATGGCGGAAAGTGCGGTGCTCGCAATCGGTGCCGCGTCGCTCGGGATCGTCCTGGCGCGGGCGGGAGTGCGCCTGCTCCGTGACGTTGGCAGCGCCTACTTCCCGCGCACGCACGAAATCGCGCTCGTTGGGCCGGTCTTGTGGCTTCTCATCGGCCTGACCGCGGCGAGCGCGCTGCTGTTTGGCGTGGTGCCGGCGATGTACGGCACCGGCGGCCCTGTCGACGAGTCGCTTCGCTCGATGGGCCGTTCCTCGACCGGCAGCGTGAGTGTCAGGCGGCTGCGGCAGATTCTGGTCGGCAGTCAGTTCGCCATCGCGACGCCGTTGCTGGTCGTGGCGGGTCTGCTGCTCGTCAGCCTGAAGCAGCTGGGGCGCGTCGATCTCGGGTTCGATACGCACAACGTCCTCAGCGGGTCGATTTCGCTGCCGGCGACGCAGTACGACACCGCCGGTCGCGTCATCGCGTTCTGGGATCAGCTGCAGCGGCGCCTCGAGGGGCTTCCCGGTGTGTCGCGCATCGCGTTCGCGGACAGCCGGCCCCCGAACGGCGCCGGCGACTTCAACAATTTCGATCTCGAAGACTTTCCGACGGCAGCAGGCCAGTCGCAGCCGGTGACGCCGTGGGTATCGGTCAGCCCCGAATACTTCCGTCTGCTCGGTCTGTCGCTTCTCGAGGGCCGGTTGCTCGAGGAGCGCGACGGCAGTACCCAGAATCTCGAGTCGGTCGTCGTCGATCGCGCCTGGGCCAGACGCTTTTTTCCCAACCAGAGCGCCGTCGGCAAGCGGTTTCACGGAGGCGGATGCACCACCTGTCCGTGGACGACGGTGGTCGGCGTCGTCAGCGAGGTGAAGTACGCCGGCCTCGACAAGCCGGAGAATGGCACGGTCTACACGGCGATGCCGGCACAGGGTTCGTCGTCGCCGGCTCGCGTCCGATTCTTTCTCGCCCGTACGGACGTCGACGCGATTTCGCTCGCGCCCGGTGTACGTCAGATTCTCCGCGAGCTCGACCCCAGCGTCCCACTGTCAGCGTTGGCGACGTTCGACGACCTGGTGGACCAGTCCCTCCAGCGACCGCGGTCGATTTCCCTGCTCGTCGGCGGCTTCGCCGCCGTGGCGCTGGTGCTGTCACTGGTCGGGATCTATGGCGTGATGGCGCACTACGTCCAGCAGCAGACCAAGGACATCAGCATCCGTCTTGCGCTCGGCGGGCGGCCTGCTCACGTGCTGGGACTGATTGTCCGCGAAGGCATGAAGGTCGTGACGGCCGGCGTGGCCGTGGGCCTGGCGGTTGCGGCTGGCGGCGCACGCTTGATGTCGAGCCTCCTGTTCGGAGTCGGCGCCGCCGATGCTGTCACCTACGCTGCTGTCGCCACCCTCATGCTCGGTGTTGCGCTGGCCGCCTGTGTCGTTCCCGCGCGACGCGCTATCGGTGTCGAACCGGCCGCCGTGCTGCGTAACGAATAACAACTCTCAAGTTTCAAGTCTCAAGGCTCAAGGATCGACTCTCAGCACCTGCGCTGTGAGAGCGCAGGTGCGCGTTACTGCAGCGAAGGTCGGGCCGATCCACCGAGCAGCGATGTGCTGATCGTGAACGCGAAATGACTACCTTCGGTGCTGCCGGTCGACCACGAGGCGATGACCGCGGGGAAGCCGCCGGCCCTGAGCGTCAGACCGAACGTGTAGCTGCGAACCAGGTTGTCGAAGTTCAAGCTGTCCTGCTGGAGCGCGACCTTGCCCTGTTCGGCCGCCAGCCAGATACCGACCGGCGTCTTGAAGATCGAGTGCTCGAAGCTCTCCTGCAGCACGAGCAGCTTCGGACCGCGGAAGCGATAGTCCTCGTAGCTGGGCAGGATGCGGTTGCCGTTGATGTCGGACCCGCCGATCGTCTGCTGAAAGTAGAACGGGACCACGTGCCCGGACGAGACGCTGGACGTCGACGTGAACAAGCGGACTCCGATACTGCCCGTGTAGTTGCGGGAAGCCGCCGGCGGAATGATCGGGGGGCACCGGAGGTCGCCGGGAGTGACACCGCACTGGTTCGGGCCGTTCGTATCTCGAGTCAGCGGAGGCGCCACGGTCCTGTAGAGCGCGAACTCGTTCGACAGATCCAGCGTCCACCGCCGGAACGAGAATGTCGAGTCTGACGCCAGGAATTGCTGAAACGTGCCCAGATAGTTCAGGCGCACGCGGCCGGTTGCCAATCGCGGCATGATGCGAACGCCCTCGCCGAATTGCACGAAGCCCGGCTGGGTGGCGAGACCGGGTGCAGTGACCGGCGTGTAGAGCTGGTCGATCGACGGACCCTTGTCCGTGTTGGCGCCGCCGACCTCGACGAAGCGGCCGTTCGCCTCGCCGACCAGCGACAGATTCAGCCGGCCGAGACGGGCGACGGGGTAGATCGCACTGGTTCCCACGATCGCCTGCTGCATGTCGAAGAACGACTTCATGCTGGTGGTCGTGTTGGGGCCGAGGCCGAAGTACGAGACCGTCGGGAGCGAGATCTGCTGCGCGTAGACGTTGAAGACCGGATACGGGCTGATGCCGGCGGACGCGTCCGATCCGGCGCCCGCGCCAACGGGGACCGGCAGCCGCACGCCCGTGCGAACCATCTTCAGGTACGCGCCGGCCCTCCACGCGCCGCCGGCGGCCGCGACGATGTCACCGCTCCAGCTGAGCCGCCAGTTTTCACCGGTCGGGCGTTCGGCGACGATCGCCGGTCCGAACGCGAACCCGTTCTGGGGCGCGATGCTTCCAATCGCGACGTGCACGGGGTCGCTGGTGGCCAGCGTCGCCGCACAGTTGAAGGCCGTCTTGAAGCTCTTGCAGTCCTCCTTGATCGCTTCGCCCTCGAGTCGAAACTCGGCCCCGAGCGTGCTTTCGCCTTGCGAGCGCGTGCGGTCGCCTTGCGCCAGCGCGGGTGCGGCGGTCAGCACGCAGGTGATGACGATGAGGATGAAGCGCATGCGTCAGCCTCGCTTGCGGGCTTTGCGCCCGCGCTTCGGCGCCGCGGCCTTCTTCGGGGGTTTGCGGCCGGCAGGCGCCGCGCCTCCGCCGCCGGCGCCAGGTTCCTCTGCGTGACTGATCATCCGTGCCGTGGGCAGCTGCACGTGGGCGGCCTGCGGGTGCAGCGACCTTGTCAGCTCGTGGATGCGCGCGGCGACCTGGCCTTCGGTCAAAGGTTTCTTGGGTTTCTTTTTTGGCGCCGAATAGTCGCCGCCGGAGGCCGTCTCGAGGTGCTCGAGCTGCGCGAGCAACAGACCGGACGCCGGGCGGTTCTTGTTGAAGGCGCTCTTCGGCGTTTTGGGAACGCTGATCTTGATCACAGCCATCGTGATTGCCTTTTGTGTTGATGAAATCAGAGGGTGAATTCCGGACAGTCCGGCCGCATCACCGGCAGCGACAGGAGATCGAGGAACGTTTCGGCCGCCGCTTCACGGGGCGATCGGTCGTTGTCGTTGAAGTCGGGTAGCAGCCACTTCGACACCGTGTTGGGGATCGAGGCGTGCTCGAAGATCCGCTCGGTACCGTCGGGCCGTCGATGCACCACCGTGCCTTTCTGCACCCAGGGTGACACCAGAATCGCAGGCACCCGGACACCCAGGCGATCGAAATGAAACGGCTCGCCGGTCTTCGTCGCGCTCGGCTGCGCCACGAATCCATCCGGCATGCACGCCGGCGGCGGGACGTGATCGTAAATGCCACCGTGCTCGTCGTAGGTGATCAGCAGCGCCGTGCTCGCCCAGAGCGCCGGATTCTTCCGGATCGCCTGATAGATGGACGCAATGAACCGCTCGCCCTCGGCGACATGGTGGTCGGGATGTTGATCCGAGGCGATGAGGTGGCCGCCGGGGCCGTCGTGGTCGCTGTAGTTTGGCTCGACGAAGCAGTAGTCGGGCAGAGTGCCGGCTTTGCAATCGTCGAGAAACTGAGGATAGGTGGCGAACAGCTGCGGCTGGTTTTGAAGGAGGTTCACCACTTCCAGCGTGGAGCTGATCTGGTCGAAGTAATACAGCTTGGCCAGCTTCCCTTTGTCGATCACGCGGTCGTAGATGCTCTTGAACTTCTGGTTGGCGTAGAACAGCTCCATGCCGACGTGGCCAAACGAGGTGCCGTAGTGGGCGAAGGCACGATTGCAGAGCGTCGGCCCGGGGATCGACGCGAACCACCGGTTGAACACCGCGTACTCGCGCGCCAGCGTCGTCAGCACCGGCAGCTTCTCGGGCGCGAAGTAATACATGACGTTGCGCGAGTGCTCGACGTTTCTCTGTTTGTTGAAGAAGCTGGCGACGAAGCCCTGCATGTTGGGTACGTCGCCGCCGTTGAAGATCTGAAAGTCCACCGGCGCAAAGTCGTGATCGGGATCCGGCGTCAGCTGGCTCTGGTATTTGGCCTTGGGCTGGACCTTCACGATCTTCCCGGTAGTGTCGATGTTCGATTCGTCGCCGCGCAAACCGTCGATCGCGTTGTTTTCTTTCCACAGACCACCGAGCATGTGGTCGAAAGAGCGGTTTTCCATCATCAGCACGACGAGGTGCTTGAGATTGTCGAGGCCTGGCGGCATGAGAGTCGCGGCTCCAGAAAAAGTGACTCAGCTGTGCGGTGCGCACCTTTGTACCATGAATTCCGATCGGGCCTCGCTTGCGGTCGATGCAGACACCAGCTCGACAGTGGAGGGTTACAAATCTGAAACGGCGATTGTCATCGTGAAGACGCCCGCATGTGTGAACGTATGATCCCGACGATCCCAACAATCAACTTCACGCCGGAGGAGATGTGGCCGAGAACATTCCCGAACTGAGAAAACGCCAGCCTGCCGCGCACGGCGGAGGTGTGCGTGGCGATCAATACGTCGCTCGTTCGTCGCTCTTCGAAGGGCGATTCGGCCGCATGTTTCGCTCGTTGCCGCCGGCCGTGTGGCCGGTCGAGGCGCTGATGGCGCTCGGCGCCACCGGCAACATGACGGCGGAGCCCGAAACCGGCGAAAAGAACCCTCAGCTGCCGGCCGCCTCGCCTGAGCATCCCAAGAAACGGATCCAGGACGACGAAGAGAACGCCGGCATCTCTGCGGGATACACCTATCTCGGTCAATTCATCGATCACGACATCACGTTCGATCCGGCGTCCAGCCTTCAGCAGCAGAACGATCCCAATGCGCTCGTGGACTTCCGGACGCCACGCCTCGACCTCGACTCGGTCTACGGACGCGGCCCGGACGACCAGCCGTACATGTACGACGGGAAGAAGTTCAGACTCGGCCGGCCGCTCTTCGAACTCGACCAGCCGACGAAGGTGCGTGATCTGCCGAGGTTCGCCGATCCGAACGACCCGAACGGCGCCAAGCGCGCGCTGATCGGCGACAAGCGAAACGACGAAAACGTCATCGTGGCGCAGCTGCACGCCGCGATGCTGCAGTTTCACAACAAGCTCGTCGACGACCCGGCCAACAAGAACGCGACCTTCCAGGAGATCCAGCAGCAGGTGCGCTGGCACTATCAGTGGATTGTCGTCAACGATTTCCTGGTCACCATCTGCGGCGAAGATGTCGTCAACGATATCCTGCCGCACCGCCGGAAGAATCTCCCGATCTGGCAGAACCCGCCGCGGTTTCAGCTGTACAAGTGGCGCAGCGATCCGTTTATGCCGATCGAGTTCTCGGTGGCGGCCTATCGCTTCGGCCACTCGATGGTCCGGCCGATCTACCGCCTGAACACGCGGTTGAACGGCGGGGACGATCCACTCAAGGCGACTCCGGACGAGATCGCGCGCGGCCTGGCCGGCCGCTTCTTCATTTTTGCCGGCGTTCAGCAGCGCGGCCTGAACGGCTTCGGCGAATTTCCCAAACAGTGGGCGATCGACTGGAGCCTCTATTTCAACATCAAGGGATCGATCAAGAACGTCGGCAAACAGCGGGTGCAGCCGGCGTACAAGATCGACACTTCGCTCGTGGATCCTCTCGGGTTCCTCCCGGAATTCTCCCAGCCAGCGCGCCCGCCGCAACCGCCGCTCACCATCGATCAGCTGCATTCGGTGCCGCTCGATCCGGTGAACAACCCCGCCAACCTGGCACAGCGCAACCTGCTGCGCGGGCTGCGCATGGGATTGCCGAGCGGCCAGGATGTCGCGCGCTCGATGGGGATCGCGCCGATCAGGGATCGCGATCTGCGCGTCGGCAAGGCGGTGGTGGAGGATTGGGACAGCAATCCGGCGCTGGCCTCGATCCACGACAGCTTCATCGGGCGCGCGCCGCTCTGGTACTACGTGCTGGCGGAGGCGCAGTACGAGTGGATCCAGCGGGCAACGGGCAGAGGCGGCAAAGGCGACGAAGAGCCGCTCCGCCTCGGCACCATCGGCGGCCGCATCGTCGCCGAAACGCTGCTCGGTTTGCTCTGGGGAGATGGGCACTCGTATCTCCGGCAGGCGCCGAATTGGACCCCCGCGACCATCCGCAGCATGGGGGACCTGATCGACTTCGCGCTGACGTGATCCGGACCAGCAGCCCTAAAGGGCTGCGCTACCAGTGGGTGGTGCAGCCCTTCTTGTACTCGTAGCGCAGCCCTTTAGGGCTGCCCTATGGCAGAGCGAACGCGACGATCGAGCTGCCGGACGGCGCGCCGTTCTTGCCGCCGCCGCAGACGATGACCACGAACTGCTTGCCGTTGATGCGGTAGGTGGAAGGTGTCGCGTTGCCGGCCGCTGGAAGCGTCGTCTCCCAGAGCAGCTTGCCGGTGAGCTTGTCGAAGGCGCGGAATTTCTTGTCGAAGTTCGTCGACGCGATGAAGAGCAGCCCGCCGGCCGTCGCAATCGGTCCGCCGTAGTTGTCGCTGCCGGTGTCTTTCAGGCCCTTCGCGGCCAGCTCGGGATACTCGCCGAGCGGGATTTTCCAGCGGATGGTGCCGGCGTTGAGATCGATGGCGTTGAGCGTCCCCCACGGCGGCGTGATCGGCGGGTAGCCGTCGGGATCGCGGAACAGCGTCTCGCCGTCAATCCGGTACTTCAGCCAGCTTGGGTCGCTCGTCACCCTGGCGTCGGCGCCCCGGTCGCGTCCGGTGATCAGGAACTCGACGAGATCGGCGATGTTGCGCGCGCCCATGTCGGGGAAGCCTGGCATCCGCCCCGTGCCCTCGCGGATGACCGCCGTAATCTGCTCGCGCGTCCGTCGCTCGCCGATGTCCAGCAGCCCGGGGCCCGGCCCGCCCCTGCGGTCCGCGCGATGGCAGCTCGCGCAGTTGATGTTGTACAGCGACGTGTCGTTGTTCGGGATCAGCCGCACGATCCACGGCATTTCGTTCGAGTTGACGTAGAGCAGCGCGCTCTGCGGATCGAACGCCGCGCCGCCCCACTCGGCGCCGCCGTCGAAACCCGGAAACACGATGATCCCGCGCTCGGTCGGCGGTGCGAACATGCCGGTCCCGAGTTGCTTGAAGCGCGAGAGCACCGCCTCGTGCGCCTCGGGCGTGCGCGTCGTGAGCATTGCCGCGGTCAGGCCCTGGCGCGTAAATGGTGGCGGTTTCAGCGGGTACGGCTGCGATTCAGCCAGTTTCTCGCCTTCGATCTCTGACGGCGGGACCTTGCGGTTCGCCAGCGGAAACAACGATGCGCCGGTCCGCCGATCCAGCACATAGACATAGCCGAACTTGGTGACCTGCGCGACCGCCTCGACGAGACGGCCGTTGCGCTTGACCTTGATGAGATTCGGTGCCGTCGGAAAGTCCCAGTCCCACACGTCGTGCCTGATGCCCTGGAAATGCCAGACCCGCTTGCCGGTGCGGGCATCGAGCGCAATGACGCAGTTGGCGAACAGGTTGTCGCCGTGGCGATTGACGCCGTAGAAGTCGAACGACGCCGATCCGGTCGCCGCGAACACCATGGCGTTCGCGGTGTCGACCGTGACGCCGCCCCACGCGTTGGCGCCGCCAATCAGGCCGTGCGCGTCGGGCGGCCAACTGTCGTACGCGAATTCGCCGGGCTGCGGGATGGTATGAAAGATCCAGCGCAGCTTCCCGGTGTGGACATCGAACGCGCGGATGTGTCCGGGCGTCCCGGGCAGCGTTTCCGGGACGCTGCTGCCCATGATCAGCATGTCCTCGAAGATCGCGCCCGGCGTGCTGGCGCTGACGCTCGCGCGATCGGGCGGCATGCCGAGCCCCTCGCGCAGGTCGACGCGGCCCTCGATGCCGAACGACGCGATCGGCGTCCCCGTCTTCCGATCCAGTGCCCACAGCCAGTTGCGATAGGTGACGAAGACCCGGTCGTCGTGAACGGTGACGCCGCGGTGACGGAATCGCGCGCCGCTCGGCGTGCCGCCGCTCGGGTCGAACTTCCAGATCTCGCGACCGCTCGCGGCATCGAGCGCCACGACCTTCAACGTCGGCGTCGTCACATAGAGCATCCCGTCGACGACCACGGGATTGCTCTGCATTTCCGAGCCCTTGAACGCGTCGTGCGAGTCGTACGTCCAGGCCACCTGCAGCCGGGTGACGTTGTCGCGGGTGATCTGCGCGAGCGGCGAGTAGCGGATGTTGTCGACGCCGCCGTGCATCGGCCAGCCCTCGTCGGCCTGTTGCACGAAGGCGGCCTGGCCGAGCAGCAGGACACACGCGGCGAACAGCCACGGTCGAGTCATGAAGGCCCGGTTATTCTGATCCATCGGCGCGGCCGATGTCGACCGACCGGTTGTCACCCGTTCCGCGGACCCGTACGCGCCACGGATTGCAGCAGACCTCGCAGTCCTGCACGAAGGTGCCGCGGACGTCCGGCTCGAGATAGATCTCGACCTGCTCGCCGCAATACGGACAAGTCACAGTGAACTGATCCACGGCTGATGAACGGTGAACTTAGAACTCAGAACTCAACTTACGAGACCAGAGACGCCGTGAATTCCTCGTAAGTGCCTTTGAAGTCTTGAATCGCGCCGCGATCGAAGTGCCACACGCGCGTGCCGACCTCCTCCATCA
>Ga0111539_10010504_pt1 | contig 11653 bp, 9 predicted proteins | sample RhiMethybrSRZTD1_FD_79667 | JGI IMG/M metagenome (GOLD analysis project Ga0111539, IMG submission 79667) | Populus rhizosphere microbial communities from Tennessee, USA - Rhizosphere MetaG P. TD hybrid SRZTD1 (version 2) (version 2) | ecosystem: Host-associated > Plants > Roots > Rhizosphere >...
CATCGCCGCCACCTCCGCCTGCCATGCCGCGGTGCGGGCCCACGAGGCGCTGGCGGCGCCGGCCCTCGATCGTCTCGTCACCGACCTCCTCGGCGCCCGCGCGCCGATGACCTGCCCCCACGGCCGGCCCACGATTCTGAGGTTGCCGCTCGAACGCCTGGAGCGCGAGTTCCGCCGGCGCTGAAAAAGCGCCGAAAAGCGGCACTTTCGGGGGTGGAAGGAATTTCCCGGCCTATTCCTGCGTTGTTCCATGTCCGGTACCACCGTATAATTCCCGCTGTCCGCCGCAGAGCCACCAAATCGTGATCGGATTGAAACCTTCTCCCCGCGCCGCCTCGACGGCGATCCTGCTGGCCGCCGGCCTGGCCCTCTTTCCGGGCTCGGCCCGGGCGGATGTCGCCCTGCTCAAGAGCGGGCGTTCCATCGAGGTCCTCGGCTTCCGATTGAGCGGCGATCGCGTGGAGCTGTCGCTCCCCGGGGGCGGACAGATCGCCCTCCCCGCCGGCGAGGTCCTGGAGATCCGACGGCAGCCGCTGGCCGCGCCGCCCGCGCCCCCCACGCCCAGCGACGCCGCCGGGGTTGGGGTGCCCGTTCCCGCGATGATGAAGGAGACTCCGTCCGCGATCGTCGCCCCGGCGGAACCGACCGCGGCCGCTCCCGCCGCGGCTCCCGTCGCCGCCGCGCTGGAGCCGGATCTCCTTCCGAAGGGGGCGACCGATCGACAGTCGCTCCGCCAGATGGCCGCACGCATCGCGCAGAGGCACGGCGTGGCGGAGCCGCTGGTCCACGCGGTGATCGAGGTCGAATCGCGCTACAACCCGCGGGCCGTCTCGCGCGCGGGGGCGATGGGACTGATGCAGCTGATGCCGAAGACGGCGGACCGCTTCTCGGTGGCGGACGCGTTCGACCCCGTGCAGAACGTCGACGCCGGTGTGCGCTACCTGAAGGAGCTGCTCGATCGCTACAGCGGACAGGTGCGCCTGGCCCTCGCCGCCTACAACGCCGGCGAGGAGGCGGTGGAGCGCCACGGCGGCATCCCGCCTTACCGCGAGACCATCAACTACGTGCAGCGCGTGCAGCGGGCCGCCGCCCACTGACCTTCCGCCTCACCCCGCCCGCCCGCAGGCCGCCCCTCAGGGAGCGCAGATCTCCGATCCCGCGCCGGGCTCGCCGAGGAGCATCCGCGCCCGCTCGGTATTGCGGAAGCGGCGCATCCCCGAGACCCGCTCCCAGTCGGCATGCGCCTGGCGCGTCCGTCCGAGCGCCGCCTCGGCTTCCCCGTGCAGGAGCGCCACGCCCCCCGCGAGCCACACCGGCGCGTCGGAGTGCACGAGCGACGCGGCCCGGTCGAGCGCCTGCTTCGCGCCGGCCGCGTCCCCCGCCTCCAGCCGCCGCTGCCCGAGGAGCATCCACGCGGGGGCGGAGCCCGCCTGGGCGCGGGTCACGGCCTCGGCCTCCTCGCGGCTCGGCGTCGCATGGGCGGGCGAGGCGGGGAAGGCGGTCCGCTTGACGCGCAGCTCCTCCTCGATCCGCCGGCGCGCCCGATCGAGCCCGGCGCTGCTCTCGGTGGCCGCCTCCTCGCTGGACTTCGCCAGCGCTGCCTCCGCCTCCGCCAGTCGCCACCCCATGAGGCGCGCCTCGGCGGTGCCGAGCCAGAGCCAGCGCCGCTGGCGCGCCCGCTCGATGCCCACCCCGGAGGTCCGCTGGATCCCCTCCTGGAACGCCTCCTCGGCGGCGCGGTCGTTTCCGAGGCGCAGCCACAGGGCGCCGAGCGCGGCGCGCACGACCGGTGAGTCGGGGGAGGCCTCGACGGCCCGCTCGAAGTGCCGCACCGCCTCCTGGTAGCGCTGCTGATAGCGATCGGCGCAAAGGAGGCCGAGCAGCAGACGCGCCTCGATCTGGAAGCGGCCGTTGCCGTCGGCGACCTCCTTGATCTGCCGGAGGCCGAGATCGACGTCCCCTCCCGGAATGAGCAGCAGGGGACGGATCCCCTTGATGATCAGCGGCACCCGGTCGGCGTAGTAGTTCAGCGCTCCCATCGGGAAGAGCGCCGTCTCGAGGCTCGGCGCGATCGCCAGGGCGCGCTCGAGCGCCTTCTTCCCCTGGCGCGCCTCGCGGCCGGCCCGGAAGTAGTTGCCGCGCAGCGCCTCCACCTGGGCGCGCAGCACCTGCCCCCCTCCGAGCGCGGCGAGGGCGTCGGCGTCCTTCGGGGACTGCGCCAGACGGCCGCCCGCCACCCGCACCAGCTCGTCGTAGGCGGCGTCGAAGACCGGGTCGGCCTTGGCGTCCTCCCCCTCCTCGAAGGCGCGCTGCGACCACCGGCTGAAGAGCATGAGGTAGACCGGATCGGGGGAGCCGGGATCGGAATCGGCGGCGCGGCGGAACTCGACGATGGCGCTCCGGTAGTCGCCGGCGTGCATCGCCTGCAGCCCGGCGTCGAGCGGGGCGCGCGTCGCAGCCCCGCTCGTCAGGAGTGCGAGGGGCAGCCCGAGCGCGATCGGTGCGAAACGCATGACCCGCCCAATCTAGCATCGGCGCGCCGCGCCGCCACCTCCGCGCCGGGGCGTCGCTCCCGAGACCGGCGCGGCGGCGGCCGGATGACACTCCTCGTCACCGGTTCCTGCCACTTTTGTCGCGAATCACGACACCGTCGCCGATCCGTCGATCGTGATCGCGCAAACCCCGCTTCCGCAGCGGATTGCGCGCGACGACGTTCTGCCGTCGTGGAACGTTTCTTGCCGATCTTCTGGACACGCACAGGGGGGCCGCATGAGCCGCAAGTCCAGCATCCTCGTCCTGCACGACGATCCGACTTTCGCGAAAAGCCTCGACGACGCCCTCGCCACCGCCGGTCACCGGGTGACGTCGGTGGACCAGGAACACGCGGCGATCGAACGCGGGCGCAGCCGCGCCTTCGACGTGGCGCTGGTCGATCTCGACCGGCCCGGCGCCGGACTCGGGTTCGTCGAGTCGCTGAAGAGCGCCTGCCCCGAGCTGCCGGTGGCGGTGGCCGGGCGCGCCCTCGACATCGACATGGTCATCGGCGCCATGCGCCGCGGCGTCTGGGAGGTGTTGCGCAAGCCGTGCCCTCCGGAGGACCTGCTGCGCCTCGCGGAGCGCGCCGCCCGCATCAAGGACCTCGGGTCGGAGCGCAAACGCACCGCCGAGGACCTCCAGAGCGAGCGGGCCCGCAACGCCGAGCTGCGCCGGTCGCTGCAGGGGGAGCACGCCTTCTCCGCCATCCTGGGGAGGAGCGCCAAGATGGCCCAGATCCTGGCGCTCCTGAGGGAGGTCTGCGCCACCGACTCGACCGTGCTCATCATGGGAGAGAGCGGCACCGGCAAGGGGCTGGTGGCGCGCATCCTCCACTACAACTCGCACCGCGCCGCGGGACCGTTCGTCGAGGCGAACTGCGCGGTCTACTCCGAGGGGGTGCTGCACTCCGAGCTCTTCGGCCACGAGAAGGGGGCGTTCACCGGGGCGCTCAAGCAGAAGAAGGGGCGCTTCGAGCTGGCCGACGGCGGCACCGTCTTCCTCGACGAGATCGGCGATCTCTCCCCCTCGACGCAGCTGATGCTGCTGCGCTTCCTGCAGGAGCGCCGCTTCGAGCGGGTCGGCGGCGAGGAGACGCTGCACGTCGACGCGCGGGTGATCGCCGCCACGCATAAGAACCTCAAGGAGGGGATGGAGCGCGGCTCCTTCCGGCACGACCTCTTCTACCGCCTCAACGTCATCCCGCTGAACATCCCGCCCCTCCGCGAGCGGCCCGAGGACGTGCCGGTGCTCGGCGCCGAGTTCCTCGAGCGCTTCGGCCGCAAGATCGGCAAGCCGATGCGCGGCTTCTCCGACGAGGCGCTGGAGATCCTCGGCCGGCACGGCTGGCCGGGGAACGTGCGCGAGCTGGAGAACGTCATCGAGCGCACGGTCGTCCTCGCGAAGGGGGACCGGGTCGAGGCCTCCGACCTGCCCGCGACGCTGCGCGACGGGAGCGGCCCGGTCGTCGACTCCCGGTTGTCGCTTCTCGAGCACGAGCGCCTCTACATCCTCAAGACCCTGGCGGAGTGCAACTGGAACAAGAAGCTCGCCGCCTCGGTCCTCGGGATCAACCGGAGCAGCCTGTACAGCAAGCTCAAGAAGCACGTCATCGGCCGGGGGCCGTCGCTGAACTGAGGAGGCCGGGCTGAGGCGCGGCGCTCCGGCCCCGCGCCGGGGCGCCCGGGAAGCCGTCATGCGCGAGCTCGATCGGGGCGTTCTGCTCTACATCGCCGCCACCGTCGCCGGGGCCCTCCTGGTGCTCGCGGCGATCCTCCCGGGGCACGCGCTCGTCCTGACCTCCTCGACCCTGGCGCTCGCCGTCCTCGGAGCGCTGGTGGCGCCGCACGCGGTGCACCTCGGGCTGCGGGTGGAGATGTCGATCTCCCACCCGTTCATCCTCGCGACTCTCCTGCTCATCGGCGAACCCGAGGCGGTGCTGGTCTCCATCGTCTGCATCGGCAGCCTGTGCCTGTTCCGGCTGCCGCGCATGGCCTGGTATCGCACCCTGTTCAACGTCGCCTCGTTCGTCATCACCACCTTCCTGACCGGCGAGACGTACCAGGCGTTCGGCGGACGGCCGGGGATCGTGCGGGGCGGCGACGGCATCATCGCCCTCATGCTCGCCACGCTGGTGTTCTACCTCGCCAACACCTACAGCATCTCGGGCGTCGTGGCGCTGGCGAACCGGCTGAACGTCCTGAAGGTCTGGCAGGACAACTTCCTGTGGTCGGCGCCGTCCTTCCTCGCCGGCGGCTCGCTGGCGCTCGGGATGGCCTACTTCCTCGACCGCTTCGGCATCGGATCGTTCCTGCTGTCGCTGCCGTTCTGCGTCCTCATCTACTACTCCTACAAGCTGTACCTCGAGAAGCTGGAGGAGCGGCGCCAGCACCTCAAGGACATCGAGCAGATGAACGCGGACCTCGAGCGCAAGGTGCGGGAGCGGACCTCCGAGCTGCACGTCCTGAACGACAAGCTGCGGGACTCGAACCGGGAGCTGGCGCGCGCCAACTCGCTCAAGAGCGAGTTCCTGGCGAACATGTCGCACGAGCTGCGCACGCCGCTCAACGCCATCATCGGCTTCTCGGAGCTGCTGCTCGATCCCGGCTTCGGCGGGCTGAACGGCGACCAGAAGGGCTACGCCGCCGACATCCATGCCAGCGGGCGGCACCTCCTGGGGCTGATCAACGACATCCTGGATCTCTCCAAGATCGAGGCGGGGAAGATGCGGCTCACCCGCGAGGTGTTCGAGGTCGGGTCGGTGGCGGACGAGGCGATGGCGCTGCTCCGCATCGAGGCGGGGCGCAAGTCGCTGGCTCTGCGTTCCGAGGTGGAGGGGCCGTACGACCTGCTCGACGCCGACCGCAGCAAGGTGAAGCAGATTCTCTCGAACCTCCTGAGCAATGCCGTCAAGTTCACCCCGCCCGGCGGCACGGTGACCCTGCGGATGCGCCGCGCCGCCGGCGGCGCGGCGATCTTCGAGGTGCAGGACACCGGCATCGGCATCCGCCCGGAAGACCAGGAGCGGATCTTCGAGGCCTTCACGCAGGTGGACGGCTCGCTGGCGCGCCAGTACCAGGGGACCGGCCTGGGTCTGACGCTGGTGCGCCGCTTCGTCGAGCTGCACGGGGGCGCGCTGCGGCTCGAGAGTGCGCCGGATCGCGGCAGCCACTTCATCGTCACCCTGCCGGGGCTGCAGCCGGTCGGTGAACCCGAGGCCGCGCCCGCGTCCAGCGGCGACCCCGCCGGGCCGATCCCGGCCGGCGCGCCGCCGTACCGGCCGGAGGAGGCCTCGGTGCCGGGCGCGTCTCCGCTGCCGCGGATCGAGGAGCCGCTGCACCCGCGGCCCGGGGGCGGCGATCTCATTTTCGTCATCGAGGATCAACCGGCCAACCTCCGGCTGCTGCGCGATCTCCTGCGCGGGCGCGGGCACCGCGTCGTCGCCTGCCGGAGCGGCCCCGAGGCGCTGGACGCCTTGAAGTTCCTCCGCCCCCGTCTCATATTGATGGACGTGCAGCTGCCCGGCCTGGACGGCATCGATGTCGTGCGCCGCCTGCGCGGGCGCCCGGAGTTGAACGACGTTCCGATCGTGGCCCTGTCGGCGAACGCCGCGCCGGGGGAGCGCGAGCGGGCGCTGGAGGCGGGATGCTCGGGGTACCTGGACAAGCCGCTGGAGGCGGAGCCGTTCCTCGCGCTGGTGGCGCGGCTCCTCGAATCCCCGCGCGGTTCCGCGGTCCGGACGGCGTGAGGCCGCCCGCGTGAGCCCCCAGGACCGGCCGGCCGCCATCCTCGTGGTGGACGACGACGAGCGCAACGTGCGCCTCGTCGAGTCGATGCTCAAGCCGAGCGGCTACCAGATCCTGCACGCCTACGACGGCCAGGAGGCGCTGCGGCGCGTCGAGAGCAGCGCCCCCGATCTCCTGGTGCTCGACGTGATGATGCCGGATCTCTCCGGCTTCGAGCTGTGCGCCATGCTGCGGGCCCGCCACGCGACCCGGCTCCTGCCGATCCTGATGGTCACGGCGCTGCACGCCCTCGAGGACAAGGTGAAGGGGCTGGAGCTCGGAGCGGACGACTTCCTGACCAAGCCGATCAACCGGGCCGAGCTCCTGGCCAAGGTCCGGTCGCTCCTGCGCGTCAAGTCGCTCCAGGACGAGGTCGAGGCGCAGCGCCTGGAGCTCGAGGCGAAGAACCGCGAGCTCCTCACCATCGAGCGCTTCAAGGAATCGATGACGCAGATGGTGGTGCACGATCTCAAGAACCCGCTCGCGGGCCTGATGGGGAACATCCAGCTCATGCAGATGCAGCGCGCCCAGATGCCGCCGGGACGGCAGGAGGAGCTGCTGCAGCGCAGCCTCGACAGCGGCCGCCAGATGGCCCGCATGATCCAGAACATCCTCGAGGTGGCCAAGCTCGAGGAGCAGAAGATGCCGCTGCGGCGCGAGGCGGTCGCCCTCGCCGACATCGCCGCCGAGCAGGCGGCGGAGCTGATGAGCCTGTCGACGCGCGACGGCATCCGGCTCGAGTGCGACGTCCCGGCCGACCTGCCGCCGGTGGACGCCGACCGGGCGCTCCTCTCGCGCATCCTGGCGAACCTCCTGAGCAACGCGTTCAAGCACACCCCGTCCGGCGGGCGCATCGTCGTGTCGGCGCACGCGTCGGGGGAGGAGGTCACCGTCCGCGTGCGCGACGACGGCGAGGGGATTCCGTCCGACCTGCTCCCGTACATCTTCGAGAAGTTCGTCGCCGGCGAGTCCGAGGACCGGCGCCGGTCGTCGTACGACTCCGGCCTCGGCCTGACCTTCTGCCGCCTGGCGGTGGAGTGCCACGGCGGTCGGATCGGCGTGGAGAGCCGTCCGGGCGAGGGGACGACCGTCACCTTCCACCTGCCGCGCCACGCCGCGGCGGGGGCGCGGGCGGCATGAGCGCCGGCGCCGCGACCGTGCCGGCCGCGTCCCACGAGCGTCGCGGCTTCTGCGCCCCGCCGCAACTCGCCGAGCTCATCCGTGACCTGTACCTCGAGGAGCGCACGGGGATCCTGAGCATCAGCCGGAGCGGCGCCGAGAAGCGGCTCTATCTCGACCGCGGCATGATCCTCGTCGCCACCTCGTCGCTCGAGGACGAGCGGCTGCCGGCGTTCCTCGCTGGCAAGGGTCTCCTGAGGTCGATGGAGGCGGAGGCGCTCCGCGGGCTCGACGATCTCCAGGCCGCCCGCGCGGTGCAGAGCCGCGGCCAGGTCTCCGACGACGACCTGGTGCGCGCCTTTCGCGACCTGTCACAGCAGGTGATGATGACCGTCTTCCGCTGGGAGGAGCTGGAGTACCGCTTCACCGAGCAGGCGCTGCCGGCCTGGCCGGCCACGACCGACGTGATGGTGTCGTTCGAGCTGATCATCCGGGCGCTGCGCTCGATGGCCGGCTTCGAGCCGGTGCGGCAGTCGGTGCTGCGCCAGGAGCGGGCCGTGAAGCTCTCCGAGAACCTGTACCTGCCGTTCGATCGGCTGAGCCTGTCGCCGATCGAGGGGTACCTGGTGTCGCGCATCGACGGCCACACCCGCCCGCGCGACATCCTCGCGCAGATGCCCCCGGCGGACGAGGAGGGGGCCTCGCGCTTCCTCTTCGGGCTCCTCATCCTCGGGCTCGCCGAGTTCTCGCCCCCGCTCAGCCCGGGGATGCTGACCTGCGATCGACTGCTGCGCGGCGACGAAGAGAAGCGGCGCCGCGAGGAGAACGAGCTCACCGATGTGCGCGCGTTCTACCGCCTCGCCACCTCCGGCGACCCGCTCGCCATCCTGGGCCTGGCGCCGGAGGCGACCCAGGAGGACGTCCGGGCCGCCTACAACGCGAAGAAGGAGCGCTACGACCCGGGACGCTTCATGCGCCGGGTGCAGAACGACGCCAAGGAGGAGTTCCAGATCATCGAGGCCCGCCTGCTCGAGTCGTTCCTCGACCTGCGCTCCCGGCCGCTCGCGGGCGGCCAGCGAGGCGAGCCGACCGAGGAGCAGAAAGCGGCGGTCGACGCCCTCACCATGGCGAAGCGCAAGGAGATGACCAAGACGGAGAAGCAGTCGGAGGCCGACGAGCGGCTGCGGCTGGCCGAGCAGTACCTGACCAAGGCGCGCGACTACTGGAAGATGGGGGACATCTTCAACTGCATCCGCTACTGCGAGTTCGCCCAGAGCCACAACGACGCCGGTGCGGGCATCCAGTCGCTCCTCGGCCAGGCCCTGGCGAGAAACCCCGACCACCGCTGGCAGCGCCGCGCCGAGACCGCCCTGGTCCGCGCCGTGGAGCTCGAGCCATTCAACCCGAGCCACTGCGTGGCCCTGGGGGACTTCTACAAGGGGCACCGCCTGCACGCGAAGGCCAGAAAACAGTATGAGAAGGCGCTCGAGCTCCTGCCGTCGCACGCCCAGGCGAAGCAGGCGCTCAAGGATCTGCCCCCGGTCAAGTAGGTCCCGCCTCCCACCCGAAGTTTCCGCCAGAATTGACAGGTATCCTCCCCGTGATATAATCCGCGCCCTTCCGGGGATATCCCGTCATGTTCATCGAAACAAAGGAGATAGGCCCGGACGGGCTGGTCGTCGAAAAGGATCAGCCGTGGACGCTTCCCCCCCCGCGACCGGGGGACGAGGTGGTTCGCGTCGAGCGGATCCGGCTTTCCGGAGAGGTGCACGAAGAGGGGGACAGCTTCGCGTTTTCGGGGGAGATCGAGACCATCGCGACCCTCAGCTGCGGCCGGTGCCTCGAGCCCTACGCCCTGCCGCTGCACCTGCACTTCGATCTGCTTTATACGGCCCGCCCGGAGCAGGCCTCGACCGGGGAGAACCGGGTGGACGAGGAGGAGTTCACCGCCGTGCATTTCGACGGGGGACGGATCGACCTGGACGCGCTCCTGGCGGAGCAGATCTACCTGGGATTGCCGCTCAAACCGCTGTGCCGGGAGGAATGCCGCGGGCTCTGCCCGCGGTGCGGGACCAACCTGAACCAGGGATCGTGCGGCTGCCCGACGCAGCCGGAGCCCGATCCCCGTCTGTCACCACTCAAGGCGCTCGTCGAGCGCTGACCGGGAGTCACGATGCCGAATCCGAAACGCCGCCATTCCCGGGCGCGCCGCGACAAGCGCCGCGCTCATGATGCCCTCACCCGCCCGGTCCTGTCGCGCTGCCCGAACTGCGACGAGGCCCGCCTGCCGCACCGCGTCTGCCTGCGCTGCGGACACTACAAGGGGCGCGAGGTCGTCGAGGTGACGGAGGTCTGACCTCCGCCCACGAACCCTCCTCCCGGATGGGCGCCGCCACGGAACGACCGATCGCCATCGACGCCATGGGGGGGGACCATGCCCCGGCCCACCCGGTCGCCGGGGCGATCCTCGCCGCGCGCGAGCTGCAGGTGCCGATCGTCCTGGTGGGCCGGCAGCCCGACATCGAGACCGAGCTGCGGCGCCACCACGCCTCGGGGCTGCCGATCACCATCCGCCACGCCGCCGAGACGGTGGGCATGGAGGAGTCGCCGGTCAACGCGTTCCGCCGGAAGAAGGACTCGTCGATCCACGTCGGCGCGACGCTCTTGAAGGACGGCGAGGTGCAGGCGTTCCTGTCCGCCGGCAACACCGGCGCGGTGATGACCACCGTGAAGGTGCTGTGCGGCGTCCTCGAAGGGGTGGAGCGTCCGGCGCTGTGCGCCGTCCTCCCCAATCTCCAGGGCGCCTCGGTCTGGCTCGACGTGGGCGCCAACGTCGACTGCCGCCCGGTGCACCTGGTGCAGTTCGCGGTGATGGGCCACCTGTACGCGCGCGAGGTGCTGGCCATCCCGAGCCCGCGCGTCGGCCTGATGAGCGTCGGCGAGGAGGCCGGCAAGGGGAACGACGTGACCCGCGAGGCGTTCCGCATCCTCAAGGAGACGCCGCTCAACTTCATCGGCAACGTGGAGGGGCGCGACATCTTCAGCGGCAAGGCGGACGTCATCGTCTGCGACGGCTTCATCGGGAACGTGTCGCTCAAGGCGGTGGAGAGCGCCGCCGAGGCGCTGCTGCATTTCATGAAAGACGAGATCAGCAAGTCGACGCGGGCGAAGATCGGGTACCTCCTGGCCCGTCCCGCCTTCCGCGCCTTCCGCCGCAAGGTGGACTACGCCGAGTACGGCGGCGTGCCGCTCCTCGGCGTGCGCGGCACCGCGATCGTCTGCCACGGCGGCTCGTCGGCCCGCGCCATCAAGAACGCGGTGCGCGTGGCGCTCGAGTTCAACCGCCACGGCGTCAACGATCGGATCCGCGACGAGATCGTCACCCTCACCCCGCGCGAGCGGGTCCCCGAGTCCCCCGGTCCCGCCGACCGGGCCGCGACCGGGGAGGCGGCGGCGACCGGGGGCGGCGGCGCGTGAGCGAGCGCCGCGCCGTCATCGCCGGGACCGGCTCGTCCCTGCCGGATCGGGTGGTCACCAACGCCGACCTGGCGCGCATGGTGGACACCTCCGACGAGTGGATCACCTCGCGCACCGGCATCCGCGAGCGCCGCGTGGCGGGGGAGTCGGAGCCGATGTCCCTGTTCGCGACCCGGGCCGCGGAGGCGGCCCTCGCCGCCGCCGGGACGCGGGCGGCCGATCTCGATCTCGTCCTGTGCGCCACGGTCACGCCGGACATGCCGATCCCCTCGACCGCCTGCATCATCCAGGACAAGCTGGGGGCGAGGAAGGCGGCGGCGTTCGACCTCGCCGCCGGCTGCAGCGGGTTCCTCTACGGCCTGACGGTGGCCGAGCGCTTCCTCGCCTCGCCGCAGTACGAGTCGATCCTGCTGATCGGCGCGGAGGTCCTGTCGAAGTACGTGGACTGGAAGGACCGGACCACCTGCGTGCTGTTCGGCGACGGCGCCGGGGCGGTGGTGCTCAAGGCCGGGGCGCCCCCGTCCGGCGTCCTGGCGACGACGCTCAAGGCCGACGGCGCGCTGGCCGACTTCATCCACGTCCCGGCCGGCGGGACCCGCGAGCCGGCGAGCCCGAAGACGATCGCCGAGGGGCGCCACTACATCAAGATGAAGGGGAACGAGACCTTCAAGATGGCGGTCCGGTCGATGGAGGAGGCGGCGCGCAACGTGCTCGAGCGGGCCGGCCTGACGACCTCGGAC
>Ga0111539_10010505_pt1 | contig 11652 bp, 11 predicted proteins | sample RhiMethybrSRZTD1_FD_79667 | JGI IMG/M metagenome (GOLD analysis project Ga0111539, IMG submission 79667) | Populus rhizosphere microbial communities from Tennessee, USA - Rhizosphere MetaG P. TD hybrid SRZTD1 (version 2) (version 2) | ecosystem: Host-associated > Plants > Roots > Rhizosphere >...
GCCGCAGATCGTTGAAGCGCCGGCTTCCGCAAAACATCTCGCGAAGGATCAGCGGCGTCCACCGCTCGGCGAATACCTCGCACGCCACCGCGACCGGGCAGAACTGGCCGTACCCCCGCATCGTGGGACCGACTCTAGGAGTAGGCGGGCGTGGCCGCAAGTCCATTTTATGGGCTTGGCACCTCGGTTCGGGACTGCCATTGTTCACGTGCAGAAACCCACATCGAAATCGACCGAACACGGGGAGGAATCCCGATGGCTGTCGCACTCTCGCACCCGATCAGCAGCGGACAGCGGACGGACTGGGTCGCGCTGGCGCACGCGCTCGGACCGCGATTCGCCGAGCGCGCCGCCGCCCACGACGCCAACGACACGTTCGTCACCACGAACTACGCCGAGCTCAAGGAGCACCGGGTGTTCTCCGCCGGCGTACCCTCGGAGCTCGGGGGAGGCGGAGCCTCTCACGCCGAGCTGTCCGAGATGCTCCGCACCTTCGCCCACTACTGCAGCTCGACCGCTCTGGCGCTCTCGATGCACACACATCTGGTCGCGACCGCGGCGTGGCGCTGGCGTCACGAGGGCGCCCCGGTCGAGCCTCTCCTGCGCCGCGTCGCGGCCGAACAGCTGGTGCTCGTGTCGACCGGAGCTTCGGACTTTCTCCCCGGCAGCGGCACCGCCCGGAAGGTCGACGGCGGCTACCTGGTGACGGCCCGGAAGATCTTCGGGAGCGGCTCGCCGGCGGGCTCGTTACTGATGACGATGGCGATCCATGACGACCCGAAGGACGGGCCGACGGTCCTTCACATCGCGGTACCGCTCGAAGCAACAGGGGTCAAGATCCTCGACAACTGGCGCACCCTCGGCATGCGCGCAACCGGCTCGAACGACATCGTGCTGGAGAGTGTGTTCGTGCCCGACGCCGCAGTCGGTGCCCGCCGGAAGCCCGGTGTCTGGAGCCCCGTCTTCTATGTGATCTGCACGATCGCCTTTCCTCTCGTGTTCTCCGTGTACGTCGGCATCGCCCAGAGCGCCAGGCGTCTGGCGCTGCGTGAAGCCGCGAAGAAGGCCAAGGACCCGAGCGTCCAGGCGATGGTCGGCGAGATGGAGAACGAGCTGGCAACGGCGCGGATGGCGCTGCGCCATATGATCGACGCCGCCGCGACCAGCTCCATCGGCGCCGAGACGACCAACGAGATCCTCATGGGCCGCACGATCGCCGGACGAGCGGCAATCCGGACGGTCGAGAAGGCGATGGAGGTCGTCGGCGGCGCCTCGTACTTCCGGGCCCTCGGACTCGAGCGGCTCTTCCGCGACGTCCAGGGGGCGCGCTTTCATGCAGTGCAAGAGAAGCCACAGCAGCTCTACAGCGGACGACTGGCCCTCGGCCTGGACGTGAACGGCTGAGGCCGAAGGAGAACATGACAATGAGGATTGCAGCCCTTGTCTCGTTGCTGCTTGCCCTCGTGACCCCCGCCTGGGCCGACGTCGCGACCGACGCGAACGCGAAGGCCGCTGAGATCGCGTCCAGGCTCCCGGGAACTCCGCCTGCCGTGAGGGCCATGGCCTTCGTGCAGGTGTCGGTATTCGAGGCGGTCAATGCGATCACCGGGCGCTACCCGTCGAGCCGCGTGAACATCACCCCGCCTCCGGGCGCCTCGGTCGACGCCGCGGTGGCCGCTTCGACGCGGACGGTGCTTCTGAAGCTCGTGCCGACGCAGCAGGCCGCGATCGAAGCCGACTATCAGGCCGCCCTGAAATCGTTGCCCGACAGCGCGGCCAAGGCCGGTGGAATCGCGGTCGGCGAGCAGGCTGCGGCGGCGTGCCTGGCCCGCGAGGACGGCATGGGCGTTCCCGACACGTATCGCCCCCACGCGACGGCCGGCGTCTACGTGCCGACCTTGCTCCCTGCTGTGCCCAACTGGGGCAAGCGCAAGCCGTGGGTCATGTCCGGTGGCGATCAGTTCCGTCCCGGCCCCCCGCCCGGCCTGACCAGCGAGACGTGGGCGCGTGACTACAACGAGATCAAGGCGATCGGCGGAAAGAACAGCGTCCAGCGCAGCCCGGAGCAAACGGCCATCGCCAAGTTCTGGGAGGAGACGGCTCCCGCCGTCTACTGGCCGGTGGTGCGCTCGGTCGCCGCCACGCCCGGCCGCGACGTCACCGAGAACGCGCGGCTGCTGGCGGTCGCCGCGATGGCGATGGACGACGGGCTGGTCGCGGTGTTCGACGCCAAGTACACGTACAACTTCTGGCGGCCTGTCACGGCCATTCGCAACGGCGATCTCGACAGCAACGACGCCACCGAGCGCGACCCGAGCTGGACCCCGTTCATCGACACGCCGATGCATCCGGAGTATCCGTGCGCCCACTGCATCGTGTCGGCGTCGCTGGGCGCGGTGCTCGAGGCGGAGCTGGCCGGCCGCCCGTCACCCAAGCTCAGCTCGACCAGCTCGACGGCGGGCGGCGTCGAGCGCACGTGGTCGAGCGTCGACGAGTTCGTGCGGGAAGTAGCGGTGGCCCGCATCTACGACGGCGTGCACTACCGCAACTCGACCCAGGTCGGCAGCGCGATGGGCAAGAAGATCGGGGAGCTCGCGGTGAAGAGCTTTCCGAAGCCGATCCGCTAACCTGGCGCTCGGCGCGAGGCCTAGCCCTCGTAGGTCTCGCGCCGGGCGAGCCCGCGCTGGGCCGCCAGGTAGCTGGCGCGCGTCATCGGCGGCCGGGCCTTGGCGATCACCTCGCGAGCGGTGCCGGCCCCGTCCCACATCATGTCGACCACCATCGCCGCCAGCGCCTTGGCGGGGCCGAGGTACGCGAGCGGCTTGTCGACGATGGCCCAGTCGGCGCCGTGTCCGGTGCCGCGCGCGCCGCCGATGTAAGGGTGCAGGATGGGCATGACCTGCGAGAGGTCGCCCATGTCCGTCGAGCCTGTCCGGTGGCCGATCTGCCGGTAGTTCTCCGGGCCGAATAGGTCGCCGGCGATGTCGCGGAAGTGCTGCGCCATGATGGGATTGCAGGTCATCGGCATGTAGCCGGGGATCGTCTCGATCTCGACCTTGGCGCCGAGCGCCAGGGCGCCGGCCCGGAGCGCGCGATCGACCTTGACGTTGGCGTCGAGGATCGCCTCCATCGATCGGCCACGCACGTACGTCTCGATCCGCACCTCGCCGGGGATGACGTTCACCTGCGAGCCCCCGTGGGTGATGATCGGATGGACCCGGATGGTGTCCTCGTCGCGAAACGTCTCGCGGATCGAGTTGATCGCCATGAGACCTATCTGCGCGGCGTAGAGCGCGTTGATGCCCATGTGCGGAGCGCCGCCCGCGTGCGCCGCCCGACCGATGTAGCGCACCGTCTTCACGATGCAGCCGTTGTTGGAGGCCGGCACTCCCGCCTTGCCTTCCTCGGGACGCGGGGTCGTGTGGATCATCATCGCCATGTCCACGTCGTCGAAGTGTCCCAGGCGCAGGAGCTCGGGCTTGCCACCCAGGAACTCGAGCTTGCCAGCTCGCGCCTGCGCGACGCGCCACTCGATGTCGCCGTACTCCTCGGCCGGAACGGAGAAGAACACGACACGCCCGGCCAGCTGGTCGAACGCCTTGGCGTCGAGGAGCCCGATAGCGGCGCCGAGCATGCCGGCGATCTGGGCGTTGTGGCCGCAGGCGTGCGCAGCGCCCGTCTCGGGGTCGCCCTCGGGATGGCCGGCCACCACGAGCGCGTCCAGCTCGCCGAGCAGCGCGAAGGTCGGTCCGTCGCCGGCGCGGCCGCGGACGTCGGCGCGCACGCCGGTCAGGGCGAGCCCGGTCCGAGGGGTGAGCCCGAGCTTCTTGAAGGTCTCCTCGACGAGCCGGGCGGTCTTGAATTCCTTGAATCCCAGCTCCGGATGGCGGCGAATCTCCTCACCCAGACCGATGATCTCGTCCGCGCGCTGGTCGATCGCCTGGTAAATCCGCTGCTTCAGCTCGTCCCTGGTCATGTCGTCCTCTCCGTGGCGGCGAGTCTCAGAAAGCCGCCCGACATTCTACTGCCACTGACATGCGCCCCGCCTGCATACTGACAGGACCATGGAACCCCACCACGTCATCGAGGCGGTCGGGATCGTGGTTCTGGGTCTCGTCTTCTACTCCTATGCCCTCCGCTGGCTCCAGTCCGAGCGCGTTCCCCGTGCCGCGCGCGCCCGCCTCAGGATCGTGGTCAACGGCCTGGCCTTCGGCATCCTGACGGTGGCGCTGATGATCTCCCGGATCGAGGTAGGTCAGGGGGTCTTCGTCGACGCCCGGGCGGTCCCGATCGCCCTGATCACCCTCGTCGAGGGCGGCTGGGCGGGCTTCATTGCCGCCCTGGCGGCATGCCTCTACCGTGCTGCGTGGCTAGGCGGCTCCGGCGCGCCGGCCGGCGTGCTCGGCCTGCTGGCGACGGCCGGGGCGTCCACCCTGGTACTGGCGTGGGCCCGTCGCGACGGAGGCGTGCGGGCACGCCACGCGTTCACGCTGGGCTTCGCCGTGTACGGCATCACGTTCGTGTCGTTCCTGCTGGTGGGCGAGCGCGGCATCGCGATCTTCGCCCGCGAGTGGCTGCCGCTCTTGATCATCAGTGTCGGCGGGGTCGGGGGCTTCACGCGGCTCTTCACCGACGTGGCCGGGGCGATGGCGGCCGAGGCCGCGCGGCGCGAGGCGGCAGAGCTGCGAGCGATCGCGCTCCTGGCCCGCGCCGCCGCTCACGAGATCAACAACGCGCTCATGGTCGTCGCGGGCGGGCTCTCGATCCTCGCCCGGCGGCTCCCGGAAAACAGCGAGGACAGCCAGTGGGCGTCGCGCGCCCGCGACGGCATCGAGTCGGTCAAGCAGATCATCATCCGCATGAACGCCATCACGCAGATCGAAGAAGTCCCTCCCCAGGGGCTCCTCCCCCCGATGCTCGACATCCGCCGCTCCAGCAAATCCTCCTCCGACGACTAGTTCCCCAGTGGGAGCCGGCGGCGGCGGAGACGGGCGCCGGAGGGAGCGACGGACCACGCGGCACGCGTCCGCTACTCCTTTGCGGCTGGGCTCCACCCGGGCGCGTAGCCTCCGCCGCCACTTGGAGGGAACGGGTCCTTTCGCCCCCTCCGGCACCCGCCCCCGCCGTCGCCGATTCCCGTTGGCGGACGCGAGCGTCGGCACAAGTTCGCTGCCGCCGGATTCCGACAGCGCGGAGGAGCCCCGCGTGTGGTTGGCGTGGCGCATCGAATCCGTCGAGTCTTTGAACTATGTTGAACGTGAGCGGGACGGATGGCGGGAGGAGCGGGGTGACGGGGGCGGAGGGCGTGGGGGTGCGGTAGGGGTCGTAAGGACCCGTTCCCGATAGTCGGATGCGGGAGACAAGCGCCGGGGTGGAGCCCAGCCGCAGCGGGGCAGCGAACGCGTGCCGCGTGGTCCGTCGACCCCTACCGCACCCCCACGCCCTCCGCCCCGGCCTCCAACCCCAGAAAAGCTAATCCGACCCGAGAACGTGAAAGCCCTCGCGCTCAGCAGCCACCGCCTGGCGGCGGTCGAAGGTGACGAACTCGAGGGTGCCGGGCTCGTGCTCGGCGGCGACCAGGGCGGCGCCGATGTGGAGGGCGTCGGAGGCCCGCACCGGGTGGCTGCCGACGATGCGCTCGGCGTGACGCCGGACGATGTCGGCCGCCGTCACCTCGGACCAGCGCTCCCACGAATCCAGGAAATGGCGTCGCACCAGACGCAGCTGACGGGCCGCCGCGAGCTCGTCGCGGCCGCGCCGCGCGAGCGCCGAGAGTACTTCGAGGCGCGCCAGCGTCCACACCACCACTTCCGGGTCGTCACGAAGCCATCGCAGCGCCGCGCTGGATTCGCGCTCGGCGATGAAGAGCGGCAGCAGGGCGGAGGTGTCCCAGTACCTCACCAGCCGCGTTCGCGATCCTCCAGGAGCCCGCGCAGCACGCCGCCCGGCAGCCGCACGGGCTTGCGAGCCGCGCCGGACCGACCGGCCGCGCCACGCCGGATGAGCCCCTGACGCTCCAGACGCACTAGCCGCTCGGCGGCGCCGCGCGCGCCCGAGCTCGGCAGCGGCATCAGGCGGGCGACCGGCTGGTCGCGGTCGAGCACCAGCACCGTGCCGCCGCCGCGCACGTGCGCCAGATAGCGCGAGAGGTTGTTTTTCAAGATAGCTATCTTGGCCTTCTTCACATAGCTATCTTAGCCTTCTGGCGAAGCGGTCGGGCAGGAAATCCTTCACCGTGACGCTCGGCTCGGCGCCGGTGATCCACTCGGTCATGAGCCGCGCGGTGATCGGCGCGAGCAGGATGCCGTTGCGAAAGTGCCCGGTGGCCACGAACAGGCCGTCGACGCCGGGCCACGGACCGAGCACCGGCAGGCTGTCAGGCGCCCACGGCCGGAACCCGCACCACGTGCGGGCGATCGGCAGCTCGCGCAGCGACGGCACGAGCTCGATGGCGGCCCGGAGAAGGCCGGCAATCCCCTCGGCGGTGACGGCGCGTTGAAAACCGGCGCGCTCGACCGTCGCGCCGACGACCAGCTCCCCTGACGGGCGCGGGGCCATGTAGGCCTCGCCGTGCACGCAGTACGTGAGAATCGGCGGCACGTGCGCGAGGGCGATCATCTGGCCGCGGCGCGGCTCGATGCGCAGCGCCGAGCCGAGCGGCGCCATCAGCTCGGAGCTCCACGCGCCCGCGGCCAGGAGCACCGCGTCGCCGTCGACCCGCTCGCCGTCCGTGACCAGGCCGCGCACCCGGCTCCCCTCGACCACCAGGCGGGACACATTGCAGCCGGTGCGGAGCTCGGCGCCGGCCGCTGCCGCGGCCTGCGCGTACGCGAGCACGAGGCGCTGGTTGTTGAGCCAGTGGTCGCCCTTGACGAAGATGGCGTGACGGATCTTCGGCGACAGCGCCGGCTCGAAGGCCTGGACGTCGGCGCCTTCCAGCACCTCGACGCCGAATTCCTTGTTGAGGGCCCAGGCGTCAGCGTCGTGTCGCGTCTGCGTGGCGGACATCGGATAGATCGTGCCGCGGGTGACGTACTCGACGTCGATGCCGGTGCGGCGCTGGAGCTCGTCGACGACGCCCGGATAAAGCCGCCAGCTCGCGAGGGCAAGCTTCGCGAAGTTCGTATCGGTCGACTCACCCAACGGCGCCAGGAGGCCCGCGGCCGCGCTGGAAGCCTCGGCGCCCGGGGTGGCGCGCTCGAACACGGAGACCTGGCATCCGGCCTTCGCCAGCTCGTAGGCCGTGGCGCAGCCGATGATCCCGCCGCCGACGACGAGGACCTTCACGCGCCGCGGTCCAGCGCGTCGAGGAAGCGGCGGGTCGCGTCGGCGGGCGACTCGGCGGCAATGATCGCCGAGATGACGGCCACACCCCGGGCGCCGGCGCTCAGTGCCTCGCGGACTCGACCCGGCGTGATACCGCCGATGGCGATCACGGGCAGGCGCACCTGGCGAGCGACCCGCTCCAGCCGCTCGAGCCCCTGCGGCGGGCCGTACGGACGCTTGGACGGCGTGTCGTAGACCGGCCCGAAGATCACCCAGTCGGCGCCTTTCAGTTCAGCCTCGACCGCGTCCTCGAGGGAGTGCACTGACACGCCGATCCGCAGCCGCTTGTCGGCGATGGCGCGGATGTCCTCGACGGGCAGCGACGTCCCCGTGCGCTGCACGGCGTCGGCGCCGACGGCCAGCGCCACGTCGACCCGATCGTTGACGATCAAAAGGGCGTTGCGATCGAGCGTGAGGGCGCGAAGCCGGCGGCAGACGAACGCCAGGTCGGCGGCGCCGAGGTCCTTTTCGCGCACCTGCACGGCCGGCAGCCCCGCCGCCAGGCACTCGCCGACGACCGCGACGAGGTCGCGGCCGCGCGTCTGGGTGCGGTCAGTGACGAGGCAGAGCCTCAGCTCGTCCAATCGGGCACGCCCTCGAGCGGCGAGGACGCGGTCGCGTAGAGCTTCTTTCCGATCCGGCCGGCGCGGAACGCGAGACGGCCGGCCTCGACGCCGAGCCGCATGGCGCGCGCCATCGCGACGGGATCCTGAGCTCCCGAGATCGCCGTGTTCATCAGGACGCCCTCGCAGCCGAGCTCCATGGCGATGGCCGCGTCCGATGCGGTGCCCACGCCGGCGTCGACGATGACCGGGACGCTGACCGTCTCCAGGATGATCTTGATGTTATAGGGGTTGCGGATCCCGAGACCCGACCCGATCGGGGCGCCGAGCGGCATCACGACCGCCGCGCCCGCATCCTCGAGCTTCTTGGCCATCACCGGGTCATCGTTGGTGTAAGGCATCACCGTGAACCCCTCGCGCGCCAGCGTCTTCGTGGCTTCCAGCAGCCCCTGGGCATCGGGGAACAGCGTGCGCGGATCACCGATGACCTCGAGCTTCACCATCTCGCCCAGGCCGGCCTCGCGCGCGAGATAGCACGTGCGGATCGCCTCGTCCGCCGTGTAGCAGCCCGCCGTGTTGGGCAGGAGCGTGTAGCGCGTGGTGTCGAGATGGTCGAGAAGCGATTCACCCGAGGGCAGGCTCACCCGGCGCAGCGCCACCGTGATGATCTGCGCGCCGGAAGCCTCGTGGGCCTGCTTCATGACCTCCATCGACGAGTACTTGCCCGTCCCCACGATGAGACGCGACGAGAATTCCTTGCCCCCGATGACCAGATTCGTGTCGTTCATGGCTCTAGCCTCCTGCCCTATCCCCCGCCCATCGGTCTGACGATCTCCACCCGGTCGCCCTCGCGCAGCACCGTCGCCTCGTACGCGCTCTTCGGCGTCACCTCGCGGTTCACGGCGACGGCGGTGTACTGGCGCTTGACGCCTAGCTGCGTCAGGAGTCCTTCCACGCTCAGGCCGTCGGTGACCTCGAGGTCCTTGCCGTTGACGACGATCTTCATAAGCAAAACGGCCGCGCCCCTTAACGGGTGCGGCCGCTGGTTCTCCCTGTTCGCCGTGTTCCCTTCGCTGGAATTACCCAGTGCAGGTTCGAGGGGTCCCGGGCCGCACCCGGTTCTCAGGATTCCTCCCCCCACGACGACAGGCCGAAGTATACATCAGACGCGGGTGAGCTGGCGGCCGGACGTCGCCATCAGCCGGGACAGCGCTCCGTCGACCCAGCTCGCGCCGGGTGGCAGCACGACCGAGGCCGAGCGGACGTGGAACGACCGTGGGTCACGTCCCGGCGCCGCCGCGCCGTGCTCGCGGAGCGCTCGCGCCGCGTTCATCAGGCGCCGGCGCACCTGGATGATGGCGGCGTCGCTGGTGCCCAGGTGCTCGAGTGCCCGGTCGACGATGTCCCCCTGGCTCTCCTGGATCGCCTGATCCTGCACACCGAAGCCGGGGATGCCGCAGAACATGCGCGTGCGGTGCGCCTCCCAGTCCATCTCGTAGTCGTTGCCGCGGTTCGCCGCCGTGCGGATGTCGCCGTACGGCTCCGACGTCGGCGGCAGGTAATCGCAGACGTGGGCGCCCTTGCCCGCGACGTTCAGGTCGATCTCCTCGCGCGTGAGCGGGCGGTCGGGATGCCAGGTGACCATCCAGTTGATGACGTTGGTGTCGTCCATCGGCACCCAGATGTGCGACTGCGTGATCTTCTCGTCGAGGTCCGTCGGCGGCATCGTGTAGAACGGCATCAAGAACTGGGTGATGCGCCAGAGGTACTGTCCGTCGGCGCGCGAGCGCCGCGCGCCGATCAGCACGCCGTAGTCGGTGTCGACCACCTCGAACCGCGGCGAGCGGTCGGTCGTCTGCACGGCAACACCGATGCCGAAGCTCGCGCGATCCAGCTCGCGATTCACCGCGGCGTCGTCAGCATTGATCGGCGCGTGCAGGAACGAGATGTGGCTCGAGTCGATCCCGCCTTCCATCGCCTGGAACCAGTTGCACTCCTGCACGCGCTTGGACGCGAAGCTGTTCGCTTCCGGCAGGAGCGTCCATTCGAGGTCTGGCAGCGGGGGCGGCGGGCTCGCCGGGCCCATGTACGCCCAGATCATGCCGCCGCGGTCCTCGCACGGATAGCCGACGTGGCGGATCTTCGCGGCGAAACCGGACTCGGGCGGCTCGTTGGGCATCTCGAGGCAGCGGCCGTCCATCCCGAACTTCCAGCCGTGATACACGCAGCGCATCCCGGCTTCCTCGACGCGGCCGAAGTAGAGCGACGCGAGCCGGTGCGGGCAGAACTCGCCCACGAGCCCGGGCCGGCCGTTCTTCGCGCGAAACGCGATGAGGCGCTCGCCGAGCAGCTTCACCCGCTTGACCCGCCTACCGGGCTCGACTTCGTTCGACAGGACGACCGGGATCCAGTACTGGCGCAGGAGCGCGCCCATCGGAGTGCCCGGGCCGGTCCGCGTCAGGAGCTCGTTCTCTTCACGGCTCAGCATCGCCTTTCACCTCTCGTCATGACGCCTCCGTGATGGCCTTGACGGCGCCGGGATTCTCGAGCGAGGAGAGGTCGCCCGCAGCCTTGCCGAGGTAGGTGGCCCGGATCACGCGCCGCATGATCTTGGCGCTCCTGGTCTTCGGCAGGTCGCGCGTGAAGAGCACGCGCTCGGGCTTCAGCGCGCGGCCCATCTGGCGAGCAACCAGGTCCGAGAGCTGCGAGCGCAACGGCTCGGAGGGTTGATGGCTCGGCCGCAGGACGACGAAGCAGACGATGGCCTCGCCCTTCACCTCGTGGGGCACGCCCACGACGCCCGCCTCGGCGACGGCCTCGTGCGAGACCAGCACCGACTCGACCTCGGCCGGGCCCAGTCGCTTGCCCGCGATCTTCAGCGTGTCGTCCGAGCGTCCCTGGATGAACCAGAAGCCGTCCTCGTCCACGTACGCCCAGTCGCCGTGCACCCAGACGTCGGGCCAGCGCGACCAGTACGTTTCCTCGTAGCGCTGCGGGTCCTTCCAGAAGCCCTGCGTCATCCCGGGCCACGGCGCGGTGACGACCAGCTCGCCCACCTGGCCGCGCACGGGGTGGCCGTCGTCGCCGAAGCAGTCGGCGGCCATGCCGGGAATCGGCCCGGTGAACGAGCAGGGCTTGATCGGCGCGATCGGGAACGAGCTGAGAATGCCGCCGGAGATCTCGGTGCCGCCGGTGTAGTTGATGATCGGAACGCGCGCCTTGCCCGCGTTCTCGAAAAGCCAGCGATAGGGCTCGGGATTCCAGGGCTCGCCCGTCGAGCCGAGGACGCGGAGCGAGCCGAGCTCGTGGGCGTGCACGTGCTCGGCGCCGTGCGGCATGAGCGCGCGCACGGCGGTCGGCGAGAGCCCCATGACCGTGATCTTGTGGCGCTCGACCAGCTCCCAGAGGCGGCTCGGTCCGGGATAGTCCGGGACACCCTCGAAGAGAACGGCGGTCCCGCCGTGGAAGAGCCCCGCGGTGATCAGCATCGGCCCCATGAGCCAGCCCAGGTCCGTCAGCCAGAACAGGCGATCGCCGGGTCCGACGTCCATCAGGTAGCCGAAATCATGGGCGCACTTGAGCAGGAATCCACCCTGCGTGAGCACCGCGCCCTTCGGACGCCCCGTCGTTCCCGACGTGTAGATGATGAGGCACGGGCGATCGAACGAGCCGGGCAGCGCCGGGCAGGCGTCCGACTCCTGGCCGATCAGCTCGTGCCACCAGCGGTCGCGCCCCTGAGTCCACGGGATCGCGCGGCCCAGGC
>Ga0111539_10010506_pt1 | contig 11652 bp, 10 predicted proteins | sample RhiMethybrSRZTD1_FD_79667 | JGI IMG/M metagenome (GOLD analysis project Ga0111539, IMG submission 79667) | Populus rhizosphere microbial communities from Tennessee, USA - Rhizosphere MetaG P. TD hybrid SRZTD1 (version 2) (version 2) | ecosystem: Host-associated > Plants > Roots > Rhizosphere >...
CGCGATGGACGCAATATTGACGATGTCCCCTTTGCCGCGTGAAATCATCGGGGGCAACACATACCGGGACGCCAGAAAAATGCCGCGCAGGTTCGTGTCGAGTATCGCGTCATAATCCTCGTCGGAAAAATCCTTCACTTTGCCGAAGACTCCGATTCCTGCCGCATTCACAAGGATGTCGATCGGCCCGGCGGTTGCTGCCACACGGTCGAGGAGCCTGTGCACCTCATCCTTCTTTCTGACGTCGGTGGATATCACGCTTGCACTGTTGCCAACCAAGTTCGCCGTCTCTTCCAGACCCGCTACTCCGCGCGCCGCCAAGGCGACCTTCGCCCCCATCCGACCGAGTTCCACCGCGATCGCCCGGCCGATTCCCCTTCCAGCTCCAGTAACGACGGCAACCTTCCCCTCTATGTTTGTCATGGCTAGTCTCCGGAAACTGCGATTTCCTGGTCCTTGTATTGAAGCTGGTAGAGCTTGTAGTAAAGACCGCGCTGAGCAAGAAGCTCCTGATGCGTTCCTGCTTCTCGGACGCGGCCTTTGTGCATCACCAGGATCTTATCGCACTTCTGAATCGTTGAAAGACGATGGGCAATGACGATCGACGTCCTTCCCTGCATGAGCCGGTCGATCGCCTGTCGGATCTGAATCTCCGTTTCGGTATCGACGCTCGAAGTCGCTTCATCCAGGATCAGCACCTGCGGATCGTGCGCCAGCGCTCGTGCAAAGGCGAGCAGTTGTCTCTGTCCGACAGAGAGCGTGGTTCCTCTTTCGTTGACGATATGCTGAAGCCCGTCTTCGAGACTCTCAATGAAAGGCATCAGGTTTGCGTCTCGCGCCGCCGCGAGGATGCGTTCGTTTGGAATGTCAGATCCCAAACGGATGTTGGATTCCAGTGTGCCTGAAAAGAGGAAAACGTCCTGGAGGACAACAGCGAAAGCGCGTCGAAGATACGAGAGATCCAGTGTCGCAATGTTTCGTCCGTCCAGCTGGATCCCACCTTGCTGCACGTCATAGAACCTCAACAGCAGGCTGGTGATGGTCGTCTTCCCTGCCCCGGTGTGACCCACGATCGCAAGGGACTCTCCGGGCCTCACATGAAACGACACATCACGAAGTACCCAATTGTCCTTGTTGTAGGCAAACCAGACGTTTCGGAACTCAATATCCCCCGCCGGCCTTTCCGCAGGGACAATTGCATTTTTCGGATTCGATATGTCGACCTTGGTGTCCAGGAGCGCGAATACCCTTTCCGAACTCGCCATCGCAGACTGCAGGATGTTGTACTTCTCACTCATGTCGGCGATGGGGCGGAAAAATCGCTCGGAGTATTGAATGAAAGCCACCAACGCACCGAGCTCTATCGCCCCCTGGATCATGCGGCCGCCGCCGTACCAGATGATGAGAGCCAAGGCAATGGCACTGAGCAGTTCAATCACCGGATAGAACCACGAGTACGCCAACACCGACGCCATATTCGCCAGCCGATGTTCTTCATTGATCCCGGCGAATTTCGCCGCGCTCTTTCTCTCGCGGTTGTACAGCTGAACGATGGACATGCCGGAAATGTGCTCGTTCAAAAACGCATTGATCCTGGCGATGGCGATTCGAACCCGCCGGTAGGAATCCCTGGCCCGTGCTCGAAAGATGGCGGTGGCCAGTCCTATAAGCGGCAGCACGGCCATTGTGACAAGCGCCATCCTCCAATCGAGAAGGAGCATCGCCACGATGATGCCCACAAGCGTGAACACATCTCCAAACACGGAAACGAGGCCGGACGAAAAAAGCTCATTCAGGACATCGACGTCGCCGATGACACGCGTGATCAAGCGGCCGACAGGATTGCGATCGTAAAACGACGGCGACAGGTTCTGCAGATGACTGAAGATCTGCATCCGCATGTCGAACATGATGCGTTGTCCCGTTCGTTGCAGAGTCAATGTCTGGACAAACTCGGTAATGAACTTGGCTGCGAGCGTCAGCACATAAAGACCCGCAACCAGCATCAGGCCCCGACTGTCCGAAGCTGCGATGTACCTGTCGATCGCGAGCATGGTCAGCAGTGGCGGGATCGTTTCCAGAGCAGCATCGACAGCAATCAGCAGAGAGGCGAACAGGATCTGCTTGCGGTAGGGCGACAAATAGCGAATCAGCCGGCGCATCAGGCGCGCATCGTATGCCTTTCCAAGTACATCTTCGTCCTGCATGGTTGTTATTCGCTGACTTGTATTTCTTCTTCGAGAAGCTGGCGTTGATGCAGATTGGCGTAATAGCCGCCCAATGCCAATAACGTTTCGTGGTTTCCACGTTCGACGATACGGCCGCCTTCCATGACGACGATCTCGTCAGCATCCTTCACTGTAGAGACACGATGGCTGATGAGGATCGCCGTGCGTCCCTTCATCACATCTTCGAGTTCGCGGAGGATTTGCTCCTCGGTGTAGGTATCGACGCTGGACAACGAATCATCAAGAATCAGGATCTTTGGATCGCGGATAACCGCGCGGGAAATAGCGGTCCTCTGCTTTTGTCCGCCGGACAGCGTGATTCCCCGCTCGCCCACGATCGTGTCGAAGCCCGACGGAAATTGCCGGACGTCGTCGAGAATATTGGAAATCCGGGCGGCGCGCTCGACCTGTTCCCCGGAGGCGTTCTCGACGCCGAAAGCGATATTCTCCCGAATGGTTTCACCGAAGAGAAACGTGTCCTGCGGAATGTATCCGATTGCCCGCCGAAGTGTCTCGAGGGGCACCTGTTCGATAGGCACACCGTCAATGAACAAAGACCCGGGGGGAGCTTCATAGAGTCGGGGTATTAACTGCACAAGCGTGGATTTTCCAGATCCGGTGCCGCCGACCACCGCGACGGTCTTGCCCCTGGGAATGCGCAATGAAATATTCTTCAGCACCGGCTTCCCGTTGTAAGAGAAGGTGAGGTTGCGGAATTCAATCTCCCCTTGCACCTCAAAGTCCCGGACCGTCGTCGCATGCGTGGCGACCTCCGGTTCCACGTCCAGGATGTAGTGGATTCGCTGGAGTGAAGCTCGACCGCGTTCGAGCAGATTTACGACCCAGCCCAATGCGATCATCGGCCACGCCAATGTCCCGAGATAGAAGATGAACTGGACGAGCTGGCCTCGGGTGATCACGCCGCCGATAACCTGCCGTCCTCCAAACCAGAGAATGATGACGATGGCACAGCCGATCACGGCCTGCATCAGCGGATAGGACAGGCTGGTGACCCGAATCAGCTGGTTGTTCTTCTCAATGAGAGACTCATTCATCCGGCCAAAGTCCTCGACTTCACGGTTCTCCTGCGAGAACGCCTTTACGACTCGAACCCCCGCCATGCTCTCCTGGACACGCGAGCTCAGATCCCCAAGTTTTGCCTGAGATTCCTCCGTTAAAGCATTGATATGAAACCCGATTTTACGCACGGCAATGGACACCACCGGCATCGGCAGCAACGAAACGAGAGTGAGGCGCCAGTCAATGGAGAGCATGAATCCCACCGCAACCACGGCCGTCACAACGGTGTTCAGGGAGTACATTATTCCCGGCCCCAGCAGCATCCGGACGTTGCTCAAGTCATTGGTCGCCCGCGACATCAATTCACCGGTCTTGTTCCTTTGATAGAACGACATCGGCAGCGCCTGAAGATGCTCCAGCACGTCCGCCCTCAAGCGATATTCCATGTCCCGGGAGGCGCCTATAAACCACCAGCGCGAGGCGAACCGGCACACCCCTTCCATCAGCGTGATTCCGACGAGAATAGCGGCGTACTGGAACAACTGGGCTCGCGTGACCGAAACATACAGGCTATCGACAGCCCGCCCCATCACCCATGGACCGGTCATCTGAAAGCTATTCGAGAGCACGACCGCGACACAACCCATCGCGAGCCGGGCCCTATGTTCCCGTAAATAGGGGTACAAGCGAGAAAGCGAGCGCCACTTGGACGGGGGGTTGGCCGGCATGACCGTATAGTAGACTAAAAACGTTTTAAACCCTTGAGTCGCATGGCTTGTCCAACATTCCGAAGGACGATCACAGGCAGCGAAGGCCATCATGGACAGGGCTTTAACAGTAACGGTAGTGATGACAGCCAAGGAAACGGATCCCGACATCACCCTCGTCGAACGGTATGTAAGGGGCGATATGACCGCCTTCGACGAACTCATGCTCCGGTACGAACGGCAGATCTATCGCCTTTGCTATCGCTTCACTTCGAATGCCGACGATGCGCGGGACCTGGCCCAGGAAGTCTTTATTAAGGCATTCGAACACCTGGCAAACTTTCGGCGGGAGTCGAGCTTAAAGACGTGGCTTTATCGAATTGCGACAAACCATTGCATCAACCATGTGAAGGCCAACGCCCAGCAATTCGTCGAAGTCACCGAGACAATCCGCCAAACGGACTCGACGGCACACGTGGAACTCGAGGAGAAGCAACAACGCGAACACTTCAGGCTGATGGTCACGAAGCTGCCTCCCAAGCAACGGGCCATTCTGGAGCTTCGCATTCACGAACAGCTCAGCTATGAAGAGATCGCAAAAATGTCGAATCGCTCGGTCTCGACAATAAAGGCGAGCGTTTTTTTCGCTCTTGAAAAGCTACGAAAGCTGGTAAAAGAGCCGCTGAAAGTGCGGGGTTGAACCCAATGTTATTCGGACATCTCAGCGCGGAAGACTTCACGAATTTGCTCGAAGGCGCAGCCGTTCCGGACAGAAGTCGCTTTCATCTGCAATCTTGCGCCCGCTGTATGGAGCGGTTTGTTTCCATCCAGGAAATAAGGAACCAGGTCGAAGGAATCGGAACAACAGGCGACGACTTCGTTCCGGAGCCCGACTGGTCCGAGTTCCGTTCCGATGTTCGAAACGCTCTTCTGTCTCGTTCAATCAAGCGGGAAAACGCGACCAGAAGCTGGCTCTCCGTGTTGGGCTGGAAGCCGGTCATGGCGACAGGCTTTGCAACGGTACTCGTATTTGGATTCCTCATGAGCGGGTCCCTTCGATTCGGACAGCCGGTTGAATCGACGGAGATCGCAGCCGTTGAAGATTCATCCGCGGATGTTGACCTCAACTCGCTGGAATCCATGGCGCGGAACGATGTGTTTGAAGAACTGCTTCGTCTTGATGCCGATGAAGCGGAGAGTCTTCAGATGATTCTGGACGATGTCACACCGGAGGGAGTCAGCCAGCAATGAAACGCATCATGCTGATCACCGCGGTTGCAAGTGTCCTCACCGTGTCTGCTTTCGCCCAGGTGAATCCGGACGAGGCGGAGACGGCAGAGCCGCGTCAGGCGCAGCAAATCCAGAATCAGATCACGGATCTTTACATCGCGAATTTCAAAAGTGAAGTTCAACTCACGGACGAACAATTCATAAGATTGAATCCGGGAATCCGGAACTTCATGCGGATGCAGTTCGAAAACGCAAGACGCCGTCAGGCATTCAAGCAACAACTGAGCCAGTTGATGGATCAGCCGAACCCTTCGGAAAGCGACGTCACGAAACTTATCGACGCCAAAAATCAGTTTGAACGCGAGGCGGTAACCAGGGAAACTCGCTTCCTTACGCGCATCAACTCTGAGTTGTCACCAAGACAGCAGGTACGAGTCATGGAATTCAACCGGAGATTCATGGACGAAAAACTTCCTGGCTTGATTCAGCAGGCTCGCGACCGTTCGGCCAAGAATCCCGCAGCGGTACGTCGGAACCAGCAACAAGCGCCTGCCGCAGTAGTTCGCCCCAATGCGAATCGCCCCAACGCCGGTCAGAACCGTCCCGGCACCGCATTGAAAGGCCGGAACAAGTAACCCGCCTACATCAAGAGAGAGCGTCACGCCCTCCTGACGCAGGGCGTTAACACACGAGACTCGCAAGTCCTGGCGGGTGGTCGCGGACACCCCTCCTCGGCTGAGGAACTACTGTCCAAATTGGCACTGGCTGATTGACCGAGACTCATTGCTGGCGCGGGTCAGGCTCCTTGCACCGCTACCGGGGTGCGGATTTGGTAGGGTCGCCGACCCGGGGTGGCTCGCTATCGCTCGCACGCCTCCGGCGTGCAAGAGGCCAGCCCGGAGGGCTGGCAGGAATTTAGCCCCGGGTGGAGCGCAAGCGACACCCGGGGTTGTTCGTCCAACGCCAACCGCACCCCGGAGGGGTGCGAGGATAATTTGGACAGCAGTTCGGCTGACTACCCCACCAGCAGGATTTGCAGATCCATCAAATTCGTTTGTGTCGGCCCCGTCACGATCAGATCGCCCGTAGCTTTCAGAAAATTCAACGAATCGTTCGTTTGCAGGTACCACGAAGGATTTAGCCCGTGATCGATCCCTCTACGGCAGGTAAGGGCGTCCACCAATCCACCGGCGGCATCGGTCGGCCCATCGGTACCATCCGTGGCGACACTGGCAAAACAGCACGCCGCACTAACGGGTCGTGTGGCCATTGCAATCGCCCAGGCGAGCGCCATTTCCTGATTCCGCCCTCCAATGCCCTGGCCTCGAACAGTGACGGTGGTCTCGCCGGCGGCGAGAATACAGGCAGGCGGCGTGATCGGGTTGCCGGTGCGCTCCACTTCCCTGGCGATTGCGACGAAAAAGCGGGCGATTTCCCTCGCCTCACCCTCAAGCTCCGTCCCAAGAATGAGAGTGTTAAATCCGAGAGCTCGCGCTTTCTCCGATGCCGCGTCCACCAGGAGCCTGTTGTTGGCAATGATGACATTCGAAACGTTGCGAAAGACCGGATCACCAGGTTTGGGCGTGTCGGAGATCCGGCCTTGCGTGCCCGCTTCCAGTCGATCGGCAACAGCGGAGGGAACGGAAACGCCATACTTGCGGACGATCGCCGATGCTTCCCCGAATGACGTCGTGTCGGGGGCGGTAGGACCGGATGCAATGAAGTCGAGCGGATCACCAATGACGTCCGACATGATCAAAGAAATCAGCTGGGCGGGCGACGCCCAGGACGCAAGCTGTCCTCCCTTGATGGCTGACACATGCTTCCGTACCGCATTGAGTTCGGTAATGGACGCGCCCGCTTTCAGCAGGACGGATGTAACCTCCTGCTTCTCTGCCAGCGCGATGCCCTCCGCGGGCGAAGGCCACAGCGCCGAACCACCGCCCGACAGCAAGCTGAGCACGATGACTTCGGGCTTCAAGCCGCGCAACAGCTTGCGGATCTCTTCAACAGCGGCGACGCCCTTCTCATCGGGGATCGGATGGCCGGCCTCCACCTGACGGATTCGACGCAGGGGCAACCCATGACCGTATTTCGTCACGACGAGGCCATCGGAAATTCGTTCGCCCAGAATCTCTTCCACAACCTGCGCCATTCGGGACGCAGCCTTACCGGCGCCAATGACGATCAGCCTGCCGGAGAGCGGTAGTGTCTTGCCCGCGACATGGATCGCGTTATCCGACACACGGAGATGCCTCTGGATACAGGCTTCCGGGTTAGCTGCATCAAGAGCGGACTCCCAGATCTGACGGGCATGATGGCGAAGGTCGCTGAGGTTCATGAAGCAACGGGTTATACCGTTCCCGGCAATGAGATGTCTACTGTGTTGACGCGAAATCTGCACCCCGGAGGGGTGCAGGAAGGTAGCAGGGGTTAAGCGAGTGAAACGAGCGCAACCCCTGGTTCAGTTTGGATAGCGGCGCACCCTGAAAAGAATGCGAGGAATCCTTGCACGCCTTCAGCGTGCAGAACCTCACGAGACTTCGCTAACCAGGCGTGTCGCGCTACGCGCTCCACACCTGGTTACCTTCCTGCACCCCTCCGGGGTGCCATAAACTAGACCTTGATACACTAGCCGCCGTGAAGACGGAGTTCAGTTCGGTGTTGATTTCCGAGTCAGCGATCCAGCAACGTGTCGCCGAAATGGCGGCCCGAATTTCGGAAGACTATCGCGGACGGTCAATCACCGCTGTAGGCATCCTCAAAGGCAGTTTCATATTCATCGCGGACCTCATTCGACAACTCGACGCTTCGATCACCGTTGAAGTGGAATTCATGACCGTCTCCAGCTACGGCGGCGCGACGGTGTCGTCCGGACGGGTCCGGGTGGAGCAGGACACCCAGGCGTCGCTGCAAGGTAAGAATGTTCTCCTGGTCGAGGACATCGTGGATTCGGGTCTGACAATCTCAGCGATTCGCGACCTGCTTGCTGCGCGACACCCCTTGTCGCTCCGTATCGCGACTCTTCTGGAGAAGCAGACAGACCCACCGCATGCAGTGGCACTCGACTACATCGGATTCCAGATACCCAATGTCTTCGTCGTAGGCTATGGGCTGGATTTTGCACAGCGGTACCGCAATCTGAAGGAAATTCGAGTCCTGAATGCCGGATAACATCGGCCAATACATCGATCACACGTTGCTTCGGCCAACGGCAACCGCTGAAGACATCGTCCGGCTCTGCACGGAAGCCTGCGAGCATCAGTTCAGGGCGGTCTGTGTTTTTCCGGCCCACGTGCCCAAAGCACACGAAATGCTGTCGAAAACGGCTGTAAGGGTCGCTACCGTCATCGCGTTCCCGTTCGGAGTTACATTCAAGGAAGTCAAGGCTGCGGAACTGGCTGCTGCCGCAGAACAAGGGGCTACGGAGGCGGATTTCGTTCTCAATATTTCATCGATCAAGTCGGGAAACGATGCATTCGTAGAGGCCGAAATGCAATACTTGACCGATTTGGCGCGGCAGTTAGGTGTTGTCTCGAAGGCAATCATCGAGACCGGCTGTCTCAGCGACGACGAAAAAGTCCGCCTCTGCCGTATTGCAAACCGTGTTGGTCCCGACTATCTCAAAACGTCGACGGGCTACGGCCCTTCCGGCGCCACGGTTGCCGATGTCCAATTGATGCGGGCAACCCTTCGGTCTGAAATTCAAATCAAGGCCTCCGGGGGCATTCGCTCTTACGCTGACGCGGTTTCCATGCTGGAAGCCGGAGCGTCGCGCATCGGAACAAGTTCGGGAGTCGCCATCGTGGAGGAATCTGAGAGGTTATGAAGCCGGTTCTGGGTACGGATCCCAATTTCCTGACAACACTGGTTGAAATCAACCATGACATCACGTCCACTCTGGATCTCGACGAGCTTCTAAAACAGATTGCCGAGTTGACCAACAGGATCATCCCCTACCAGATCTTTGCGATCTTCCTGGTCGACGATGTGCGGCACGACCTGTATTACCGCTTCGGGATTGGGCATGAACAAACCGTCGTGCAGACGCTACGAATGGATTTTGGGGAAGGGCTGATAGGAACTGCAGCCCAGGAACGACGCACGGTGATTGTCGACGACGTCCGAGATGACCCCCGGTATATCGAGGTCGTGAAGGAAGCCCGGTCGGAGCTAGCGATTCCATTGATGCTGAAAAACCGGGTTGTGGGCGTCCTCGACATCGAGAGCCCGGAAATTGGCTATTTCCGGGAGCAGCAGGTCAGCATTCTCAACATGCTCGCGAGCCAGATCGCCATCGCGATCAACAACGCGAACATCTACGAAAGCGAACGCCACAATCGAGAAGTGTTGTCCATGCTGTACGACGTCAGCCTCGACATGACATCCACACTCGAGATCGACGAAGTGTTTCACCGGGTTGCCGCAGCCGTGAAATCGACCGTCAATTACCACATCTTCTCAATCTTCCAACTCGACGATCGCACGGGAGTTTTAAATCTCAAGACTGTGGTGCGGTCCAACGAGCGCGAACACAAGAAGCTAACGGTAGCCCTCGGCGACGGCCTTGTCGGTGCCGCGGCGATGAAGAGTGTGCCGGTGCGGGTGGGGAATGTTCTGGGCGATCCTCGCTACATCAATGTCCATCCTGAAACCCGATCGGAACTTGCGGTGCCGTTAAAGCACAAGGGCAAGGTGATTGGCGTCGTCGACCTGGAGAGTACGCAGATCGATTACTTCACGGCACATCATGAGCGGATGCTGACCCTGCTGGGTTCTCGAATTGCCGCCGCGCTTGTGAATGCACAGCTCTACGCGCGGGTCTCGGACAACGAGCGACGGATGGATCGCGAGATGAAAATTGCGAGAGAGATTCAGCTTCAGCTGATGCCGGAGGAACTGCCGACCGTCGAGCCCCTGAACATCGCGGTGTCGTTCCGTCCGGTTGCGCATCTCGGCGGCGACCTCTACGACTTCATACAATTCGATGACGGACGCCTGGCTATCGTCGTCGGCGACGTCGCTGGAAAAGGAGCGCCCGCGGCACTCTATGCTGCGCTTTCCAGCGGCATCATCAGGACGCGAGCGACGCGAAAGTATCCGCCGGGACAAATGCTCGAGCTCGTCAACAAGACCCTGTATTCGCGGCCGGTCGAAAGCCAGTACTGCACACTCATGTACGCCATCTACGATCCGCAGACGCGCAAGATGTCCCTGGCGAATTCAGGACTTCCGTACCCGCTCCTCATCCACAACGGATCTCCCCGATTTCTCGAGCTGGCCGGAATTCCAGTCGGATTATTTCCGGATTCGACGTACCAGGAATTTGAGCTTCAGCTGGAGACCGGCGATGTGCTTGTCTTCTACTCCGATGGCCTGGTCGAAGCCCGCGATGCGGCGAATGAAGATTTTGGATTGAAGCGCCTGGCAACGATCGTGCAGCAGAACCGCGACAAGAGTGCGGAAGAGATCGTCAATGCCGTGAATGCCGACGTGGAAGAGTTCGTCGCCCGCACGCCCTTCCACGACGATCGCACGCTGATCGTCGTGAAGATGCTGTAGCCGGATTGCCACCCCCAGTCAGTGGGGAATTTTGAAATCGGACGAATCCTGCATCTCAAAGCCCGAAATCCGACATAGCAAATTGGACGGCCTGCAGTGTCCTAACTTGACCTTCAGTGTGAATTTCCCTGCATCAATTCAACAATCTCTGTCCTTCCCGTCTTCATAGCTAAGGTAAGGGGGCTTTCCCCATCATCTCGTGCCTGGTTCGGGTCAGCGCCGTGTGCAAGGAGCCAACTCACAGTTTCCGTGGCTGTGGCCGGGTCGTGCAACAACACGCACAGGTGCAGAAATGTACGCCCCTTAGTTTCACATACGATATTCGCGTCGATTCCGTTTTCAATCGCTAGTTCAGCTAGTTCAATGGCGACGGCTCGTAAATCAGGGTCGGCTAAATATGGTGGCGTGGTGATCAGTCCGTCTTTTCGCTCGATCCGATCGCCGCGTTGAAGGTATTCCGAATCAGAGCGTGACGGTGGTTGGAAAAATCTATCCCTGACCGGCGCAAGGCGCTTTCTTACCTCCTGCATGAAACCGGGCCCTAGAGCTACTAACGCATCATCGAGTGGTGTCGTCTGCATGGTCTGAGAACCTCAATCCTGCTTCAGATGCGCCATTCCTGACTTTAAATTAGGACACTACCGGCGGTCCAATGTGCCATCTCGGATTTCGGGCTTTGAGATGCAGGATTCGTTCGATTTCAAAATTTCCCCAGTCTTTGAGTTATCTTCAAGGCAGTCAGTGTTGCAACTCCAACATCTTCAGCATCTCCTCGTGCACTCGTCCATTCGACGCCAGAATTTCCTTCATGAAGATCGAGAATGGACCACCATTGAAGTCCGTGACCAGCATCGAAATCCGATAGAATCCCCGGCATATGAAAACAATCGGAATAGCCATCGCGC
>Ga0111539_10010508_pt1 | contig 11651 bp, 13 predicted proteins | sample RhiMethybrSRZTD1_FD_79667 | JGI IMG/M metagenome (GOLD analysis project Ga0111539, IMG submission 79667) | Populus rhizosphere microbial communities from Tennessee, USA - Rhizosphere MetaG P. TD hybrid SRZTD1 (version 2) (version 2) | ecosystem: Host-associated > Plants > Roots > Rhizosphere >...
GACCGAACGGGGACGGTGGACGTGCGCGGTCGCGAGGGTCAGCCCTTCGGCCTCGGCTCGCTCGAGCCAGGCGGTCCGTGTCCCGGATGGCCTGTTCCGGATCCTCGTCGCCCGGTGGCCGGAACCCGGGGTCGTTCAGCTGGAAGGTGACGTGCAGGAATGTCCCGCCAACAGGATTCCCTACCCGGATGCGCTCGAGGGCCGGCTCAGTCCGCCTGTTGCTCGACGAAGGCCCGGTAGGCCGCGGCGTCCATGAGCCCCTCGAGCGTCGAGGGATCGGAGACCTCCACGACCACGAGCCAGCCGTCGCCGTAGGGCTGCTCGTTCACGAGCTCGGGCCGCTCCTCCAGGAGCGGATTGCGTTCGGCGACCGATCCGGAGACCGGTGCGTAGACGTCGGAGACCGACTTCGTCGATTCCACCTCGCTGAAGGGCTGGTTGGCAGTCACCGTCGTGCCCTCGCCGGGGACGTCCACGTACACGACGTCGCCGAGCGCGTCCTGCGCGAAGTCGGTGATCCCCACGCGGACGCGGCCCTCGCCCTCGTCGCGCGCCCACTCGTGCTCCTTCGTGTAGCGCAGGTCTTCCGGGAAGTCCATGCGTCCGCCCCCCGTTCCCCTCGAACGATGCAGGCTGGAACCTAGCACGTCGGCGTGCGCGAACGACACGCGCTCACACGGCCGGGCCGGGAGCGGGGTCCATCGGGGCCCGCCACGCGCGCCGGAGGTCCCCCACGTACAGGACCGTTGCGACGTAGTACTCGACGATACCCGCCGCGAAGATCGCCCAGCCGCAGGCGAGCGCGGCCTCCGACAGGACGTAGCCGAGGTTGCCCCACGCGATGCACGCGATCGAGGTCATGAGCGCGAACGTCGCGACCTTGCCGATATAGCGAACCTCGATGCGCGCATGGCGCTTGGCGAGCAGCACGATCCCGGCGACCAGGATCGCGAGGTCGCGCACGAGGATCAGCAACGCGGCCCACAGCGGGAACGCGTCCACGACGACCAGAGCGATCAATCCGGCCGCGATCGCCAGGCGGTCGGCGACCGGATCCAACACCTTGCCGAGCTCGGAGACCTGCCCCGTCGCCCGCGCGAGGGCGCCGTCGACCCAGTCGGTCGCGACCACGAACACGAACAGCACGAGCCCGCCGAACGTCGTGTCCTCATCGACGATCAGCGCGAAGAAGACCGGGATCAGCGCGATCCGAAGGAACGAGATGACGTTCGGGATCGTGAGGATGCGGTCGGTGTCGGCCCGCTGGCCCATGTCGCGGCGAACCTACCACCCCCGTCGGGCCGGCCGGATTTGAACCGGCGACCTTCTGACCCCCAGTCAGACGCGCTAACCAAGCTGCGCCACGGCCCGTGACCGACGATTCTACCGGCGTCCCTGGCGCTTCCGCGCCTTCCGGAAGCGCAGGCGGATCGGGACCCCCTCCAGCTCCAGCGCTCGCCGCAGCCGACCCTCGAGGAACCGCTGGTAGGAGGCGTCGGGGGGTTCGGCGCCGAACAGGACGAACCGCGGCGGACGTGCCGCCACCTGCGTCGCGTACCGGAACCGGGCGCCGCCAGGTGCCTGCCGCTCGGCCTGCGCGTTCGCGATCACCTCGTTGACCTGGGCGGTCGGGGCGCGGTGGCCCCAGCGCTCCTGCACGGCCGACAGGACCGGAGGCAGCCTGAGCACGCCGATTCCGGTCGCTGCCGAGGTGCGAAGGACCGGGCTCCGCGCGTACGGCGACAGCAGTTCGGTGAGCTCCTTGAACGTTCGGTCGCGCTCCTCGATCAGGTCCCACTTGTTCGCGACCACGACCAGCCCGCGCCCGAACTCCATCACCCGCGCCGCGATCCGCTTGTCCTCCCCGGCGAAGCCCTCCGACGCGTCGAGCACCAGGAGCGCGACGTGTGCGCGCTCGATCGCCCGTTCGGCGCGCAGGAAACTGTAGTACTCGACGCCCTGCACCTTGGAGGGCCGTCGGAACCCCGCGGTGTCCACGAACCGAACGGTGGCGCCGTTCCATTCGACGAGCGCGTCCACGGCATCCCGCGTGGTGCCCGCCTCCTCGAAGACGACCGAACGCTCCTCCCCCACCAGGCGGTTGAATAGGCTCGACTTGCCCACGTTGGGGCGGCCGACGATCGCGAAGCGCGGCTCCTCCGGGTCCTCGTCCCCGCCTTCCTCCCCCTCGGGCAGGACCGCGACCAGCCGATCGAGGAGGTCGCCCGAGCCACGCCCGTGCAGGGCCGAGACCGGGACCGGGTCGCCCAGCCCGAGCCGGTGGAACGCCGCGACGTCGGCCTCCTCGCGCTCGGAGTCCACCTTGTTCACCACGACCAGCACCGGCATCTGGGCGCGTCGGAGCCGGCGGGCGAGCGTCGAATCCTCCTCCGACGGCCCGGTCTGCGCGTCCACTACGAGGAGGACCACGTCGGCCACCCGGGCGGCCCGCTCGGCCTGCTCGGAGACCAGCGCCTCGATGCCTCGGGCACCCTGGGCGAACCCTCCGGTGTCGACCAGACGGAAGGCTCTTCCTCTCCATGAGGCTTCGAGCTCCACCCGGTCGCGGGTCACCCCGGGCATCTCGTGCGCGATCGCCTCGCGCCCGCCGAACAGGCGGTTCACGAGCGTCGACTTGCCGACGTTCTGCCGGCCCACCACGGCGACGGCCGGCGGGCTCACGACCCGATCCCGCGTTCGCGAGCCAGGGCGAGGGCACGGGCAAGCACGTCTCCGGGCTCGAGGCCGCTGGTGTCGAGGACGACGGCGTCGGGGGCCGGCACGAGCGGGTTCGTTCGGGCGTCCAGCTCGTCGCGCGTGCCCAGCGCCTGCGCGATGCGGGCGGGGTCGTCGTCGCGTTCGAGCGCCCGCCGGTCGGCGCGCTCCTCGGGGTGAGCCTGAAGGAAGAGCTTGAGGTCCGCGTTCGGCGCGACGACCGTCCCGATGTCGCGCCCCTCGACCACCCCGCCGACGGCCGCCAGGCGCCGTTGCACCTCGCGCAGGACGGTGCGAACCTCCGGATGACGGGCAACGGCGGAGACGCTCGACTCGACCTCCGGAGCGGAGAGCTCGGGGCCGGGTGGCTCACCGTCGATCGTGAGCTCTGGCGGGCGTACGCTCGAGTCGAGCTCGAACCTGGTCTCGGCGGCCAGGGCCGCGAGCCGCTCGGCGTCGTCGGTCGCGATGCCCAGCCGGTGCGCCTTGAGGGCGACGGCCCGGTACATCAGGCCCGTGTTCACGTACGGGAGGTCGAGCTCGACCGCCAGGCGGCGCGCGAGCGTGCTCTTGCCGGATCCCGCGGCGCCGTCGATCGCGATCACCGCTGGCATCTCCGTCACCCCTCGACCGTCGCGCCGAGCGCGCGCAACACGGGTACGAACTCCGGGAAGGACACGTCTGCGGACTCCATCCCGTCGATCGTGGAGGGCCCCCGACCCGCCAGGCCCCCAACCGCGGCCGCCATCGCCATGCGATGGTCGCCTCGCGCATCCACGGTCCCTCCGTTCAGCCCGCCTCCCCCGACGACGAGGTCCTCCCCCTGCACGCCGGCCGTCCCGCCGAGTCCTCGGATCATCGCCGCGAGCCCCGAGAGCCGGTCGCTCTCCTTGAGTCGGAGCTCCGAGGCGCCGGCGAACCGGGTCTCGCCACGAGCGTGTGCCGCGGCGAGCGCCAGAATGGGGACCTCGTCGATGACGAGCGGGAGCTCGGAGGCCTCGACCGTGGTGCCGGCGAGGCTCGAGCCCGTCTCGACCTCCAGGGTTCCGACCGGCTCGCCGAGCTCTTCACCCTCGACCTCGACCTCGATCATGGCACCCATCCGATCGAGCACGGTCAGATAGTGGGTGCGCGTGGGGTTCAGGCCCACGTCCCGGACCCGGAGCGACGCGCCGGTGACCACGGCGGCCGCGACGAGGAAGGCGGCCGAGGACACGTCGCCGGGGACCGTGGCGGCGAACCCGTCGTGCTGGAACGCCCGGACGCTCGCGCGACCGGGTTCGACCCCAACGGGAGCGCCGAGGCTCGCCAGGACGCGTTCGGTGTGGTCTCGCGTCGGGACGGGCTCGAGCACGGTCGTCTCGCCTTCGGCGGCCAGCCCGGCGAGCAGCACCGCGCTCTTGACCTGGGCGCTGGGGACCGGCGACCGGAACTCGATCCCGCTCAGCCGTCCTCCGCGCACGACAACCGGCGGCCGCCCACCGGTCGTGATGACCTCGGCGCCCATCGCGCGCAAGGGATCGGCCACGCGCTCCATCGGCCGGCTCGACAGGCTGTCGTCACCCTCGAGGACGGTCTCGAAGGCGCACGAGGCCACGAGGCCGGCCAACAGCCGCATCGTCGTGCCCGAGTTCGAACAGTCGAGGGGCCCGGCAGGCGTCTCCAGCGCAGGTCGACCGTCGGCCTCGAGTGCGAGGTCGCGGCCTCGAGGTCGAGGGTCGTTCGTCGTGGAACGGTCACGGTCTGCCTCGGGCCCGGGATCCGAGGCCCAACCGTCGAGTCCAGCTCGAGTTTCGGCGGGCAGGAGCGCGGCCAGACACCTGGCCGTGGCCTTCACGTCGAGGCCCCCCGGTAGCCCCCGGAGCTCGCTGCGGCCCCTTGCCGTGGCGGCCAGGATCAGCCAGCGATGGGCGATCGACTTGTCGCCGGGCACGGATGCGTCGCCGCCGCCGAACCCTCCCGGATGCACGATCGCGCGCACGGCCTCACGCCAGCCGGAGAGGCTCGAACCACCGGGCGCGGAGCGCCTGCTCGGCGTCCAGGGCCGCGTCGGCCGCCACGGTCAGGTGCACGGTGCCCCGGCCACCCTCGGGCGAGTGCACGATCTGCAGGTCCTCGATGTTCACGCCGGCCTCGCTCATCGCGGCCGTCACCTCGGCAAGCACGCCCGGACGGTCCGGGACCGGCACCTGCAACACGGCCACCCCGGCCTTCACCTGCGGCTTGGCGGCGAGCGAGAGCCGCGCCTGCTTCGCCTCCCCGAAGGCCCGCTCGACCTGGCCGGCGTCCCCCGAGCCGATCAACGTTCGGAGCCGTGTGAGGCGCTCCACGTACAGGTCGATCGCGCGCGCGATCGCGTCTGCGTTGGCGAGCAGGATGTCGCTCCACAGGTGCGGGCTCGAGGCCGCCAGCCGCGTGAGGTCGCGGAACCCCCCGGCCGCGAGGAGCAGGATCTCGGGCTCCCCGGCCTCCTCGGCAGCGGCCAGCCCCATCAGCGAGGTGGAGGCCACCTGCGGGAGGTGGCTGACCATCGCGACCAGGCGGTCGTGGCGCTTGGCCTCCATCGGCACGGGCCGGGCACCGACCTTCTCCACCCACGCCGACAGGCGGGCCACGGACGACTCGGGCACGTCCGGGGCCGGCGTGAGCACCCAGACCACCCCGTCGAGCACCGACGCCGACGCGTGGCCGGGCCCCGAACGCTCCGAGCCCCCCATCGGGTGGCCGCCCACGTAGCGCGTGAGGTCGGCCGGGTCCGCGGCGGCAGTGACCCCGGCCATCACTTGTGACTTGACGCTCCCCACGTCGCTCACGATCGCATCGGGCGAGCCGCGGAGGATCTGGGCGACCAGCCCGGGCAGGTCCGGGATCGGCGTGCACACGAACACCAGGGTCGCGCCGCCGACGCACTCCTCCAGCGTCGCGGCCGGCGTGAGCCCCGAGCGCTCGGCGGCCTCGGCCAGCACCCCGGTGTCGATGTCGAACCCGCGGACCGCCTCGCCCGCGCGGATCGCGGCCATCGCGATCGAGGTCCCGATCAGGCCGGTCCCCACGACCGCGACCCGTTCAGCCGAGGTCATCGCGGAGCGTCTCGGCGCCGTCGAGGTAGACGTGGGCGACCGCCTCGGGCCCGAGTGCGGTGTGGAACTGCAGCAGCACGCGGATCACCCGGCGCATCGACCCCTCGACCGGGATCTCCTGCGCGCACAGCAGCGGCACGCGGCCCAGCCCCATCCGCCGGGCGGCCTCGGCGGGGAAGGCCGAGCGAAGGTCGTCGGTCACGGTGAAGAAGGTGCTCACGATGTCGTCGGTCCGCACCTGGTTGCGTTCGAGCATCGCGGTCAGGAGGCGTTCGGTCGCCGCGAGGACCGACGCGGGCGTGTCCTCGTCCACTCGGATCGCGCCGCGCGCCGCCCGAACCCTGATGTCGCCCATCCGTCCTCCGCCGCACCGGTGTCGGCGAAAGGCTACAGGCAGCCGTGGCGCCGGTCGCGCCTGGGAGCCGGAACGAACCGCAAGCGAGTCGACTACAGGCCGGCGGCCCGGTACAGGGCGCGCTCGTCCTCGGGCTCGAGCTCGCGCAGCTCGCCGGCTCGCAACCGCCCGAGCCGGATCGGACCGACGCGAACGCGGACCAGCCGGCGCACCGGTAGCCCCACCGCATCGAGCATCCGGCGCACCTCCCGCTTCCGGCCCTCCACCATCACGAGCCGTACCCCGCCACGCCCCCTTGCTCCGCCCGCCGAACGCGCCTCGACGGCGCGCGCGACCCCGTCCTCGAGCTCGACCCCGCGGCGCAGGCGGGCGAGCTGACGGTTCGAGGGCGGCCGGTCGATCTCGGCCAGGTACTCCTTCGGGATCTCGTACCGCGGGTGGGTGAGCCGGTGCGCGAGGTCACCGTCGTTGGTCAGCAGTAGGAGCCCCTCGGTGTCCCGGTCGAGCCGTCCCACCGGGAACACGCGAACGTCCTTGGGGAGCAGGGATGTCAGGTCCCGTTCGGCGTGGGCGTCTCGCAGCGTCGTCGTCACGCCCCGCGGCTTGTGCAACACGAACGTACGCAGCGCCGGGTCCACGTTGACCCTCGCGCCGTCGACGCGGACCTCGTCCTTGGACGGATCCACTCGGTCGCCGAGGGTCGCGCGGTGGCCGTTGATCTCGACCCGCCCGGCGACGATCAGATCCTCGCAGGCGCGACGCGAGCCGAACCCGGCCCGGGCGAGCGAACGCTGGAGCCGCTCGTCCGGCATGGGATCACTCGCCGGCGGTGGCCTCGGCCTCCGGTGCCCCGGCGTTCGGTTGCAGGAGCGGCGCGAGTGAGGGCAGCGACGACAGCGAGGGGAGCCCGAGCCGCTCGAGGAACTCCGGCGTCGTCCCGTACAGGACCGGACGGCCCGGCGTCTCCTCCCGTCCGACCTCGGCCACCAGGCCGCGGTCGACGAGGGCCCGGAGCACGCCCTCGGAGTTCACACCGCGGACACCCGAGATCTGGTGGCGCGTGACCGGCTGCTTGTACGCGACGATCGCGAGCGTCTCGAGCGCGGCCTTGGTGAGCCGCACGTGCCGGGACGCCAGCACGTACTGCTCCACGACCGGCGCCGCATCCGGGTGCGTGGTCAGGCGCCATCCGCCGGCCACGTTGCGCACGGTGATGCCGGCGCCGCGCTCCTCGTAGCCGGCCGCGAGCCGCTCGCACAGCGCGTCGACCTCGCGGCGCTCGATCCCCAGGGCCTGCGCCAGGGCCACCGAGGTCACGGGCTCGTCCGAGACGAACAACAGCGCCTCGAGCGCTCGCATGGTCTGGTCGCTCACGCCGCCTCACCCTCCCATCGAACGTCGATCTCCCCGAAGGTATCGGCCTGGGTGAGGTCTACCGACCCCTGCCGGTACAGCTCGAGCAGCGCCAGGAAGCGCACGACGATCTGGATCCGCTCCTCGCAGTCGGCCACCAGCTCGCGGAAGCTCGCCTGCCCGAGCCGGTCCAGGTGCCCCCGGACCGCGGCCACGGCCTCGTCCATCGTGTACCGGATCGGCGTGACGTGGGACAGGTCCAGCAGCGGCGGCGGCCGGAGCACCCCGGCCGCGATCCGCGCCAGCTCGTCCGCGCCGACGCCCTGCAGCACGTCCGGGTACAGGTGGGCGAACTCGGACGGGGGACCCGCCTCGCGGGTGAAGCGGAGGCTCTCGTCGTCCAGGAGACGGGCGACCTCCGCCGTGACCGTCCGGAACGCGGCCAGCTCGATCGACCGCGCGTACGCGAGGTCGGGCGAGACGCCGAGCAGGTCCTCCTCGTCCACGACCTCGTGCCGCGGCATCAGGCGGCCCACCTTGAGCTCGAGCAGGATCGCGCACACCGCGAGGAACCACGTGGCCTCCTCCAGCGACCAGGCATCCGCATCCTTCGCGTGGGCGAGGAAGCCGTCGGTCACCGTGGCGATCGGGACGTCGCATACGTCGATCTTCTGCTCGAGGATGAGGTCGGCGAGGACGCGGAACGGCCCGGTGAACACGGGCAGCTCGACCGCGAACGCCGTGCCACCCTCGTGCTGCGACGCGGCCTCGGGGTCGACGGCGGCCGTCATCCCGAACCCGGGCCCAGGCCCATCCGGTCGGCGGCCGTGCCGACGGTCTTGGCCGCGATCGCCCGCGCCTTCGCGGCGCCCTCGGCCAAGATCGCCTCGAGCTGCGACGTGTCGGGCCGGATCGCATCGTACCGCTCGCGGATCGGTCGCAGGTAGTCCACCACCGCGGCGCCGACGTCCTCCTTGAACCGCGCGTACCCGGGTTCGTCCGCGTACTCGCGTTCGACCTCCTCGGGCCCGATCCCCTGCGCGACGGCCATGATCTCGATCAGGTTCGAGATGCCCCGCTTGTCGGGAGCCCTGACGATCTCGCGTCCCGAATCGGTGACCGCGGACTTGAACTTCCGCGCGATCGCCTCGGGTGGATCCAGGATGTACACGGTCCCCTGCTCCGAGCCGCCCGTGGTCGACATCTTCTTGTCCGGGTCCTGCAGGTCGAGGATCCGTGCGCCGACCTCGGGGATCCGGTGGTGCGGAACCGTGAACACCTCGCCGAACCGCTGGTTGAAGCGTTCGGCCACGTTGCGCGCGAGCTCGATGTGCTGCTTCTGGTCCTCGCCGACCGGGACCTCGTCCGTCTGGTACGCGAGGATGTCGGCGGCCTGCAGCACGGGGTAGAAGAACAACCCCGCCGAGACGAACGATTTCTGCTGTTCGGACTTCTCCTTGAACTGGGTCATCCGGCTGAGCTCGCCGTACGACGTCACGCTCGCCAGCAGCCAACACAACGTGGCGTGCTCGGAGACGTCGCTCTGGCGGAACAGGATGATCCGCTGAGGGTCCAGCCCGGCCGCCAGCAGGATCGCCGTGGTGTCGTGCACCGCGCTGCGCAGCCCCTGCGGGTCGTGCTCCACCGTGATCGCATGCAGGTCGACGAGGCAGTAGATCGCGTCCCCGCGATCCTGACCCTCGACGTAGTGGCGGATCGCCCCGATCAGGTTGCCGAGATGCTTGGCGCCGGTCGGCTGGATGCCGGAGAAGATCCGGACGTGCCCGCCCGCCGTGGTCGCCGCGTCACCCATGATGCGGCCGATGATAGCGCCAGCATCCGCGCCCCCCGGGAACGTTCAGAAGCAGGGGATGCCCGCCGCCAGCCTGCACGCGAGGTTCGCGAAGGCGTTCACGATCGCGAACAGCGGCCCGGCGAGCAGGAAGAAGATGACCAGGATGAACAGCACCAGGTACTGGTCGAGGTTCACGTAGACCTCGCGGGCCCTGGGCGGCAGGAACGGTGCCAGGAGCTTCGAGCCGTCCAGTCCGGGGATCGGCATGAGCTGCAGGCCGAACATGAACGCGTTCACCAGCACCCACGAGATCGCGAACAGGAAGGCCTCGCCGCTCACCCCGATGCGGATCAGGATCCCCGCGGGGATCGTCAGGGCGAGATTGGCGACCAGCCCGGCGAGGATTACCCACGCGTAGTCGCGTCGCGGGTTCTTGAAGGCCATCGGGTCCACCGGCATCGGCTTCGCGTACGCGAACACCGGCAGGAGGATGTCGCCGCGCGCGACCACGAGGATCAGCGCGAGCGCCGGCAGGATCAGCGAGCCGAACGGGTCGATCGACGGTTTCGGGTTCAGCGTGAGCCGGCCCCACCGCTTGGGCGTGAGGTCGCCCAGTCGGTTCGCGACGAAGGCGTGCGCGTACTCGTGCAGGACGAACGCCGGCACCAGCGCGATGCCGAGATAGGCCGCGAACTTCAGGTGCTCCACTAGCCGTGCCACCCGTACACGAGTGGGGGCGGTTCGACCGGGTCGTCCACGAGCGTAAGTGCCTCCGCGACGGAACCGATGGCGTGTTCGGCATCGGCGTCCGTCCGCGCATGCACGGTTCCGATCTCCTCGCCGTCCCCGACCGCGTCGCCGACGTCGGGCAGGAACACGATGCCGACCGCGGGGTCGATCGGGTCGCCCTTCTTCTTGCGCCCGGCACCGAGGTCGCCGCTCACGCGCCCGAGCGCCTCGGCGTCGATCGCGGCGATGGTGCCCGAGCGATCGGCCACGATGGTCCGGACGACGGGCGCGGCCGGCAGGACCTTCTCGGGGTCCTCCACGACGTGGGGGTCGCCGCCCTGCGCCTCGATCATCCGGCGGAACGCCTCGAGTGCCTCGCCCGAATCGATCGCGGTCGCCGCCCCGGCCCTCCCCTCCCCCATGGACGCGCCCAGCAGGCGGGACGCGGCTTCGCCGGCGAACATCACCGCGGCGTCACGCAAGCGGTCGCGGATGTCGCCGCGGAGCAGCCGCACCGCCTCCACCACGTCGAGCGCGTTGCCGATCGCCTCGCCGAGCGGCTGCGACATGTCGGTCACCGCAGCGCGTGTCGGCCGGCCCCACTCGCGCGCGAGGGTCGTGCACGCCACCGCGAGCTCGGTGGCATCCTCGGGCGTCTTCATGAACGCGCCGCTTCCCGCCTTCACATCGAGCAGGACCAGGTCGGTCCCGACCGCGAGCTTCTTCGACATCACGCTTGCCGCGATCAGCGGGAGCGACGGAACGGTCGCCGTGGCGTCCCGGAGCGCGTAGAGGGCCCCGTCGGCCGGGACGATGTCGGCGGTCTGCGCCGCGACGGCCGAGCCGACCTCCTCGACCTGGCGCTCGAACGTCTCCGGATCCAGGTCGGTCCGGAGCCCGGGGATCGACTCGAGCTTGTCGAGCGTTCCGCCCGTGTGCCCGAGACCCCGGCCCGAGAGCTTGGCGACGGCCATGCCCATCGCCGCGGCGATCGGCGCGAACACGAGCGTCACCCCGTCCGAGACGCCGCCGGTCGAGTGCTTGTCGACCGTGGGCCGCGAGATGCCGTCGAGCGGCAGCGTCGATCCCGAGTCCACCATCGCGCGCGTGAGCGCCAGCGTCTCGCCTTCGTCCAGCCCGCGGATGTAGGCGGCCATGAGCCACGCGGCCGCCTGGTAATCGGGAACCTCGCCGCGCGCGTACGCGAGGACGAAGTCCGATAGCTCGTCGGCCGCCAGCCGTCGCCCATCGCGTTTGACCGCGATCACGTCTCTGGGGTCGGTCATCGGCCGATCTCCCCCGCGAAGCTCGTTCCCTCCAGGTCCCACGGAACACCGAGCAGGTCGGCCACGGTCGCCCCGAGATCCGCGTAGGTGTCCCGCGCGCCCACGTCGTACGGCCCGCCGTCGAGCCCGGCCGCCAGCAACGGGGTGCGCTCCCGCGAGTGGTCGGTCGAGGGCGTCGTCGGGTCGCACCCGTGATCGCCGGTCAGGAGCAACAGCCCGCCGCCGAGCCCGTCGACGACCTCGGGGATCCGCGCGTCCAGCGCCTCGACCGCGTGCGCGTATCCCTGCGGGTCGTTGCGGTGCCCGTACTTGCTGTCGAAGTCCACGAGGTTCGAGAA
>Ga0111539_10010509_pt1 | contig 11650 bp, 10 predicted proteins | sample RhiMethybrSRZTD1_FD_79667 | JGI IMG/M metagenome (GOLD analysis project Ga0111539, IMG submission 79667) | Populus rhizosphere microbial communities from Tennessee, USA - Rhizosphere MetaG P. TD hybrid SRZTD1 (version 2) (version 2) | ecosystem: Host-associated > Plants > Roots > Rhizosphere >...
CTGCGACCAGGGTTAGGGCGGTAAGCCTGCCGAGGCTCGCCGACGCGCCGCCCTCGGCGAGAGGCGCGGCGATGCCCAGACCTTCGGTGACGTTGTGCACCATCGTCGCCCGGATCACCGGGCCGGGATGGTGCTCCCCTTGGCCTTCCGCCAGCGCGAGCTTCGCGAGCGGCCCGGCGACGACGAGAGGCGCCGCAGCTACGACCAGCCTCTTGCGCGTAAATTTAGGCACAACTAAATCTCACCCACATACTAGGCTAACGATTCCCCTGAGCGCAACGGCCCCGGTCTAGAGCTTCTTGACGGCGTGGACGGGCCGCCCGGCGGCTTCCCACGCGTAGTACGAGGCGCTCGGGCCGAACTCAATCTCGTAGACGACGACGCGCGGGTTCCGCCCCACCTCCTTGGCGCGCTGGGCATGTCTGAGCAGGTTCGGGTCGTCGCGGCGCTCCCAGACGAGGATGAGGTGCGCCGCCGTCATGAAGTGCGCGACGAACGGACAGCCCTCCGCGGGGCAGGGGAAGGGGTCGGTGGCGACGCAGAACCAGCCGGCGTGGTCGCCGCTCGTGTCGTCGGTCCAGAGCTCTTCCTCGGCCTCGAGGCGGACGTCCTCTTCGAGAACGGTGCCGCGCTCGAGCTCGTAGCCCGTCACAGGTCCTTCTCCATGAGGATCGCGTCCACATAGCCGTCGCGCCGCAGGAAATGGCCCTGGCGCGTGCCGACCCGCCGGTACCCGAGCCGGTCGTATAGGGCGAGCGCGGCCTCGTTGTGGGGAAAGACGTGAAGCTCGATCTTGCGGACGCCGACCGCCCGCGCCCAGCTTTCGGCGCCCTCCATCAGGGCATTTCCGATGCCCCGCCGGCGGTAGCCGTCCGCGACCATGAGCCCGACGTCGGCGACGTGCTCGCTGGCCGGATGGCTTTCCCGGCTGATGGAGAGGCGGCCCACGATCTTGCCGTCGAGCTCGGCGACGAGCACGGCGGCGTACCTGTGCCGTCGAATCGCCTTGAGGTAGCGCCGCTCCTCGGCGACGCTGCGCCACCTTCCGTCGGCGATCAGCCAGCCGCCCTCCTCCGACCCGACGGCCTCCGCCAGGCGCACGAGCGCGCCGGCGTCACCCGGCTCCGCGCTGCGGACGGCCGCTGTCACTCGACGACCGCCCCCGCTCCTCCTCGTCTCGGATCGCCGGCCGCCTCGAGCTCCCCCTCCGCGCCGAGCCCGACTGCCGAGGCGCCGCCGAAGTAGAGGTTCAGCCCGCTCCAGCGAACGACCTCGTAGCCCGCGGATTCGAGCTGGGCGGCGGTCTCGGGCCCGATTCCTCCTTCGACCTGAAGCGCCTCGCCCTCGAGATGAACGCGCGGCGCCTCGATCGCCTCCCGGACGGTGAGGCCGTGGTCGAGCACGTTGACGACGAACTGCAGGATGGCGGCGCGCAGGCGGATCGACCCGGCGCTCCCGACCACCAGGCGCGGCCGTCCCTGCTCGAGGACGATCGAGGGCGCCATCATGCTGGTCAGCCGGTTGCCCGGCGAACCTTCCCGGCCGCCCGGGTTCAGGTCCTCCTCCCCCAGCATGTTGTTCATGTGGATCCCGGTTCCTGGCACGATCACGCCGGATCCGCAACCGGTCGAGGCCGAAAGGGACGCCGCGTTCCCGTGCGCGTCGACCACGCTGATGTGCGTCGTAGACGGAAGCCCGGCCGGCTCGGGCGCGAACAGCCGCACCCGCTTCCGCGCGCGTCGGGCCGCGGCCGCAAGGTTCTCCTCAGTCAGCAGGCGCCTCGGCAGGCCGCCGCGGCTGAGGCCACTGAGGAAGCCTGATCCGCGCGCGAGCTGCGCCTCCCGCATCACCTCGGCGAGCGCCGCGAGCGCCTGTGCGCTTCCTGGCTCGCCCGCGTCGCCGAGCCGGTCGAGCACGCTCAGCGAGTAGGCAATGAGGAGGCCTCCTGCCGAAGGCGGCGGATTGGAGACGAATTCCCAGCGGCGGTACGGCACCCGCACGGGCCGCCGGCGGACCACGCGATAGTTCTCGAGGTCGGCCCGCGTCAGAGAGCCGCCGCGTTCCTGCACCGCAGCGGTGATCTCCCTGCCGACGTCGCCGCGGTAGAAGCCATCCGGTCCCTCGGCGGCCAGGCGATCGAGCGTGTCCGCGAGAGCCGGCATGCGCAGCCGCTCGCCTGGCTGGAGCGGCCTCTTGCCTCCGTAGATCCCCTTGCCCTCCGGCTCCGCGCGGAGGATCGGGTCGAGGATCCGCTGGAGAAATCCCTGCTGCATGTTGACGTCGAGGCCCTCGCGGGCCAGCCGCGCCGCCGGCGCGATCAGCTCGGCCCAGGGGATGCGTGCGTAGGCCGCATGCGCCGCGCCGAGCCCCGCGACCGCGCCCGGCACAGCACACGAGGCCGCGCCGATGAGAAAGACCTGCGCCATCCCGGGCTCGAACTCGACGTCGACCGCCTCCATCCGTGCTCGTCCGCCGCGCGGAAGTTCACGCCCCGGGATCGCGACGAAGAAGTCGAGGAGCCGATCCGTGTGGTCGGACGCGCGGTGGACGAGCATGAAGCCGCCCGCCCCTGGCCCGGTCAGCGGGCTCTCGGCAACCCAGGAGACGAACGCGGCCGCGATGCAAGCATCGACCGCATTGCCCCCCTCGGCGAGGATCTCCGCGCCCGTCTGCGCGGTGAGCGGATGCCCGGCCGCGACTGCGCCTTTCATGCGCGAAGGGTACCCCTAACCTTTGACCGGATTACAGGTCGCGCAGGAAGCTGGGCGGCTCGAGCATGTCCTCGGGCTCGGAGAGCTGCGCCGGTCCGCGCGGGGTCGGCGAGCTGAGGCCCGGACGTCCTCCGAGCCCGGTGGCGATCACCGTGACCCAGATCTGGCCCGAGAGACGCTCGTCGATGGTGGCCCCGAAGATGATGTTCGTCTCCTCCGTCGCAGCCTCACGCACGACCTCTGCGGCCTCGTTGACCTCGAGCAGCGTGAGGTCGTCCCCGCCGGCGATCGAAAGGAGGATGCCTCTCGCACCGACGATCTCGGTGTCGATGAGGGGCGAGCGCAGCGCCCGCTCGGCCGCTTCGCGCGCGCGGGTCTCCCCCGTCGCGAAGCCGATGCCCATGATCGCGGAGCCTGCGTCGCTCATGATCGTGCGCACGTCCGCGAAGTCGAGATTGATGAGACCGGGCATCGTGATGAGGTCGCAGATGCCCTGCACGCCCTGGCGCAGGACGTCGTCGGCGATCCGGAACGCGTCGAGCATCGACGTCGAGCGCTCGAGCACCTCGAGCAGCCGGTCATTCGGGATGACGATGACGGTGTCGCAGACCTCGCGGAGCTCATGCACGCCCTTCTCGGCCTGCGAGCGGCGTCGACTGCCTTCGAAGCGGAACGGAAGCGTGACGATCCCGACCGACAGCGCTCCGACCTCGCGCGCGATCCGCGCGACGACCGGGGCGGCTCCGGTGCCGGTCCCGCCGCCCTCGCCCGCGGTCACGAAGACCATGTCCGAGCCGCGGAGGACGTGCTTGATCTGGTCGTAGGCCTCCTCGGCGGCCTCGCGGCCGAGGTTCGGGTCTGAGCCGGAGCCCAGGCCCTGGGTCAGCTCGCGGCCGATATGGAGCTTGATGGGCGCCTCGCACGTCCGGAGCTGCTGGATGTCCGTGTTGACCGCGATGAACTCGACCTGAGAGATGCCGGCCTCGATCATGCGGTTGACCGCGTTCAGGCCGCCGCCGCCGACGCCGACCACGCGAATGACCGCGAGGTACGCGGCCGACTCGGGGCGCGGCGCGCGGTGGATGCGGGGCGCCGCCTCGGCCATGCGGGCGGCCGGAGCGGGCTCGTAGCCCCGCTCGACAGGTGCCGGGGAGGTCCGCGGCGGAGCTGGCTCGGAACGTGTGGGCTCGGACGGAGAAGCGACCGGCTCTGCGACCGTTGCCTCGGAAGAGCTCGTCACTGGCTCGCGCTCTGGCTCCCGCTCGACCTCGGCGGGAGGCGCAGGGGGTGCCGACTGCTCCGGTGCCGCGTGCTCGACGGTCGGCGCTTCGGCCGACTCCTGGCCGGCACGCTCTCGCTCGGCCTGGCGCTGCGCGGCCTCGGTCGCCTTGAAGAGCTCGGCGAGTGGGCCCTCACGCATGCTCGCGCGGCGTCGCGCCATTGAGCACCTCCTTCGCGAGGTCGCGGTAGGCCTTCGCGGCCGGGCCGGACGGGTCGTACTTGAGCACCGAGCTGCCCTCGACGGGCGCTTCGGCATAGCGGACGGTCTTCTTGATGCGCGTCTCGAACACGAGGTCTCCGAAGTTCTCCTTCAGCATCTCCACGGCCTCGCGGCCGTGCACGGTGCGGGAGTCGTACATCGTCGGGAGGATGCCCTTGATCTCGACGACGGGATTCAGGTTCTCCCGAATCATGCTGAGCGTGTTCTCGAGCTGGACGAGCCCGCGGAGCGAGAGGTATTCGCACTGGACGGGGACGATCACGCCGTCCGAGGCCGTGAGCGCGTTGATCGTCAGGAGGCCGAGGGACGGCGGCGTGTCGATCAGGATGTAGTCGTAGCGGCTGCGCACCGGGAGCAGTGCTTTCTGCAGCGCGCGCTCGCGCCCGATCATGCTCGAAAGCGCCATCTCCGCGCCGGCAAGGTCGATGGACGAGACGGCGACATCTACCTCCGCCCGATGGATGACTTCCTCGATCGGCATCGAGTGGACGAGGACGTCGTACATCGACCGCTCGACCTGATCCGGGTCCATGCCCTGAGACATGGTCAGGTTGCCCTGTGGATCGAGGTCGACGGTGAGCACCTCGAAGCCGTTTTCCTTGAACGCGACTGCGAGGTTCAGCGTGGTGGTCGTCTTCGCCACGCCACCCTTTTGATTAGCGAAGGCGATGACCTGGCCCAGCGTTGCTCCTTTAGAAGTGGACGTCCGCTTGCGCGGACGCGGAAGAATCCCGGAAAGCCCCATGAGGGGTCGTGTTTCGTGTCACGGTAGCACAATCCTTCTCAGCCAATTAACCCGCAAATCGGCTGGAAATATGGCTTTGCCGCGCTGAGTCCGGGTCAAAAAGCTCAGCGGCGAAGCGCCAGAAGCGACAGCATCTCGAAGCAGGCGTTCGCAGCGACGAAGGCCGTGACTCCGGACGGATCGTATGGCGGCGAGACCTCGACGCAGTCGAAGCCGCGGAAGTCCAGTCCTGTGAGAGCACGGACGAAGGCGAGGGCCTCGCGGCTCGAAGGACCGCCGGGTTCAGGGGTACCGGTTCCCGGCGCGAACGCCGGGTCGACGAAGTCGACGTCGAAGGACAGGAAGCACGGCGCGTCGCCGACTCGTGCTCGCACACGATCGGCAAAGGCCGATGGCTCGAACTCCGCCAGCTCCTCGTACGGGAGCGCATCGAAGCCGAGCTCCGCCGGGAGCGCCGCGTCCGCCTTGGCCGTTAGCGATCCACGCATTCCAGCCTGCACAGAGCGTGCGGGGTCGACGAGGCCTTCCTCCGCCGCCCGCCGGACCACGCTGCCGTGGAAGAGCTTCTGGCCGAAGTACTCGTCCCAGACATCGTGGTGGGCATCCAGCTGCACGAGGGCAAGCGGGCCGTGGACGGCAGCGAGCGCGCGCAGCTCGGCGAGGAGCACCGTGTGGTCGCCGCCCAGGCCGAGGGTGACGACGCCGGCAGCTGCGACCTCGCCGAGGGCCGCGGCCGACCGCTCGAGGGAGTCGGCGGTCGAGCCGGGGACCGTGGGCACGTCACCGTAGTCGACAAGCGAGAGGCGCCCGCAGACGTCGACGTCCAGTATGGGGTTGTAGTTGCGCAGCATGACCGAGGCGCTGCGAATCGCCTCCGGCCCGAAACGCGAACCGCTGCGAAAGACCTGGGCGCCGTCGCTGGGGATTCCGACCACGGCGACGTCGACCTCGTGGAGGTCCTTGACGTGAGGAAGGCGCATGAACGTCCGCGGGCCCGAGAACCGCGGCGTCTCGAAGGCGTCCGGCGGTCCGTAGCGGGGCATCTGCGCGGCGATTATAGGGAGGTTCCGGTGACCACCCCCTCGCTCTCGGCGACAAGACCGGCGCGGCAGTCGGCTAGCGCGGTGCGTGCCCGCTCGACGTTCCCCGGTCGTTCCGCGGCGATCCAGCGCTCGCCCTCCGCAAGCAGGCTTCGCACCTCCGCGAGGAGGTCGGCTGCGGGAGCACCCTCCCGTCGAAGGGCGTCGATCCGCTCGAGTCGCTCGAGTACCTGCCTGGCCTCGTCCATGCCTCCAAGCTAGAAGGCAAGAACGCGCGTGTCTGTCACGAAGTGCGCCGAGGCTTTCGACAGTCGCGCCAGTAGGCGATCAAGACGATCGCCATGCCTACGAACGCGATCGAGAGAAGCGTCCAGTCGTCACGGTTGATGACCGCAAGCAGGATCCCGAAGATGAACGCGAGGCGAAATCCGATGCAGCGCCGACGGTGGAGCCGGTCGCTGCCGAGGGTCATCCTGCTGCGACGACCCGGGCAGCCGTCGTGACCTGCGGCCGAGGTCTCAGCCCGAGAAGCGACTCGTCGAGCGCGACGACGAGCTCCGACCGGTCGGGGTGGAGCAGCGTCTCGACAAGCGCGCGCCGCACCGCATCCTCCGCGCGTGCTCCGGGCCCGTCGCCGTTGGGGAGCGCACGGAATGCGGTGAGCAGCTCGGAGCGCTCGCGGGCGGTCTCGCCCAGGAGCACCGCCGTTCTCATTGCAGCCGCCCAGGCTCCCTCGTCGCACCCGAAGAGCGCCTCGAGGGCCTCGCGAAGCTCGTCCGAACGGAGCGGCCCCTCGTGGAACAATGCGAGCTCCCAGCGCTCGAGCGCTTCGAGCAGCTCAGGGTCTTCGGGAGCTGCGGCCAGGCGGCTCTGAAGCTGAACGGCGAGCTGGGCGCGGAAGGGATCGAGGCGAGTCGGCTCTCCCGGCGGCACCTGCGCGGCAAGGGGAGGCACCGGGCGGACGCCGTACGGCCTCCAGTCCAACCGCTCGAAGAGGACCGGGCCCGCGGCGACGGCACCCGGGGTCGCGAGTCGCAGGACGCTGACGACGAGGCCGACCTCAGCGGGGGCGTCGGGCACCTCGCAGGCACTCCCGTCCAGGTCGCGCTCGAGCTCGAGGACGAGCGTGCGATCGACTTCCCGCCCGAAGTCTGCGGGAAGGAGACGGCCCGCCTCGGGCCACGAAGCCGTCAGCTCGCCGGCCGCAGCCGGGCGGACGCGCATGCCCCGGCCGAGCTCGATCTCACCCCCGGCCGTCAGCCCGACCAAGGGCGCAATGGCCGCGTAGGCGCGCCGTTCGCCGAAGAGGGAGTGCTCGAGCTCCGAGTACGCGGATTCGAAGGCGACATCGTCCCAGTCGAAGGCGCCACACGCCTCCGCTGTGCGCACGAGGAGCGGAATGAGGATGGTGCGGCGGAGGGCCTCGTCTTCGCCGACGCGTTCTCCCGCGTGCGCCTGGGCGAAGATTCCGGCGGCCGGCTCGTCCTTGAGGGCGATGAGCGCCTCGGTCGCGTCGTCGCGGCGCCCGAGCCGCTCGGCCCGGGTTTCGACGAAGGAGCCGATCAGGGGTCTGTACTCGTACAGCGTCGGGCGGTTCGGGCCACCGTGCTCCTCGAGGGAAACGGGGATGTCCGCACCCGACTCGAGCTCGCGGCCGAGCTCGAAGAACGCACCGAGGCAGAACGCCCGGAGCGCGCGAAAGAGATGGGGAGACCGAGGGCCGGGAGGCACGCCACCCTCGTTACGCCCCGCGTGGCTCCGTTCCTTCCTGACACGCGGGACACCAGTACGCCATGCGGGCGTCGTCAGCCTGCGGCCACGAGCGAATCAGGGTCCCGCAGCGGCCGCACGGACGCCCTGCCCGCCGGTAGACGTAATGGCCGCGGCGCCGTCGCGGCGCCTGCATCAGATTGGCCGCCGCAGCCAGGACCGAGCGGAGCCGCTCATCGTCCACCTCGCGCAGCGGGACCCAGGGCTTCACGCCCGCGACGAAGAGAGCCTCCGCCTTCCACATGTTCCCGATGCCCGCGACGAGCGTCTGGTCGAGGAGCGCCTCGCCGAGCGCGCGGCTCTGGCCGGCGGCCCGAAAGCGAATGAGCATCGCGTCGAGGTCGGGTGGGGCCGCCATGATGTCCGGCCCGAGCCGATCGATCCGGCCCCGGCCGATCTCCAGCACGGGGCCCCGGCGCTGGACCGCCTGCCATTCGGCACCACGGAGGACGAGCCAGGGCTTGCCCAGAATGGGCCGCCCGGCGGGCTCCACGCGCCAGCGCCCGTGCATGCGGAGGTGGCTCCGCACGACGGTGCCGTCTTCGAACGTGAGCAGGAGGTTCTTGCCGACCGCCTCCACGTGCTCGAGGCGGTGGCCGTCGATTCGCTCGGCGATCCGGAGAAGCGCGGCGCGAGGATGAGGCGAGTCGGCCCGCACCACGTCTCCCTCCAGCACGCGGAGGCGCTCCGCGGTGCGATGGATTGCGTCTCCCTCGGGCACGGCGACTAGCCGCGGAGGACGGCTCGGCGAGGGCCTGGGAGGAATCCCGCCTCGACGAGCAGCGGCATGATCTCGCTCTCGCTCACGGGTTCGCCGTCGAAGCGCTCGACCGCGAGGCGCTTCTGGCCGGTGGAGCGCACGTGTGCGACGAGCGCGTCCAGGGCGAGGCGAAGCCATTCCGGGTCCGGATCCCGCAGCGGCACGAGCGAGCGGCCGCCACGCTCGACATAGAGCGCGGGCGAGCCGCCCAACAGGACAACGTACGCGCCGGCGACCCGCGCCGCGCGCGCTCCGGCGCGCTTCGGCCATGGAAGCGCTGCTCCGTAGGGCTGCGCGGGATCGGCAGCGGCGAGTACCAGCGGGAAGGGCTCGGCGGGATGCTCGCGCAGGCGCTCGACGGCTCCGGGGAGAGCGAATTGCGCTCCACCCAGTCCCTCGACGAAGTAGCCCCGGCGGCAGAGGCCGAGCGTCTCGAGGTTCCGTAGCTCGCGGTACACGGCCGCGTAGCCGCCAGGCACGCCCTCGCCGCGAACGCCGTCGCGCGTGACGATGCCCTGGCGCTCGAGAAGCAACTCGGCGAGCGCCCGCGGGTCAGGGTCGCCCCCGAAGATCGGAGCGGTCCCGGCCCAGCGGCCTTGCGTCGCGGTGATCGCATCGGACCGACGGCGCGAGAAGCGACGCGGCCGGCTCTCCGGCCTCGGAGCCTGGAAGCGGCGTGCGGCACGAAGCGGCTGCCAGGCGTCGTTCGTCACCTCACCGGACCAGACGAGCTCCCAGAGTGCGGGCAGCGCGGTCTCCGCGTCGAGCCCGGTCACGCGCAGCAGGTCGAACCAGAAAAGTGCGCTGCCCTCGAGCGCGGCGCGGATGCGGTCGTAGGCCTCCCCTTCCGGAGGCGGCAGCGTCGCCGGACGTCCAAGTGCAGGCGCGTCTTCACGGAAGTAGACGGCCACGCGCTCGAGCCCGGCACCGACCCACACGACCTCGCCGGAGGCGGCGAGCTGGTCGAGCTCGGCCGGCTGGAAGCCGGGCACGCGGCGCGGGAGGATGCCGGTCTCCCAGAGCGACACGGGAAGCGACACCCCCTGCAGCGGCACGAGCGCCTCCCTGAGTGTTGCGCGCCGATCGATCCCGTGCCACGCGGGCAGGAACCGGCCGAGGGCGTCCTCGTCCACCGGCTCGACCTCCTTGCGCAGCGCGGCGAGGCTCGCGCGGCGAAGCCGGCGGAGAACGTCCGGCTCGCACCATTCCCGCTCGGTTCCACCGGGCCGAAGCTCGCCGCGGACCAGGCGTCCATCGCGTTCGAGACGGCCGAGCTCGGCTTCGGCTCGCTCGAACGCGATGGCGAAGCGGGCGGCTGCCTCTGCAGTCGTGAACGGCCCGCGGCCACGCGCGTAGCGGACGAGGAGCCCGCCGAGCGGGTCGTCTCCGGTTTCGAGGTAGGCATCGGGCAGACCAGACGGCGGCATCGCGCCGACGGCGTCCCGGTAGCGGCCGGCGTCCTCGGCTGCGATGAGCCGGGTCTCTCCTCCGACGCGGATCTGCACCGCCCGGCGCTCTGCCTCGAGGGGCTCAGCGAGCGCGGCGTCGTATTCGCCGGAACGGAGATCGCCCCGGCGGAGCAGGAGATCGTGCAACTGGTCCGGGCTCTTCGGCGAGCCGCGGAGCTCCTCCTCCACCTGCTCGAGCGCTGCCGGATCGATCAGATCGCGAAGCTCTTCCTGGCCGAGAAGCTCCTTGAGCAGGTCGCGATCGAGCGAGAGGGCCTGGGCGCGGCGCTCGGCGAGCGGCGTGTCGTCCTCGTACATGTACGTGGCGACGTAGTCGAAGAGCAGGGACGAGGCGTACGGCGAGGCTGTCGGAGTCTCGACCTCGACGAGGTCGATCCGGCGCTGGCGCAGAGCGGCGAGGAGCTCACGCAGGGCCGGCAGGTCGAAGACGTCCTGCAGGCACTCGCGATAGGTCTCGAGGATGACCGGGAAATCGGAGTACCGGCGCGCGACCTGCAGGAGCCCTTGCGCCTTGAGCCGCTGCTGCCAGAGCGGCGTCCTCTGCCCCGGCCGTCGCCGCGGGATGAGGAGGGCGCGCGCGGCGTTTTCGCGGAAGCGCGCACCGAAGAGCGCCGTCCCGGCGAGTTCGGTGACGACCAGCTCCTCCAGCTCGGCGGGGTCGATGAGCACGTCGTCGATGGGCGGAGGCGCATCCGCGTCCGGCAGATGGAGGGCGATGCCGTCATCCGACCAGATCGCGTTCACCTCGAGCCCGAGCGACTCGCGCAGGCGGGCCGCGAGCGCCAGCGACCACGGCGCGTGCACCCGCCCGCCGAAGGGCGTGAGGATGCAGAGGCGCCAGTCGCCGATCTCGTCGCGGAAGCGTTCGACGACGACGGTTCGGTCCGACGGGATCGCGCGCGTGGCCTCCTCCTGCTCGCGCAGGTAGGTGAGCAGGTTCTGCGCAGCGCGCTCGTCAAGAGAGTGTTGGCCGGTCAGCCTCTCGATCGCCCGCTTGTCGTCGAGCCCGACGAGCTCCCGCGCAGTGCGCCCGATTGCCTGGCCGAGCTCGAACGGGCGGCCGACCCCCTCGCCCTTCCAGAAGGGAACAAGACCGGGGATGCCCGGGGCCGGAGAGACGAGGACGCGGTCACGGGTGATCTCCTCGATCCGCCACGTCGAGGCGCCCAGCAGGAATGTCTGGCCGGCGCGGGCCTCGTAGACCATCTCTTCGTCCAGCTCCCCGACGCGCCCGCCGCCCTCGACGAGGTAGACGCCGAAGAGCCCGCGGTCGGGGATGGTGCCGGCGTTCGTGACTGCGAGCCTTCGCGCGCCCTCGCGGCCCCGGACGAAGCCGCGCACGCGATCCCAGATGATGCGCGGGCGGAGCTCGGCGAACTCCTCTGACGGGTAGCGGCCCGCCAGCATGTCGAGGACGTTCTCGAGCTGCTTGCGCGAGAGGTCGCGGAACGGGTAGGCGCGCCGCACCAGGTCGTGCAGCTCGTCCACCGAGATCTCTTCGTCTGCGGCGACGGCGACGATCTGCTGCGCCAGGACGTCGAGCGGGTTCCGAGGCACGCGCGTCTCCTCGATGGCGCCTTCGCGCATGCGCTGGGCAACGACAGCCGATTCGAGCAGGTCGGCCCGGAACTTGGGGAAGATGCGCCCCTTCGAA
>Ga0111539_10010512_pt1 | contig 11649 bp, 13 predicted proteins | sample RhiMethybrSRZTD1_FD_79667 | JGI IMG/M metagenome (GOLD analysis project Ga0111539, IMG submission 79667) | Populus rhizosphere microbial communities from Tennessee, USA - Rhizosphere MetaG P. TD hybrid SRZTD1 (version 2) (version 2) | ecosystem: Host-associated > Plants > Roots > Rhizosphere >...
GACGCGAACCAGGCGTTCGACGGAGCGAACGTCGCTCTGCTGATCGGCGCGCGGCCGCGCACGAAGGGCATGGAGCGCGCCGACCTGCTGGAGGCCAACGGCAAGATCTTCGAGCCGCAGGGCAAGGCGCTGAACTCGGGCGCGGCGGACGACATCAAGGTGCTCGTGGTCGGCAACCCGGCTAATACGAACTGCCTGATCGCGCGCTCGCATGCGCCCGACATCCCGTCCGAGCGGTTCACGGCGATGACGCGCCTCGACCACAACCGCGCGCTGACCCAGCTCGCCAAGAAGGTCGGCGCCGAGGTCACCGACATCACGGACATGGCGGTGTGGGGAAACCACTCGCCGACGATGTACCCCGACCTCTTCAACGCGAAGGTCGGCGGCGAGATCGCGGCGGAGAAGGTCGATCAGGACTGGATCGAGAACGACTTCCTGCCGACCGTCGGCAAGCGCGGGGCCGCGATCATCGAGGCGCGCGGCGCTTCGAGCGCCGCCTCGGCGGCGAACGCGGCCATCGACCACGTCCACGACTGGGTCCACGGCACTAACGGCGAGTGGGTCTCGATGGCGGTCGTCTCCGACGGCTCCTATGACGTCGACGAGGGCCTCGTGTCGTCGTTCCCCGTCACCTGCGAGGGCGGCGAGTGGTCGATCGTCGAGGGCGTCGAGCTGACCGACTTCTCGAAGGAGAAGATCGGGGTCACGGTCGATGAGCTCCGCGGCGAGCGCGACTCGGTCAAGGAACTGCAGCTCGTCTAGTGGATATCCGCGAGATTCAGCCGGGCGACACGGGCACGGCGTTTCTCGCGATGAATGCGCTGCGTACGCATGTTCCTGACGAAGCGCAGTTCATCCGGCGCGTCGACGAGGTGCAACGACCGGAGGGCTATCGCCTGGTGGGCGCGTTCGATCGCGAGGAGCCGGCCGCCGCGGCTGTCGCCGGCTTCCGGGAGGGGAACAACCTCGCGTGGGGCCACTTCCTCTACGTGGACGACCTGGCCACGCGGCCGGAGTTCAGGCGCCGCGGGCTGGGGAGGGGGTTGCTCGTCTGGCTGGCGCGCGAGGCCGCGCGCCTCGGTTGCGAGGAGCTCCACCTCGACTCAGGCGTGCAGCTGGAGCGCGCGGACGCGCACCGGCTCTACCTGAACTCGGGCTTGGTGATCACCTCACATCACTTTGCACGCCGGCTCTAGGTGGCGTGCCAGCCCTTGCCGTCCTTGCGGACGGCGCCCTGGGCTTCGAGCTGGGGGAGGACCCGGTAGAGGTAATTCGGGTGGCGCATCTTCAGCTCGCGTGCCAGCTCGCTCACCTTGATGCCCGGGTTCTGACGGATGACCTCGAGGGCCTTCTTGGCCGTGCCGCCGCTGCCACGGGGTCGTCCGCGGCGGCCGCGCCGGGGACCAGAAGCCCTGCGTGCGGGGCGATTCACGCCGTCGAGAGCCGCCTTGGCCTTCTGTAGGGTCAGGTACTCCTCGTAGAGCGGCTTCAGCTCCTTGAGCCGCCCATCGATTTCACTTCTCTTCTCTTCCAGAAAATTCATGCGTAAAAAGATAAGTGTAATCGGTAAAGGTGTACAGATTGCACGGGAGCTGTCACGCATCGCCGACGTCACGGACGACGTGCGGGGCGCCGATGTCGTCGTGCTCGCGGCCGACGGCGACCTGGCGGAGATCGCCCGCAGCGCACCGGCGGCCGCGGTCGTCGTCACCGGTGACGATCTCGAGAGCCGCTGCAAGACGGCCTACGAGCGCCTGCTCTTCCCGCGCTCCCGCATCATCGGCGTGTCGGATCCCGGCCGCGTCAGCGACGCGGTCGCCTCGATCGTCTTCGACGGCGACGACGCCCACGACGTGATCGCGATGAAGGACGGCGACTTCACCGCCTGCTCGGCCCGTCTGGGCCGCGGCGGGATTCGCGAGTTGCTCTAGGAGCGGCGAGCGAAACGACTAGCGACACTGCTCGCTTTGTCGCTCTACGAGGAGTAACCTCGTCGTACTGGCCCTGCGGCCAACAAATCCCGGCCCCACAAGAGCAAACAAGGCGGACGCGCCGGAGGCGGCGCGAAGGCAACAGACTCAGAGGCGCACGGGATGCTGCGGGGCCAGTCGTTCGGCTAGGCGAACGCGGTGCGCCGCGCCAGCGCGGATGCGCGGCGCTCGGCCGCCTCGACCGCGCGGTTCCAGCTTCCGCAGACCGCTGTGACGGTCGTCGTCCGCGGCAGGCCCATGTTCGGGCGGCGCCGCCGCAGCTCGGCGTAGCGCGTCGGGGTGAGCTGGTCGAGCGCGCAGGCCTCGTGCTCCACTGCGGTCAGCAGTGCCTGTGCGACGGCCTCGCAATCCGCCCCGTCATTGCGGGCGAACGGCGACCAGCCTCCAGCCTCTTCTCTTCGTCGGCGAGCGAACAACCGCAACACGTCCCCCTCTTCGCTAACGCTCGAGCAGCCCCTTCAACTTAACGAGCGTCCGGTCGGCTTCTTTCGCGGCGGTCCGCTGGAACGCCTTTCCGCCGATCTTTCCCAGGAACCCGCCGGGCAGTTCGTACTCGTTTACGTAGTTGAAGCAGGTGCTGTCGCCGCGGGGCTCGAGGTCGTACGAGACCCGTGCTTTCGTGCCCATCGGGCCGCGGCCCTCCCACTCGACATCCTTGGGACGGCGCGCAACGGCCACCTTCCAGGTCACGTTGAAGCACTTATGGGCGATCTTGAGCCGCTGCGCCAGCTCGTCGCCCTGTTCGAGGGTCCCGTTGGGAGCGTGGACGAGCGAGTCGTGCACCGTCACCCAGTCCTCGAGCCGCGCGGGATCCATCACGACTTCGTACACGTCGTCCGCCGACGCGGCGATCTCGATCGAGCGCTCGACCTTCACCGGGCGGCCAGCGCCTCGCTGCGCTCCCACTCGCGTAGGGCGTGGTCCAGCGCACGCTCGAACGGGTGCGGCCTGAGCCCGTAGATCCTGCGGGCATCACCGTTGCGCGGGAGTAGGTCGTGCTCGAGGCTCTGCATGAGAGGACGCACCAGCTCGAGGGGCTGGTTCGTGATCGCGCTGACCACGGCGGAGGCCGCCGGCGTCTGCGTGGTGGGCAGTCGCAGCGGCATCCGCCCGACCCCGATCGCCTCGGCGATCCGCTCGATCATCTCCTCGTAGGTCATCACTTCCGGCCCGACGATGTCGAGCGAGCGCCCCTCGGCCTCCGGTGTCCCGGGCGTACGGGCGAGGTATTCGATCGCGTCGCCCTCGAAGATCGGCTGCGTGCGGTTCGACCGCCACGCCGGCAGCGGCACGAACCGCAGGCTCGAGACGAGCTTGACGAGGATCCCGAACGACGACGAGCGCGCGCCGATCACGATCGAGGCCCGGAGCGCGGTCGATCGAGGCAGGGCGTCGAGGAGGATCTCCTCGACCTCGAGTCTCGAGGCGAGGTGGACGGATTGCGGGCCGCCCTCCGGGAGGAGGCCGCCGAGATAGACGACGCGCTCGACCCCGGCGTCGCGGGCCGCGGCGGCGAAGTTCTCCGCGGCGAGCCGGTCGCGGTCGGCGAAGCCGTTCGCCCCTGTCTCCATGGAGTGGACCAGGTAGTACGCGGTCGAGCAGCCGTCGAGCGCGGCGGCGAGCGTCTCGCGGCGCAGGAGGTTCCCCTCGATCACGTCGACACCGTCCACGGGTGCGAACCGCGAGGCGTCACGCGCAAGCGCACGCACGGGCCGCCCCTCGGCGCGCAGCCGCTCGATGAGCCGGCCGCCCATGTATCCCGTAGATCCGGTAACCAATTCCATGCCGTTAGTGTCGCGACTCATGCCCTCACCACCGCAGCCGGTAAACGTTTTCGAATACGAGCGGCTCGCGGAGGACGCCCTCGAAGCAGGTCCGCTGGGCTATTTCGCCGGAGGCGCGTGCGACGAGCGGACGCTTCGCGAGAACGTCGAAGCGTTTGCGCGGCTCAAGCTGCGTCCGCGGATGCTCGTCGACGTGAGCAAGGTGTCCGCTGCGACCACCGTGCTCGGCACCGAAGTCTCGATGCCCCTGCTGGTCGCTCCGACGGCGATCCAAAAGATGTGCCATCCAGATGGCGAGCCCGCCACCGCCCGCGCGGCGGCGGCGGTGGGCACGCTGATGACGCTCTCTACGATCGCGACCGCGACACCGGCCGAGGTCGCGGCAGCGGCTCCCGGCGCCCCACGCTGGTTCCAGCTCTACTGCTTCGAGGATGACGGCGTCACGCGCGCCCTCGTGGACCAAGCCGTCGATGAGGGGTACTCGGCCATCGTCCTTACGGTCGACGCTCCCCGCGGAGGGCGGCGCGAGCGCGACCTGCGCACCGGGTTTCAGGTTCCCGCTGGGGTGAAGGTCCCGAGCGTCGCGGCGGCCCTGAGCCGTCCGGCGACGCTGACCATCGCGGAGCTCTTTGCGATGTTCGACCTGACACTCACCTGGCGCGACCTCGAGCGGATCCGCGGGTTCTCCGACCTGCCGCTTCTCGTCAAGGGGGTTATGACCGAGGAGGACGCGCGGCTCGCGTGTGAGGCGGGCGTCGACGGGATCGTCGTGTCGAACCACGGCGGCCGACAGCTCGACGGCGTGGCGGCGACGATCGACGCCCTCCCCGAGGTCGTCGACGCGGTGGAGGGGCGCGTTGAGGTCTTCGTCGACGGCGGCATCCGCCGCGGGACCGACGTGATCAAGGCGCTCGCACGCGGAGCCCGGGCTGCCTTGGTCGGCCGGCCCGTGCTCTGGGGGTTGGCGGTCGGAGGTGAAGACGGCGCCCGGCACGTGCTCGAGCTGCTGCGCGACGAGGTCGAGCTGGCGCTGCTTCTGTGCGGCTGTACGACGCCGTCCGATGTGACGCCCGCGCACGTTTCCGCAAACAGCGGGCGCTCCTGAGAAAAAGCTGTAAAGAGCGGCGGATTGCAAATCCCCTCATTTGCGGAATCGCGGCTCGCCGCGCCGCCCCGATCGTGTTTGGATGGGGCCGTGCCCAAGCCCGCAAAGCGCCCGAGCTGTGAGAACTGCTTCTTCCGCCAGAACATGCTTTGCGCACTTGACCTGAACGAGCCGTGCACCACCTACCGCGCGGCCGACCGCGGCCTCCGCCCGGAGCGCCAGCTCTCGTTCGTCTTCCGGACCGAGCGCACCTTCTCCGCATACGCCTTCCCTCAGCCGCGGTAGCGAATCGGCGAGCCGACGGCGCGGCGGTAATAGAGTCGGTCCATGAGGCTGACCGTCCTGGGCAAGTCTCCGTCCTGGCAGGACGCCGACGGCGCGTGTTCCGGGTACCTGCTCGAGGACGGTGACACCGCCGTACTCCTCGACTGCGGCAACGGCGTCTTCTCGAAGCTGCGGAAGTTCCGCGACTACACGGCGGTGCAGGGCGTCGTCCTCTCGCACCTGCATGCGGATCACTTCCTCGACCTCGTCCCGTACTCGTACGCGCTCACCTACGCGCCCCGCCAGCAGCCCGTGCCGGTGGACCGCTGGCCCGGCACCGACAACCCGTGCCGCCCGAAGCTCTATGCGCCCAAGGGCACCCTCGAGACATTCCGGCGCGTGGTCGGAGCATGGGGCAACGACGACCTCATCGAGAACGCCTTCGAGGTCGAGGAGTACCACGAGAACTCATCGATCGAGATCGGCTCGATCAAGATGCACTTCCACGCCGTCCCGCACTTCATCGAGACCTTTGCGATCTGCGCCGAGTCGACGAATGGCGGCGGGAAGCTGACCTACGGCGCTGACAGCCGGCCTACAGACACGCTCATCCGGTTCGCGCACGAGACAGACCTGCTCCTGATCGAGGGGACCCTGCCGCGCCCCGAGCGGACCGGGCAGCGCGGACACCTGACCCCGCGCGAGGCCGGCGAGCACGGCAAGGCCGCCGGCGCACGCCGGCTCGTGCTCACCCACATCTCGGACGAGCTCGACTGGCTGTGGGCCGTGGAGGAGGCCACGGACGCCTTCGGCTCGAAGGTCGAGCTCGCCACCGAAGGCGCGACGTACGAGATCTAGGCTCCGGATGGAGGTCCGCCGCGTCACGCCCGACTTCCATGCGCAGGACCCGGCTGCCGGCGCCGAGTTCTACGCCGAGGTTCTCGGGCTGGAGATCGCGATGGACCTCGGCTGGGTCGTGGCATACGCCGCTCCACGCAACCCGACGGCGCAGATCCTCGTCATGAGCGAGGACGCGAGCGCGCCGGTCAACCCAGACGCCTCGGTCGAAGTCGATGACGTCGATGCCGCGCATGCAGCAGCCGAACGTCTGGGGTGCGAGATCGTCCATCCCCTGACGGATGAACCGTGGGGAGTTCGCCGCTTCTTCGTGCGCGACCCCAACGGCAAGGTGATCAACGTCCTCAGCCACTAGGCGCCGGAGCTACCCTCTGGCGCATGCCTGAGCGGGATCTCTTCGGCAACTTCGAGCGCATGCGGCGCGAGATGGACGAGCTCTTCGGCGACGTCTTCGGGCGCACGCCGCTCGGCCCGAAGCGCGGCTTCAGCCCGCGGGTCGACGTCTATTACTCGGGCGATCCGCCGAGGGCGGTGGTCAAGGCCGACCTCGCGGGGATGGAGATCGAGGAGATCGGCCTCGAGATCCGCGGCCGTCAGCTCCTGATCGCGGGCGAGCGGCGCGCGCAGGAAGCCGAGGGGAGGCTCTATCAGCAGATCGAGATCGAGCATGGGCCGTTCCGGCGGGCGGTCGAGCTCGGTGCCGACGTCGTGCCCGAGAACGCCGAGGCCACCTACAACGACGGGATCCTGACCGTCGTCATACCGCTCGCGCAACCGGACGAGCAGGTGCGCCAGGTGCCGGTCCGGACGCGTACCGAACACGAGTGAGCATTCACATCGCCCAGCCCGGGGAAGACGGCGCCGGCGGCGACGAGCTCGAGCTGCCGCCCGCGCTGCCCGTCCTGCCGCTGCGCGACAGCGTTCCTTTTCCGGACACGCTGACACCGCTTCTGATCGGCCAGGAGCGGTCGGTCAAGCTCGTCAACGACGTGCTCGCGGGCAACCGGATGCTCGTGATGGTCGCGTCGAAGGACCCCGAGGCCGAGAACCCCGGCCCGGATCAGGTCTACCGCGTCGGCGTGGCGGGCTTCGTAGCGCGGATGCTGAAGGTGCCGGACGGGACTCTCCGAATCCTCGTGCAGGGCGGGCGTCGGGTGGAGCTGACGGGCTTCGCCTCCACCGAGCCGTACATGGTGGCCCGCATCGAGCCGCGGCCGGATGTGGTCGACGAGGGCCCGGAGCTCGAGGCGCTCACCCGCAACGTGCAGGGCACGTTCAGCCAGATCATCGCCGAGGTTCCATACCTGCCGGAGGAGCTCCAGCTCGCGGTGACCAACCTCGAGGACCCGGGCGAGCTCGCGCACATGATCGCCGGCTCGCTTCGCATCAGCACCGAGGAGAAGCAGGAGCTGCTCGAGGAGCTCGACGTGGCGAAGCGCCTGCGGCGGCTCGCCGAGCTGCTCGCCCACGAGCTCGAGCTGGTCTCGATCGGCAATCGGATCCAGTCGCAGGTCCAGTCCGAGATGGAGAAGGGCCAGCGCGAGTACTTCTTGCGCCAGCAGCTGAAGGCCATCCAGGACGAGCTCGGCGAGGTCGACGAGCAGACCGCCGAGGCCAACGAGCTGCGCGAGCAGATCGAGGCGGCCGGCCTGCCCGAGCACGCGATGAAGGCGGCCGAGCGCGAGCTCGACCGGTTGGAGAAGCTCCCGCCGCAGGCGGCCGAGCACGGCGTGATCCGCACCTACCTCGAGTGGATCGCGTCGCTGCCGTGGTCGAAGTCGACCGATGACGACCTGGACCTGAAGAAGGCGCGCCGGGTGCTGAACCGCGACCACTACGACATCGACAAGGTCAAGGAGCGCATCCTCGAGTTCCTCGCCGTCCGCAAGCTGAAGCCCGACGCGCCCTCGTCGGTCCTGTGCTTCGTCGGTCCGCCCGGGGTCGGCAAGACATCACTGGGGCGCTCGATCGCCGACGCGATGGGGCGCAAGTTCGAGCGCATCTCGGTCGGCGGCGTCCGCGACGAGTCGGAGATCCGCGGCCACCGCCGTACGTACATCGGCGCGATGCCCGGAACGATCGTCCGCGCGCTACGCGACGCGGAGTCGAACAACCCGGTCCTGATGATCGACGAGATCGACAAGATGGGCGCGGACTTCCGCGGCGATCCCGCGAGCGCAATGCTCGAGGTGCTCGACCCGCAGCAGAACTCTTCCTTCCGCGACCACTATCTCGACCTGCCGTTCGACCTCTCGCGGGTCCTCTTCATCACGACCGCGAACCAGCTCGAGACGGTGCCGCCGCCGCTGCGCGACCGGATGGAGATCATCCAGCTGGCCGGCTACACCGAGGACGAGAAGGTGCAGATCGCGAAGCGCTACCTCGCTCCGCGGCAGCTCGAGCAGCACGGCCTGTCGAAGGACAAGCTCGTCTTCGAGGACGACGCGCTGCGCGAGCTCATCGACGGCTACACGCGGGAGGCGGGCGTCCGCGAGCTCGAACGCCAGATCGGGGCGATCTGCCGCAAGGTCGCGCGCGACCACGCCGAGGGCAAGACGCGCAAGCGCACGATCCGAAAGCGCCAGGCCCGCGAGCTGCTCGGCCAGCGCAAGTACATCTCGGACGTCCGCCGGCGCACCGACCACCCGGGCGTCGCCACCGGGCTCGCGTGGACACCGGTCGGGGGCGACGTCCTGTTCGTCGAGGCGACCGCGTATCCCGGCAAGGGCCAGCTCCAAATCACCGGGATGCTGGGCGACGTCATGAAGGAGTCGGCAGCCGCGGCGATGTCGTGGGTGAAGGGCCGCCTCGACGGCGCCGGGCCGACGATGGAGAACGACGTCCACGTGCACGTCCCCGCCGGCGCGATCCCGAAGGACGGGCCGAGCGCGGGCATCACGATGGCCACCGCCCTCTACTCGCTCTTCACGAACCGGCCGGTGCGGGCGGACACCGCGATGACGGGGGAGATCACGCTGACCGGCAAGGTGCTGCCGATCGGCGGCCTCAAGGAGAAGGCTCTCGCCGCGCAGCGGGCCGGGATCAAGCGTGTGATCGCGCCAAAGCTGAACCAGGGCGACACGAAGGACTTCCCGCCCAATCTCCTCAAGGACGTCGAGTTCATCTGGGTTGACAGCATCGAAAAAGTCCTGCGTGAAGCCCTCGAGTCTGGGTAAGGTTCCGTCTACCAACGGATCCGAGGAGAGTCATGGCAGCCAAGAAGAAGGCCGCGAAGGCCGGGGTTGGCGCCTATGCCGCCGGCAAGGCGGCGAGGAACAACCCTTACGTCAACCAGCTCATCGAAGACGCTGAGCTGCGCGACAACCTGCGCACGGCTTTCGAGTCCGCTCGGAAGGCGTATGGCCGGATCAACGGGAAGGGCCCCGTCAAGGCCCTGACCGAGGACAAGAAGGTCCAGAAGGAGCTGCGGGAGGCCGCTTCATCGTTGCGCGATGCTGCCGAGACCCTCCGCGGTTCCTCCAAGCGCAAGAAGCATCGCGGGCGCAAGCTGCTGCTCGTGCTGGTCGGCGCCGGTCTCGCGCTTGCCCTCAGCGAGGGCCTGCGCAAGAAGGTGCTCGACGCGCTGTTCGGTGCCGAGGAGGAGTTCGAGTACACCTCGACGACCACCCCGGCGCCCGCCCCGTCCGCGAACGAGCCGGTGGGGAACACGTCGTAGCGTCAGACGCGCTGGACGGCTGGACTTGAGGGGCGCCTTCGGGCGCCCCTCGTCGTTCCCGTGACTCATTTCACATAGGCCGGGTAACGAACTGCGTTGATTGGTGTGATGGTCCGCCTTCACGATTTCCTGTCGCGCCACCGTCGCTTCGTCCTGGTGGCGTGGCTACTGGTGCTCATCGCGGCCGCCCCGTTCGCGAGCCGCCAGACCGAGCACCTGACGAGCGGAGGCTTCCTCGTGCCGGGCTCGGGGTCGGAGAAGGTCGACCAGGCTCTCGACGACTTCGAGGGCGCGCAGCGGGAGACGCTCGCCGTCGTGTTGGCCCAGCGTGAGGGCGCGACGCCGGAGGCGATCCGCGCAGAGGTCGACCGCGTCGACCGCATCGCCGCCGATGTCGACCACGCCGAGCTCACGCCTGCCGCAGCGCAGCAGGCCAAGGCGCACGCCGGCCAGGGCACGATCCTCGTGATCCCGCTCGACCTCGACGGGGGCCACGACGAGCTCGCGGACGCCGCGGTGGACCTGCGCGACGAGCTCGACGTCGGCGTCGCGCGCGACGGCGTCGAGCCGCACCTCGTCGGCCAGCAGGCGCTGTGGGCCGGCATGCAGGAGCTCTCCAAGGAGGACCTCGAGACCGCTGAGAAGACGGGGTTCCCGATAGTCCTCCTGATCCTGCTCGCGGTGTTCGGGTCGCTCGCCGCGGCGTCGCTGCCGCTCGCGCTCGGCTTCGGCGCGGTCTTCGTGACCGGTGCCGGTATCTACTTCCTGTCGCAGGCGACCGAGATGTCGGTGTTCGTCACCAACGTCGCGTCGATGATCGGGATCGGCGTCGCGGTGGACTACTCGCTGTTCGTGCTCGCGCGCTACCGCGAGGAGATGCGCGAGCGGGATGACCGTGTCGAAGCGCTGCGCATCGCCATGCGCACGTCTGGACTCGCGGTCGTCTTCTCGGGGATCACGGTGATCATCTCGCTTGCAGGCCTCTTCCTCGTCGACTCGACCGTGATCCGCTCGATGGCGATGGGCGCGATCATCGTGGTCGCGGTAGCGATCCTCGCGGCGGTCACGCTCCTGCCGGCGCTGATCTCGCTCTTCGGACGTCGCGCGTATGCACGCAGCCGGACCACCACCATCCTCGGGTTGGTCGCGCGCCAGTGGCGGAACCTCAGGCGCCGCGCCGGCTCGACGCATCCGGACAACCGCCGCGGCGGCTTCTGGGAGCGGTGGACGGCGACGGTGATGCGCAGGCCGTGGCTGGCCGTCGGGCTGAGCTCGGCGGTCCTGCTGACGCTCGCCATTCCGGCCCTCTCGCTCGCGTGGGGCGACGGCGCGCTCCGCCAGTTCCCGGAGGGGAACGAGACGCGCGTGGGCGCGGAGCTCGCCTCCGACGCGGTCGGCCCAGGCGCCTCCGGCCCGATGCAGATCGTGGTCGACGCCGGCGACCGTGGCGCGGTCGACCGCTACGTCGCGAAGCTCCGACGCGACCCCGAGGTGGCGAAGGTCGTCCCGCCCGTTACGTCGTCCGACGGGGACAGCGTGCTGATCGTCGTGCAGCCGAAGCACGATCCCGAGAGCCCGCAGGCCCGCGCGCTCGTCAGCCGGGTGCGCGCGGACGGCGTCGGTGATGTCGGAGGTGCCACGGCTTCCGTCGAGGACTTCAAGGACCTCGTCTCCGGGTCGATGTGGAAGATCCTCCTGTTCGTGCGCGCGTTCAGCTACCTCGTGCTGTTCGTGCTGCTGCGATCTGTCTTCCTGCCACTGAAGGCCGTGCTGATGAACCTGCTCTCCGTGGCCGCCGCGTACGGGGTGCTCGTCGCCGTCTTCCAGTACGGGTGGGTCGACGGCTTCCTCGGCTTCGAGTCGCTCGGCTACATCAACACGATGACGCCGCCGTTCCTCCTGGCGATCGTCTTCGGGTTGTCGATGGACTACGAGGTGTTCCTCCTGTCGCGGATCCGCGAGCGCTAC